>Ga0326728_10002164_pt1 | contig 66640 bp, 65 predicted proteins | sample MB3enrmetagenome_FD_207602 | JGI IMG/M metagenome (GOLD analysis project Ga0326728, IMG submission 207602) | Lab enriched peat soil microbial communities from McLean, Ithaca, NY, United States - MB31MN | ecosystem: Environmental > Terrestrial > Soil > Wetlands > Peat | place: USA: New York...
CAAAAAGTTTTTCATACGCAGTTGCTTTTCCACGAGCGTCCCAGTCTAAAACGACGATCACTGGTGAATCTCGTCTTCGACACTTGATGGCTTGGGCGTTATCCCTCACATAGTTATAGAGGTCAGTGCCCCCGGTTCTGTTTCCATCCCCTAACATTTCCAAGTACGAAATCCGAACTTTTCGAGTCGGGACGATGAACTTGAGCGCCGCCAAAAAAAAGGCGCGATCATACTTCCCTTCTACCAAGATTAGCGGGTCGAGGGGGTGGAACAATAGCGGATGCGTCCACCTTGAAACACCAACTCGCGAGAGATGATTGATCGCTTCTCTCGGGTCGTCTTGTTCCTTGAACGAAGTCTCATTGTTCGCCCGGTCAACGACTATAGTTTCGTCTGCGTATTGAATCATTAAATCCGAATGCGTCGTGCATAGCACCTGAAGCCGAGAAGCTCGGTCTGCCGAGATCGCTTTCAAATAGGAAGCAACGCGAGCCTCCAGAGAAGAATGAAGCGATGATTCTGGCTCTTCGACAGCCCATATCGCCGCCTGCCGCCATCCGAATCTCTGGCCATAATCGCGGTCAATGAGGAAAAGCGTCTCCAACATGAGAAAACTTTGGATTCCAGAGCCCTGGAAGGCATCTTCGATTTCTACGTCACCTTGCGCCAAGCGATACCCGAAGGCAAACACCATGTCGCTCCATGATGTCGGAGTGGCAAGTCGCGGCTCGCCCTCGTTAGGACAGGCCTCGTGGAATCTGGTCACCACAGCCCGAAGGAGCTTACCGGATGTCTCGGCAATAGCCTTGAATGCCGCCTCATGTCCCGTTGCACGCCTCGCGAGTTGCCTGGTCAGAACATCGCGCAGGGCCCGATGTTCATCGCGAATCACGTCGATTGGCAGCACCCGGTTTGGAATATATCTGAAGTTGATGAGCTGCAAGAATTTATCGACTTTGTCTCGCCCTTCGAGATCAAGTCTATTGCCATCATTCAGATAATACGCCGGCAGGACTTCGTTTCGTACCCACTCCTTTGTGATGCGAAACGGTCCCCTTCCCAAGAACTGTTCGACGGATTCAAGGCTGTGTCGAAACTTGAATGTCTTTGACAGGACAAATGTGACCGTAATTCGGATCTTCTTCGCCTTCCGTCTCTTTCTAAGATCAGGGCGAAAGTAATCGGCATCAACGTCCACGGGTTTGCCTGGATCTGTGTAACCGCTGAAAAAAGCGTTTAGCGCTCTCAGGACATTCGATTTTCCAGAATTATTCAGACCGGCAAACGCCGTGAAACTCCCCATGCCCTTTAGAGTGCCGCTCCGAATCGACCTAAACCCTTCGATTTTAATTTGCTTAATGAGCCTCATAGTTTTGCTTGGTCTCCCACACTCGCATCGGCTGCGTCAATGCATCCACCTCCAGCCGGTAATGCTCGACCTTTTTGACTTCGTGCCAGTCGAAGCGGGCGGGATCTTTGATCGGCTCTTCCAGCTTCGGCTTCGTGTCGCAGTGCGTGACGACATAGAGCCAGTAGAGGTCACGACGATCTTCAGCGATGCGCTTTTCATTTGGCGACAGAAAAATGGTGCCTGTCGCCGCGCCGATGCCCTTGACTTCGATCAAGCGCAGTTCGCCGGTCACCGGGTGGAGACTGCGGAGATCGAAGCCAAGATTCTGGTCTTGAACATCCTCGATGGTACAGCCCCGCGCTTGTTCGTAGGCGATGACTGTGACAATGGCCTTGCGTTCCGTCTCGCGGTCGGTCTTGAGGTGCGTGTTCGCAGGTTCATGGCGCTCGGGATGTGGCAGCACCATCGCCAAGCCGATGCGCTCGACACCCTGCAGGGACAGCGAACGCTGCCGGGCGATTTCGTTCAGCCGCTGGTCGCGGCGGCGTTGGAGTTCCTGAAGTTTCTGCGCTTCGAGTTCGGCGAGGCCGATAGCTGTGGGGTCGCCGCGTTCCTGCGCCATCAGGTGTTTGGCTAGCACGGCGTCGCGCTTCGCGATGAGTTCCTCGAAACAGGTACGGACGCTGCGCTCAATGAGGTCCAGTTCGTGTTCGCGTTCGTCGGCGATTTCTTTCTGGAATGGCTGCAGCCCTTTCTCGAACAAGAATGTCTGCGACCGCGCATCCTCCGTGGGGAGCGCGGGCAACAGCCGCGGCTGTTTTTCGGGCACGATGAGGTCGAGCAGGTAACTGGGGTCACGCAGGCGGCGGGTACCGTCGGCGTTGGTTTCGACAAGGAACAGGCGACGATGCAGAATGTCGCCAGTCCCGTCCGCAACGCCAGCGATGAACAATTCCAATAGCCCGTTTTGCTCCCGCTCCAGTTCGTAGAAGACCGCGCCCTGGCGAAGCTGCGGCTGGGTGTGTTCCCACACTTGCCGGCGCACGGCTTCAAACAACGGATGACCCGGTGTTACCCATTCTAGCCGAGCGTCCGCCTCAAGGGTGCCTCGGTCAAAGCAGATTCGGTCGTAGCCCTTGGCAAGCTGTGCGAGCTTCCAGTCGTGGCCGCGAGTCTGGTCGTAGAGCGCCGTCGGAATCCTACCGACCTTGAAAGCGCGTTCGACGCCAGTGATCGCCGTCAACGGCATCGCCGCCTCTTTGGCTCCCGCTTCGAAGAACCGAGCGACGGTTTCGGGGACGATCCGTCGCTCCTGCGCCAACGCCCGGCGCTCGATGAGCATCGGCAGGTTCAGGTTTTTCTTCGCCAAGCCTTCCAGTGCCGACTGACAAATCTTGCGGAAATCTTCCTCGCGTACCTCGACTTCAAGCCGGGCTTCGATGTCGTCGGCGCTCAGTTTACCCGCATAGAAGTCGCGCAGCAGGCGCTCGATTTGGTTCGACGGCAACACTTCGCCGACTACGTTGAACACCGAGTCCTCATCCAGAGCATCACGGATAAGCTGGAGCTTTTCCAACAGCTTGTGAAGCACTCTGCCCTCAACCGTGTTTTGGGCGAAGAAGTTGAAAATGAGACAGTCCTTGGTCTGGCCGTAGCGATGGATGCGGCCCATACGCTGTTCCAGCCGATTCGGATTCCACGGGATGTCGTAGTTGAAGAGAATGTGGCAACATTGGAGGTTGATACCCTCACCAGCGGCTTCCGTGGCAACAAGCACCTGCGTCTTCAACTCCCAGAAATTGCGTTCGGCCCAGAGCCGTGAGCCTTCCTCGTCTCGGCTGCCGGGTTTCATGCTGCCGTGGATTTGGCCGACGGTCAGTCTCCACTCCCGCAGTTTGCGGACAAGGTAGTCGAGCGTGTCCTTGTATTCGGTGAAGATGAGGAGGCGCAGATCGGGATCGGTAAAGATTCCCTGTTCCGTCAGTTGCTCCTTGAGACGGCGAAGTTTGAGTTCGTGGCCACCATCTTCGACGCGCTGCGCCTGAGCGATGAGTTCGGCGATTTCTTTGAGTTCCTGCTCCAAGTCCGACTTGCGGCGGGCGAGAGTGGCGCGTTCCAGTTCGCGCTCCTTGGCTTCGCGCTCGGCGTCGTCCATTTCCTCCCATTCTTCCTCGGTTGGGATGTCGGGCATGGGGATTTCGCCGAGCTGGTTGGCCATTTCGAGAAGTTCCTTTAGTCCCTTTTGCCGACGAATCAACGACTGTTTCAAGGAGTGGGTGGAACTGGCCATGCGGCGCTGATACATCGCCATGATGAACCCGATCGCACGCGCGCGGCGCTCGTCGCCGGATTCAGCAGCGCGGGCAGACTGACGCTGGACGTACTGCGTGACCGCCCTGTAGAGTTCCATCTCGTCACCGTCAAGGGAGAACGCGACGGTGTTCGGAATGCGCTTCTTGAACAACCTGACGGCCTTCCATGTGCCGTCTGGCTGCGGCTTGGGGAAATTGAGCATGACTTCTTTGGTGCGCCGCAGATAGCACGCGGCTTCACGGCGTTCCATCGCGTCATGGATGGATTTCACGTCGGCATAGGCCTCTTGGTCGAGCAGTTGCAGAAACAGGCTAAAATTCACCGGGTCGCCTTTGTGCGGCGTGGCGGTCAACAGAAGGAAGTGGGCGGTCTTTTCCCGCAGAAGTTCACCGAGTCTGTACCGCTCGCTCTTGTGCTCGGCGTCCCGTGCCGACATGCGATGGGCTTCGTCCACGATGACCAGGTCCCAGTCCTCAGCTTGACGGACGCTCGGAAGGATTTCATCGCGCTTGGCCAGGTCCATCGACGTAATGATTTGCGGCTTGTCGTTCCACAGATTGACACCGTACTGAACGCGCAGGTCACTGCCGCGCAGGATGTGGAAGGTCTCCTGAAAACGATCGGCCATTTCACGCTGCCACTGGAAGGCAAGATTCGCCGGGCAAACGATGAGCACGCGCTCGACCAGTCCACGCAATTTGAGTTCCTTGAGCAGCAGGCCAGCCATAATCGTTTTGCCGGCACCCGCGTCGTCGGCCAACAGGAATCGCACGCGGGCCGACTTGAGCAGGTGGTTGTAAACAGCATCGAGTTGGTGTGGCAGTGGATCAACCCGTGAGATGGACAGGCCGAAAAAGGGATCGTACTCCTGTGCCAGCGAAATGCGGAGCGATTCGAGCCCGAGTTTCACCAGCCGGGGGTTGCCGCCAAAGACGGCTTCCTTGCGCTCGATCTGAATAGAACCTAGGTCTTGCTTTGTGAGAGTGACACCTCCTTTGAACGAGTTGGTGCGTGTCCCGACCAGATTCACGAGAACAAAGCCTTCCCCGATAGTCGGATTGCCGAGTACGCGCATCGGTTCGCTGAACTGCGGACCCACCAGGACCACCGAATCAGCGACTTCATGTAACTGTGTGCTCATACCCGTAAAGACAGCGTTGTTTTGCCGTTGGAGATCCTCGCAGGGCGAGTGTAGTCCGCAGTCACGACACAGGCAAGAGTTTCGAGAAACGGTCGCGCAGCCTGCCCGTTATGACTCAGCGCCAGAAACCGAGACGGTTGGATGCATGCTTGCCACGAGTTCCGAACCGCGCAAGATTGTGACCTGTGACCGAGATCAAACCGTGCCAAGGAGTGACGTATCCGATGCCGCGTGAGCGACTGCGCATCCCCCGCAACCCGTGCTTCCGGCAGTACAAAACCCAGCCGCAGGGTTGGAAGAGCAGTTGGATTCGTCGCGCGGCCCGATTAAAGAGTAAGTGACAACGAATCCGCCCGTGTTCGCCCATGTCCAAGAGCCGATTTGCGGCGCTGAGGATGAATGGCGCGCTTCATTGGAAGAGGTCGTTTGATCTCACTCACTGACGGGGCAGGCAGCGATAACGGCACGGCTTTTAGCGCGGGCAAACGGACAGCACCGCAACCGACATTCACGTCCGCGATTTTCCGTCCCGTCAGTCAAACCACATTCCTCCGATTCCACCAGCACCCTATTGCAACCACACTTCTAGCCCTGAAAATGATGTAAGTGCTTGCAAATCAAGGTGCGTTTTTGACGTAACTGCTTGCAAAGCAACGAGTGACGTTCTTCAAAACCATCCTGCCTCACACCGAAACCACTGCGCTTTCACCCGCAAAACCACGCGCTTCCGCCTCAAAACCGTTCTGTTCCCCCACAACGGCAGGCCGCTCCATCTCATTCGAAGCGTTGTTTCCGTGGTCGCACTGTGTCGGCTCGTTCCACTTGGTTGGAACAACCCTCCTTCACCCATCCTCCGGATGGCGATGGCTTCGATGGCCTATGTATACCGGATAACCACCGGATGGAGATGGGAAATAAATCCTGCTTCCGCCGGTTGGAAGCAGAATTTGGGTGTGGGGGGTTGTCGTCTGTCCAGTAGCACACTTGAAGTGCCTGTCAACCTAAGGGATCGCACATCGTCAGACGCACGCTAGACACAGTACATGCTGTGATTGGATGGAATTGACACTACGCGCTGGGCGGTGGCTTAGGCTTTCCGAGCTCACGGCATAACATCTTCAGGAATCCCCAAGGCCGCTTGATCGGCTTCCGGCTCTCCTGGGCGTGCTGTAGCGCTTGGAACACTACCGCGTTTCCCCAGTCCGCAATGAGTGCCTCAATGTATGGCTCTCGCCTGTGAGCGTCCCATTCCGGAAACAACCGCGCAGCATAGCCTTGGTTCTCTTCCGATGTCGCCCGTGCAGCCGCCGCGCGCGCTTCATTTTCCGCAGCGACCTCTTCTGGTGAAAGCACGCGAGGAGGCCGCCCGCGTGGCCTTGTCGATGATGCAGACCCGCCTGCTACATCCTCATGCGTGACGTTTTTCTCGCCAGGGAACACCGCCCGCCCACCCTCTCCGCGAGCGTACGCTTGGGCGGCTGCTACCACGGGGTCCACCTTCGGTACTGGTTCAGCCACCCAGATGCCGTCCGTCATGACAGCGACGTATCCCACCAGGCTTGCTACATACTGTTTGTCGAGATACTTCGGACAAGCCGCTGGCAACTGCCAGTCATACCAGTCCGGGTTCGGCTTCAACCTAAATGGGCCCTTGGCAATTCCTTCCCGGATACATATGCGGCTCGTGACCAGATCATTGAGAGTTTCACTCATTCGGTTCATCGTCATAGCGCATAGGATGAGCAACGGCTCTTGGGTTTGGAATCGTGCGCTTGGCAAGCCAACCCGGAACGAATGATCGAGTATCACGTCCAACACCACCCAACCGTTACGATTCAATTTGTAAAACCGTAAAGCCTGGCGCATCACGTCTGCCAACAGCAGATAATTCGACTTCTCATTTATGGGGGTGCTCATTTTGACTCCGTTTTCGTGCCGCGCTCCATTTCGCTGTGGAGAAAATCACGGACACTCTGCAAGTGGATTAGCCGACAGCCAGTCCTCGCTCCTGGCCTCCGAAGACAGACGCTCTTGATCTTCCCCTCGCCGATGAGTTGATAAACGAATCCGCGTTTCAACCCGAAGAGGCGTTGAACATCAGGGATTCGTCCGAACTCAGGAAGTGCCACGCCACTTTCACCGGGCGCAATCGGTGCCGCCGTTCTTTCCTCGGTGGCGGTGCACTTGGAATGCAGTTGTGCTCGCATGACACCACGTTACGATGGTCTGTGGAGTCGTGATGGGTAGTGCGGGGGAACACTCCACAGGAGTGTTCCGAATGCCGCTACCGAATGTCCATTACGATCTTGCGCACATGACGCGTCGAAACGCCGTACACTTTGGCCGTGCAATCTATCGCGTGCGAGCGAGGATCAATTCGGGTGTGACGAACGGCGCATTGGTGCAAGTAGCGTATGTGGTCGTCAGTAACAGAATAGCCATAGCCGATATTTTTCTGTAGTAAGCAGCCGACGAATTCGAGACAGCTCTGGAAGCCAAATTTCCCCTCGGACATCTCCGCAATGTTCGCGAGGGCTTTCAGTCTTTGCATGACGAATCTTTTGCACTCAGGAGTCAATACTGATTTTGCATCCCGAAGCTCGTTTCTGAAAGTGCCCCTGACGTTCTCACGAAGATCGGTGGGACTACCGCCTTTGCGCTTGGGCACAAGTTTGGTGAGTAAATCCTTCGCAGCGTGCGCCCGCCAATCACCCTTTCTGCCGTGATGCGCCACGACGTATAGCCCGGTAAGAAATCTACGAACGCGCGGCAGCTCAAGAAACTCACGGGAGTCGTTGCCAGCAGCGCCGGGAAAGCCACCAATCGCCATGACTTGCGGCATCAATTCTTCTGGATTGGACATGATCACGTCCTCAATCTGCTCGGGCGTGGAACATCCGGGAAAGCTCATCACATACGAATCGGCAAGGGGTTTGTATGCGTCAAGTAAGTATTGCTCCGTCAACGGTCGGCGCGTCCACCCGCCCCCTTTCGTCTTTTGCGCGCGGTTCACTTCGCCGCCTTCGTCACGTCCGGCAGTTTGCCTTCCATCGCACGGCGTAGGTCTTCCACGTCCAAGTGTGCGTATTGACGGTGAATGTCTTCGCTGGCATGGCCAACGATCTGCATGGTCATCGTGTCGGCCAGCCCGGCAGATTTCAACTGACTGACAAAGAAGTGGCGTAGGCTGTGGAAGGTGAGGGGAGCTACCTTGCGCGCCGCGTGTCGGCCCTTGCCGGTGTTTTTCTTGGTGCGCGCTGTTGCTAGTCCAGCGTCCACCAGCACTTCGTCATAGAAGGCATTGCTCACGGTCGCGGGGTCGCTTGCGGCCAGTCTCGGAAACAGCGGGGCGTCGGGGTTGTCGCTGGACGGCAGCGTGACGATGTACTCTTGCAACGGCTTCAAGAGCGGCAGCGTCAGGCGTCGGCCCGTTTTGGCTGTGACGAAGGAAACGGTGTTGGCCTGCAAGTCCAGTTGTCGCCACGTCAGGTTTTTCACGTCGGAGAGCCGTTGGCCGGTGAAAGTGCCGAACAACACCAGCCCGTAAAACTCGGTGCCCTTGGCCGTATCCAGCACGCGCTTCAACTCCGTTACAGTGAACGGACGGCGGGCGCTCTCGCCTTGCAGCTTCAACTTGTCCACGGCCTTTGCGGGATTGGTGCCGATCAATTCCGATTTCATGGCGGCATTGAACGCAGCCCGCAGAACCTTAATGCAGAGGTTGGCGGTGTTTCGGCTCTTTGTTTTCGCCAGTTGGTCGCGGAAGCGCGTCACATCCAGGGGCCGCAGTAGCGTCAGGTCTTTCTCTGACTTCGGGCCGAGAAACTGAAAGAAGCTGTCCAACGCGCAGCGGTATCGCTCCACGGTGTCGGGCGCGCTCTCGATCTTCTTGCCTTCAAGCCACTGCTCGCACCAGCCACGGACACTCGCGCCCGGAAGGTCTTCGGCGTTGGCAGCGGTGAAGATGTCGGACACTCCACGGGCGATCACGTCCCGCGCCGCCTCCGGCGTCAGTCTGCCGTTGCTGGCTTGTCGCGCTGCCTGCTCCCAAGAGCGGCAGATTTCTTCTGCTTGCCTGCGGTTGGCCGTCTTGGTACTCTTAAAGTGGCGTTGGACAACGCCGTCAGGAGTTTTGGTAGTGAACGCGCAATACCAGAAGGGTTTTCCCGGTTGTTTGTGGACGCTTGCCATTGGTCACGCTCCTGTTGAAATTTGCATAACGCTAAGGCATAACGTCACGGGTGTCAAGCGCGTTCATTAGTGTGTATATTTGTTAGGAAAAACGTAAATCATGGGTGCGGAAAGGTCATGGAGGTTCAACTCCTCTCGTCCGCACCAACTCAAGAACCACCGTAAAAACGGTGGTTCTTCTGTTTTTGCTCAAAAAGCATAACACGAAGGCGTAAACAAATCCGTCCGTGTTCGCCCATGTCCAAGAGGCGATTTGCGGCGCTGGAGAAGCAAGGTGCTCGGCGCGGGGGGTTAGGTAGTCGTTTGATCTCGCTCACTAGCGGGGCCGGCAGATGCGGCGCCGGGTACGGAAGAGTGTTATCTTGCATTCCGCCGCCTTGTTGCTATAAGGGTTACGCGGTATCGGGGACTTTCGAAGGTGAACTGTTGAAGTTGAACTCACGATGGTTTGGTCGCGCGTTGATCCTTCCTCGAATTTTGCTGTCTCAGGCTGTCATGCCCGCTGACCCCCGCATCGTAACCAATCCCACAACATTTTGTCCGGGGCGACCGGTGCGATGAGACACCTCTTCATCGTTCTCGGGCTTTCGCTCGCCACCGCCGCGCAAGCCCAGCATTACCCGTCGCCCACGGACTGGCGAAACGAGAACATCTACCAAATCATCACCGATCGGTATTACGACGGCAATCCATCGAACGACAACGTGGAAGCCAGTCGCGGCTCGCCCTACAACCCGACCTACAATGCCGGCATTCATGGCGGGGATTTCCAAGGGATTCAAGACAAACTGAATTACATCAAAGCGCTTGGGGCCACCGCCATCTGGATTTCACCGATCCCGCTGAACATTGGCGACGGCAGTTCCGCCTATCACGGTTACGCGGCGCAGGACTTCTACACACTGGCGCCACACTGGGGCACGATGACGGATCTCTCGAACATGGTCCAGGCCGCGCACGCCCGGGGCATCAAAGTCATCCTCGACATCGTGTGCAATCATATGGGGAACCTGATCACCAGCACTGACCCGGGTTGGCCGAACTGGGTGGCGCCGCCCGCCGGGTACAATATCCAGTACAGCAACATCAACAACCAGCATGCGTTCCCCTTCAATCCGACCAACGTCATCCCGCCGCTGCTATCAACCATTTTCCACACCAATGGCGATATCCAAGGGTCGGCCACGGAGCAGGAGATTCTGCTCGGACAATTGGATGGGCTGAACGATCTGGCCACGGAGACCACCTACGTCCGCACCAATCTGATGAACGTTTATACCAACTGGGTTGGCCTCGCTGATTTCGATGCGTTCCGCGTGGACACGGCGATCTACGTGGACTACGGCTTCTGGCAGTACTGGTGTCCGCAGCTTCATCAATACGGGACGTCGATTGGCAAATCCAATTTCTTCATGTTCGGCGAGGCATTCAGCACCGACGAACAGCAGGTGGGTTCCTACACGGGCAGCGAAGACGGCGGGCCATTCATGTTCAATGCGATGTTGGATTATCCGCTGTATCTGAACTGCATCAACTCGGTGTTTGCCAACGCCGACGGCAATACCGCGCAGATCGAAAACCACTACGATAACCTCGACACCTACTACGATTCCAACTCCTGCTATCGAATGGTCACGTTCCTTGACAACCACGACAACGCGCGTTTCCTGAGTTCGGGCAATGCCAATGGCAACACCAACAATTTGACCGTGGCCCTGCAGTTCCTCTACACCTCGCGTGGCATTCCCAGTCTGTACTACGGCACAGAGCAGGCGTTTGCCGGTGACGACAACAACAACGACAACCGCGAAGACATGTTCGCGGGCGCCTGGCAACCCCAAATTCCGGTGTTGGGCGATAATTTCAACGAGACGCAACCGCTCTTCCAACAAGTGGCCAAGCTCAACAACTTCCGCCGGCTCTATCCGGCCTTGTGTACGGGTGTCCACAATAATCTCTGGAACGACCCGAACGGGCCCGGCTTGTTTGCCTACTCCCGTGTGCTCAGCAATCAGGAAGTGTTCGTCTGCTTCAATACCGCCGCTTCGAGCGAGACGCTGACGAATCGTCCGACCACGTATTCCCCGGGCACCATCCTCGTCAATTTGCTCAACACCAACGACACCATCGTCGTCACCACCGCCTTTGGAACCAACGCCACTCCGCAGATTACCGTGCCCGGCATGACCGCCAAAATCTATATCGCCCAGTCGCAGGTGCTGCCGCTCGACCCCGTCGTTGTTAGACAAAGCCCAACGCACGCGGAGACCTGCGTCGCGGGCTCCGCACCGATAGTGCTGCAGTTCAGCAAGCCGATGAATACCAATTCGGTTCAGGCCGCGTTTTCCGTTACACCCGCAACCACGGGCACATTCACGTGGGACACAGTCCACGAGACCATGACGTTTACTCCGAGCGCCGCGTGGCCAGTTTTCACCACGAATATGGTTCGTCTGTCGACGAACGCGGTGGATTCCGTCAGCACCAATTCGCTTTATGCGCCGTTCGACACCTTCTTCGTGACGTATACCACCAACACGGTCACGACCGGTTCCTCACCTCCCGCGGGGGGCACGACCAGTGGCGGAGGTTTGGTAAACTGCGGGTCGAACGTCACCGTCTGCGCCACGCCAAATGCCTGTTACAACTTCTTATACTGGTCTCAGAATGGCAGCATTCTCAGTACGTCCGCCTGCCATAGTTTTTCCGTGACGGGTAATGAGGCTGTCGTCGCGAATTTTGTGAACGGCCAGGGGTCCTTGGCGACTGACAACGCCGCCGATCCCGTATACGCCTCAGGGAGCTGGACCAACAGTCTCAATGGCGGAAGCGGGTTCGGCCCGTGGATCTTGCTGGAGACCACGACGAACGGGGCCTGCAACGGGTTCTTCGTCTCCGCCTCGATCGCGAGTTCGCCTCATGCGCCGCCCGGAATCGACGTCAGCGGCGAGTCGTGGGGGATCTACGCCAACGACGTCTCTTGCAGCAGCGCGAACATCGCCGCAGCGTATCGGTCATTTGCCATCGGCTCTCTGCAGCCGGGCGGGCAAATCCTGATCGATATGGACAACGGCCTCAACGACGTGTCTGGCTCGGCCGTGGGATTCACGCTGCGCAACGGTGACGCCGCGAACAGCCCTGCCGACTACACCACCGGTGCCCGCCTCCAGTTCTACCTGGCCGGTGGCAGCGCCGATTATACGGTCGTTGACGCGGCTGGTGCGTACGACAGCGGCCATTGACGTACTCAGGCATGCATCTGATCTTCGCACTGGGCACGAATGATAGCTATACGCTGACAATCATTACGTACGGAAGCAGCTCGACCAATACCATCAGCGGCACACTGGGCGGCACGCCGAGCAGCACACTGGGCAGCATCGCCTTGTTCAACAATGACAACGGTGCCGACCCGCCCCACGATGTCTTCTTCAACTCGCTGTCGGTGGCCAACTTCACGCCGATAACGTATAACATCAGCACCAGCAGTTCGCCTGGAAGTGGTGGTTCCACCAGCGGCGGCGGGACGGTGCCGTGCGGCTCCAATGTGACCGTGTGCGCTTCGGTCAATGCCGCTTGCTACACCTTCGCGAACTGGACGCGGAACGGCAATGTGGTCAGTACCTCCGCCTGCTACGCGTTCATTCCGGTGACGAATGAGGCCCTCGTCGCCAATTTCTCGCCGAACCAGGACACGATCACCACGAGCAGTTCGCCTGCCGGGGGTGGATCGACCAGTGGTGGGAGCACGGTGGGGTGTGGCTCCAACGTGACGGTGTGTGCGGCGGTTAATCCGTGCTACAGCTTCGCGAACTGGACACTGTACGGTAACGTCGTCAGCACCTCGGCTTGTTACACGTTCACGGCGACCAGCAATGAAACGCTGGCGGCCAACTTCGTGCCGACCTCGTGCACAATCACGACGACGAATGTTTTGACTGGCGCCGGTTCCACCAGCGGCGGCGGGACGGTGCTGTGTGGCTCCGCCGTGACGGTGTGCGCAACACCGAACCCCTGCTACAACTTTACGGGCTGGGCGCCGCTGTACGGCAGCGTGGTCAGCACGTCGGCCTGCTACACGTTCACGGCAACGAATAGTGAAATACTGGCAGCCAATTTCGAGTTCGGTTTCACTTATCGAACGATTACCACCAGTAGTTCACCTTCTGGTGGCGGCTCGACGAGTGGCGGTGGACCCGTGACATGCGGGTCACTCGCGACGGTCTGTGCGCGCGCGAACTCGTGCTACAGCTTCGCGAACTGGACGCTGAACGGGAACCTTGTGAGCACTTCGGCGTGCTACACTCTCACGGCGGTCAGTAATGAGACGCTGATAGCCAATTTCGCGGTGAACGGGGGCCTGACCGGCGGCAGCCTGACCAGTTTGTGGTCGTTCACGGGCGCCAGCGACGGAGCCAACCCATCAGCCGGGCTCGTGCAGGGCAGCGATGGCAATTTCTACGGCACAACCTACGGATCGGGGTCGGGCCCGAGCGCCAACGGCACCGTGTTTCGGATCAGTGCCAGCGGGAACTTATCGAACCTGTGGTCGTTCACCGGTGGCACAGACGGAGCCAATCCAAATGCAGGACTGGTGCAGGGCAGCGACGGCAATTTCTACGGCACGACGTCGGGGTCTGGATCGGGACGGAGCCCCTACGGCACGGTATTTCGGATCAGTGCGAGTGGCAGCCTCACGGGCCTGTGGTCGTTCACCGGCGGCACAGACGGAGCCAATCCAGATGCGGGACTGGTGCAGGGCAGCGACGGCAGTTTCTATGGGACTACATACGGGGCAGGGTCGGGTCCCAGTGGGAACGGCACCGTATTCCGGATCAGTCCCACCGGAAACCTGTCGAACCTGTGGTCGTTTACCGGTGGCACAGACGGAGCCAATCCATCCGCCGGGCTCGTGCAGGGCAGTGATGGTAATTTCTATGGCACCACTTACGGATCGGGGTCGGGCCCGAGTGCCTACGGCACCGTGTTCCGAATCAGTGCGGGTGGCAGCCTGACGAAACTCTGGTCATTCACCAACGGTTTGGATGGGGCCAATTCATACGCCCCGCTGGTGGAGGGGAGTGATGGCAATTTCTACGGGACGACCTCCCAGGGCAGCGCGAGCGGCATCGGCACTGTGTTCCGCATCAGTCCGACCGGCAACCTGACGAACCTCTGGGAGTTCACTGGTTGCGGCGATGGGGGCAATCCGGATGCCGGGCTTGTGCAAGGCAGCGACGGCAATTTCTATGGCACGACATCGGGGTCGGGGTCGGGACCGAGCGGTTCTGGCACCGTATTTCGGATCAGTCCGAGCGGCGACCTCACGACTCTTCATTCGTTTAGCGTTGGCGATGGGGCCAATCCATACGCCGGGTTGGTGCAGGGCAGTGATGGGAATTTCTACGGAACGACCTACCAGGGCGGAACGAATGGCAACTACGGCACTGTGTTCCGGCTCACGGTTCCCCTCAATCCTCCAGCCAATCAAATTAGCGGGATCAAAATGATGGGTACCAGCCTCGTTGTCACCATCCCCTCCGTAGCCGGCGAGACCTATCAGTTGCAGTACAGCGATTCGCTGACCCTGAGCAATTGGAGCAATGTCGGTGGTGTAGCTATGACCAATAGCATTGGCGGCTTGCTGTCACTGACTAACTTGGGTGGCGCGATGCAGCCGCAAGGGTTCTATCGGTTTGCCATTACTCCTTGAGGGGTCAATCCCTTCGCCCTGCCAGCCGATCTCCAAAGGGTTTCTGTAGGTAGTCCATTCGATAGCGGCGGGGTTTCGGCGGGCAAAGACTATCGGACAGACAGAAAGGGGTTCGCGAAACAAATCACCACGGACCGCAACCGTCGCCAGCGAGGAAGCCGCGATAGACGCGAGGCCGTCGCTTCGGAAGGTGTGTGTAAATCTTACCGTTGAGGATGCGGAACGCGACAAATGGAAAGCGGTCAGCCGTCGTGCACAATCGGATTCACTTGGGGTATCCGACAGTTTGCGCCAGGACAATCCTCTGGTCGGAACGCAACTTCATTGACGGTGACAGCATCGTCCTGTCAACCGAGCCTCGAACCACCACCGCCAGCCCTTGGGAGGCACAATACAGGTAGACGTTTTGGGCGATGAACCCAACGTCGGCAGCACTGTAGAGCCGTTTGTCGTCCTCGGAGGCATTCTGTATCCTGGCAAAATCGACAACATACACAAGATTCAGTGGTGCGTCCTTGACGAAGCTTTGTTTCCCGGTGGCGTCCCGGAGATCTTTGCCCACCACCGGCACCAAGGTGTGCGTTTTGGCCTCGTACAGATAGAGCGCCTCCGGCAGGGCGACGTAGATATCGACCTCCTGCCAGTTCATCGCGGAAGGCGCAGTTCGTTTGCCGGAGTCCGGTCGATTAATGCCATCCGCTGCCCAGAGAAGGTTGGAGAGTTCCTGCCGCGGCAGTGGCTTGGAATCAAAGCTCCTGGACGACTGGCGCTGCTGTAACACCTGCATCAGCGGCTTGCCGATTTCGGTCTGCGGCGGCGGCAACTGAATTGACTTGAGGTCGTCCGCCAGAATGAATGTCGTGCTGAATATGCATCCGACAACAACCACGGATAGTATGAGTTTTGGTAATTCCTTCATTGCTGGCCTCCTGTCTTGAACAATTCGATAATGCAAACATCGTTTCTTGGGCGTGTAAGGGTTCGCCCCCAAGGGCTCACTGTTACCGGTTCACAGCCTTCATCGCTTCAGCGGGATACCGGTCGCCCGCTGTCATGCCCAGCGGCAGCTTCTCGTCGATCTCCTTGAGTTCCGCTGGCGTCAACCCGACCTCCACGGCCTGAATGTTTTCCTCCAGGTATTGTCGGCGCTTGGTGCCGGGAATTGGGACGATGTCCTCGCCTTGCGCCAGCAACCACGCCAGGGCGAGTTGGGCGGGGGTGCATTTCTTCTTCTTCGCCAGGGATTCCACCCGGCTGGCGATCTCCACATTGCGCCGCAGGTTCTCTCCTTGAAATCGGGGCATGTTCAGTCGCCAATCTCCTTGCTCCAAATCCCCGGCGGCCTTGATCTTCCCGCCGAGAAACCCGCGACCGAGCGGACTGTAGGGTACGAACCCGATGCCCAATTTCCGGCAGGTTGGCAAAATTTCCGCTTCCACGTCCCGCGTCCAAAGCGAGTATTCGGTTTGCAGCGCCGCAATTGGATGAATCTTCATAGCCCGACGAAGGGTCGCAGGGGCGGCCTCGGACATCCCCAGCCAGCGGACTTTACCGGCATCGACGAGCTCGCTCATGGCCCCAATGGTGTCCTCGATGGGGACATTCGGATCGACCCGATGCTGGTAGTACAGGTCGATGACATCAACGCCCAACCGACGCAAACTCGCGTCGCAGGCGGAGTGGACATACTTCGGATGGCCGTTGACGCCGATGAATTTCCCTTGTTCATCCCGGACATTGCCGAACTTGGTCGCAAGGAAAACTTCCGCGCGGCGGTCTTGGATGGCCTGGCCAACGAGGCGCTCGTTCTTGCCGCAGCCGTACATGTCGGCGGTATCGAGAAAGGTGAGCCCCAGATCGAGCGCCCGATGGATGGTGGCGATGGATTCGGCATCGTCTTGCGATCCATAGAACTCGGACATGCCCATACAGCCAAGACCCAGGGCGGAAACGTTCGGGCCGTTTTTACCAAGCTTTCTTGTCTTCATAGCCGATGACCTCCGTAACGGCATACTAAACTGACCTCTGCCGCGCCGGGCGGCTAGAGAGTTTTCGACAGTTTTTTGAGCAAAAGCAACAAATCGGTGTTGGTGATGATTCCGACGAGCTTGCCGCCCTCGATGACGGGAAGGCTGCTGATGGCCAGACCCAGTATCAAGTCGAGTGCCAAGCCCAGATCGTGATCGGGCGAAACCGTGGCGGGCTCAGCCGTCATCACATCGCGGGCTGTGAGCGCGTCGTCGATGTGATATTCTTCGGGGCTCTGGGGGTGCTTCTTGAAGATGACGGCGACATTCAGAAGATCGCGGTCCGAAACAATGCCCGCGAGTTGATTGTCCCTGTTGACGACCGGCAAGTGGCGGAGGCGGTGAGTCCGCATCAACTCATACGCGTCTTTGGCAAGCGTGTCCTCACGGATCGTCACGACGTTGGACTGCATTAATTCGCGGATTTTCACCTGGCACCTCTGACACGCACCCTAACAGATGGATGGTCGCTTTGGAAAGAACCCAAAGATTGCGATGTTTCAGCAAACGGCCCGCTGCGAGTTCCCAAGAGTGGTAGATTTCTTCGGCTTGCCTACGGTTGGCCGTCTTGGTACGCTTGGAGTCACGTTTGAGAGCGCCACACGTGTTAAGAGGACGTGGAGGTTCAACACCTCTCATCCGCACGAAAAATACTATACGGCACCATGAGCTTCAGGCATGCACTTTTGTTGATCACGCTGGCCGCGCTTCTGCCGGCGCTATCATCCGCCCAGGTGCTGGAGCAGATAAAAAAGCCGATTGATTACCACAAACAGGCCGACGTCAGCGGCAAGACTGTCACCTTTGGCGAGCTGCATTACGGGACGGTCGCCCAGCCAACTCGCCCGGGGTCGACGACGTCGCCGCTCTCGAAGGGCGATCTCCAACTGCAACGAATGAAGTTGAACCAGGTCAACCTCAAATCGCTCGACATGTCCACCGTTCAGGAGCCCACGCTCCCGCAAGTGAACTTCACCGCCAAGCGGGCGACGGCGGACAAAGTGAACGATCTGCGCAATCGGCAAGCGGATCAGACCAGGCAAAAGGCGCCAATTATCAGTCACCAGATTCACCCGTTCACTCCGAGCGGCGAACAGGAACTGAAGGAACAGCTCAATAGTCCTCATCCGTGACTTGCGCCGATGTGATATCATCCAGCGACTGAACTTATGATCCGGATCTTCAATCGTGCCAAGAAAACATGGATCGCGCGCGTCGTCCCTCCACTGTTTCTCGTTCTGCTGGCGGTCTCTTGCGCCACGATGATTCACCCGCCGCAGGACTTTCTCTCGTCATCCGACAAATCGTGGAATCAGTGGCTGGATACATCTGTCGATGTCGATTTGGCCGAGGTCCGAATCATTCATCTGCCGCTGACGGACGCGTTCTCCGGGCTGAGGATCGCGGTCACGCGAGCGGATGCGCCGGTGGAGTCGCTCAAGGTCACCCTCCACGCGAGTCAGATCACCCGCCGTCAGGCGCTCTGGCTGCTCTCCCAGAAATATGAGTTGACCATGATCGTCCAGCAACTGCCAGGTCAACCGCCCTACGTCGGCATCTCCAAGGAGTAAGTCTCCCAACCATCGCGAGCGGCGCTTGTCTTGGCGCGAGCCATCTGCTATGTCGTTGGCCCAATGTTCCCCGCCATCCTCACCACCCTTCTCTGGTCCGTTTCCGTCGTCTGCGCGACACGCTCGACGCACCATCTCGGCGGCCCGGTCGCGAATCTCACGCGGCTGTGTCTGGCGACCGCGCTTCTCGCGATTTGGGCCTACGGATTTGGAAAAGGACTCGGCGGCGCCGGCCTGCGGTTCTTCCTGTGGAGCGGCTTCGTGGGCTTTGGACTCGGTGACCTCGCCTTCTACGAGGCGCTGCCGCGCTTGGGTTCGCGGCCCACCCTGTTGCTGTCCCAATGTCTTGCCGCGCCCATCGGTGCCTCCATCGAATGGCTCTGGCTCGGGACAACTCTCTCCACCGCCCAGCTCGCCTCCGGTCTCGTCATCCTCATCGGCGTGGCCATCGCCCTCGCACCGAAAAACCATCTTCACCTGAAACCCAGCCACCTCTTCAGTGGCACGATCTTCGGCGTGCTCGCCGCCATCGGTCAGGGTGGGGGAGCCGTGCTCAGCCGCAAAGCCTCCCTCGTCGCCGCCCACGCGGGCCAATCCATCGACGGCGGCACCGCGGCCTTCCAGCGCATCATCGGCGGCATCGGCGTCGCGGTGATCTACTTCGGCTATCGCTGGCTCCGCGGCACGCACACCCACGGCCTCGCCCAACTCGAATGGCGCAAATCCTGGCCCTGGGTCCTCCTGAACACACTCGGCGGCCCCGTTCTCGGCGTCGCCTGCTATCAATGGGCGCTCTCAACCACCCCCAGCGGGATCGTTCTCCCCATCGTCGCAACCCTGCCGCTCTCCGTCATCCCGGTCGCCTGGCGCCTCGAAGGCGACCGACCCGGCAAACAATCCGTCATCGGCGGCATCATCGCCGTCGCCGGCGTGGTCGCGCTGACTCTCGTCCACTGACCGAAACTCCGCGCTTCAAAACCACGTCCCCTGTGCTAGAATTCCCCCATGGAAATCCAGCGCCAGCCCGTCAACTCCAGCGACATCGCCGGCATCGGCTACGACGCCGCCACCGAGACCCTCGAAATCGAGTTCAAGGCCACGGGCATCTACCGCTACTTTTCCGTGTCAAAAAACATCTACGACGAGTTCGCGCGCACGCCTTCGCCCGGCAAATACTTCCTCCAACACATCAAGGGCAAGTACGCCTGGGAAAAAATCGGCGGCGATTGAAACGGCAAGTCCGACACATCATATGTCGGACTCGCGCTCATCATCCTGTGACCTGACGCTTACTTCACCTTCTCAAATCTCGCGGCCACCTCGTCCCAATTCACCACGTTCCACCACGCATCGAGGTAGTTCTTCCGCAGATTCTGGTATTTCAAGTAGTACGCGTGCTCCCACACATCCACCCCGAGCACCGGCACGTCGCCTTCCATCAACGGACTGTCCTGGTTCGCCGTCGAGTACGCCTTCAACTTCTTGTCCTTCGACACCACCAACCACGACCACCCGCTCCCGAACCGCGTCATCCCGTTGCCGGTAATCGTCTCCTTCAACTTCCCAAACTCCCCAAACGTCCCCTTGATCGCCTCCGCCAACGCCCCCTTCGGCTCGCCACCGCCACCCCTCTTCATGATCGTCCAAAACAAACTGTGATTGTGATGGCCGCCCCCGTTGTTCCGCACCGCCCCGCGGATGTCATCCGGCACGGTGTTGATCCCGCGCAGCAACTCTTCGATCCCCTTCTTGTGCAACTCCGCGTGCTTGTCCAACGCCGCATTCAGGTTCGTCACGTACGCCTGGTGATGCTTCGTGTAATGGATCTCCATCGTTCGCGCGTCAATGTGCGGCTCCAACGCGTCATACAGATAGGGCAGCTTCGGCAATTCGAATGCCATGATAAGTCTCCTTTCATGCGTTACAGTTTAATCCCCTGCGATAAGATTACTCGCCAACCGCCCCCATCGTAGCCCCACCCGCCAACGGTGTCAAATGGAGCGTCGCCCTCCATCGCGTCAACTTTACCCCGAATCCCTTTCGGGGCGGCCCGCACCCGTCCGCACTGTCCGCCAAATCTCCTCGCCCCTGTTAGGGGCGGGGCTCGCTGCTCAACTTCGTCCGGTGTTTTCATTGAGTCAACGGGCAGGCGCCCGGTGCATAACAAATTGGCTTCGTTTCGCCGTTTTCACTATTTTGCGCGGCGCCGTCCCCCTGTAGCCGCGCGCGGTGAGCGCGGACCTGCCGCATTGCCGTTGTAGGCCGCGTCCCCCGACGCGGCGCCGTTCGCAGGGGAGGGCGAACCTCCCGGTGAGCCGCACCGCATTTCCCCGGGTGTCATGCTGAGCTTGTCGAACCATCTCTGTCGTTTCCGTCCACGTCCCCCACCGTCCGGCCAAGCTTGCATCTATTCTCATTACCCGGCAAGCCTATCGTAAACCGATTCAAAACGCAACTCGAAAAATCGACGTCAGCCATTTTCTTCTGTAGCGCCGGCCTGCCCCGAATTCGTTTCGGGGTCGGAGCCTGCGACCGTCGTTGGTGGCGCGAGCGTCCCCGCTTGCGGTCGTGGGTCGGGCGTGCCGTCCCAGCGCGCCGCCTCGTCGTGCCTTGGCGGCAATGCGCGAATCGGTTTCGCCGTCGTTGTAGCCACGGCGCTCTGTCGCCGTGCCTTCTTCCCCATTGTGGCAAGCGCACACTTGCCGTCGTGCAAAGTGGAACGGGCGTCCCGCCCGTCTGCCGTCGCCTACGTTGAACGGGCGTCCCGCTTGTTACCATCCCCCATCTTCCGCCTCCTGTCTCCTCGCCCCGACTCCGCCGGGGGAACCGAGTCCGCGAGGAGCGATCTCGTCGTGCCTTGGCCGCAAAGGATCAAGGTGAGGGGAACGGTCGCGTCCGCCTCCGCATCGAAACTCAGCCGGATTCCGCAGGCCGCAAGCGAAACCAGGCGTGTCGAGCAGGTTAAAACATGGTAACTCTCAACTGATCGCACGCCTCGTTTGCGTGCCATTGCTACTCTTTTTTGCTCGCAATCTAACAGCGAAGTCCTTATCATCCGCCCACTGGCTAGGAACAGGCGGGTTGGTCTCGGGCCGCAGGGAGAAGCGCACGGTGAATGGCACGAAGCACAGCGCGGTCATTGGACTTTGCACGGTTGCGAGACGGATGCGATATGGCTATCTGATAGGGGGATTTCTCGTCTGGATCGCGCTTGGCTCTCCGTTTTCCGAGGCCCAGTACACCGCCAACTTCCAGACCAATTCTATCATCGGGGTCACAAACAACTGGTCAGGCAGTTACATCGTCGGCTCCAACACATTTGCTGATACGCTCCTGATTGAGAATAGCGGCGTCTTGTCCAACGGGGATGTCTATTTGGGGTACGGGGGCTGTGACAGCAATAACAGCGTGCTGGTCACCCAATACGGTTTCCACCAAAGCAGGGCGCGTGATTTTCCGTGATGAATTGTTAGGACTACCCGATGAAACTCAAGCTGGCTGCATCCCCCTTCAGGACGGTGAGTTTGCCGATGGTTGCCATGGTGATCCTGATGAATACGGCACGGGGGCAGACATTTTACGTTACCAATACGTCCAACTCGGGACCGGGCTCCCTTAGTCAGGCGATCTCAGAGGCGAACAATGGTGGTGGGACCATCCTGTTCTCTAATGTCACGGGCATCATCACAATGAGTGACACGCTGCTGACCAATAACATCACCGTCGATGCCTCGGCAGTGCCCGGCGGCATCACCATCAACGGCAATCACGCCAATCAGATTTTCTACGTGCAGAGCGGCATCGTCGTAATGACCTGCCTGACTATCTCGAATGGATACCAACTCGGTGGGAGTGACGACGGCGGTGCCATTTTCAACCGCGGCTCACTGACCATGAACCGATGCACACTGTCGGGCAATAGTGCGTGCTGCGGCGGCAACGGCGGTGGCGCCATTGCCAACGAGGGAGGCAGTTTGACGGTGAACGAATGCACGTTCGTGGGGAATTCGACAGACGGATATGGAGGCGGGATTGAGAACATTGACGGCATCCTGACTGTAAACCAATGTACATTTTCCCAAAACAGCTGCGGTCAGGGTGGCGGTGGGATTGACACATATAATTATAGCAGCTCCCTCGTTCTGAAGGGCACCATTCTGGCCGGAAACACCGCTTCTTCAAGTGCCCCTGATCTCTTTATGGAAGGTGGCACTCTCACCGCTAGCTATTGCCTGATTGGCGATGGCACAGACTCATTAGTGACCAATGGCGTGAGTGGCAATCTTGTCGGCACCTCGGCCGAACCTATCAACGCCCTCCTCGGCCCACTAGGCAATTATGGCGGCCCAACCCCGACCATGCCGCTGACACGTGGATCGCCCGCGATTGATGCCGGTGGCACCACAGCCTTCATCACTGACCAGCGTGGGTTTCCGCGCGTCGTCGGCCTTGCGCCCGACATCGGGGCATACGAGTCCGGCACTTGGAGCAACTACACCATATGGATTTGGGAATTGCTGCCCGCCACTGCCACCGTCATTCAGCACGCAGGGACATTTGACTTCGATGGCGACGGCCAATCGAACACCAACGAATGGCTCGCCGGCACCGACCCCGACAATGCGGATTCGGTCTTCCGTGTCGCCGAGATTACGCGCCAAGGCAGCGATCTGCTGGTAACGTGGACGATGGGGCCCGGCCGGACAAACGCCCTGCAAGCCACAGCAGGAGACACCCGTGGCGGCTACAACACCAACAATTTCTCCGACATCTTCACCGTCACCAACACCGTCGGCACGACGACCAACTACCTCGACACCGGTGCCGCGACCAATGTCCCCGCCCGCTACTACCGCGTGCGTCTCGTCCCGTAGCGGCTGGTGCCCCGGCAAAAGCAATAGGGCAGGGGATCAGCGGCTTGCGTTGCGGCTCGGAGTTTGCGATGGTCGACGCTTCAGAGAGAGCGATGAGCCTTCACGAATACATTCTGCTCGCGTTCAGTTCGCTGTTTATCATCGTGGACCCGATTGCCACGCTGCCGGCGTTCCTGGCGATGACGACCACGGATTCGCCCGCCAGCCGCATCCGGATGGCGCGCCTGGCCTGTTGCGTGGCGTGCGGTGTCCTGATCGTTTGCGCCGCGACGGGAAAGTGGATCTTCCGATTACTCGGCATCACGCTCCCGGCATTCCAGATGGGCGGCAGCATCGTGTTGCTGCTGGTTGCGCTGGACATGATCCGGGCCCGCCGCTCCGAAGTCCGCGAAACGACCGAGGAAACCGCCGCCGGCGCCGACAAGGAGGACATCGCCATCACGCCGCTGGCCGTTCCCATGTTGGCCGGGCCCGGCGCGATCACCACGGCCATTTTGATGCAGAACCAGGCGGAGGGCGTGGCCCAGCACATCGCGTTGTATGTCTGCATCGTCGCCGTGTGCGCGATCAGCTATCTCATCCTGCGCATGTCGGCCCACGGGGTGCGATGGATCAGTCCCCTGGCCATGAAAATCGCCACGCGCCTGATGGGGTTGCTCCTGGCGGCCGTGGCGATGCAGTTCATGTTGAATGCCTTGAAAGCCGTGCTGCTGCCGTCCCGGTGAAATCTCCCTTAGCCGCTTGTATTGCAGTACATTGCACCGGCACAGCGATTGCGCGTTTGGGTTGTCAGCTCGAAAAATGAAGCGGTAGCGTTATATGGAAGCATTCAGAACAGCCGCCCGACATTGTGTGGAGCTGTTTGCTCGCTCGAAACTCGCGCGCAGACGAGCCAAGTCAGTTGGCACCATCGAATACATCATTCAGCGACGGCAGGTGTTTAAAGACTTCGCCATCGATCTCGTGCTGGACGTTGGCGCAAACATCGGGCAATTCGCGCAAGACCTCAGACTTTGTTATACAGGTGACCTGATCTCATTCGAACCAGTCTCGGCCACGTTCCGTCGCCTCGCCAGCGCCGCCTCGCGTGATCCGCGCTGGAAGGCTTACCAAGTCGCCCTGGGCAGCCAGAACTCAACCCAGACCATGAATGTGTGTCGGCGCACCGAGCTCAGTTCTCTCCTGAAAACGAACGCGTATTGTACGGGCCGCTTCGGGGAAAGCGCCGCGACAACGGGACAGGAAGTCGTGTCGGTCCGACGACTCGATGACGTGCTGGATGAAGTCGCCCCTGACTGCACTCGCCGACGCATCTTCCTGAAAATGGATACGCAAGGGTACGATCTCGAGGTGTTCAAGGGACTCGGCGACAAGCTGCAACATGTCGTCGCCATGCAATCAGAAGTGTCCCTCATCCCCATCTACGAGAATATGCCACATTGGATCGATGCAATTTCGTTTTATGAAAAGGCCGGGTTTGGAGTCGCTGGCTTGTTTCCCGTGTCGCTCGATGCCTGCCGCGTGATCGAGTACGACTGCTTGATGGTCAGAGTTTGATCGCTCCAGGGACGCGCCCATTCCGTCCTTGGAGGGCGACGCTCCGTCGTGGCCGCGCCGCTATTTGACATGTTCCCACGCGTGGTAGGAACTGCGAACGAGCGGGCCCGATTCGACGTGGCGGAAACCGAGTTGCAAGGCGTCTTCACGCAATTCCGCAAACGTTTCGGGCGGAACGTAACGAACCACCGTCAATTGTTCCGCCGTCGGCTGCAGGTATTGACCGAGCGTGAGAATGTCGCAGCCGTGCTGGCGCAAATCGCGGAAGACCTGAAGCAATTCCTCGCGTGTCTCACCCAACCCGAGCATCAGGCCGGACTTCGTCAGTATGTCGCCGCGAAATTCCTTCGCCATTTCCAGCACGCGTAGCGAACGGTCGTACACCGCGCCGGGCCGGACCGGCTTGTAGAGGCGCGGGACGGTTTCGATGTTGTGCGCGAGCACGGCCAGCGGCGTGTTCACGACGCGTCCGATGCACGCAGCCTCCCCGCGAAAATCGGGGATGAGCATCTCCAATTTGCACGACGGCAACCGCTGATGGATCGCTTCAATCGTTCGGGCGATGTGGTCGGCCCCCTGATCGGGTAAATCGTCGCGCGTCACCGACGTCAGCACGCAATAATCGAGCCTCATCGCTGCGACAACCGTCGCCACGTGCTCCGGCTCCGCCGCATCGAGGTAGCCGGGTTTGCCCTTGTCAACCGCGCAGAAGTTGCAGCGCCGCGTGCACGTATCGCCCATCAGCATGAACGTCGCCGCGCCATGTTCCCAACACTCGCCCATGTTCGGGCATTTCGCCTCTTCGCAAACCGTGTGGAGCTTGAACTCGCGCACCACGTTTTTCAGGTAGCCGTAGCGTTCGCCGCCGGGGACTCGCTGCCGAATCCACTCGGGCAATCGCCGTCGCCGCGCGGGCTCAACTGTGATCAGTGCTGTGTCCATATTGCTTGCGCGTAGGAGAATAAATCACGATGCGGCATTTGTCACGTGAAGCATGTCGTGTCCTGCCGTTTCTGGCCGTTACGGGAGAGAATCGTCATCCCCGGGAGGTTGATTGGAGTTCAACCGGTGCGACACATAGAAACAACCCACCGCAAACAGGCTGGAAGTCGCGGCGATGATCAGGGCCAGCGATTCGGGCTGATGGAACGCGTTCGACAATTTGAGCGCCAACATCCCCAATTTGCCGTCATACATTTCCACGTCGCGAGTGGAGACCTTCGAGTCCTCGATCGACAGGCTGCTGTCCTGCCAGTCGCCCGGCGCGCCAGTCGCCCCTGTCGCTTTCGACCGGCCCGCGCCCGCCACCAGCACGATGCTGGCGATGCTGAGCCCCAGCACCAGCACGGTCACACCGACAATGGTAAGTGTCGACTGTCGTCGGGATGACGGACGAGGCCTGGATGACATATCGTTCACTTCGCTGCGCTCGTTTGGTTCACGCGCTCCATAGATCACCAAAACCACGAAACTCCTTGGTTCAAGAATACCAGAGATTCGCCCTCATTCCAGCATCGGGCGAAATTCGGGGGGAGGGGATTTGACCGGCGGTCTCAGGGACGATTGACGAGCCGAGGCGCTTTCAGGAGAACAAAATGGCGACCCAGACGGTAGCGGGTTGGAATCAGATAGTCCAGTGGCTCCGTGAGGTGAATATGCTGCGGGAAGCGAGTCTAGCATGTGCGGCGTGATAGGCCAGAAACCCCTTTCCGGTGCGATTTCCCGCTCTTGGCACACAGTCCCCTGCGGTATTGGAACCAGACATAGCGTGACACGGCAATCGAGTTGAGGCGGCGCAACGCCACCTGTCTGGATGGTACGCGGTGCGCGTGATTACGTGCGCCCGAAGGGGGGACGGGCGCTTGTAGAAGCGGCTGAAGCGGATTTTCAAAGAGCAGAAAACTTACAGCCGTGAGCAGCACGCGCAGAAATTTCCGAGAAAAAGGGCTGCCATCATCGCGCCACAAGAGCGACTTATTTTGACACACACCGCCTTGAAGTTTCCCCCGCCTTGGCGTAGATACCCTACGGGATGCCAACCAGCGTGCCAGAGGCCGTTTTAGCCAAGCCGAGCCGCAAGACAGGCAGGCCGCGCAAGGAAGACAAGCAACCGTTCATCCGGGCCGAAATCGTGCGTGCCTACGGCGCAACGGGCAGTATCAGGCAAACCGCTAAGGCTCTTGGACTTGGCAAGACTACTGTGCGCCAAGTGTTCCAACGCAACCCAGGGGACTTTGCGACCGCAGAGAAACTTCACGCTTCCAACCTCCTTGCCGACGCCGACACGTGCCGCGCACTGTCTATGCAGCCCGAACGCCTTGCCGAATGCAGTTCGCCTCAGCTTGCCGTCATGGCGGGCATCTACACGCAACGAGCCGGGGAAGTGCTGGCAAGTCCAGCGAGCAAGATGATGGCCGTATCAGAATCAGTCAGACCGCCCAAAGCCGAAACCCCAACTCTTGCCGATGCAGTGGGCTTACTTGTCTCCGGGCATTCCAAGCTGGTTGTCACGAGGACGACGACGACTGAGAAGGTTGAATTGAGTACGACCGAATCTCCGCAGCCTGTCAAAGCCGAGCCGTCCAAGCCGCCTGAAGGAGAGCAGAAGCGCTGAGCGCACAACCCGCGCCGGGCGTGCCCTAAAAGGGAGATTGTTTACAACCCAGCGGCTAGGCCGGGCGGTGGGCTGAGGTGCGAGTTGATTCGCCTTCTCTTTTTCAGCCGTTTTGGTAAGTGTCAACAAATGGCAACGACGACTCCAAAACCGTTTGTTTTCGTATTGATGCCATTCGATAAAGAATTTGACGACACCTACAAGCTAGGGATTCGCCCAGCTTGTGAGGAGGCGGGCGCGTATTGCGAGCGCCTTGACGAGCAGATATTTGAGGAACGGATGCTCGACAGAATCTACAACCAGATTTCCAAGGCGGACATGCTCGTCGCTGATATGAGTGACCGCAACCCAAACGTGTTTTATGAAGTGGGTTACGCGCACGCACTGGGGAAGCGGGTGATCCTGTTGACAAAGAGGGGCGACGATATTCCGTTTGATCTCAAACAGCATGTTCACATTGTCTACGACAACATTTCCTCTCTCAAAGACCAACTGCGAGCGAGAGTGGGTTACTTCATTGCGAATCCGTCACCAGGCTCTGACCAAACGATGGACAATCTGGAGCTTTTCTTGCTTGGCGAAAGACTTCCCTCGGCCTCGGGGCGGGTGTTTGAACTGCAATTCTCTGAAGGAAGCCCAGACACCTATTTTGTGAATGTTGAGATTACATTTCACAATTCCTGCGACCAAAAAGCGGAGCGCGTTTACGCCAAACCCGTTCTGATTCTTCCCAAGGCGTATACGCTTTCCGTTCTTATGGCGCAGGCGTCCGTGCAAGTCATCGCACTCCCCGACGGGAAAACCTTGCACAATACCAATGCGATGTTTGACCTTGAACCCGGGGCTTGGGATACGATTGTCTTCCGCCTTCTGGTTGCCAAGAGGGATGCTTCGCAGTTCAGCAAACCGCATGAGCTTGTTCTCCGGCTTTTGGGCTGGGGGCCAGCGAGAGATATTCCGATTCATGTAATTGTGCACGAACCGGGGCAACCAGCCCGAAGTTGAAGAGTCGGTGAACTCGCGGCGGTGGCGGCGGGTTCACCCGGTTTTTGTTTGACGCCGACTGAAAACTGACTAACGATTGCACTGTGGGCGAGGGTATAGATTTTCGGCAGTTGGCGGAGAAATTACTGGAATTAAGCAAGCAGTCCGTTATGAGAAGGAAAGCTCTTTTAGTTTACAGTCCTGGCGAGGGCGACGATTACATTGCGGGCATTGAAAATGACATTGTCGATCTTCGTTCCTTTTTGGAATCCCCACAAGGAGGACTTTGGACTGACATTGAAGTGGCGGCGTGTCCCACGAGGGCAATTCTTTGGGCTAAAGTTCAGATTCTGAAACCGTTCGAGTATTCCTTGGTTGCCTTTTCTGGTCACGGAGGAACCGAGTCTGACGGCTCAACAATTCTTGACCTCGGAAATGGAGAATCTATTGACGCCAACATACTGCGAACGGGGTCGCCAAAGCAGACCGTTATTGTCGATTGTTGCCGTGCCGCCCTTGAGAGAATCCAGCTTAGTGAAAAGCTGGCAATTGGCACGGCGATCCCGCAACTGGACGACGAACGATGCCGCAAGCTTTACGATAGTCGTATTCGGGACTGTCCGTCCCCAATGTTGGCGGTACTCAACGCATGTCAGGAAGGCGAACTAGCTTATGCCCACGCCAAAACTGGCAGCTACTACATTCAGAAGCTCATGGCCTGTGGCGAAGAATGGACTCGGCAGCGTTTGCTGTCCGACGATAATGACGGGGTTCTTTCTGTTTTGGGGGCGCATCGTCGCGCTGAGAAAAAAGTAATTGCTGAAACTGGTGAAAGGCAAAACCCGGAAATTTTGATTCCCAAAGATGGGCCGTATTTCCCGTTTTGCGTAGCGGGATGGACATGACCGCTGATTTAATTACAGCTTGGGCGACGGCTGCAACAGCGATTATCGCGATCATCGCCCTTATGGCGGAATCGAGAAAATCAAGGATGGCGCTCGTGGCTGACGTTATGTTGCGGATGCAGGAGAAATTCGACAGCCAACGGATGATCATCGTTCGCAAGAAGGCGGTCAAAGCCATTCAGGATTTTCGCAGCAAAAAGACTGACAAACTCAGCGACGATGTGGACGATGTTTTAGATTTCTTTGAGGAGGTGGCACTTCTCGCCCGTCGCACGGTCATCGACAAGAAATCCGCATGGCACGCTTTCTATTTCTGGATCGACGGATATTGGTGGGCAACAATCGACTACATTAACAGCGAACGGAAAAATAGCCCTACGCAATGGGAAGACCTCTTTTGGCTGCACCGGAAGCTCGTCGAGATTGAGAATGAGGGGGAGAAACGTCCTGCTTCGACAGAACACAGGATGACAGAAGATGAGATCAAAGATTTTCTTGAGGGCGAAGAACGGTATTTCATTGAACTGGACGGTTTGAATTGATTCGTTCCGTCGTCGGTACCCTAAATGGCGCGTGTGAGCAGCGAGCAAGAAAAGAGCGAAAAGCTTCCAGTCGTCAGTTCGGTGGCTGAATTCTTGGACTTTGTTCGGGAAGAGGTGAATCCAGACTGCACCTTTATTTACCGAGGCCAAGTTGCCAAGAAGAGAACCGAAGAAGGAATGGTTTTCTCAACCGTTTTGATGCCTTCTCTATACCGGCAAGGTTTACCGACACCTCGCATCGGCCTCGACGAAATGGAAAGGAGGCTCTTACATGATTTCAAGAGAGAATGCAGACCGTATATCGCACAGCAGCCGACCTCAGAAGCCGAATGGATGATGCTTGCACAACATTACGGTCTTCCGACTCGCTTGCTTGACTGGACATTCAATCCCTTAGCTGCCCTTTTCTTCGCCGTCGAGAACGAGCAGCAACCGTATGACTCGCACGTCTACCAAGGGAAAGTCTACGATTACCAAATCTATGGTGTGCAGGATGAGAAGAATCTTGCCGATGTAGATACCTATCTACGGAAGAGGTTCGGGTATGACTTGGAAAAGGACGTGTTTCAACTGATTGTTCCACCACACTTCGATGAACGGATTCAAGCCCAGGCTGCTTGCTTCACACTCCATCCGCTTTTTGAGGATTTCGGTGACCGCAACGAAATGCTGACCCTGTTTGGGAAGACGCTGCCGTTTGAACTTGGTGCTCGAACGTGCCTTGTTCCGGCAACGCAGTTTCGCAGTATCAAAGCAGAACTCTATGCGCTTAGCATCTCCCATAAGACGATGTTCCCCGGCCTCGACGGTCTCTGCAAAAGCATAGCTTGGAGAAACACGGGTGAAAGGGACTTTTTGCAGAAACTTGGCCGAATCTTCCAACGATCCGCGAGCGAACGGGAAACACCACCCGGTGGATGATGCGAGCAAAGGAAACAAGAGACTGATCGAAAACAACACCTAACCAACAATTTGCGTAGCCACGGCTACGGTCTCACGAGAAAACCGCTAATTTTCAGTCCAGAGACCAACCGAGCACGCGCCCGCAAGGGCGCGGCTTGGCGTATCTCTCTGGACGGGCGCTTAGCGGTGCCTCTCGTGGGGGAGCGACAAGTTCGCGCCCCCATTTTTTTGTCCCGTCGCCTGTCGCTCGCCGTTACTACCATGAATGCCATTTGTGTTGCCGTCCTGCTTCTTGTGTCGGCTGTCGCGGTATCGTTCGCCGGGCAAACGAACACGCTGCCTAGCACGATCACCGTTGACGGCATCACCTATTCAAACGTCACATGGCGCACTGTCACCTCTGCGACGGTTTCCATCTTCCACGAGACAGGCGTTGCGTCGATTCCGCTGGAAAAACTCCCGCCAGAACTTCAAAAGCGATTCGGTTACGACCCACAGAAGGCCGCTGACTACCGCAGGGCTGAGGCCGTGGCGCAAACGCAGAGGGTGGAGAAGATCGCAGAGGCGCAAGCGGCTCGGAAAACGTTAGAGCAACAGCAGGCGTTAGAGCAAGAGGAGTTGGCAGGGCAGAGCCAACAGCAGCCCGCTAACCAAATTTCATCGTCGCCCCCGGTACAGTTACAGTTTTCCACCGTCCAATTCCAACCGGCTTCAAATGGCGTTAGCCGTGCGATTCTTGCACTTGCGAGTGGAGAGAAGGTATCTGTATTTGTCGATGCGAGCAGCGAAACCTTCCTAGATAGATGCTTGGCCCAACACGCCAGTTGGCAACAGCAGGTTGCTAGCGCTGAACAAGCGAGGCAGAACAACGCCCAACCGCATTCCACGCCGCTTTGGGTGAATGGCCCTAACTTCGGCGGCCCCCCAACTCTTATCAACGTCCTGACGCCGGGCTCAGACACCAGCTACAGTATCCCCATGCCAAGCTTCACTGTTTACGCCGTGCAAATCGACAGTTCCACTTACAGGCTTATCGGTATTCACAGAACCGTGCGAATGGGAGGTTCCGAGGAATACTCTTGGTAGTCGAACGGCGCGGGTTAGTGACATCGTGAATGGCAGCGGGCGGCGGCCAGCGAGAGGAATGAGACTGTGGACATAACATTCAACTGCGACAAGTGCGGGCAGAGTATCGTGATCGACGAGCTGGGCGCTGGTCGGCAAGTGGAGTGTCCAAAGTGCAAGAGTAGCGTGACGGTTCCGGTCCGTGGGGATGCGGCGAACAAACAGACGCCAAAAGTTTATTATCTGCGGCCCATAACTGGTGCACCCCCGTCCGGCCCGACTGCGAAACAAGTTCTACCGGCTCGGAAATCAGAAGACTTGGGTACAGCTAGGACGATGGCTTTTGAGAAAGTCATGCGCCACGTCCAAGCCGTCGAAAGTCCAGATGACCTCACGATTAGAGGAGAACACCTAGCCATTACGCTGACGCGACTGTGGCTAAACGTTCAACTCTTTGCAGCGGACTTCCCGCAGGGGCGTAAGTTCGTCCTTTTAGAGGCGGTTTTTGAAAACTTGTGGGATTACCGCTTAGGGCCTCGCGACAACGATTTTTCGATGGTGGACTCGGATGGTTGGCAACACAAGACCTCGCAGTGCTACAGGCCTGATCGTATGCGGATGCCGACAAACAGGAAGATTGTCCAAGTAGACTTACCTCGCCTTTCAGGTTATCTGGAAGGCCGCGCAAAAGTTAAGGGATGGATTATTTTTGACGCGCTTCCACTCAAAATCACCCCGCGTCGATTCATTTATACATTGGATGTATACGCGCCGGGACACACATCGGGTTGGGTACAGTGCTACGAGTTTTTTGAGTTTGCTCTTCCCGACTTCTCCAGTCAGCATCGCTTGAGTAGTTTTTTGGAAATCACGGCGTAACGTGAACCGCGCATGAGGCGTTTGATCGACGCTGGAGGGTGCGGGCGGCCTGATCCCGTCCTCACCCCATGCGCCAACCGGACAGGAGGTTGGCAACGTGGAAAGAGAGAACAACCAAGACGTTCCAAAGTCGTGGAGCGGCTCCCCTTGGCAATGGAGAGTCACAGAGGCTCTTTACACGATGGCTTATCCCATTGTCAGATACCGCTCGACCGAAGCGGGGCGGCACGGGCGTTTCTTGGGACATGCTTTCGTGCACGCTGTCTATGTTCGCGACGGCTTACCGTGGAGTCTGAAATCGACATGGCCGATCACCAAAGCAGAAGCGGAAGAACGAGACTTGCCAGAACTGATGCGCTACGTCTCCAGCGTGATAAGAAATTGGCCGCTAAAGGAGGCCAGGGAGTTTTTCCAAGGCTTTTCGCGGGCGCTTCAGTGTGAACCATTTGACCCGGCAAAAGGCACCGCGATAGATGGTGAGCGATTCAGAATCTACATCATCCTTTTGCACGATCCGAAGGCGGTTGAATCGCTCGGTAGCGTGACCAAGCTGTGTGAGTACATACTAGACCGGATGCCGGAACAGAGGGCAAATAGAATCAGAAGAACCCCTGCCCTCAAAGCCTCTTTCCAAGACCGTGTCGAGCAGATTTGTCGCCGCGCCAAACTAAAGCTTCGTCCCCGTGGTCGCCCGCCGAAAATTCCGACAACCCCCGCCTTTTAGCTGTTGGTATTACTTCGCCGTCACCCGTGGTCTAGTCATGGTGTGACAGTACGAAATCGAAAAGGCCCGATTCCGATGTTGACAGGGGAGGATAACTCTGTTAGCCTTTCACCTGATGGATTGGACAGCACAAAGGATTCGGCGGTTGCGCAAGGCAGCGGGCATGACCCAGACGGCGTTGGCCGGTTGGCTCAACGTGACTGTGACCGCCGTGAAGCATTTGGAAAACGAGCGCCGCAAGGCCAGTGGGCCGGTGTCGCGCTTGTTGGACTTCCTGAGCGAGAAAGTCAAACGGGGAGGCAGCAGCAAACCTAGCAATGCTCTCCCTCGAAAGATGCCGCGAGGTGCTCGGAGATGATGCTCCGCAATCAGATGCTGAGTTGGAATTGCTACGTGACCAGCTTTACGGGCTGGCGGACGTGCTTATCGACGGATTCGTTGAGCAGCGGCAGAGGCGCAAGGGTGCCCCTCAGAATACGCCAGAAGGCGTTTGCAGCCCCGTGGAGTCCCTCTCCGATGCATTGCACCTTGTCCCGACTGACGACCAAGGGGACGTTGAGGAGCGAGCGGCCATCATGGAGTCGGACGGCGGGCTTGACCGTGACGCAGCGGAGCGGGCGGCGTTCGCTGACTACTGGCGGCGGAAGCACAAACCCCAAAAGAGTTGAGGAGACAGGGCTATGATGCGAGCGGTGCTCTACTGCCGGGTGTCCACCGAGGAGCAGACCAAAAACCTGAGCCTACAAACGCAGCAAAAGGCGTGTGCGGACTACTGCCAGCGACACAGTCTTGAAGTGGACAAGGTGTTTGTGGAAGAGGGGGAGTCTGCCAAGACCACCAATCGCACGGAGTTCCAAAAGCTCCTTGCCTACTGTCGGGAAAACAAGGGCCGCGTCCAAACCGTCGTTGTCTATAGCCTCTCCCGGTTCGCACGCAATGCGAATGACCACCTCGCTGTGCGGGCATTGTTGAGCGGATTCGGTGTCTCTCTCCGCTCCGTCAACGAGCAGATTGACGAAAGCTCGACTGGCAAGTTTTTGGAGAGCGTGTTGGCCGCAGTGAACCAACTCGACAATGACATGCGGGCAGACCGTACAAAGGCGGGGATGCAGGCGGCTCTCTCAAAGGGGCGGTGGACTCACCAAGCCCCTATCGGATACCTCAATGCCGCTGGCAAGGATGGACAGTCAACGCTGATTCCAGACCCCGACCGGGCAGGATTCGTGCGGAAGGCGTTCGACCTTTGCGCGACTGGACTCCATACCAAGCGGGACGTGCTTCGCATTGTGACCAACGAGGGCTTGCGGACGGTGCGTAGCAACAAGCGAGTGACTCCACAGACCTTTGACAGGGTGCTCCGCAATCCGATCTACGCGGGCTGGCTGCTCAGTTTCGACGGCAGCGTGCGGACACGCGGCAGCTTTGAGCCTTTGGTGACAGACGAGACGTTCAACCGGGCGCAAGCCGTCCTCGACGGCAAGCGGCTCTCGGTGACGCCTCACCAGCGCAATCATCCTGAGTTCCCGCTCCGCCGGTTCGTGCGGTGCGGCCATTGCGAGCGACCGCTTACCGGCTCGAAGTCCACCGGGCGGAAGGGTGTCCGGTACGCCTACTATCACTGCCCCCGTTGCGGCAAGGTGCGGGTGCACAAGGTTGAGTTTGAGCAGGCGTTCACAGAGTACCTGACACGGCTACAGCCCAAGCCCGGATGCGTGCGGCTCCTCAACGAAATCATTCTCGACGAGTGGAAGCAGAAGCAGGCGGAGTCTCTGGCACAGACGACCGCTCTTGACCACCAGTTGAACGAGCTACAGGAGCGGAAGGACAAGCTGGCAGACGCCGTGATTGACCGTGTGATCGACCCGGACACCTACCAACGGAAGCTCGACAAGCTCAACGAGGAAATTACGCTGGCAGAAATAGCAGCCAACGACGCCAAGCTCGACGCTTTCGACGTGGTGGTGGTGCTCAACTTCTCCGAGCACGTGATCTTGAACGCGGCGCGGCTTTGGACGGAGTATTCGTTGGCACAGAAGCAACGGCTCCAACGCATACTCTTCCCCGAAGGCGTGACGTTTACCGAGAGCGGATTTGGAACCGCTGCAACCTCTCTGATTTTCAACCTCTTACAGCAGCCCGAAGGCGAAAAGACAAGAATGGCGACCCCAACGGGATTCGAACCCGTGTTACCGCCGTGAAAGGGCGATGTCCTGGACCGGGCTAGACGATGGGGTCGCCGAAATTGCCGTGTGCGCGGGTTGACTATAGCGAAACGACCGCGAATCGCAACGGTGAAGTTTTCCGCGTAACACTTCCGGGGAGGCCGTCGGCGCGAAACGACTTCGGAACGAAACCCATAGGCCGCGTGCCCGATTCGCGCCGCCAATTCACACGGCGAGGATTTCCTTTTCCTTGTGGGACAGGACGGTGTCGATCTCTTTGATGTACTCGTCGGTCTTGTTCTGAATTTCCTTTTCCGCGTGCTTGAGTTCATCCTCGGTGATGTCGCCGTCTTTTTGCAGCTTCTTCGCAAGGTCGTGCGCGTGACGCCGTTCATTGCGGATGGCGATGCGGCCGTCCTCGGCCATTTTCTTGCAGACCTTGTCAAGTTCGCGCCGACGTTCCTGATCGAGCTCGGGGATCGGGATGCGGATGATCTTGCCGTCGACATGCGGGTTGACGCCGAGTTCGGACTTCATGATCGCCTTCTCCACGGCATGGACGAGTGTGGCGTCCCACGGCTGGATGACAATCAAGCGCGGTTCGGGAGTGGAAATGCCCGCCAACTCCCGCAACCGCATGTGCGAGCCGTAGGCTTCCACCGGGATGTTTTCCACGAGAGACGTCGACGCCTTGCCGGTGCGGACGGAGGCGAATTCGCTGTGGACGAATTCGAGCGTCTTCATCATTTGTTCTTCCATCGAGTCGAGGACTTCTTGCAGAGTCATGGTGTTTCAGCTTAGAAAGTCGCCCGAGGTCATTCAAGGAAAAAGCAGCCATGCCCGCAAATCGCACATTGTTCATCGACGCGGATGACACGCTCTGGGAGAACAACATCTACTTCGAGCGGGTCATCGCCGAGTTTGTCGCAGCGCTCGGGCAACAAGGGCACGGCGCCGAGCGGGTCGACCAGTTGCTCTGGGAAACCGAACAACGCAACGTCAAGGTCACCGGCTACGGCAGTCAGGCCTTCTGCCAGTCGCTGCACGAGGTCGCCCGGCAACTTGGCGCCCCCGACCTGGAGTCGTGGATTCAACAGCAAGAGACCTGGATTCGGTGCCATCCGATTGATCTCATGCCCGGTGTACGCGAAACGCTTCCCGAGCTCCACGCGGCCAACCGGCTGATCCTGTTGACCAAGGGCCGCGAAGAAGAACAACTCGGCAAACTCGCTCGTTCGGGCCTCGCGGCATTCTTCCACGTCACGGAGGTCGTCTTCGAGAAATCGGTCGAAACCTACCGCGACATGATCGCGAAGCACCGCCTCGCGCCCGCTCAAGCCTGGATGATTGGCAACTCGCCGCGTTCCGACATCAACCCCGCTCGGGCCGCCGGGCTCGGCACCGTGTACATCCCGTACCACACCACGTGGCAACACGAACTGGAAGAGATCGCACCGGGCGGTGGCACGCTCATGCTCGAGAATTTCGGTCAGCTCATCCAACACTTCGCGTAACTGCGGCGGGCACGGCCTCGCACTCCGGTCCCCGTCGAACGTGAGCTAATCACTCACGAGCGTGCCGATGTGCTCGCCGAGGATGGCGCGGCGGACATTGCCGTATTCGAAGAGGTTGAAGACCACGATGGGGATGCGGTTGTCCATGCACAGTGAGAACGCGGTGGAATCCATCACGTTGAGCCGTCCCTTCAACGCGTCCATGTAACTGAGTTTTTCGTACCGTTTGGCCGTCGAGTCCTTCTTCGGATCGGCAGAATACACGCCGTCCACCTTTGTCGCTTTCAGCAACACGTCGGCGCCAATCTCGCTGGCGCGCAACGCGGCAGTCGTGTCGGTCGAGAAATAGGGATTGCCCGTCCCGGCCGCAAAGATGACCACGCGCCCTTTTTCGAGGTGGCGGATCGCACGGCGGCGAATGAACGGCTCGGCGACCGCCCGCATTTCGATGGCCGACTGGACGCGGGTTTGCACATGGTTTTTTTCCAGCGCGTCCTGCAACGCGAGGGCATTGATCACGGTTGCGAGCATCCCCATGTAATCGCCGGCGGTACGGTCGAGGCCGTGTTTGCTACCCGCCACGCCCCGGAAAATGTTGCCGCCGCCAATCACGATGGCCAGTTGAACGTCGAGATGCTTGATCTCCTTGATTTCCTTGGCGATGGCGTCGCAGGTTTCCGGTGAGATGCCGTGTCCGCGGGGACCGAGCAACGCCTCGCCGCTCAACTTCAACAACACACGATGGTATTTGGGATGCGGCGCAGACTTTGTGGTCATGGAAACCCTTGTACACGCTGTCCCCCACTCTTGGCAAGCGCAGGTTCGAAATGGAACGCCACGCTGGCCCCGAACCTTTTCGGGGATCCGTCGTGGCGGCTTTGTCGGGCTTTATGGGAGGGCGAGGCTCCTGCCGAGCCGCTGCACTATGGCGTTCACATTCTCGGCTCGCCGGGAGGCTCGCCCTCCCAACTCCTGGAGTCATTTCTGACTGGGCGCTGGCACCGCCACGGTGCTTGCTCCCATCGCTCCATCTTGGCATACTTCTCGCCATCGCCGTTTCATTTCGATGAACGCGTCTTCAGAGAAGACATGGGGTTACCTTTTGGGAGTCGTTGCTGTGTGCCTCCTGATTCTCCTCGGCTGGTTTGCGTTCCACCAAGAGCCGCCGCCTCCGAACCAGCAATCCGCGAAAGTCGAAGCCACGAAGCCCGTCGTGCCTGTGTTGGAGCCCGCTAATGATTCCTCGAGTGAGATGCCAACAAACCAGCCGGAGAACTCCATCACAACCAACGCTGCCGATCTCTACCGCCAGGCATTCGCCCTTTACGATGGGCTGTCGAATGATCAAAAGCATTTACTCGGAGGTTGGCACACGAACGTTGATGCGGCGGTCGAGGCGGAGTTGTGCGAGAAGATTCGCCCGATCTGCAACCTGATGCACCAGGCATCGGCGGTGACGAATTGTGATTGGGGTGTCAACCCAGTAACGACCGACACTTTGTTGCCATATCTCGGCCCGGCGCGGAACATCGCCCGGGCAGCGATTTGGAGCGCTGCACATTGCCGAACGAACGATGTGACGGGAGCAACGGATGATGCGGTGGCGGTGTTAAAGCTTGGTCAACAAGTCTCAAGAGGTGCGATGATTGGCTGTCTCGTTGACATGGCGCTACAGGGTTTGGCGTGGTCTTATGTCGCGGAAAATCTAGCGAGGTTTCAGGGTTTGGACGCTCAACGGCTGGCGGCTGCTTTCAATGACCCAGCCTATGAAGCTGCGCCAAGTCGGGCGATGGAACAAGAAGCAGATAGGGCTGACAACGCCGCTGCGAAGCTGGCCGCGATGCCTGCCGCCGAAGCCGAGGCGGAGTTCTCCAACTCCGCGCAGGAGGTGGCCAAATTTGTGGACGGATACCCGACAAATCTGGATCAGGCGTCCATCCTGGCCGCGTACAAACAAATTGCCGATTCAGAACGGCAGTTGGCAGGTGCGCTGGCTTCATCTTCCGAAAACGACTACGAGACTTGGTTGGAATCTTCCACCGATCTTCAAGCGTCAAACCCGCTGGCGAAAGGTCTTTTGGAGTCTGTTGACGGATTCCTGGACAAGGTGCAGGGTGCGGAAGTCAATCGGGCGTTAATCGTTGCCGGGCTCGCAGTCGCACAGGCCGGAGCGAACGCGTTGCCTTCGTACCCCGATCCGTCGAGCGGACAGCCCTTCGTCTACACAGAAACCGCCGACGGATTTCAACTGCAATCCACCTATCAGGTCAAGGGCAAGCCGATGACAATGCAGTTCAAGTAGGCATATGAACGCGTCGCCAACAAGGATACGCGGTTATGTTATTGTCGGAATTGCTCTTCTCTGCCTCTTCATTGTCCTCGGTTGGGTTGCGTTCCATGAAGAGCGGTCGCCTCTGGACCAGCAACCCGTGAAGGTCGAAACGGTCAAGCCCGTCGTGCCTGTGTTGGAGCCAGTTGAAAATCCTGCGAATAAGCGGACGGCAGGCCAGACAGACGGCTCGGCGTCGACCAACGCCGCGGCGATCTACCGGCAAGCGTTCGATCTTTTCGATCAGTTCTCGAAAGACCAAGAGTTTATTCTCGGTGATTGGCGAACGAATGTCGATGCGTCCGTCGAGGCGGAACTTTGCGACAGACTTCGCCCGATTTGCGACCTCATGCATCAAGCGGCGGCGGTGACGAATTGTGATTGGGGTATCGAACCGATTACGGTCGGCACAAGGTTGCCGCACCTTCAGGCTTCACGAAACATCGCACGGGCAGCGCTATGGAACGCGGTGCACTGCCGGTCCAACGACATGGCGGGGGCAACCGATGATACCTTGGCGGTGCTGCGACTGGGCCACAACATCTCGCACTCTGGGCTCCTCGGCTGCCTTACCGACCACGGCCTTCAGGGCTTGGCAGCGGCGTGCGTTGCTGACAACGTCGGATTGCTCGGTGGGGCTGATGTACAGCAATTAGCCGCGGCTTTGAATGATCCGGCTTACGGAGAGGCCGCGAGTCAGGCCATGTACCAGGACGCGGACAGGCTCGACCGCTACGCCACGGAATTGTCTACGATGCGCGCTGCTCAAGCGGAGAAGGAGTTCTCAGATTCTGCCCAAATAATGGCCCAATTTGGGGAGGGATATCCTACCCATCTGGACCAGGCTGCGATTGTTTCCGCTTACAAACAGAACGCCGACTCGGAACGTGAGTTGGCGGAAGCGCTGGCGACGTCGTCAGAGGCCGCCTATGAAAATTGGCAGCAGCACGCGACCGAACTCGAAACCTCCGATCCTCTCGCAAAGTCCATGATGGAGACGGCAGAGTCGTTTGTACAACGTGCCAGGTACGCCGAGGTCGATCGGGCGCTGGTGGTAGCCGGTATGGCGGTCGCGCAGGGTGGAGTCGACACGCTGCCATCCAATCCGGATCCATCGAGCAGCCAGCCGTTTGTCTACACACAAACCGCGAACGGCTTTCAACTGCAATCCACTTACCAGGTGAACGGCAAGCCGATGACGATGCAGTTCAAGCTGCGTTGAACAAGCGGGAAAAGAAGAGAGGCCGGGTGACCGGCCTCTCGCAATTGTCAAACGCGGCTACAGCACCTTAGGCCGCCGGCGGCGACCCCGGGATTTCCTCACCGACCTGCCAGCGGATGAAGCGGCGGACCACGATGTTCTCGCCCAACTGTGCGATCTTGGCGGTGACATGGTCGTTGATCGTGATATCGGGGTTCTTCACGAACGGTTGCTCCAGCAGGCACACCTGGGAATAAAACTTCTCCAATTTGCCTTTGACAATGTTCTCGATGGCCGGCGCGGGCTTGTCTTTCACCTGCGCGCGGTAGATTTCCTTTTCGCCTTCGATAACGACCGCCGGGACATCCTCGCGTCTCACATAGCTCGGATTGGCCGCGGCGATATGCTGGGTAATGTCCTTGACCAGTTCGCGGAAACCCTCGTTGCGGGCCACGAAGTCCGTCTCACAGTTCACTTCCAGCAGCACGCCGAGCTTGCTGCCGTGATGAATGTAGCTGGCGATACAGCCTTCCTTCGCGGCGCGCCCGGCTTTCTTGCCGGCGACCGCGATGCCTTTCTTGCGGAGGATTTTTTCTGCCTCGCCGATGTCGGCGCTGGCTTCCTGCAACGCCTGTTTGCAGTCCATCATGCCGGCACCGGTCTTTTCGCGAAGGGCTTTGACGAGTTTGGGGTCGATTTGCATTGCGCTCGTAGTCATGGGGAATAGTTGCCCGCTAAATTGTCTAGGCCGACACCGCGGTTTGTTCCGGGACGGGAGCGGGCTCCACCGGTGGTGGAGGCGCCACCTCGGTCGCCACCGCGACCGGCTCCGGAGGCGGGGCGGGATACTTCCGACCCAATTCTGCCTGCGCTTCGGCGACGGTGTTGGCGATCACGTTGGTGATGAGTTTGACGGCGCGAATCGCATCATCGTTGCCGGCGATCGGGTACGTAACCTGATCGGGGTCGCAATTGGTGTCGACGATGGCAATGATCGGAATATCGAGTCGTTGCGCCTCGTGGATGGCGATGGCTTCGCGCAAGATGTCGACCACGAACATCGCGGCGGGCACCCGTTCCATGTTCACGATCCCATCGAGATTGCGATGCAGTTTGCTTTGCTCGCGGCGGAGGGACGCGACCTCCTTCTTGGGCAGGTGCTCGCCTTCGGGCGATGTGAGAAGACGGTCGATTTCCTGCATCCGCTTCACGCTGTTGCGGATCGTGCGAAGATTGGTGAGCGTGCCGCCCAGCCACCGATCCACGACATACGGCATGTTCGTGCGGATCGCGGCTTCTTTGATTTCTTGTTGCGCCTGTTTCTTGGTCCCGACGAACAACACGGAGCCGCCGCTGGCGACCGTATCATGGAGAAACCCGCAGGCGACTTCGATCTGGGTGAGCGTCTTGTTGAGGTCGATGATGTGAATGCCGTTGCGAGCGGCGAAAATGAACTTTTTCATCTTGGGGTTCCACCGCTTGGTCTGGTGACCGAAATGAACCCCGGCTTCCAACAACTCTGCGACTGTTACGCTTGCCAATGTATCCTCCACTGTTTCATCCCTCGCCGACACAACGTGTTTCTGACGCGGGACATCCCGTCTGAATAACGACTGGATTTTGGTTTAGTGTTTTTATGTCCCGAATCTCTTCGGAACGGTTCTATACTGCCTCGACCACTCGTGGCAGGACTTATCATCATAGCCCCATATCAGGGCTTTGCAAGCGGAAAAAAGGCCACTTTTCGGCAAACGAAACGGGCGAGCGATCTAGAACTTGGCCGTCGAAGGTCCCAATTCGGGCAGGAAATTGCGCGTCGTCGCGTCATCGTACGAAAATAGCACGAATCCGGGCGCGCCAAGTTGTCGCGTCATCAAAATTTGCGCGGTCAACTGGCTCATGCGGTCGAATTTCCAGCTTCCGATCCCGACCACGACCTTGTTGCGCTGCGACGCCCACATCTGTTCCTTGCGAACCTTCGACTCGAAATCACGCATGTCAGGCGTGTACGTCATCGTGCACACGTAATCGACATACCCACGATCCAGCCACAGCTTCCAGTCCTGCGCTTTTTCTTCCTTCGCGCGTTCGAGATCGGAAAACACCGCTGCCGACACGGCGATGCCCGGCCGGGCAAGGCGCGCGCGGGTGGACAGGTCTTCGACCCACGCGTTGATTTCGCGCTGGCGCCATTGGTTAAACTTCGCGACATACGGGCCTTCCAACACGTCCGCCGGCCAATGACGGACTCGGGTCCCGATGCTCTGCTCGAATTCGCGCCGGCAATTCTCACAGAAACAGCACGGCTGTTCGGAGAAGCGGATGTAATCGAATTGAATGCCGTCCACGGGATACCGTTTCACCATCTCGGTTACCGACGACCCAACAAGCTCGCGGTTCGCCGGCACCGACGGACACAGCCATGTGAAGCCCGACTGTAGAATCGGATGGCCGTCCGGCCCGCGCATCACGCGGTTGGCGGCGAGAAGTTGGCGTTGGAACGCCGGCGGAGCCTTGAACATGAACGTGACGATTTGCTTGGCATTGACGGTAAGCCCCCGCTCGTGGGCCAGATCGATCCCGCGCGCGACGGGGTCTGCGATGTTATGCACGACGCTCGGCAATGCGTGGCTGTTGGGGTAAAACGCCGCGCCGCCCGAGGCGAGATTGGCGAAAATCGTGTTGAACCCTGCGCGACGAAGGTTCTCCGTGGCGCTGTCCCAGTCGAGCTTCGTCGTATCGCTCACCCACACGCCGCGTAGTTCGCTGACGCGCGCGACGCGAGGGGAAGGCGAGGGGATGTAGGCCGGTGCGGGTGTCGGCTTCGACAGGCTCTGGTCGTACGTCGAGCCGCGCCAAGTGCACGAATTCAACAAACTGATGACGGCAACAACGGCCAGCGTTGCCGCCAAATAATTCCCCAACCTCCTCATGTGTCTCCTTGTGGCCTTGGAGTGCGGTGACCACGTGAACCGTGACCAGCTTGTCACCGCTCTGCATTCCCCAATGCAACGACGAGTCGGCGTGCTCCAAAAACCGCGGTCACTATTAGCAGAATCCCGTTATGTTGCCAAACGAAATATTTGCTGTTACAAAGGAACTCGATGACGCTTCGCAAACTTTCCATCCTCGGCCCTGGCCTCCTCGGCGGCTCGATTGGCCTTGCGGCCCGACAACGCAAGGTCGCCAGGCGCGTGTCGATGTGGGCGCGCCGGCCCGACGCCGCCGATCAGGCGTATCAACTCGGCGCGGCGGATGAAGCGACGCATGACCTCGCGAAGGTCATCGCCGATACCGATCTGGTCGTGCTGGCCACGCCCATTGGCGCGATGCGCGGATTGGTCGAGCAAATCCTTCCTGTTCTGCCGGCAGGTTGCGTGGTGACCGATGTTGGCAGCGTGAAATACCCGATTGTCACGGCGCTGTCGGATGCGCTCGCGGGCAAAGCACGGTTTGTGGGTTCGCATCCAATGGCCGGCTCGGAGCAGTCGGGCATCGACGCGGCGCGCCGCGATCTGTTCGACAACGCCGTGTGCATCGTCACGCCGCGCGAGGACACGGACAAGTCGGCCCTGCAATTGGTATACGATTTTTGGAAGGCGATCGGATGCACGGTGAAAACGCTCCCGCCGCTGGAGCACGACGAAATTGTGGCCCGCATCAGCCACCTGCCGCATCTCGTTGCCGCGGCGGTGGTCAACGTGGTTTGTAGCGACGGGTCACATCCGCTGAACTTTGTCGGCCCGGGCTTCAAGGATTTCACGCGCATTGCGAGTGGCCCGTTCGAGATGTGGACGGAGATTTGTCTGGAGAACCGCCAGGAAATTGGCCGTGCGCTCGATGTGCTGATTGAAGAACTCGCCAAAGTGCGCGCGGCGGTCGAGAACAGCGACGCGGTCGAACTCCGCACCATGCTCAAACGCGCGAAGCATTTCCGCGATGAGTTGAGGTTCAAGACGTGAAGCCTCTGCCCGATATCCTCGAAATCCAGCCTCTGGCGAAGCCGCCGAATTGCACCATCACCGTGCCCGGCTCGAAAAGCATCACGAACCGCGCCCTGATCCTCGCCGCGCTGTCAGACGGCAAGTGCACGCTTCACGGCGCACTCTGGGCCGATGATACGCAAGTGATGGTGGACTCGCTTCAGAAGCTCGGATTCGAAGTGACCGTCGAGCCCGATCCACTCGAAGAATGTAACCGCACCATCACGGTTGTCGGCCGTGGCGGCGAAATCCCGGCGAAGAAAGCGGAACTGTATGTCGGCAACGCCGGCACGGCCGCGCGATTTTTGACGGCGCTGGTGTGTCTCGGTCATGGCGAGTATCGCATTGCTGGTGATTCGCGGATGAACCAACGACCGATGCGCGACTTGTTTGACGCGCTTCGCCAATTGGGCGTCGAAGTCGAAGCTGAGAAGGGCTGTTTGCCGGCGGTCATCCATGCGCGAGGATTGAAGGGTGGTGAGGTCACGATAAGCGCGAAACAGAGTAGTCAGTTCGCGAGCGCGCTCTTGCTGATTGCAGATAAAGCACAAATCAACCTGAAGCTGGCAGAGCCGGACGAACCGTACAGCTACGTCGAGATGACTCGTAGAATGATTCGCGAATTCAGCCACGACTACGCGATCGAACCGGATCTATCGAGCGGGTCATATTTCGTCACGGTACAAGCTATCACAGGTGGTCGCGTGAAGGTAGCCGGTTGGCCCCGCAACTCGTTACAGATCGATGGGAGATTTCCAAAGTTTCTGCCTCCTCCCGATTTCGTGTCACGAGTGCACGACTTGGGTGACAGCGTAATGACGCTGGCTATCTGCGCTCTGTTCGCGGAAGTCCCCGTCGTGCACATTGTCGACGCCGAAAGGCTACGTGAGCAGGAATCCAATCGTATCGAGGCCATGGTAACTGAACTAAAAAAGGTCGGGGCAGTAGTCGGAGAGCACGCGGACGGTTTTTCAGTTTATCACCTCATGCCGGGGCGGCAACTGCATGGCGCGGACATCGAAACGTACAACGATCACCGCATGGCGATGTGTTTTGCGGTGTTGGGATTGAAAGTCCCGGGCATTCGGATTAAGAATCCCGGCTGTGTGAGCAAGACATTCCCGAATTTTTTTGATAAGCTGGAGCAATTAAGAACTTGAACTCAGAGAGACTCGCGCAAGCGAGCCGGAAAACAGCGCGGCCACTCGGAAGCGCGATCCTCCAAACTATGAGCGAGAACGTAACGGTGGTGGCAGTGGACGGGCCCGCAGCCAGCGGCAAGAGCACGGTGTCGCGGTCGTTGGCCAAGATGCTGGGCTATCACTACGTAGACACGGGCGCGATGTATCGCGCGATCACCTGGAAGGCATTGGAGGAAGGCATCGACGTCGACGACACGATTTCCGTGATCGCGATGATGCATCGCATCAAGCTCAGTTTCGAGGTGGTCGATGGCCAGGTGCGGATGCTGATCGATGGGAAGTATCCCGGCAACGCCATCCGCGCTCCCCGCGTGACGGACAAGGTGTCGACGATTGCGGCGGTTCCCGAGGTGCGGCAGGTGCTCGTGCAGCATCAACGGTCGCTGACGAAGTTCGGCAGCCTGGTGATGGAAGGGCGCGACATCGGATCGGTGGTGTTCCCCAACACACCCCACAAGTTTTACCTCGAAGCCAGCCCCGAAATCCGCGCGCAGCGTCGGAAGCGCGACCTGGAAGCGATGGAGATTCCGGCCAGTCAGGAAGGCGTGAAGGAATCGCTCCAGCGCCGCGATAAAAAGGATTCCGGGCGTAGCGCGTCGCCGTTGCAAATCGCCCTCGGCGCAACCGTCATCGAGAATTCGAATTTGTCGGTCGAGGAAAATGCCAAGGTGATTCTGGATCATATCCGACAGCAATCGCTGCGGCGCGGCAGTTTCAGCGTTGGCGGGGCCTGAGCGCGTTATGCGACTGTGGTGGTATCGCTTCTGCCGGTTTTGGTTTCGCGTTTACTTCTATTTGTATCACCGGGGTCGCGTGTACAACGCCGAGAGATTGCCGGACAACGGCGCGTATATTCTGGCCGGCAACCACATCAGCTTTCTCGATCCGCCATTCTTTGGCCTGGCCTGCAAGCGCGAGGCATTCTACATGGCGCGGGACACGCTCTTCCGAAACCCGGTATCGAACTGGATCCTGCGAAGCTGGCACTGCGTGCCGATCAGCCGGGAGCGCGGCGATATCGGCGCGATGCGAACGGTGTTGCGGATGCTCGGCGAAGGCCAGGCGGTGCTGATGTTTCCCGAAGGGACGCGGAGCCAGGATGGCCAGTTGCAGGAGCCGCGCGCGGGGATCGGAATGATTGTGGCGCGGGCCAACGTGCCGATTGTGCCGATGCGCATTTTCGGCACGGAGCGGGCGCTGCCGAAAGGGGCAAGCCTGCCGCGACCGGTCAAGGTGGAGATCAAATTTGGCGAGCCGTTCCTCTATCCGCTCCCGGCAAACTTCGAGGATCTCCGTGGCGACGCCATGAAGACCGTCTACTTCGACATCGGGCGTGAGATTATGAAGCGTATCGCGGCGCTGGAAGCGAGAAGCGACTAGGGTTCAGGATTGGCGCACTTGCGACCCATCCCGCGCTACGCTTTCGGATGGTCTTTCACATAATAGTCAATCTGCTGGCAAATCCGGTGCAGGACGTTGCAATCGCGTTTCTCAAGCGGCGCCCGGGCGATCACGCGGCGCAATGAGCGCAGAAATGAATCCGGATCACCCTGATGCGGCCGAAAGCCAATCTTCGCCAACGATTGCGCGAGATGGTCCAACACCGATTCGACCTCATGGACGGTGGCCAGATTGTACTTGGGCTTCGGGATTTCCCCGAGGCTCGCCAGGTACACTTCGTACGCGAACAACATGACCGCTTGCGCAAGATTGAGCGATGGATGCTCCGTCGCTTGCGGCACGCTGACGATATCATGACACAGGCGCAGCTCCATGTCGGACAACCCCGCTTCCTCGCGTCCGAAGACAATTCCCACGCGATGTTTGTGGGAAAGTTCGGCGATCTTTGCGGCGGCCTGTCGCGCCTCGATAATCTGCGGGAATTGCGCCCGGCGTTTGCGGTGCGTCGTGCCGACCAGCCAATGCAGACCGTCCGTTGCTTCCTCCCACGTCGTGACGACGCGGGCTTTCTCCAGTACATCACCCGCGCCGTGACCCAACATGATCGCCTGTTGGTGCGTCTGAAAACCCTTCGGCCCGTTGACCACGACGAAGTCGGTCAACCCCATCGTCTTCATCGCCCGCGCCGCCGACCCGATATTTCCCGGCACCGCCGGCTCGACAAGAATGATGGTCACATTGACCAGATTCGGCGGCGCGCCAAACGTCAACGCCGGCTCCGGATGCTTTTCCGTGGGCTTACGCATGGGAATCCAACACAATCGTCACCGGGCCGCCATTCACCAATTCCACATCCATCATCGCGGCGAATCTGCCTTCGGCGACTTTCAGTGTCGTGGCCGCGCCCAGCTTCGTCACAAAATCGTTGTAAAATCTTTCGGCATCGGCGGGCGGCATGGCATCGGTAAAACTCGGGCGCGTGCCTTTGCGCGCATCGCCGTACAACGTGAACTGCGACACCACCAAAATCCCGCCGCCAATGTCCGTGACCGAGCGATTCATGTTCTTGGCGTCGTCGGGAAAAATGCGCAGCGCGAGCAGTTTCTTGATCATCCACTCGGTGTCCGCCGCGGCGTCATCCTTGCCGATGCCCAGCAGCACGAGCAGGCCGCGTCCGATTTCGCCAACAGTCTGGCCGTCGATCCGAACGGACGCTCTTGAAACACGTTGTACGACGGCTTTCATCGGGCAGGTCAATACGCGAAGGCCACGGGGTTGTCCAGTCTTGAACGGGCGCACGCTTGTGTTAGGCTTCTCCCGTGAAGATTCAGTTCTTGTGTCCCCACTGCAGGCACGAGTTGGAGTTCGAGGATCTGTCGCAGGATGAGTCGCCGTGTCCGCTGTGTCAGAAAACGATTCGGCTGCGCATCACCGAGAGAATGCGACGCAACAACCTCGTGGACCATTGCGCCGTGTGCGATTGCAACACCGTGTACGTCCAAAAAGATTTCAACCGCACTCTCGGCGTAAGCATTTTCGTGGCCGGCGCGATCCTGTTCCTGCTCTGTGCGTGGAAAAACCGTCTCGTCGAAGGCACGCTGGTGTGGGCGGCCTTTGTGCTGGCTGACGGGTTGCTCTACAAATTTCTGCCCGATGTGACGATTTGCTACAAGTGCTACGCGCAATACCGCGAGGTCGCGCCGAACCCGGACAATCAACCCTTCGAATTGGGCCTTGCCGAAAAGTATGACCCGCTCGACAAGCGTGCCCACGCCGAAAACCCTGCCGCCGACTGGAAGGGGCGCTGACGCTTCATGTGGCGCGCGCTGATGATCGGTCTGTTCGCTGTGGCGCTCGCGCATGGTGTTTACGGCGAAGAAGACCCTCGCGACGCGGAACGCCAGTTTCGTTTCCTCCTGTCGCGCGGCGACGAACTGCGGGCGCAAAAGGACCGGTTTGACCCACAGACGCCGCCCGTGGTCACCGAACGTTGGAAGGCGCACTTGAAACACCTCGAACGCGATTATCAACATTTCCTCCACGACCATCCGCTGCACGCGCGCGCGATGGTCGCGTACGGCGGTCTGCTCTACGATGAAGAGGACGAAGACGAGGGCGCGCGTTGGTGGGAAAAGGCCATTGCGGTCGATCCGCGCGAACCCTACGCGTACAACAACCTCGCGAATGTCTACGGCCACGACGGCCACGCCGCCAAAGCGCTCCAGTATTACCAGACGGCCATCGACCTCGCGCCGACTGAACCGATCTTCCGTTTCAACTGGGCGACGACGTGCCAACTCTTCCGCAACGAGTCGCGCGCCGTCTATGGCTGGAGCGTGGATGAGATTTTTCAACATAGCATGGAACAGTATCGCGCGGCCCGTGACCTAGACCCGCAAAACTACGATCTCTCGAGCACGTACGCCGAGACTTTCTACCAGTTGCCCAAACCGGATTGGCCGGGTGCCTACGAGGCCTGGCAGTTTTGTCTCCGCCAACCACTCGACGACCGGCAGCGCGAATTTGTGTGTGGTCACTTGGCCCGCGTGTGTATCCGTCTCGGGCGCATCGACGAGGCCAAACAGTGGGTGTCGAAAATTTCCACGAGCGACCAGATGTCTGTACGGCGCTTGATCGAGCGGAAAATTGCCGAACTGAGCCAGAAGACCGGCGAATCAACCACAACCAATCTCCCGCCGAATCCCCCGACAGACCCGGCCGCGAAACATTGATTCCGCTCGCCACCCTGCGTCTCCTGCCTATGGCTTCGCCACCCCGATGACGCCACACGCCACCCGCGCGCCGGCGTTGCCGGTCGGTTGGGTCTTCAGATCGTCGGCCTTGGCGTGCACAATCACCGCGTGACCAATGATCGAGTCCGCCCCCTCCAGTGCGATCACCGTGTCCACCCGCTCGTAATGCGCCTTGCCCGTCGCGTCCGCGTCGAGGTTGCCGAAATCACCCGCGTGCCGCATCTCGGCATCGGGCCCGCCGTGTTGCATGTGGTGCGGATTGAAGTGACCGCCCGCCGACGCGCCATCCGGCGCACTGCAATCCCCAAATTCATGGATGTGAAACCCGTGCGAACCGGGCGTCAGACCCGTCACGTCCGCCACGATCTTCACCCCGCCATCGACTTTCGTGAACGTCACCACTCCCGATACATCATTGCCCTTGGTCGACGCTAGCACCGCCACCGCCTTGGTCACCGAATCCGCCCGCGCCGAAACCACCGCCACACTCATCATCGATACCGCCACCAATATGCCAGCCTTCATCCTTGCCTCCTGTCGTTTGTGTTGAACCTTTCGGAACCTACCATCCGTCCCACATACGCACAAATCTTGTCGCAAATTGCTCATCTTGACCCCTCCAAATGACGTCCGACCTCCCAAAACAAAGCCAAGTGACAAAATGACACACTTGGACTTCTACGACCTTCTCCATCAAGCTAATCCGCAACGTATAACACCCCGAAAAGCCGAGTCGGACGCGACGCCGCTGTCGTATGCGGCAATTGGCTTCGTTTTTGGCTTTCCCATTTGCAAATTTCCACGCCGGCCTGCGCAAAATTGGGTTCGTTTGGTAATCCCTCCCCCGGCAGAGCCGAGCTGGTCGGAGCCGACACGGAGTGGAGACGCAACCATGGCGTGCCCCCGGCGCAATCACCATCACACCCTCAACTTCAGGCAACAATGTGCTCATGGCGCAGACATGATATAACAAAAAGATAATACGTCAAATCAAAGTGGATATCAGGCCATGAATACGGAGGGCTGGCGTTACTCCGATTCCGAGGCCAACTCCACCTGCCGTCGCTACCGCGCCCTTGTGACACCGGCGTTTGCCCGCCTCAGGCGACGCGGTTTCAAACTATTTTGTTCGGTTTTGGCCTTTGGCGGGTTTTTAATAATGAATTGAAGATGACGGACAGCCAACAATTGCTTGCGGATTATGTCAGGAACGGCTCGGAAGACGCCTTTCGTGAACTGGTAACGCGCTACCTCGCGCTGGTCTATTCCACAGCGATTCGGTTGGTCGGCGGCGACACGCATCTGGCGGAGGATGTCGCCCAAACGGTCTTCGTGGACCTGGCGCGCAAGGCGCGCACGCTTCCAAACGACGTGATGTTGGGTGGGTGGCTGCATCGCGACACCTGCTTTGTCGCCTCCAAGACCATGCGGAGTGAACGTCGTCGTCAGTCCCGTGAAAGGCACGCTGTCGAAATGAACTCCTTCCAAGACCATTCCGAATCGGATCTGCTGCGGGTTGCTCCCATCCTCGACGAGGCGATCAACCAACTGGGTGCAGGGGATCGCACCGCGATTTTGCTGCGCTTCTTCGAGCAACGCGACTTCCGCTCGGTGGGCGACGCGTTGGGAAGCACGGAAGATGCCGCCCGAATGCGGGTGACTCGGGCCTTGGAGAAACTGCACTCGCTGCTGAAACATCGTGGCGTCACTTTGTCCGTGGCGGCCTTGGGAACCGTGCTCACCGCTGAAGCCGTCACGGCCGCGCCCGTCGGACTGGCGGTCACGATTTCCAGCGTTGCCCTGGCTGGCGCGGCGGCGGGAACCGGAACCACACTCACCCTCATAAAACTTATGGCGATGACCAAAGTCCAGGCTGGAATTGTGTGTGGCATCGCTGTCGCCAGTGCGGTGACCTCTTTGCAGATTGAACATCAAGCCCAGGCCAAAATGCGCCAGATGGACGTGTCCTTGCAGCAACAGTCGAGTCAACTGGCCCAATTGCAGGGCCAGAACGCGCGGCTTTCGAATCTCCTGACGCAGGCAAACAGCCCGAAAAACCCGGGCGACCTGCAGAAACTGCGCGATGAGGTGGCCGGCCTGCGCAGTCGAACCAATGAACTGACGGTCTTGCGGGAGGAAAAACGGCGGCTCCAGGCATCGCTAGCCAAAGCCCGACAGGATTTGATCGGTTCAAACCCGGGCGATCTCGTATTCAACAAGGAGACAGGTCCCAAAATAGGTTATATGAGCGATTTGGGGTTTGCGATCCGCGCATACGCTCGGAACAACCACGATCAGTTTCCCAGCAGCTTTGAGGAAGCGGCGGCTTTTTTCCCAGACCGAGTCCGCAACGAAACCAATCTTACGCCGGCTCAATTTGAAATCGTTTACCATGGGAACATGTCCGACGCGTTCAACGACACCTATGCGCATCCGAAGCGCCTCCTGCTCATCCGGGAACGGGAACCTTGGAAAGACACCGACGGGAAGTGGATGAAAGTTTATGAAGCAATAAACGGGCGGAGGTGGACTCTCAGTCTGCCGTACGACGATTTTGAGGCTTGGGAAGAGCAGCGCATCGTCCCGCCCGAGTCATCGAACGAATGAAAACACTCAAACTCGGCATCATCGGCACGGTCTTGGCCGGCGCTCTGGCGTCCCCGTGGCTGGTTCGACATCATGCGGAAGTCCGCTGGCGCGCGCAACAGCAAGCGTTGCTGCAGCAAGCGGCTGTCCTCGACCAGTTGTCGGCAGAGAATGCGCGGCTGTCCAATATGATTGTGCAGGCCGAGAGTTCGCAGTCTCTTTCCAATGCGCAACTCGCGAGCCTGACGAAATCGCGAAACGAATTCGGACAGCTTCAACAGACCCTTCAAGAAATCGAACAGCTTCGGCGCCAAATACAACGATTGCGCGACCGCTTGCAGGATGTGGCTAGGGAGGAGGAGGAAGGCCATGACAACTATGCCGCCCTGTTGGCGGACGAAATGCCGCGGAGGCAGGCGCGGGTCGCCCGGCTGAAACAGTGGCTGGAGGAAATGCCGGGGGAGAAGATTCCGGAACTGCAATTAGTTTCCGAGGACGACTGGATAGCGACGGTCGACGATCCGCTGGTTACAGACGACGATTACCGCAGCGCGGCGAGCCGGCTGCGCAACGACGCGGACCTCGAGTTTGGCCGGAGGGCATTGCCGGCGCTCCAACAATATGTCCAGGTCAACAACGGCCAATTCCCAACCGATCTGTCGCAATTGAATCCCTATTTCGAGTCCCCCATTGACGATGCGATTCTGCAACGGTACGAGATCGTCCCGACGAACAGCGTGGTCTCGTCCTTGGCCAACTTGGGCGGAGACGAGTTGATAACCGAGAAGGCTCCGATTAACAAAGAATTGGACCTGCGCACCGGCATCGGCACCAACCAGTGGCGCAATTCCATGGAGGAGGGCGTGTGGGATCCTGTGAAATAGGACCCGGCAGTTCCCAGCCATCGCCGATCGTTTGGGCATATCAAGTCAAGAGTGTCCTTGGGGGTCCGGTCCAATCATGGATGCAATCACAACACCGGCAACGATCACAGTCGCGACCAATGTTGCGGGTGTCGTCGCCCGGCTTAACACCTGACTCGTGACAAATCGGGGCGTTCACCCAAACTTGTAGTGCTTCCGCACCGGCTGGTGGACCTTCCAAACACACGACATGCCGGAGGGAAACGTCACCAGATCGCCCTTGCCGAACCGCACGGGCTGGCCGCCGTCCGGCGTCACCGTGACATCGCCTTCCAGCAGGTAACAAATCTCCTGCTCGTCATAATGCCACGGAAACTCCGACACTTCCTTCTCCCATATGGGCCAACCGGTGACGCCTCGTTGTTCGAGTTCCTTGGACTGTGGATCGCGTATTACTTGAATGTCGCTCATTTGGCGTTCACCACTTTGGCCACGGATTCTATCACGCCCCTAATTCCTGCCAACTTTTCTTCGGGCGTGGTGCCGGTCATGCGGGGGAATTTGCCGCCGACCTGGAATAGCACGCCGCGCTGCGACAGCATGATTCGGTCTTCCCGGGTTTCGACGGTCTCAATGTGCGCCTCTCCCGCTTGGATTCGCACCTCGGCGCACTGCATCAGGATTTCCACCTCGCGCGGAATCTTGCCAAACCGGTCGCGGAATTCACGGCGGAGCGCCTTGACATCGGCCAATTCCAGCGCCAGCGCAATCTTGCGATACGCTTGGATGCGCAGCCGCGTGTCGGAGATGTAATTGTTCGGAATCCGTGCATACGATTCGCCGAGTTCATCATTCAGGAAATCCAGCTTGAGCGTGACCAGCGTCCGATGCTTGGGCTTTTCGCCCTTCATCCGCGCGATGCTTTCCTTGAGCAACTGGCAATACAGGTCGAACCCGATCGCCGTGATATGCCCGCTTTGTTCCGAACCGAGGATGTTGCCCGCCCCGCGAATCTCGAGATCGCGCATGGCGATCTTGAATCCGCTGCCCAGCGACGAATATTGTTTGATCGCACCGATCCGCTTCCGCGCGCTTTGAACGAGTTGCATGTGCCGCGGCAACAGAATGTACGCATACGCCTGGTGCTTGTACCGTCCGACCCGCCCGCGCAGTTGATACAAATCGCTCAACCCAAACCGGTCCGCGCGATCGATGATGATGGTGTTCGCGTTCGGAATATCGAGTCCGCTCTCGATGATCGTCGTGCACACCAGCACGTCGATGTCGCCCTTGACGAACCGCCGCATGACATCTTCGAGTTCATCATCGCTCATCTGGCCGTGCCCGACGTCGATGCGAATCTTCGATCCTTCAAGCAGCGTCCGCAGGCGCGCCGCCACGCCTTCAATGCTCTGCACGCGGTTGTGCAGGAAATACACCTGGCCGCCACGGTTGAGTTCGCGTTGGATAGCCTGTTTGATCAGCCGCTCGTCATAGCCGGCAATAATCGTCTCGACGGGCAACCGGTCCTGCGGCGGCGTCTGGATATTGCTCATGTCGCGCGCGCCCGTGAGCGATAGATACAACGTGCGCGGGATCGGCGTGGCGCTGAGCGTGACCACGTCGACCAGCTTGCGCAATTGCTTGAACCGTTCTTTATGAAGCACGCCAAACCGCTGCTCTTCGTCGACGACGACCAGCCCGAGGTTCTTGAACAGGATGTCGCCGCTCAGCAATCGATGCGTGCCGATCACAATGTCCACGCCGCCCTTGCGCAATAACTGCGCAACCTTCTTCTGTTCGCGCGCCGTGCGGAACCGCGAGAGCATCTCGATGGCGACGGGATAACCAGACATCCGTTCGCGAAACGTATTCCAGTGTTGTTCGGCCAGCACCGTCGTCGGACACAGCACCGCGACCTGATAGCCATCCATCACCGCCTTGAATGCAGCGCGGATCGCCACCTCGGTCTTGCCGTAGCCGACATCCCCGCAGATCAGCCGGTCCATCGGCCGTTTCGATTCCATGTCGCGTTTCACTTCTTCGATGGCGGTAAGTTGGTCGGGCGTCTCATCGTAAATAAACGCCGCCTCGAACTCGTGCTGCCACGCCGTGTCCGGCGAGAACGCGTGTCCTTCGAGTATGTTGCGCGCCGCCTGGATCTCCAGCAGGTTCGCCGCGAGATCCATGATCGCGCGCTCGGCCGTGAGTTTCTGCCGTTGCCAGAGCATGCCGCCCAATTGATGCAGCGGCGGCTGGCGTTTCCCCGCGCCGATGTATTTCGATACGAGGTGCGCCTGGTCGATGGGGACATACAACCGCGCCTCATCGGCGTATTCAATGGACAGGACTTCCTGCTTCGTGCCGTTGAACTCGAGCGATTTCAGTCCGAGATATTTCCCGATCCCGTGCTGGAGGTGAACGACGAAATCGCCTTCCTGTAGATCTGTCCAATCTGTTGGCTGTGCCAGTTGATGAAACTTCCGGCGCGGTCGCACGAGCTTGTAGCGCCCGAAAACCTCCGAGTCCGTCACCACCACCAGTTTGGCCTCCGACCACAAAAAGCCGCGCGACAGGAATGACGACGGATGAAGCGTGAGTGCTTTGGGAATGGATTGGAACTGCTCGCGCCACAATTCCTCGAACCGTTGTTTCTCGCCGTCCGTGCTGCAGAAAACGTGCAGCGCACAGCCTTCCCCGACCCATCGTTGCATCTGCTCGAAGAACACGCGCCGCATCTGCTCGGCTACTTCGGGTTCGGGCGAGCGCGTGTCGAGCGGGCGAAACGCATCGAGCGACGCGAGCCGCAGATTGATGTGCGACGGCGGCGGATCGATGGCCAGCGCTTCGGTCAGTTGAACGATGGTCAGGCCCGACTCCAGCGTGTGCCGCCATTCGACGAAGAACTTGTCGCCTTCGGGAATCTGTCGGGCGTAGGTTTCCGCCGCTTCCGCCAGTTTGTCCGGTTCATCCAACACCAGCAGCGTATTCCGCGGCAGGAGGTCGACCAGCGGCGCGGTCTTGTCGGTGGCCTGCTTCAGCAGACCGAGTTCGCCGGCCGGCGTGACGACGAGTCGGTCCCGTTTTTCGCGCGATTGCTGCGTAACCGGGTCGAACGTGCGGATCGACTCAATCTCGTCACCGGAAAACTCGACGCGCACCGGCTCGTCGCGGTCGATGGGGAAGAAATCGACAATCCCGCCGCGCATCGCCATGTCGCCAGGATCGCTCACCTGATACTCGGCGCGATAACCGAGTTCGGTGAGCGTCTTGAGAAACTCCTGCATGTCCAGCGTCTGGCCGAGGCGAAGTTCCATCCGCAGCGACATAAAGTATTCGGGCGCAAATGTCCGTTGCATCAGCGCCTGCACCGAAGCGACCGTAACCGGTGCATTGAGATTCGTGAGCACCTTCAGCCGGTCGGCGATCGTGTCGGCTTGCGGCAACTTATCCTCGTGTGGCAGCGTTTCCCACGCGGGGTAAAACTGAACGCCCGGAAGCAGTGTCTGCAAGTCGTTGAAGAACGCTTCCTGTGACTTCAATCCATCCGTCACGAGAAGGATCGGACAGTTCGCGATTTGGGAGAGTAGGGAAGCGGCGAATGGTTTCGCCTCATCAGCCACGGAATTTAGAGACAAAAAATCCCCCGCCTTGAGTCTCCGTCTGATAGGGGGTATCAACGGAGACCCCAGCGCTGCTTCGAATAACTTGTCTTGTCCCAAACTGGTGTAGCGGCACCCGTCTCGGGCGCATCACACAACGCTGCCGAGGCGGCGGCCTCTACACCAACCAAACTACAAGTTTAACCGCTTCACGTTCTCGAGAACGTGGTCGGCGGACGCTTTCAACTGCGCGAGTTCGTCGTTGCCCAGCTTCAACTCGACGACCTTCTCGACGCCGTTCTTGCCGAGCACACACGGTACGCCGACGAACATCTCCTTCACGCCGTACTGGCCGGTGCACCACGCCGCACAAGGTAGCACGCGTTTCTCATCATTCAAGATGGAGGCGACCATTTCGACAACCGACGCCGACGGGGCGTAGTACGCCGAACCTGTTTTCAGCAGCGCCACGATCTCCGCGCCGCCATTGCGTGTGCGGGTGACGAGCGCATCGAGTTTGTCCTTCGCGATGAGGTCTTCGACCTTGATGCCCGCAACCGTCGCGTACCGGACGAGAGGAACCATGTCGTCACCGTGTCCGCCGAGGACCATCGCATCCACGTCGCGCATCGAGACGCCCAGCTCCATCGCAATAAAACAGCGGAACCGCGCGCTATCGAGCACGCCCGCCATGCCAATGACCTTGTTCTTCGGGAAACCGAGTTTCACGCCGGCGAGATAGGTCATCACATCGAGGGGATTGCTGACGATGATCACTGTCGCGTTCGGAGCGTTCTTCTTGATCGCCTCGCACACGCTGCCGACGATCCCGGCATTGGTCTTCAACAAATCGTCGCGGCTCATGCCGGGTTTGCGGGCGATGCCGCTGGTGACGACGATGAGATCGCTGCCGGCGCACGCGCCGGGATCGTTCGCGCCCGTGATCTTGGCATCGAAGCCTTCGAGGCAGGCCGACTCCATCATGTCCAATGCCTTGCCCTGCGGCATGCCTTCGATGATGTCGACCATCACCACGTCGGCGAGTTGTTTTTCGGCGATACGTTGCGCGGTGGTCGAGCCGACAAATCCCGCGCCGAAGACCGTGACTTTGCGATTCATAGGTGTCCTGAAGTTTGAGTTGGGTTCGCGTTCGTTATTGATGAAAAGCTCGGTCGATGTCGAGCAGAAAGACACTGGAACAGATGGGAGGCGGGTGATTTTCCCATTCCAACTGGCTGGCGAAGCCGCGGTCTGGACCTGGACATGGCGCCATTCTAATTACGACCGGTGCCGACCGCCAGTCCCGACTGTGAGGCGAATTGCCCCACAACCGGCACAGTCCGATTGATCTGAGCCAACGCCGAGCTTATGCGCGCAACTTGGCCGCCGTTGCTTCCAATGTCGTGCCGTCGCTGACGGAGAGCATTTCCACATCTTTGTTGATGCGCTTCATCAGGCCGCTAAGCACGCTGCCGGGACCGAGTTCGACGAAGCGGGTGAACCCCTGGGAGACGAGCCATTGCATGGATTCGCTCCAGCGAACCGGCGACGTTACCTGACGCACCAGCAGGTCTTTGATCTCGGCGACGCCTCCCGCCGGACGCGCGGTGACGTTGGAGACGACGGGAACCCTCGGGAGTTGCATCGGGAGACTTGCGAGGGCATTGGCCACCTTGACCTTGGCACCTTCCATCAATCGCGAATGGTACGCGCCCGCGACGACCAGCGGGATGGCCCGCTTCGCGCCGCGCGCTTTGGCGAGCTCAACCGCTTTGGCAATCTTGTCCTTGTCCCCGGAAATGACGGTCTGGCCGGGACAATTGATATTGGCAATATCGACATCCGCATCGCGGCAGACTTCGGCCAGTATGGCGTCGTCCAGATTCAGGATGGACGCCATGCCCCCGTTGGTCGAATCGCAGGCTTCCTGCATGAAACGACCGCGCATTTGCACCATCCGCAAACCGTCATCGAAGCTTACGGCCCCCGCCGCGGTCAGCGCGGTGAATTCGCCGAGGGACAACCCGGCGGTGGCATCGAATTGAAGCTCCGGGATAAGGGATTTCAATGCTTCGAGGCAGGCGAGACTTGTCAGAAAAATCGCCGGTTGTGCGTTGTCGGTCTTCGTCAGCACATCCTCGGGCCCCTCGAAACAGATCGTCTGGAGATCGCGGCCGAGAACGGCGTTGGCACGCGCGAACAGTTGACGGCAGACGTCGTGCTTGTCGCAAAGGTCGCGCCCCATGCCGACGCTCTGGCTGCCCTGCCCGGCAAAAAGGAGAGCGGTCTTCATCATTGGCTATTTGGGGGGGGATTACGTGCTTCGGACGACTTCGGCACGCGCTTCCGCGGCGAGTGGGGTGCTGAGGTAGCGTTCGCCCGTGGACGCCGCCACGGTGACAATGAGTTTGCCTTTGTTTTCCGGTCGCCGGGCATATTGAATGGCCGACCACACGTTGGCGCCGGACGAAATCCCACAGAGGATTCCCTCTTCTTTCGCGAGCCGACGCGCCATCGCGAACGCGTCGTCGTTGGAGACGGTGATGACTTCGTCGAGAATCGAGGTGTTGAGGTTTTTGGGGATGAAGCCCGCGCCAATGCCTTGGATTTTATGCGGCCCGGGTTTGCCACCGCCGATCACGGGAGAATCCGCCGGCTCGACCGCGACAGCCTTGAACGCCGGCTTCTTGGACTTGATTGCTTCGCCGACGCCCGTGATCGTGCCGCCCGTGCCCACTCCCGCCACAAAGGCGTCAACGCGACCATTCGTGTCTTCCCAAATCTCGACGGCCGTTGTGCGACGGTGGATTTCCGGGTTGGCCGGGTTGTTGAATTGTTGTGGCATGAACGAGCCCTTGATCTCCTTGAGCAATTGTTCCGCTTTGCGAATCGCCCCGGGCATTCCTTCCGCGCCGGGTGTGAGAATCAGATCCGCTCCGAGCATGCGCAACAGCACGCGGCGCTCGACGCTCATGGTGTCCGGCATCGTCAGGATCAATCGATACCCCTTCGCGGCGCAAACAAATGCCAGCGCGATGCCCGTATTGCCCGAGGTTGGCTCAATGATGGTGGATTCTTTGCCGATCTGTCTGTCCCGCTCGGCCGCTTCAATCATCGCCACGCCGATTCGGTCTTTGACCGAACTGAGCGGGTTGAAGAACTCACACTTGACGGCGATCTCAGCGTCGAGACCCGCCGCGACGCGGTTGAGTCGCACCAGCGGGGTGCGCCCAATCGTTTTGGTGATGTCGCCGAAAATCTGGCCCATACTTTTGTCCTCCGGGATAGAATTCGCAGTTGAGAATCGGCAGCTTTCCACTCCTCTGGGGCAAGCTTGTAGGTGAACGTGATGGCAAACGCAAGCTTGAAAGCGGAACAAGAATGGCGGAGCAAATTCAGCCGCCGCGGGGTGGTCGCGCGTGTCGCAAACTCTTCGGTGATTCCCCGTGGGCACGCGGGACGTGGCGAGCCTGCGGAACCCGGGACGGCCAGTGCTCGCTGTACCTCTGCAAAAAGAGAGTCGGCAGAACCAAGCCGAGACCGCCTTGTGCAAATGTCTCGTCACCCAGGCTCCGAAGTACAAGAATGTACCTGACGTACCACGACAGCGCGGTGATCGTCTGCCGTCGATTATTCACGGGTTTCTTTGAAGCGTGAGCGTGTGCATTTTTGTCCCTGGCGATAAATGATCGCGGTCCCTCGGCGTGTCTGGTAGGGAAAACCTATGAGCGAAACGCGTAAAAATGAGATTCAGGAGTTGCACGCCAAGGAGGTGGGGGTGGGGAACCCCTCTGAAGAACGTGCAAGCTCCTGAATCTTCAAAAAACTGTTTATACTATCTCTAGCACAGAATATAATTTGTCCGGTTAGATTGCAACTAGTTTTTTGCATGACCATGACCAGCACCCCGAACACAACCGAAGAGCCAGAAGACAGATACGCGGAAAGCGCCTACGAACCAGAACTTGTGGAAAAAGTGAACGCGGCATTGCGAAACTATTCAGACAAGGACTGGAATTATAGCCGTATCTCTCTGATTATTAAGTCCTTGAATACAGCGGAAGACCTCTATGTCTTAAAGGTCGAGATACTGGATCAAGGCACGAGAGAGGGTCGGAACGAGTTGAAGACTCTTACCGATGAGGTCAAATGGGGCGATCGTCATTCTTCGGAACTTGGTATGCTGGAAATAGTTAGCCTGCGAATTAATAAGGCGCTGCTTGAGGTCACCAGTAACGATTATTGGAATCAGAAGCGTCCCGTCGTCCGGATCGTAAAGAAGCAAGCCGTTGATAGAGAGAATACTACAGACGCAATTTGGTATCACGTCACCGAGGTGGTTGGGGAGGAGTTTGATAACCGTTAGCGCAAATCACGGAAATCAGATCCAAAAACTCTAACCGCCCGCCACTGGCACGATCACTTCGAGGCAGTCGCCATCTGTCAGCATCTGCGTGTGTAAGTCGTTGCGGGTCAGAATATTTCCATTTCGTTCGACGACAACCTGTGTCGTCTTCCATCCATGCGCCTCAATAAATCCCGCCACGGAACAGGCGGAATCCAGATGTTCTCGTTTCCCATTCGCGGTTATTGTGATGGGATCAGGCTTCATTCAACGCGCCCTCCCAATCCTTCCAAACCGGCTCATATTTGAGTTGTTGCAACCGCGCCGCCACCTCGGCTGGTGAACGCTCGTCGGCGATCTGGAATTGCACGGTCGCGTGTTCCCCCTCGGATTGGATCGTCGTCAACTCCGGCTTCACCATCCGCCCGCCCTTGGTCACGTGCAGTTTCTCCTTACCCTGCCCTGTGTATCCGCCCGGCTCCGTGTGGCTGCCGGCGCTCATCATGGTAATCCCGAGTGGGATCAGGTGATCCCGTAACTTCGCCGACTCCCGTGTGCTCAACACCAAACCCACCTCGGGAAACGCAATCCGCAGCGCACAGACAAATTGCACCAGCTCGCGGTCGCTCATGTTGACCAATGGCTCAAATTCGCCCGCCGCCGGCCGCAGCCGCGGCGCGCTGATCGTCAATTGGGCCATCCAGCATTTCTTCAGCAAGTACTTCGCGTGCGCCGCCAGCGCGATGGCTTCATTGCGCCACGGAGCCAACCCGAGCAGCGCCCCGATGCCAAGTCGCTTGAACCCGGCGGCATATGCGCGCTCGGCAGTTTCCAACCGCCAACTGAAATCCCTCTTCGGCCCGCTGACGTGCATGGCGTCGTACACCCCGCGATCGTACGTCTCCTGATACACCACGAGGCCTTCGCCGCCAGCCTGCACAATCGGCACGTACTGCTCAATCTCTAGTGGACCGACCTCCAGCGAAATACTCGGCCATTCCGGATGCAACCGCGCCACGCAATCGCGCAGATAATTGTCCGAGACAAAATGCGGATGCTCCCCGGCCACGAGCAGAATGTGACGAAAGCCCTGCTCGCGCAAATACCGCGCTTCCGTCACCACCTGATCCACCGTCAGCGTCACCCGCAGAATCGGGTTGTCGCGCGAGAAACCGCAGTATTTGCAGACATTGATGCACTCGTTGCTGAGATACAGTGGCGCAAAAAACCGCATCACCCGCCCGAAATGTTTCACGGTAAGATCATGAGATCGCCGCGCCATTGCTTCCAGGTACGCCGGTTGGGACGCAACGGGCGAAATCAGGGCCGCGAAATCCGCCAGCATAACTCGTTTCCCACTGGCCTCACTCCGCGCCAGTGCCGCCTCCACATCGGCCAACGTCGCGGTTTGGGCAAAGGACGACAGCTCGACCAGCGCAAGGCTGTTACACTCAGAGGCGAAACTCATGGCTCATTCAGAAACCCCGTCAACGGACTGGTGGCATCCGCCTCCTTGCGTTTCACGGCTAGGCCAATCTCGTAGGCGGCGCGGCCGGCCATCACGGCAGACTTGAATGCTTCCGCCATCCGTTCGGGATCGCTGGCCACCGCAATCGCTGTATTTACCAACACCGCATCGGCGCCCATTTCCATCGCCTCCGCAGCATGCGACGGAGCACCCAGCCCCGCATCGACCACGACGGGCACCGTAGCCTGCTCAATGATGATCTCAATGCTTGCCCGCGTCTCGATGCCACGGGCGCTGCCGATGGGCGACCCGAGCGGCATCACCGTTGCGCAACCGGCGTCTTCGAGTCGCTTCGCAAGGACAGGGTCCGCATTGATGTAGGGCAATACCGTAAAGCCTTCCTTCACCAATATCTCCGCCGCCTTCAACGTCTCCACCCCGTCCGGCAACAAGTAGCGCGGATCGGGGTGGATTTCGAGTTTCAGCCAGGCCGAGCCCGTCGCCTCGCGTCCCAGGCGCGCGAGCCGGCAGGCTTCCTCGGCATTGCGCGCGCCGCTGGTGTTCGGCAACAGCACGTATTTCTTCGCATCGATAAACGTCAGGATATTGGCGAACTTGTCGCCCTGCCCCGACAAATCCGCTCGCCGCAACGCCACGGTCACCAGTTCCGCGCCGCTCGCTTCGAGGGCCGACGCCATGATCTCCCCCGAAGCGAACTTGCCCGTGCCCAGAATCAGGCGCGAGTTGAAATCGCGGTTGGCGATACGCAGCTTTTGCGGTTTGTCGGTCATTGCACGCGGTACAGATCCTGATTCAGCGGATAATTGCCCGGCGTGCGTGCGACGGACCACGAACCTTCTTTCAGCAAATACCCGTGGTTGCCCATGGCGAACTCCGCGCGATCGAGGCGCTGAAGTTCCTCAACCTTTTTCCGATGCAGTTCCAGCTTTACCACGCTGATCTGTTCCTTCAGCGCCCGCAAATCATGCAACCTGGCTTCGAGCACGGCCTTTTCCGTTGTCAGCTTGACGTATTCCTCGCGCATCGCCTGCAGATGCGAGACTGTCTGCGCGTGCGTCTTCGTCAAGTCCGCCAGCTTCTGATTGACGTCCGCAATCTGGTTGTTCAGGGACTCCAACTCCGTCGTCAGGTTCGCCTTGTCCGTTTCGAGGGAGTGGACCTTCGACCGTTGCTCCGTCAGTTTGTGCTCCAGGTCGGCCTTCAGCGAGTCCATCTGCTTTTCGGTATCGGCCTTCTCCTGGGTCAACTTCGAAATATCCTGCTGCAGTTCATCGACTTTCACCTGCATCTGCGTCTTGACCTCGACGGCTTCAGCCCGCGCGGCCGCGAGCTCGTTGGTCGCGGTCGTCAACTGTTGCTGTGTCTCCTGCAATTTCTCGTCCCGACCGCAACCCGCCAGCAACATGACCGCGCCGGCGACCCCGATCCCCATGGCGACAGCATTGACTCTCATCACTCAGTCCTCCTTTGGTTTGGCGACGACTTCGTTCGCGCTGCCACGCCGATAGCCTTGCAGGTCCAACGTGACATACGCATAGCCGATTTTCTTCAGGGCGCGGGTCACGGACTCGCGCACCTCCCCTTCCAGAAACCGCGGAAATTCGTCCGCACCCACTTCGATACGCGCCACATTCTTGTGGTGGCGAACGCGTACTTCATAAAACCCCGCATCACGCAAAATGTTCTCCGCCGCCTCGATCATTTGGAGCGCCTCGTCCGTCACCGGCTCTCCGTACGGGATCCGCGACGACAGACAGGCCATTTGCGGTTTGCCGGCTGTCGGCAGCCCTAACTGCGTCGATAGATCCCGAATCTCCTGCTTCGTCATCCCCACTTCCTTCAATGGCGCACGTACCCGGTATTCCCCGGCTGCCACGGCGCCCGGCCGAAAATCGCCCGCGTCACTGGCGTTCTCGCCATAGACAATCGTCTGCCAACACTCGCCCCGCGCCGTCTCCGACAGTTTCTCAAACAACTCGCCCTTGCAGAAATAGCAGCGGTTCGACGGATTGCTGGTGTAATTCGCGTCGGCCATCTCGTTGGTCTTGATCACGCGCACGGGGAAACCGAACTGCTTCCCGATTTCCAGCGCTTCTTCCAACTCGCGCCGGGGCAGGCTCGGCGAATCCGCGATCACGGCCAGCGCGTCGCCGCCCAGCGCGTCATGCGCTACCTTGGCCAGCAATACGCTGTCCACCCCGCCCGAGTAGGCCACCAACGTGCGTCCACCCGAGCGCAGCACCGCCTTGAGTTGATCCAGCTTCGAAGCCACAGATAGAATATTATCCTCGAACCACAGGGGTGTCAAAGCGCAAGACCAGTGGTTTAAGGCTTAAGGCGGCAGGCTTTTCAGATACGCCTTCAGCGAAGGGACGAGTCGGCCCGCTTCCTGGACGACCATGTCCGCCAGGAGGTGCGCGCCTTTTTCGTTGAAGTGTGTCCGATCACTGGCCGGAATTGCAAAGATTGTCGCGAGTTGGTCGTCGGTCATCGCCTCGAACGCCTTTTCACTCATCGCGTACAAATCGACCAGCGGCACTCTCTCGTCGTTGGCAACGGCGCGCATCGCTTCCGCGTAGGGCAGCAGTTCCTGGGTCAGGTGATGCCCGTCGTCCGTCCACTTTCCCCGGTGCATGGGCGTTACGAGAATCGGAACGGCCCCCTGTGCCTTGGCACTTTCGACGAATCCGACGAGATTGCTGGTATAATCGGTCTTCGCATCGGTCGACTCGGGCTTGTCCTTCGCATGTGAATCGTTGTGGCCGAACTGGATGAAAACGTAGTTTGGCTTGAAGGCGAGAACCTTCTCCCAACGCCCCTCTTTCTTGAATGTCTTCGTGCTGCGCCCGTTGACTGCAAAGTTCTGGACGGTCACGTGATTCGTGTCGACAAACTCCGGGAAAAGTTGTCCCCAACCCCGGTGAATGTCACCCGTCTTGAGGTAATCGGCCACCGTCGAATCGCCGACCAGTGCAATGCGGATTGTCGCGGCTACGTTCGTATCGGCGGGAGCCGCCACCGCGCCGCGCGGTGCAAGCAGTGAGACAAGAATCAACGCCACAAGCCGAGAGACAGGTCGCATAATTGTTCTCCGTTGGTGAATACCAGCGAGAGACTGTCGATGAGATGCCAGCGTGTCAAAGCACGAGTCCGAGACGGAAGCCCCTGTGCGTCCTTCGGCGCAGGCCGACACCGTCAGCCTATCCCGCATCCTCGCCCAGTTCGACATTCCAGTAGGCGAGGTCGAGGAAGTGTTTCCAGCTATCGTGTGCGACGGTGGCGATGGTGACGTTGACGAACGGACGCCACTTCGGACGCTTCGGCTTCTTGATGAGGTGCATGCCCGCCTCGGTCGGCGTGCGGTTGGCTTTGCGCGTGTTGCAGGGAATACAGGCGCAGACAATATTCTCCCACGTGGTCGTCCCGCCGCGGTCGCGGGGGATGACGTGGTCGAGGTTCAACTCGCGGCGGTCGAAATGTTTGCCGCAATACTGGCACATATTGTGGTCGCGCTCGAAAATGTTGTGGCGCGTGAACTTCACTTCCTTGTGCGGCAGGCGGTCGAAGAACAGCAGGAGAATCACGCGCGGCACGCGAATCTTGAAGGACACGGTGTGGACGACGTCCTCGCCATGGTGTCCCTGGCTGAATTCGCGCCATTCCTGGAAATCGAAGGTCTGGAAGTCGCCCTGATCCTCGATGACGACCTCGGCGTGGCCCATGTAGAGGAGCATAAAAGCCCGTTCCACCGTGCAGACGTTGATCGCCTGCCACAGGCGGTTGAGCACCAACACATTCTCGTTTAACACGTTCCTCATGGCCGATTCCCAGAGGGCCGCACCGGTTCGCAGCCGTA
>Ga0326728_10002165_pt1 | contig 66635 bp, 55 predicted proteins | sample MB3enrmetagenome_FD_207602 | JGI IMG/M metagenome (GOLD analysis project Ga0326728, IMG submission 207602) | Lab enriched peat soil microbial communities from McLean, Ithaca, NY, United States - MB31MN | ecosystem: Environmental > Terrestrial > Soil > Wetlands > Peat | place: USA: New York...
CATACATCCGAACCGGAGGGAACTATGCCAGCCCGGAAAGCATTGATCTTTCTGCTGTCAGGAGCACTTGTTGTCTGCGCGGTGTCTTCAACGCTTCAGGCACAGTCGAGCGGGAATCCTTCCAGCATGCCCGCCGCATCAGCGGCACCGACCGATGGCTCATCCGGCTACAACCAGCCGCCGAAGAACATCCTGGACGTCATGCTCGCGCCCACGCCACCGGTGCCCATGGTGAGTCCGACCGAAGACAATATCCTGCTGGTGTCCTGGCAGGAATACCCGTCTATTTCACGCGTCGCTACCCCTTTCCTGCGTCTCGCCGGGGTACGCGTAGAGCCGCAGAATCACAGCAAACATGACACGCCGGGCGGATATGGCATCACTCCATGCGCCACGAACTTCGATCTGGTGCACATTGCCGATCGCGCGCAGATTCATGTCTCGCTTCCAGCAAACGCCTGCCCGGGTAGGCCAATCTGGGCTGCTGATGGAAATCGCTTTGCTTTCGTCAATATCGCTTCGGATGCAGTTGAACTCTGGATCGGCGATGTCCGGACGGGCGAAGCACATCGGGTGCCCGGAGTGCGCCTGAACCCGATGTTCGACGATGCGATGCAATGGATGCCTGACCAGAAAACGCTCCTGGTGAAAATTGTGCCCGAAGCCATGGGCGTACCGCCCGCTGAGCCGACCACGCCAATTGGCCCGAGCATTCAGGAAACCGAAGGCCAAAAAGGGCAAAGCAGCACCTATGAAATTCGCGACACTCTCGGTAACAAGCACGACGAAGATCTCTTCGATTATTTTGCGGCATCGCAACTCGCGTTGGTGAGTGCGAGCGATGGAGCGGTCACTCCCATCGGGACACCAAGGAACTATGAATCGTTAGATCCTGCGCCCGATGGTTCGCACATCCTGGTCACTGCAATCCATAAACCCTACTCCTATGTCACAACTTACGACCGCTTTCCGAAGGAAGTTGAAGTTTGGGACGTATCAGATGCCTCGCAGGTTCGAGTTCATACCATCGCTTCACTGCCTCTGGCCGATCGTGTTCCGATTCACGGCGTTCCGGTAGGTCCGCGCGACTTTTCCTGGCGCGCCACTGATCCGGCAACGCTGGTGTGGGCGGAGGCGCTGGATGGCGGCGATTGGAATGTCACCGTCCCCGCTCGCGACAAGATTCTGTTTCAAAAGGCGCCGTTTGACTCGCCCGCGGCCGAAATCACGCGCACTGAACAGCGATATGCCGGCTTCACCTGGAGCGAGCAATCGACCACCGCGCTCTTGAGCGATTACGATGCCAATCGTCACTGGTGGAGGAGCTCTGTTGTCGACATCGATCATCCAGCACAGAAGCCTCGCTTGCTGTGGGATCTTTCAACCGACGAGAGATACAAGGACCCTGGCTCTCCGGTCTTCCGTCAACTCGCGAACGGTCGCCGGGTGATCCGCCAGGACGCCGATTCAATCTACCTCAGCGGCGTCGGCTCTTCGCCAGACGGAGATCGGCCGTTTCTCGATCGGCTGAATCTCAAGACATTGAAATCGGAACGTCTGTTTCGCAGCGATAAGACTTGTTACGAGCGATTTCTTTCTTTTGCGGGGCCGGAAACCCGGACATTTCTGACCTGGCACCAATCGCCAACTGACCCACCAAATGCATTCACCCGGACTGTTGGGCAATCCATCGAGGCTCCCGTCGGAGAAGCAGCCTTCGCTTCGACCAGCGTAGCGATCACCCATATTCCCGATCCCACGCCGGAGGTGCACGCGATCAAAAAACAGCTCGTGAAGTACAAGCGCGCAGACGGCCTGGACTTGTCGTTCACGCTGTACACGCCGCCCGGCTATCAAGAGGGTAAGCGCGTTCCGACAATACTCTACGCATATCCTCTCGACTACGCCGACGCCTCAACGGCGGGCCAGGTTACGGGCTCCCAGGAAACCTTCACCCAGTTGCAGAAATATCGGCTGCTGCTCCTCGCAGGCTATGCGATTATCGACAATGCTTCGTTCCCGATCATTGGTGATCCTAAGAAGGCGTACGATACCTACCTGGAACAGCTCGTCGCTGACGCGAAGGCCGCCGTCGATCAGGCCGTGCGCCTCGGCGTTGCCGACCCCGACCGTATTGGAGTCACCGGGCACAGCCACGGCGCGTTGATGACCGTGAATCTGGTGGCCCATTCCGATTTATTCCGCGCAGGCGTCGCAACCAGCGGCTCCTATAACAAAACCCTGACGCCTTTCGGCTTTCAAAACGAGCGGCGTTCGGTTTGGGAGGCGCAGGATGTCTATATGAAAGTTTCCCCGTTTTTCTCCGCGAACAAGTTAAAGGTTCCACTGCTCATCATGCACGGCGTGGAAGACGCGAATCCCGGGACCACTCCGATACAGTCCGTCAAACTCTACGAAGCGATCCGGGGGAACGGCGGCACAGCTCGACTGGTGCTGCTTCCGCACGAGCCGCACTTGTACACGGCGTTGGAGTCGAACGAACAGATGGTTTTTGAAATGGTTCAGTGGTTTGACAAATATGTGAAGGATGCGCCACCACGAACCGCCAGCGCAACTCGTTAGATCATCCTACTGAAATGCCGAATGCTTGACCGACGACCGGCCACACGGAAGTTGCCCCCTCAAAAGAAGTTGCACCATTTTTGGTAAGGTCCTGTTAGCCCACAATCCGGGCACAATCAAGGGCATTTACCGGATTTGGTGACATTACGGCGATTAGCGGTAGCGATCTGGCATGCATTAGGGATTGCGCCGAAGGTACCGGTCACTCGCCGAGACATCCGATGATGCCGCGAGTTTGCCCCCGGTCTGCAAAAAAGGCGAAACGCAGGGAACAAGTGAACGCCCGTCCTGACAGGAGCCTAGTTGTTCAATCCCATGCGGCGAAGAAGGCTTTGGAAACGGGGATCAGAACGCAGACTGTCAAGCATTAAGTCAGTGTTTGGAGATATGGACATGTCTAAGGATTTTTCCGAATAGGCTTTCTCCAAGAACTCGAATGCCTTGTCGTTTTCTCCGAGGCCGGCATAGATCGTCGCCATCGTGTATGGTGGATCAGCGCTTCCCCTCAACTTTCGCTCCAAATCGCGCAGGATCTTCTGCGCCTCAGCTTTTTTGCCGATCGCGGAGTAAGCGTGTGCCAGCCCCACAGAGGCCTTGGAATCACCGGACATCTCGATTGCTTTCTGATACTCGGAAATTGCCTCCTGCGGCTTGCCGGTACCTTCGTAGCCGACGCCGAGGTTGTAGTGGAGGGACAATTCGTTAGGGTCTAAAAGCAGCATTCTCTTACTCGCGTCAATCAGATTGGGATAATCCCCCAGCGAATAATAAGCCCACATTTCGGTATCAGCAGAACCGAATCCCTGGTCCAATTGATCAATCTTTGCAAGCTCTGCGAGCGTTTCGTCCCGCCGGCCCAAAAAGGCGAGAAAGCCGGCCCGGGATTCATGCGCGCAACTGTAACTCGGGGCCAGAGCGATGGCACGGTTGAATTCGCGATCAGCAGCCTCCCAATCCCAGTCAAACCGGAATTTCAGCATTCCGAGAGTGTCGTGAGCTTCGCCGACACCGTCGTCCAGTTCCATAGCCTTGGCTAAAGCATCCTTGGCGGACCTGTAGGCCGAATCCCTCTGCAAAACTCCTGCAAACGCCGAGTAGACGTATGTATTAGCGAGTCCCGCATAAGCCTGAGCGAACTTCGGGTCGGTTTGGATCGAGTGTTCGAAGTATTGTTGAGCCTTCTTGAGCGAATCCGGTTTGGTGTAGCCGTTGTCGAAGTAAAAACGCCCTCTAAGATAGTCGTCATAGGCTGCTGGATTCACCGCATGCGCTACGCGAAGCCGAGTTTGCTGCGTTGCACTGAGTTTAGCGCGCACCTCCTGCGCAATCGCCCGCGCAACATCTCTCTGGAGATTCAAAACGCCGTTCAAGGGACGTTCATACTCTTCGCCCCACAAGTGACGATCGGCAGGGCCGTCCAGGAGCTGAACTGTCACGCGCACGTTGTTGTTTTCCCGGATGACTGATCCCTCGAGGATGGCATCCACGCCAAGCTCGCGCGCAATCTCAGGCAAAAGCTTCTCCGTCCCTTTGTAGTTCATCACGGATGTATGCGAGATGACCCGCAGAGATTCGATTCGGGAAAGCTCTGTGATCAGCTCTTCTGTCATGCCATCTGCGAAATACTCCTGCGACGGATCCCCGGAGAGATTCTGAAGAGGAAGAACGGCAATGGATCGGAGCGCGTGCCTTTCTCCGATGAAATGCCGCCATCCGAGCCACCCTGCGATCCCGGCAACACACAGCAGCGTGAGAACCGCCACCCCGGAACGGCTCCAAAAACCTCGCTCACTGGAAACCGCGCTTCCATTCGGCGCAGCGCTTTCCGTGTTTGTGGTTGCCACCATCGTCGGAGAAAGTGGCTGTTCGTGCGCTGGCTCAGTGTTTTGGGATCCCGTTTCGGACTTTTCCATCGGCGCGATGAATCGGTACCCGGTTCCGGCGATCGTCTCCACAAATCGAGGCTTTTGGGGATCATCGTTCAGGACCTGCCGGATCTTGCGGATGGCAGTGTTGATGCCGTTGTCCACATCCACAAAAACACTCTTGCCCCAGATCTGGTCGGCAATCGCTTCCCGGGTCACGACTTTGCCGTGCTCCTCAATCAGCATGAGCAGCACTTGCAGCGGAATGCGCTCGAGTTTCACGGACCGCCGCCCGCGGCGAAGCTCAGACGACGAGACATTCAGCTCACAATCGCCGAATCGGATCGATCTCTCCGGGATGCTGATACCCGTTACAGCCATGGCAACCCCTTACCCGAGTGGGACATATTCTACCCCGATTCGCGCAACAGGCCAACAATCTCTTTTCGTGCAGCAGATTACAGCTACAGACCAATACAGATGCAATACAGATCGTCTCCATTGACCTCAGGGAATCGCCATGGAATTATCGCTCAGGTTGCGCGAGTCCAGACTGGCGGAGCTTGGAAAGGAGTTGTTGATGCCAAAGTACGTAATTGAGCGGGATATTCCTGGCGCGGGAGACTTGACGCGTGATCAGCTTCGGGAGATTTCGCAGCTCTCTTGCAGAGTGTTGTCCAAACTGGGCTCCGAAATCCAGTGGGTCGAAAGCTTTGTCACCGGAGACAGAATCTACTGCATTTACCGGGCTACTAACGACGCGTTGATCAAAGAGCACGCGGAGCTCGGAGGATTCCCTGCCAATCGAATCTCGGTCATCGCGACGGTAATCGATCCGACAACCGCTGAGGCTTGATCGATCGGTCTCGTGAAGTTCGCAAGCAATTAACGTTCTCCAAAAGGACAGGCATATGACACACAAGCCAGTATACGCATCTGCGTCGCTCAACTTCGGGTTGGCAGCGCTCTTCGTAGCCTTCGGTTCACCCCTTACCGCCCTGGGTCAGCATGACTCGCACAACCAGGCAATCCCACCCAAACTCGTGGAGATTGTTCGAGAGGCCACGGCTCAATACATCGACGTGAACAACGCCACCGCCGCTGGCTACGGCCCCTTTCTCGGATGCGTCAGCGGTTCGGATCACGGTGCGATGGGGATCCATTACGTCAATGCAAAGTTGCTCGGCCCAACGACGATTGACCCCACGCACCCGCAGGCTCTGATCTATGAACCTATGAACGGGGAGATGAAACTCGTTGGGGTCGAGTTCATTGCCGATGCAGCAACCTGGCTCAGCAAAAACTCCGGTCCTCCTGTTTTGGAAGGCCAGGTGTTCCTCTATGTGGACAGCCCCAACCGGTTCAATATACCGGCTTTCTTCGAACTCCACGTCTGGGCGTGGCGGGACAATCCGCAGGGCTCATTCGTGGACTGGAACAATCATGTGAGCTGCGACGGGCAATAAGCGGTCACGGATTCTCGGATGATCGGCGCCCCAGGGCTCGACCTTGCTGTCCAGGGTGTAGCGCTGCGCTTCCGAGAGCGGCTACGGGCGCCACAGAACTAGTCAGTGCTGAGCGACTCGCTCAAAGAGGAACCTGCTGGAAACAGAATTGTTCGCCTTTCTCGAAAATACAGCGGATGCGGTCTTTGCCGTCCGCGAGACGGGCGAGATCTGTTTCTGGAATCATGCAGCAGAGGCTCTCTTTGGCCATCCCGCGGAGGAGGTACTCGGAAGGACCTGCTCCGATGTCCTGCACGGGATTGGCTATCCTGCTGTATTGTGAAGGCGAGTGAGCCCGGCCTAAGGGTTCCAGCGTTGGGCTCCGAGGGGAACTACGGACGGGCCGCCCAGGCCAGGCCATCCGGCTCGCCGCCTACGTCGATGTGCCCCGTCACCTCTAAAGTCTTGAGGTCCAGGACCGCGACATAATTGTCCGGCCCGCAGGCAATGAAAGCGCGATTGGCGATTGAGTCGATGAGGATACCTGCCGCTCCGTGGCCGATGGGCACGCGCCTGAATTCCTTGCGCGAAGCAGCGTCGTAGATCACAAGGTCGCCGTCGCCCAGCATGGAAATCAGCACCAGTTTTCCATCGGGGCTGAACTTGAGGCGATTCGCACCGAAGGTCTTCGCGTCCAGCGTGGCCGTGACTTTGCGGGTGTTGAGATCGATGACCGAAAGCGTGCAGTCCTGCGCATTGGCGGTCCAGAGCTCGTGTCCATCGGGCGAAACGTCGAAGCCTTCGTCGCCCTTGCCGACGGGAATCACGGTCTCAGTCCAATCCATGCGAGGCTGCCTTGCGTCCGGCGGCATTGGACCCGGCGGAGGCTGCATGGCGCTCGAAGGCGGCCGCATTCCCGGAGGAGGCCCCATGGGCGGCAGAGTGACCTTCTCCAGAATGGTCACCGTGCCAGAGCTGACGTTGGTGGTGTAGATCTGCTTCAGGTCCGGAGTCACATAAAGCATGTGGGTGCGATTCTGACCGGTGCCCATTATCCAGTCGATTTTGGAAGATGCCGGATCGAAAGTCGCGATGGCCTTTGCGCCTTCGGCGGTGAACCAGATTTTTCCACCCACCGATGCAAGGCCGTGGGGGCCGTTCAAGGCTCCTGTGTCGATGTCGGGCAGCGCCTTCTGCGCGACCAGGTCAATAACGGAAAGAGAGTGATAACGGCCGCCGCCATAGATGGAGACGTAAGCGGTCTTTCCATCGGCCGATGCAACGACTTCATGAGGATCGGGACCGACAGGTGCGCGTGCGATCACCTGCAGGCTGTCCGGATCGACAATGGCGAGGGTGTGGTTGCGCTTGGAGAGCGCCAGCAGAGAGCGACTGGGTGTCGATTGAGCCGCGCACGTAAGTGCAACGCAGAAGAACGCTGCCAGGGCAGCACTGGAAATCAGCAATGAAGTCGATCTGGTTCGCACTTGATTCTCCTATTCAAACAGCAGCGAGTGCCGTTATTTGCTTTTGCGGCTGCGAGCCTCATTTAAAGGAGATGCGCGATCGAGATGGCAGTCGGCATCAAATCGTGAAGCACGAGATGGCCATGAGGCCCTGGTTTCATTTCCATTGTGCATCCAGGGCCGCCCACGCGGCAGGGCCTTGTCAACACCTGACCCACTGCCTGGCTGTGCGCACTTCGGGGAACTCCGGACTTGGGCACACTTAGACCCAGGATCAGCAGGGTCAGGGGCACTACGGCGCTGACGAGTGCGATTACACCCTCTGGACTTAATGATTTCATCACATTCCTTCCGGATGACAGACGGTTATCGTACGAACTTGCGCATTCGGATTCTCGACCAACTTTTGTTGTGGTCACGATCAGAAGTTGAAGGACATCTGCAAATCGATGCTCCGATTCGAAGCTGGTGAGGAGAAGAATCCTCCTGCCAGCGCGTTGGACTTTCCGAAGAGCGGCGACTCAAGAATGCTGACCGGTGGTGCAAGGTTCACGTTGTTGAAGACGTTCCGCGTCATCGCCGCGAAGTTCAGTGAGTAACGGCGCGATGCGCCCTGGTCAAACCGCGGCGGACCGCCACTGCCGCTGAGACCCCCGGGACCAAGCCCGCCTCCCGGAGGGCCTCCACCACCGGGGCCGCCTCCCGGCGGAGGGCCCCCACCGCCTGGACCGCCGAATGCGCGGTTCGAACCTGAGCTCTCAACCTTGGGGCCGATCCCGAACGACTTGCTCACGCGCATGTTCATGCTGAACTGGCCAGGTCCGGTCCCATAGTTGTACGGAATGCGCGCCGCGTTCGAAGACGGGTTGAGATCGAACGTGCCATAACTGGTCTGCACGACATCCGTGCTTGCGGATGTCGCGAATGAGGGCCGATCGTTGAACTGGTTGTCGCCATTCAAATCCTGTCCGATCGTGATGTTGAAGGGCGTTCCCGAATTCGTCACGAGCATTGGGCTGAATGAGACGCCGTAAGGACCTTGCAGGTTTCCGCCAAGCAGGAATCGGCTGCGCACGTCGAAGTTTGCTCGACCGTAATCCGCGCTGGGATCAAACTGATTCGATGGAAAATAAGTGGCGCCCGACGTGTCAGCCTTGGCGAAGTTCAGCATGTAGAAGCCAAACAAAGACACCCGCTTTGCCTTCACGTTGTAATGCATCACCAGTTGATTCTGGTTGAACACACCGCCCGATTCGAATTGATAGATGTTTTCGTTGATGCCATTCGGACGTGTGCCGGTTCCAGTAGCCGCGTCATAGGTCCCGGGCAGATAGGCGTTCACATTGTCGCTCAAATACTGGTGAATGCCACGCGAGTTCACGTACGTAAAAGAAGTTGTAGCGATCTTGCCAAACTGGTGTTCGACGCCGACCGCCGCCTGCATGTTCAGTGAGGCCTTCATGCCCGGCGCTATCTGGTAGATCGTAGGTGCAACCGAGCTGAGCGACGAGAGCGTGCTCACCGATGGCGCATTCTCATAAAACGAGGGATTCTTCACCACGAACTGCTGTTGATTAATTCCGTTTTGCCTAATGGCGTCGAGCAGGTAGGTAGAACCAAAGCGATCGTAGAACCATCCGTATCCGGCGCGAATCACGGTCTTCGCCGGAGTACCCTTTCCGCCCGCAGGAGCCCAGGCCACCGAAACGCGAGGCGCCCAGTCGTTGTGATCGCTGATCCTGTTCTGCGCCTCGTAGCGCAGGCCGTAGCTCAGGGTGAGGTTCGGACGAACTTTGAAGTCGTCCTGGAAAAACACCCCGGCGTCGAACATCGCAACGCTCGAACTTGCCTTGCCCGCCGTCACGTCATACTCCGAAGGCGTCTTCGCTGCATACGCTGCGAGTGACGAGTAAATGTATTTGCCGTTGAATCCCGACGTGGAGAAGTTCGCATCGCGGGTCAGGCGTAAACGCGCGCCGAACTCGATCGCATGCGTGCCCTTCGCTTCCGTGGTGTCGTTCTCCAGCTCAAACCGGTCCTGGTTATCGCGTACCACGCCGGTATTGCTGCCGCCGCCCGTGAATGCGCCCTGCACTGTAACCGTGGGATCAATGTTCTGCGCGATCTGGCTGTCATGCGCTCTGATGTACTGAAACCGCGTCTCGTTCACTGCGTTGGCGCTCAGCACCTGCGTATCGCTCACCTGCAGGCTGTTCTCGTAGTTTGCAACGTTGTAAGCCTGGCTCTGCAACGCGAACTGCGACACGCCGCTGTTGGTCTGCATCTGCCGATCGAGCATGTATCGCACCGTAAGCGTGTTCTTATCCCCAAGCTGGAAATCGAAGCGCGGGCTGACGTCAAGCCGTGATTGCGGATTCGCAACCGCGGCGGAGTAGTTGTAGACATTTGCGTTTGCATCGAGAAGGTCTGCGTTGATGATCGAGTTCGACGCATTGTCCCGGCGAAATACGCTTCCGAACCACGACGCCTTCTTGCCGAGAGAGCCGCCGATGCTGCCGTTCATGAAGGTGGTGTAATAGGAGGGCTCCGAAGTCACAAACGGATTCAACGAGTTGAATGCCGAGTCATTGCCCATCACCATGAGATTCCCGTGTACCTTGTCCGTTCCCGGTTTGGTGAGGATCTCAATGCGGCCGTACCCCAGCTTGTCGTAGTGCGCGGAGAAAGGATTCTGATTGATGCGGATTTCGCGGATCGACGACTTGGGCGGAAGTTGGCCGCCAGTGAACCCGTCAATGAAGATCTGCGCCCCGTTTGGCCCTGCCGCTGGACCAGCAAGTGCCGTGAGTTCATTCTGCAATTCGTCGGGATCGTCCGACAGCGCATCCAAGTCCTTGCCCTTGATCACGATCGAACTCGCGTTGTTGTCTGCGCTGGTGCTCACACCCGCAGCTTCTTCCGTCACTTCCACCTGTTGCTGCTCCACGGGCAATTGCAGAGTGACATCCTGCTGGAGGATCTTGCCGGGCAGAACATCAATCTCGTCGAGAGTGGCTTGCGCAAACCCTTTGGCCGTGATCACCAGCGAATATTTCCCGGGCTGAATGTTGGTGAAGCTGTAGCTGCCATCGCGCCCGCTCGCCGTCGTCGCAGAGGTGCCACCTTCGCCGGTCAGTACGAGCCTCGCGGCGGGAACAACCGCGCCCGTGGGATCCGCAACGGTACCGTGGATTTCGCTGGTCGATCCCTCCGCAACCGCCGGTGTGTACACGGCAAAGGCAAAGAGCATTACAGCCAGACTTATCATGGCCATCGCAGTACGCTTGAGCATTGAAATTCACCTCGAAATGAACTGATCTAAGGAGAACTCAGAGCAGGCTTGCATGCTGTCACGATGAGTAAAGGAATGTAACGATTTGTAACGGCCTTGTGACCATTTGTTACATTTCTCCTGAGTTTTGCGTTCAGTCAGGGCGTAGCCTATTGGTATTCGGAGAGTTGCGTGGAAGATGTTCTTCTGATCGACGATGACGTTGAACTCTGCTCAATGCTTACGGAGTACTTGGCCAAGCACGAGTTCCGCGTCAGATCGGTGCATCGTGGTGACACCGGCTTTGCCGTCGCGCAGCAACGGCCATGGGCCATAATTCTTCTCGACGTGATGCTGCCCGGCATCGACGGATTCGAGGTGCTCAGGCGAATACGCGCCGAGTCGAACGTGAGCGTCCTGCTCCTCACAGCCCGTGGAGAAGATGTCGATCGCATTGTGGGGCTGGAGATCGGCGCGGACGACTATCTGCCGAAGCCCTTCAATCCCCGCGAACTGCTGGCGCGCATGCGCGCAGTTCTTCGCCGGCAAGATCGCACTTCCGCTCCACTTGCCGCCCATCTTCGCGTCCAGGATCTCGAACTGGATGTTGCCGCACGCAAAGCCGTAAAGGCCGGCAGAAAGCTTGATCTTACCGATGTCGAGTTCGGTCTGTTGGAGGCCCTCATGAGGGTTCCCGGCACGGTGGTTAGTCGCGACGAATTGTCGCAGGCGGTACTTGGTCGTGAATTCGACCCGTTCGATCGCAGCCTTGATATGCACGTCAGTCGGCTTCGGCGAAAACTGAGCTCGGACGAAGAAAACGAGGACCGGGTCAAAACAATTCGCGGCGTTGGCTATCAACTGGTTTTCGATCGCGATTTCAACGGCCAGGGAGATTGATACGGATGCGCGGCCTTTTCTTCAAAATCTTCGTCATCTTCTGGATCGCGCAAAGCCTCATCTTCGTGATTTCCACGGCGTTCATCCTCGCCCACCGCTTTCCTCGTCCCAATTTCCTGCTCGATCCGGCACTCAGCAATCTGAATGCGAATGCTGGCGAGGGCGCGAAGAGATTTGAATCGGGAGGTTGCGCCGCGTTCAACGCATATGCGCAGCAGCGCAATGAGACCCTGGCCTTGGCAGATGCGAACGGAAAGCTTCTATGTGGTCAAGCGCCGCCAGTCTCTGCAGAGATGACGAGTCCAGCCGGCGCCATCCACGCGCGCAGAGCCGGAAACGTCACCGTCTGGAGCGCTCCCGCAATCGCTGCAAGTGGAACAAACTACCTTTTCATAGCAGTTGTTCCTGTGCACCAGGAGCAGCACACCTGGTACGAAGATTTGTATCATTTCGCGTCCCCTCAGTTGCCTGTAGCCATTGCTATCGGTGGACTCACGACTTTCGTTCTTGTGCTCATTTTTACGCGCCCGGTTGCACGACTTCGCGAGGCCGCACGTCAACTGGCACAAGGCAACCTGAGCGCTCGCGTCAGCGAGCCCCGCAAGCGACGCCGCATCTTCAAAGGCGATGAGTTCGATGCGCTGGTTGACGGATTCAATCACATGGCGGAAAGACTCGAGTCGCTTGTCAACGCGCAGAAGCTCCTACTCCGTGACGTTTCGCATGAGCTTCGCTCTCCGCTGGCGAGGCTGAGTGTGGCTCTTGAACTCTCCCGCGAAGACGCCGATGCCACCATGAATATACATCTCAATCGGATCGAACGCGAGACCGAGCGCCTCAATCAGTTGATCGGACAGCTGCTGACCCTTTCCTCAATGGAGGCAGCAGAAGGCCTGGACAAAATCGAGCCTGTATCGATGAAAAAGCTGCTCGAGGAAATGACGCCCGATGCCACCTACGAAGCGCAACAGAGGGATGCGTCGGTAGCGCTCGACGCACATTGCGATTGTGTCGTCGAAGGCCGGCGCGAGTTGCTTTATCGTGCCATTGAGAACGTGGTCCGCAACGCAGTCCGCTACACGCAATCCGGGACGCAGGTCGAGATCCGGCTAAGTCGCGACGATCGGCACCACATGGCCGTGATCGAGATTAGCGACCGCGGTCCCGGCATTCCTGAGTCGGAGGTCGCCTCAATCTTCCGCCCCTTTTATAGAGTTGATGTAGCTCGTAGTGCGCAGACGGGCGGGTTTGGTGTCGGTCTCGCGATTGCAGAGAGGGCAATCAAGCTCCACAACGGACAGATCCGAGCATCAAATCGCGCCGGCGGCGGCACAACCATCCAGATATCGCTCCCCGTTTCAGCGTAATTCTGGGTCTCGAGTTACTTCGGCCCAAATCCTTATCCAATTTGCTCGAAGGCATCTGCTGTTGGGCCGAAGCCAACGTTGAGCAGGTACAGGCGGGCTTTCTGTTTGGCAAGGTCATGCCAGCCCGCAATAACGCACTCACCAGAAGGGGCAGCAGACTTGAACTTATTTAGACAGAGCATCGGGCCTCCTGCAGCCCGCCTGGGCGAAAGAGCCGCATGTGTGGAGGAGATCGCGACTCTGGGAACCAAGAGCTGTCGGGCAGACAATGGTTATCTCATTTAAGCTACGGCAACATAACCGGCGAAGAGCGCGGTATTCTACACACCTTTAGTGCGGGCACCAATTGGCCTCCTAAACCCAACAAAATCACGGCCGGATTAGCTCACGATTAGATTGCGTTTTGGGCGATGGATAGAGAATGCGCGGCGGTGTTGATGAAGGTCATGCGGATTCCGTGCTTCGGCCGCAGGATGACCATCGGGCGCGCTTCGATCGCCTGACCGGGAACCAACTCAAAATCGTACCGTCTTATCAGTTCGCTCAAAATCATGAGGATCTGCAGCATCGCATAGTGCTGGCCGATGCAGACGCGTGGGCCACCCCCGAAGGGAAGAAAGGTGAAAGGCGTGCGCAGCTTCATCTCCTCTTTGGTGAAACGCTCCGGGTCGAAATTCTCCGGGTTTTGCCAGTAGCGTGGAGCATGGTGCGCACCATAAACGTAGACGATTACCGTCGAGCCGCGAGGTATGACCATATTGCCGACTTGGTCATCCGCGACAGCCATGCGGTCGATCATCCAGAATGGTGGGTAGAGGCGGAGAGCCTCATGGATCACCTGCGTCGTAAATTCAAACTTGAGAACGTCGGTATGACTCAGGGGCGCTTCCCCCAGCAAGGAAACGAATTCCTGCCGTACCCTTTCGAGACAATCCGGATGCGTGCTCAAAAGATAGAGAATCCACGATAGCGCATTTGACGACGTTTCATGCCCAGCTACCAGCAGTTGCATGCTCTCGCTGAGGACAAGTTCATCACTCATGCCTTCGCCATCGCTGTAACGCGCATCCATCAAGGTCTGCAGTAGGTCGTGGCCGGGCTGCTGATGGCGCCGTCCTTTGATGTATTCGAGCAGAACGGCGTCTGCACGTGTGCGCATGTCTTCGTGTTTGCGCAATTCGCCCGAGATGCCAAACCAGGGGTTCAGATAGGGTTGCAGCGTCTGCCGCACGATGAATTCCTGGACAGTGCAGATGGTATGGCTGACAAGGTCGATGTCTTCTTCCTTCAGCCGGGCGCCAAACAAGGAACAGGCGACCATCGCAAAGGTCATCTTCATGAGGTGAAAGTAAATATTGACAGGACCGACGCGGATCTCTCTGTCGAAATCTCCCAGCGACTCGGCAAGGGAGTCCTGCATGATGACAGACAACATACCTAGTTCTTTAAAACCGGTCTGGACGAGACGCCGCTGGGTCCGCCAAGCTTCTCCGTGCGTCGTAAGCAGGCCCTTCCCCAGAAAGTGGCCCATCCGCTTAACCTGGATTTCGGATTTCTGGTAGTTCTCCGCATTGGTCTTTAGCACGTGCTGAATGACAGCAGGATCGATCGTAACGATCGCCTCCTTAAGACCGCCCAGATAGAACCGGAAGGTGTCGCCAAAGGCTTCGTGGTACTTCGATAACACCGCAGCGGGATTGCTGGCCATTGATGGGGAATCCGCAAAGCATCGCAATCTGGATACGGCGGGTATGGATGAGGACAAGGTCATGGCCGTCCGTCCTGATACGTGTCGGCAAGCGTGGGAAACTTCATATCGCTTTGATGAAGTGGCAAAGCTGATACAGGCACAGAGATGTAACGCTCAGATTTAGTCTTCATTCCCCAGTTTTTTCAAAAGTAACAGATGATGCCGGATTGCCCGGGCCATGGTGGGATGTTGCCGGTAGGGGACACCGAACTCTGCGGCGGTCTCCCTCACAATCCGGGTCAACCGAGCGTAGTGGGTGTGGCACACATAAGGACACAGATGATGGACGACGTGATGGTTCAGCCCACCGGCGAGCCAGCCCACAATCGGGTTTTCGGTCGCGTAATCGGCTGTGGTCGCGAGGATGTGATAGACACCATTGTCAAACTCGCCGCGGTCGGAGGGAAAGTAGGTGCTGTCAATTGTGTGAGTAGTCTGGAATACGAGCGTCACGCTCAAACCGATGACCAAATGAACCAGAAGAAACGCACCCGCGACCAGAAGAGGCGATTTTGCCAGTATCAGCACCGGCAAAACAAGCATGTATGTGACGTAGAAGCCTTTGCCGGCAAAGAGCACGGCGTACTCACTCAACGGGTGCCGTGTGCGCTTGAGGTATTCGTGCATCGGGAAGAAAAAGCACTGAAAGTCTCGGACGAACACATAGTCGAGGGAAAACAACGCGTAAACAACTAGCGCATAGATGTGCTGGAATCGGTGCCACGGCGTTCGGGATTCATGGGGCGTAAACCGAAAGATGCCGCGTCCCGAAATCGCGTCATCTTCGCCCTGCAGATTGATGCAAGAGTGGTGGCCGCGATGGTGGAGGATACGCCACATGTAGGAGCTGATGCCGCAAAGGTCGAAGACATAGTTCAGGGTCTTGTTCACGAACGGGCGGGACGAGACGGCGTTGTGATTACTGTCGTGGGCAATATTCAGCAAGAGGAATGTCTGCGCGAGGCCGCCTAAAAGATAGAGGGCGACAAAAGCCCATGGGCCGGGCCGGACCAGATACAAGGTAATCCAACTGCCCGCCAGGACGGCCAGGCCGATCGTGACCTTGGCCCACATCATAGTGTCGGCTTTCGGGGAGATTTTCTGGTCGGCGAAAAACAAGTCTAGACGACGGCGTAAAACCTTGGGGAAGGATGTCACCCCAGCCGCATCGATGAATCGTCGCGACGCGGCTTCAGAAGGCACAAGATCGGCCATGCCGGGCTCATGAGTGATTACCGCTTCAGGTCCCAACATCACCTTGCGCCTCCGCCGTCATCATAGTTGAGCACGACGCACTCCCCCTCGTCTCATCCGTCGGGGTCTGATTTAAGCAAGTCTGTGCCGCGCAACCCATATAGCCTATCGAGAGCCTGAAGAGCAATCAAGGAGAGATTTGGCCAGAGACACCCGCACCTAGAGTCTTGCCGGTCAAAGCGATTCCGTAGAGCATCTCCAACTGCTTTGGTAACATTGTTCCACCAATGAACCGTAAAAAATGGCGCCGATTGCATTGGCCGATGGAACCCGGGGGACTCCGCATGCCTCGTCGGGTACGTCGGCAGCAATATGGGAACTTTCCCTCCCTAGTGGAGCGCCGTGAAGACAACACGATGTATCGCTTCTCGTTGGTTCGAATCAACCCCGGAGGATCACTGATTTAATGATGGCGTCGTTGTTGGACCACCTGGACCGGCTGGCAGCTGAGCACCCGGACAAACTCCTTTATTCGTTTCTTGACTTGAACGGCGATCCGATCGAGAGCTACACCTACGCGTCATTTCTGCACCGAACAAAGGCCATTGCCGGGCATTTACGGAAAGAGGGTCGTTTTGCCGCGGGGGACCGTCTTCTGCTCGTCTACCCGCCGGGGCTCGAAATGATGTGCGCCTTTTTGGGGTGCGTGCGTGCTGGACTGATTCCCGTGCCCGTCTATCCGCCCAGTTCGCGCGGCTTCCAGAGCGCCCTTTACAAGATGGTGCACATCGCAAAGGATTGCAACGCGGCTGCGATCCTGACCAACCAGGACAACCACGCCTCTCTCAAGACGAATCTCGCCAGAAGTGGAGTGTCGGCGTCCGGTGTAGACGTGGACTACATTTCCAGCCTTCCGTGGATTCACACGGAAGACTTTGTGGATCCGATTTCGAACCAACCGGCTTTCGATACCTCGGAGATTCTGTTTCTCCAGTACACGTCCGGCTCGACGATGGAGCCGAAGGGCGTGATCGTGACGCACGAAAACATCCTGAACACCTATAACCTGGTTATCGATCATCCTGCGCCGGTTGTAGTTTCGTGGCTTCCGCAGTATCACGACATGGGCCTGATCGGCTGTTACCTCTACCCGGCGCTGAAAGGCGGCACAACCTACGGATTCGCTCCCATGGACTTCATTCAGCGGCCAATCCTGTGGTTCGATGCCATCACGGCCTATCGGGCCACAGCGACGGCAGCGCCCAACTTCGCCTACGACTATTGCCTGCGGGCTGGAAGGCTGTCGAAAAACAGCCTGGAGGATTGCGATCTCAGCTCACTGCGGGTCTTGATGTGCGCAGCCGAACCCGTGAAACCGGACACGTACACTCGATTCCTGGAGGCGTTTCAGCCTTATGGACTCAAGTCGGATAGTTTCTACGTCGCCTATGGGCTGGCCGAGAACACTCTGGCGGTTTCGTTGGGGGGACGCAACATAGCTTCCGTCAACAAGCGTGCCCTTGCGATGGGCAAGGCCAGCATAACGACCGAGGTTTCCGAAATCGACAACTCCACGCAGATTGTCAGTTGCGGCAATCCGCTCGTGGGCCTCGACGTCAAGATTGTGGACCCGGAAGGGCACTTCGCCCTGAAGCCTGGGCGCATAGGTGAAATCTGGCTCGCCGGAAGCGGTAAGTGCCGCGGTTACTGGAACAACACCGAGCTCACGCTGAAGCAATTTCGCGCGCGGCTGGTGGACGACACACCCTATGACGACGGATTTCTCCGGACCGGCGACATGGGATTCTTCCACGACGGCGAACTTTACGTCTGCGGCCGGATCAAGGACATGATCATTCTGCGCGGCCAGAATTATTACCCGCAGGACATCGAGAACGTTGTCGAGAGAACATCAAGTCTAATCCGGCACAATTGCGTCGCCGCCTTCCAGATTCAAGAGGACCGTGAACCCGGTTTGGCGATCGTTGCCGAAGTGAAAAACCCCAGGGCGCTGCCCGAAGCTCGAAAGATCGCCACCGCTGTCCGGAACTACCTCAACGTAGAGGTTGCCGTAGTTTCCCTGATCGCCCCGCGTGCGATTCCGCGAACCAGCTCGGGCAAGATCATGCGGCACAAAACCAAGCAGATGTGGCTGGCAGGTCAGTTCACCGTCCTCTCCGACTTCTCGAACGAGAAGGATGCCGGGGATGCTGCGGCGAGATCCGAAACGCACGCGCCTTTCGCCGAATTGAAAGCCAGGTACAACCTGACCGGCAACGAATCATACAACCTCGTCGAAGCCGGATTGGATTCCCTGGACCTTGTTGTATTCATGCATGAGCTCAAGGAGCTTTTGAAAGAGAAGGGTGCCGAGCTGCTGGCGCGGCAGGTCGATATCGGGATTGTTCAACGCGTCAGCGTAGCCGAGTTGTTCGCATTGGCCGAACAGCTGGAGCGAACTCCCGAAGAGGCCCTGGTTCACCTGCGTCATGCCCTTGCGGCTTTCCGTGAAGAGCAGAGCTCCGCGGAAAAAGAGCTGATGAACAAGGACCGTAAGCTCATCTTTGTTCCTCCCGAGCCTTCACCGCTGGCCGAGATCCCGGTCCTGAATCAGGTGCTGCTTACGGGAGGCACCGGCTTCATCGGGCCGTTCCTGATAAAGAGCCTGCTCGAACAGACTCAGGCCAAGCTTCACGTGCTCGTGCGGTCTTCCGACGAGAAGCAGGGCATGCAAAGGCTGAGGGCTGCCATGGAGTCGATCGGCCCCTGCGATCTTCGGCTGATGGAGAGGTTCGAGGCCCGCGTGATTCCAGTCTGCGGCGATCTTGGCCAACCGGGCCTCGGTCTAACGCAGAAGATGTGGGACTACCTGGCGGGCGAAATAGACACGATCTTCCATAACGGCGCGACCGTAAATTATCTATTCAATTACGACCGCATGCGCGAGACGAACGTACTCGGAACGAACGAGGTCCTACGCCTGGCCTTCGAAGGAAGGCCCAAGGAATTCAATTACGTCTCGACGACCTTCGTCTTTGGCTGGGCCGTGAAATCCGTCCTGTATGAGACGGACATGAACGCGAATATGGAGCTTCTCGATTTTGGTTACAGCCAATCAAAATGGGTCGCGGAACAGATCGTCTTCGATGCACGCAGCCGCGGACTTTCTGCGCGGATTTTCCGGCCGGCGCTCGTGAGTCCCTCCGTAAACGGCGGAGGCAACAACTTTGATATCGCGGTTCGCCTGGTGGCCTTCATGGTGAACCACGGGATTGGAGTCGATACGCTCAACCAGGTCAGTTTCGTGCCGGCCGATATTGTGGCCAACAATATCGTGGCGATCTCTACTACACCTGGTACGGCAAATCAGACATACCACGTGGTGCGGGACGAGTATTCAAACATGATGGACATCACAGGGCTGATTACCAAGGCCACTGGGCGGCAATTCAAGATATTCAGCCTGCCCAATTTCGTTCCTGAATTGGTGCGGAGATGCCGGAAGGAGGATCTTCTCTTCCCGCTGCTGGATTTTCTGGTGGGCTCCGTAGACAACATCTCGGCGATGGAGTTCAAACGGTATGACAGTTCGACCTATCAAACGGCACGGGACGCCTCTGTAATGGGCCGGGCGGACCCTTCACTCGAAGATACAGTCAACGGTATCTTGAAATTCATGCATCGCAAGGGGATCATTTCGGTCGCTCCGCGTGAGATAAGCGTCACGACACCGGCCAGTAGTCTGCTGAACTGGCCGGATGCCTTATCGGCTACTGCTTCTTGAAGACGAGTTTCTCGGTAAGCCGTTGTCCGGTTTCCAACGTGCCTGTGGTGGTGAGCGTCAACTGCTGTCCGTCAGCGGAAAGCACCCATCTTTCTTTTTGCGTGACTTGATCGTCGCGTCGGTAAACGGAATCCACCGTGTGAGGATCGACCAGTTCGAGCATGACAGTGTCATTGCGCGAGTTCTTGAGATCGTACTGATTTCCGTCGAAACGAGCGGTATAGCTGAAGTCACCAAGAAAATGAACCGCGCCGCTCCCGTCCGTTTCGATTTTTAGCACCAGCCCTTGCCGAAGACGGGTCTTGCCAAGGTCCTCTGTCCACTCGCCGGCGAACGGATCTCGCGCGACCTTAGCTCCTCCGGTTCGGGTCCAAACGGTGATCTGATCGGGATGGTTCTTGGCTACAGTGGTGCTCGTTAACTCATTTCCATCAGCCGAAAGCTTTTCGCGGACCGTCGCAACAAGGGCTCCATTCTTTTCCTCTTTGACCTCCGCCTGCCTCTTATCGATCCTGTGCAGCTCGATTTGATTGAATGCCAGGTTGCCTGGCGCGAGCGACCGGTGTCCGTTCGAGTTCGCAGTGAAATCAATGTGGTTTTCGCCGCTCATGACCACATGCACGCTGTCATGTTGTCGCGTAAGAACGAGCTGGTTCGGAGGGTCCAGGGTGGACTGCGCAGACAGGAGGGTCCAGGTGCCAACGCGGGGGTCAGCCGCCCCAGATGGGATGGCGGCAAGCAAACCGAGCAACAGGAATGTACGAATGAATCCTCCTTCAATGATGGGGCAACATGCCGCAGATTTGGATAGAGGTAAGTGCGCCCAGCGCAAGTGTATACTCCCGCCGCGAAGCCGAGCCATTATCAACCGGTTCCAGAGAAACCAGGCGTTTGAACCTCTTTGGCCCTTAGGCACTGGCGGAGAGTTCACGTGGCGGCGATTTTGTATGACATGATAAGTGCCATGCGCGTGCGCCGTTTCTTGGTCTCCGGTCTCGTCCTGATAGGAACCATTGCACTTCTACCCTTCTCGTTTCATTCGGAGCGCCATCTCGAGACCGCCACACGTGTCGAAGGGAGCCAGGCCGAAACCGTCCGTCAGGAACTGGTCACTCGTTTTCGATCGCCGTTCGTGGACCGCGTCGTCCTTGTCATCCAGGGGCTCCCACCCGCGGATTCGGATGAAGGCGGACAAGCGTTAGAAACCATTGTGTCGAGGCTGAAAGGGGAGTCCGGCGTTTCGGGAGTAGTCTCTTACCTCGACTTGCGTGATCCCATCTTTCAGGCCAAGGGTGGGACATTTATTCTGATCGGACTATCCTCGACAGAGGGTCACCTAGAGTCGCTCGTTCCAAGGCTTCACCAACTCGCACGCTCGCTTGAAAATCAACTGCGGGGCCGGTATCCGGCGGTAAAGCTCGACCTCACCGGCGAGATCCCTCTGAACTTCGACATTCGCAAAGCGAGCGCTGATGACGTGCGGCGCGGCGAAAGTCTGGTGATCCCCGCTACTCTTGCGCTTCTGCTGGTGGCTTTCGGTAGCTTCGTGGCTGCCCTGATTCCTTTGGCGATTGGTCAGCTTGCTATCGCGACCACCTTGGCGATCACGGCATTCCTCGCCCAGCGCTGGCACCTGTCGATTCTGGTCCAGAACCTGGCCACCATGCTCGGTCTGGGCTTGGGAATCGACTATGCACTCCTAATGATCAGCCGGTTCCGCGAAGCGATTGACGCCGGACACGGTGGCCCCGAAGGCTCGGTCCTCGCGGCGCGTCAAGCTGGTCGTACGCTCTTGATCTCGGCTTCAACCGTCGCTATAGGATTTCTCGCCCTCCTGACTGTCCCCATCAGCGAAATCCGTTCCATCGGGATTGCGGGATTTCTGGTTGCCGGAATGAGTGTTTTGCTCACGAATACCCTCGTTCCGGCAGTACTGGCGTGGCTTGGTCCGCGGATTGATTTTGGCAAGTTGCCGTTTACGCCAAAGTTGGATGCGCGCCGGGCCGCCCTTACAGGAAATCGCTGGCGGCGATGGGGAATGACGATCGTCGCGCATCCCTGGTTAGCACTCATTTTGGCGGGCGCCCCGCTGCTTCTGCTGGCATGGCAAATCAAACGGTTCGATACCAGCGTTCCTCTTGGCAATTGGCTTCCGCAGGCGGCAGAATCGGTCCACGCGCTCAACACGCTGGAACAGATGGATCGCTCTGGCGTTGTTGAATCCTTGCGTATCATCGTCGAGTTCCCGGATTCCATCGCGCAAACAGATTCAGGATGGAATGCGCTCGACCGTCTCAGCAGGCGATTTGCAAGCGATCCGCGCTGCGTGCGCGCGATCTCGATCACCACGATCGCGGAAAGCGACCGGTCGTCCCTCGGAAGCCTCTCGCGCGAGACGCGTCGAACATTTCTTAGCAGTGATGGACGAGCAGCACTGGTTGAGGTGGTGCCAGCGACCTCGGTCTCCTTGCGCGAGCAGGTTGACTGGGTGCGGGAGCTCAGAAAGATCGGTGCGCCTGCGCTCACCGGGGTACCCGGCGCAACGCTTCTCATCGGGGGCATCCCGGCACTCAACGCCGACTACGAGACGATTGTCGCCAATCGCCTTCCGTCGGTCATGGCATTGGTAGTGGGAGGAACTCTGCTGGCCCTGATGGCTGGGTTCCGATCGATCTTCGCCGCTGTCAAAGCAATCGGGCTGAACCTGCTCTCAGTGGCGGCCTCCTTAGGAGCATTGGTTTTGGTCTTCCAAGACGGACACGGAAGCAGATTCTTGGGGGTTCCTGGAGGAACGGGCAGCGTGTTTCCCCTTGTCCCGATCGTCGCCTTCGCTATCGTCTTTGGACTAAGCATGGACTACGAAGTGTTTCTGGTTGCACGCGTGCTCGAAGCAAGAAGGAGCGGACTGAATGAAATGGAGGCGATCCCGGAAGGCCTGGCCAGGACCGCAGGCCTGATCACCAGCGCCGCTGCAATCATGATCGTGGTATTCGCAGCCTTCACCTTCGGCGATTTCCTGGTAGTTAAAATGATCGGCTTTACGCTGGCGGTCGCCGTGTTCATTGACGCGACCATCGTCCGTATTGTGATCGGCCCCGCGCTACTTCGTCTTGCAGGTGATTGGAATTGGTGGCCGCGAGGCCTCGGTGCGGCCCGCAAGACACCCATATCCCATCCCATGCATGAGAAATTATCGTAAGCGTTATTTGCTCCGTCGGAGCTTGGTACCCAGTGGTCTACGCCGAAGTTGTGCTGTGCGAGTGAGCACTAGGCATCACTTAGCCCAATTCCCGCGCAATGTCCGCCCCGACGAAGCCCTAGGCTCAGCCGATCTAAACATCATGAGGTAAGTAACTTGAACATGTGCACTGTGGGCCATCAAGAGCATTGAAGTTGAGCAGTTGCTTGGTGGCATCAAGAGGAGGGACGGCAATCCGGCAAGCCCCGCGACGAAAAGCCAAAATTCGCAACATCATGTCCGCGGTCTTCGCGCATGCGATTCGCTATGGGTGGGCGACCCATAACCCGATCACAGCTGTCCGGACGTCGGCGAAGAGGCTGCGCGATCCGGAATTTCTCTCGCGAGCAGAACGGCAGGCACTGCTCGAGAAGCTTCCATAGCGGGAACGAACCATGGTCTTCCTCGCCGCCAGCACCGGGTTGCGAAGGGGCGAGCTCATCGCGCTTCGTGCAGGACGTCGATTTCGCGACGAATGTCGCCAACGTCACGCGGTCCATCTGGCGGAATGTCGTGGGCAATACCAAGACGGTGGCCTCCCGGAAGCCAGTCCCGCTACAACCTGTCGTCGTGGAGGAGTTGAAGAAGTGGAGGACAGAGTCGATCGACCAGGCCAAACCCCCATCTACTGTGAAGTCGCGTAATGCAGACGGACGAGGCCTCATCGAGCCCCCACGATGTTTGATCTCTTTGCGTTGAATGAAATGTGCTTCAATGCCCTTGTCAGCCGGGGAGCCAGTTCAACCAACTCTTTCGCATGGTCGCCAGCGAGCCGGCCAAGAATCATTCTGCCCTTGCGAGTGATAAGCAAAATCGCTCGTCTTTTGTCATCCACATCAGTCGTTCGTTCCAGCAGCCCTTCGCGCTCTGACCGGTCCACAAGTTCCACAGTACTGTTGTGTTTTAGACCAAGCCGCTCGGCCGCATACGCAATCGTTACAGCCGTAGTCTCGGGAGCGCCTGCCACCTGGAGAAGGAGTTGATGCTGCTGGGGCTGCAATCCTGCTTCCAGAGCGGCGCATTCGCTGAATTGCAAAAAGCGTCGTAATTCAAATCGAAACTCAGCCAATGTCTTAAGAAGCAAGTCGGGGCTAGCCGTTCCGGGGCGATTGCTCATATATATATCGTGTCACGATATTGCCTGAAATGCAACTGTGGGCCGAGCCATCTTTCAGGAACGATTCAACATGTCGTTCACTTCGCGCTGGTCGCTCCTTTGGTGTCTAAAACCGGTCCCTTTCTTCACTGTGGAACGATGAACGCAGTGACTTGAACCTCAGAAACGTTCGTCAGTTGGTGCATTTGTTTATTGGACAGCAGGAGGCCTTGGTTAACGCATCGATGGCATGCGGATCCGCAGCACTCTTTCGCGAGCGCGTTCTTCTTCAAGGTTTTGAATTCTTGCGCCGAGAAGGTCGTTGAGAGAGATCATGCCGACGAGCCGTCTCTCCAATTGAGGATCCAGTACCGGAAAACGGGTAAAGCCCAATTCGGCCATTCGCCGCACAACGGCACGGAGAGGTTCGTCGGCGAAAGCCACCACGGGCTCCAGAGATGCAATTTCGGAGATCCTTGTTGACCTTTCTTGGCCAAGCCTTTGCTCTAGGGACGTCGATAGCTGCTTCCGAGTGACCACTCCGCACAGGCATCTTTCGGAATCGACTACAGGGAAGAGATACTGCCCTCGTGGACGGCGATCATGGTGAACGAGCTCTTGCGCTTCCTGAAGAGTTCCATCGTAAGGCAGGGCAACTATGTTCGTTCGCATTACTTCCCTCACGAACAGGATTTCGAGCGGATCAAGTCCGTATTCGCGGCTCAGATGATCGCCGCGACGTGAGATCTTCTCAGTGAGAATGGAGCGTTTAAGCGTAAGGACCGTGAAGGCATGAGCGAGGAAACAGGCGACTAGAAGTGGTAGCAGCATGTTCAGGTCATGCGTCAACTCAATCGCGAAGACAATGCCTGTGAAGGGCGAGCGCATCGTTCCGCCGAGAATCGCACCCATGCTGACAAGCGGCCAGAACCCAAGGCCGAAATGAGGGAGAAAAAAGCCCTCAATGCCCCCAAGGGCCGCCCCCATCATCAATAAAGGCGCGAGAACGCCGCCCGAGGTCCCTGAACCAAGCGAAATCATCCAGATAGTGGATTTAACTAAAAGAACACCAGCAAGAATGCTGAGTGGGACACTTCCCTGCAGAAGCTTTCCGATCGTGTCATATCCCACACCAAGTGCCTGCGGGAAGATGAATCCTCCCAATCCCACAAACACCCCGCCGATCGCGGGCCACCACATCCAATGGATCGGTAACCGTTTGAAAAGGTCCTCCGCGGTGTAGACCCCGAGGGTTAGGAGAGCCGAGAGGGCCCCGGCGGCAACCCCAGCGATGACGCAACCGCCAAGTCCCGCCGGACCAATATAGACGGGATGAGGGGGAGCCGGAAACAGTGGCCCCAACCCGAGCAGGTACCGCCTCACCACACAGGCTGTGGCACTTGCCAAAGCCACTGGAATGGCACTACGAGGCTTCCATTCGAACAAAAGAAGCTCAACACCGATCAGTACTGCAGCCAGCGGAGTTGCAAATGTTGCCGACATGCCCGCTGCCGCTCCTGCGACAAGCAGAGTGCGTCGCTCCATGCTGGTGAAATGGAAGAATTGCGCGAAGATAGACCCGAAAGCTCCGCCGGTCATGATGATCGGCCCCTCTGCGCCGAATGGCCCTCCGGAGCCTATGGAGATTGCGGCTGAGAGTGGCTTCAGGATGGCTAACCGCGGGCGGATTCGGCTGCCGTTCATCAGTATCGATTCGATCGCTTCGGGAATGCCGTGTCCTCGAATTTGTTCGGATCCATAGCGCGCCATGAGGCCGACAATTAACGACCCGACGACAGGAACAGCAATTGCATAGACGCCGAGTTGGTTACCTACTGGCAAAGCAAACTCCGTACTGAGCCGTTGATAGTAAAAGAGATTTGTAAAAAGACCGATCAGTCTGAGCAAGAACAACGCGACACATGCGCCAATCGCGCCGATGACGATCGCCATTAACATTATCGGCACGACACGAATGCTGGTTGTAAAATCACCCAAACTGTTTAATGTTGATCTATGCCGACCGGCTTGCGTCTGCTGTGCCATGCTTGCTCCTTCCCGACCCCGCCGAGTGAGCTAGCACGGTCAAAAGCGATTCAGAGAGAGCAGGACCTGAAACTTCCAATTCCTGCCAGAGCAAAACGGAGAGCTGATGCAGCAATTCCTCACCGTGCGGAGTCAGTTCGATAAGTACTTCCCGACGGTCCTGGTCATTGTGCCGACGTGCCACTGCCCTCTGCTCCACGAGTCGATCAATAAGTTCTACCGTACTGTGATGGCGCAGGCAGAGCCTTTCCGAAAGCGTCCTGACGGTGGGACGGCTTCCCTCGGGCAACCCTTTTATGGCTAAAAGGACTTGGTGTTGTTGCGGTTCGATCCCCTTAGACCGAGCGGCCTCTTCACTTAAGTGCAGGAACTGGCGAATCCGATAGCGAAACTCGGCGAGCTGCCGGTATCCCGCAGCCGAAATCTCTCTGCAGCGAGCTTCCGAATAAACGTCTTGGCCGCCGGGGGTCATGCGACACCTAATATCGTATCACGATGTAAAACATCCATGTCAAGAAATGAGCGGAAAGAAGAATCCGCCTTGTGGAAACGACACAAGAGAATTACTGGTCTGTGCGTGCTAACTCATCCGCGGAATTCTCTAGAGAGGCAATCCCGATATTATGAACTCGGGAGTTCTCCCATCTCCGAAATCCATGCGAGCGGGCATTACACACTCAGAACTGGGCAGGGTGATTCGCGAATGATTGTGAACAACTGCGAGAATGCGCGCGAGAAGACTCCTCTTTCGCGCCCACGTCCGACAATTATCAGGTCCGCGGCTTGCTCAGATGCGGTCTGACGAATGTTAGAGGCTTTCTTCCTATTTAGAATTCGCACACAAACATCTGTGGAGATTCCACATCCCATGGCACGACACACTCGGTCGAAAGCCTGCCTGATGGACTGAGGAGTGCATCGCTCGCTATCCTCGTTGGATACTGACTGGATGTGCAGTAGGCATAGCTTTGCACCGTACGCCTGGGCAAAAAGGCTCGCAGTCTCGAGAACAACATCCTCTTCCGGACCCATTCTTGTCGCGCAGAGTATTGAGCGATATTCGGTTGGTGAAGCCCATGGCCGCCCAAGCCTATGGATGCTTGTCCACACCGGGCAGGCGACGTCGTGTAGGATCTTCGCTGTCACCGAACTGAACAAGAAGCGACGAAACCTTCCTAACCCACAGGTGGGCATCATTACCAAGTCTATGTCCTCGCAATTTGCGACCCATTCGATAACTCTTGCCGGATTGCCATCAACGATCCTCTCAGTGTGACGTATACCTGAGAAATAGGTTTGTGCAAACTCTTCGAGGCGACGCTCTTGTCGATTGCGTACTTGCTGGAGAGCGGGAGAAAACAAGATAGGTCTCTCACTTGAACCACATGGTGTTTCAGGCGCTGGTCCATAAACATATTCGGGAACGGGATTGAATGCATTTACTAAAATAACGGAAGCGTCGAAGCGTCGGGCCATCTCATTGACCGAGGGAGCCAAGGCAGCGGCCGTATGGGAAAAGGCGAATGGGAAAAGAATACTTCGAAGATGAGTCATGAGACAGTTCATCCTTCAGTATCAGAGCCAGCATCCTTATAAGAGCCCCGCGAGATTGCCGTAAACTTTCTCCGCCCCCTTACTGCCACAACTTCCTCATCCTCCATCTAGCGCGCATCGAGACTTGATACCAGGTGGACCGAGATCATTGCTCAGCTGATCACTAGAACTTGTATCGTTTGTCGGAGTAAAACCTATGGTGCCGACATGGACTATGCCCACCCCATCGCAGGCGTCTTCTAAACACCTGCTGGCTGCGAAACCTGTTCGACGGACAGATGCAAGGCCTTCTGACGCAGCGACTCGAAGAGCACGCTGGACAAGTAGCGCTCGCCGAAGTCGGGTAGCACTACGACGATCAACTTGCCGGTGTTCTCAGGCCGGGCCGCGACTTTAAGCGCTGCTGCCGCTGCAGCTCCCGAGGAGATGCCGACAAACAACCCTTCCTCGAGCGGAAGCCGGCGAGCCATTTCGATCGCCTCATCGTTGGTGACCTGAATTACTTCGTCGTACAGGCTGGTGTCTAAGACGTTGGGCACAAAACCTCCTCCCAAACCCTGGATCTTGTGCGGTCCGGGCTTGCCTCCAGAAAGCACAGCACTGTCACTGGGCTCAACCGCGATCGCCTTGAACCCCGGTTTGCGCTCCTTAACGTACTTTGAGACGCCGGTAATTGTCCCACCGGTGCCTACGCCAGAGACAAGAATGTCCACCTTGCCATCGGTATCCTCCCAGATCTCCGGGCCGGTAGTGGCGTAGTGGATGGCCGGATTGGCAGGATTGTCAAACTGCCGCACGATGAAACCATTCGGCGTCTCGGCCAGGACCTGATCTGCCTTGGCAATGGCGCCCTTCATGCCGTCTACGCCGGGCGTCAGCAGGATCTCCGCGCCGAAGGCCAAAAGCAGCACTCGGCGCTCAAGGCTTGCTGTTTCGGGCATGGTGATTATCAACCGGTAACCCTTTACGGACGCTACAAACGCGAGAGCAATGCCGGTGTTGCCGCTGGTGGCCTCGATTAACACTGTCTGCCCTGGTTTGATCTTCCCCGCCTTCTCGCCGGCCTCAATCATCGCCAGGCCGATGCGATCTTTCACGCTGCCAAGTGGGTTCTGGCTCTCCAGCTTGGCAACAATGGTTGCAGGTAATCCAGCTGCTACTCGGTTCAAATGCACCAGCGGGGTGTGGCCAATGATCTGAGTTACATCCGTTGCAATGTGCGCCATGAAGATATCCTTTTCTCGGGATTCGCTCCCGGTGTTCTTTGCAGAGGAATGGGGTGACATTCTAGTTCATCATGCGGGGAAGGACATACGTGAACAATACGCACATCCGTATCGCAACCGGCGCCAAGGGCGTGTGGGCGACATCGATACATAGTCACTGAGAGGTATGCCCTTAATTCAATCAGCGACCTCGACACTCTGAGCAATTCGGTCATAGTCATAAGCCTCGTAATCGACGATTGGCGTCTGGACAAAATTCTCGGTCGGTGGAGGTGACTGTGTCGTCCACTCCAATCCCGTTGCGCGCCAAGGATTTGCTCCCGCGATCTGCCCATACTTTAGCGACCAGACTAAATACAGGATTGGAAGCAAGTATCCTATTGCAAGAATTGAAGCGCCCGAAGTTGACATGACGTTCAAGACTTGAAATTCCGGGGGATAGGCGTGATAACGCCGGGGCATGCCAAGATAACCAAGGATGAATTGCGGGAAGAACGTAAGATTAAAACCGATGAAGAGAATGACCGCGGCGAGCCGCCCCAGAATTTCCGGGTACATCCTCCCCGTCATCTTCGGCCACCAGAAGTGCAAACCAGCCATCAAGGCGCTCACCATCCCTCCGACCATCACGTAATGGAAATGCGCCACAATGAAATATGTCTCGGTAAGGTGGATGTCCAGGCCAAGCGACGCGAGCATGACTCCGGTACACCCTCCGATCGTAAAGAGACCGAGGAACCCAAACGTGTAAAGCATGGGTGTATCGAATGTGATCGATCCTTTGTACAAGGTTGCGGACCAATTGAAGACTTTGATTGCCGATGGTACCGCAACCAACATTGTGAAGAACGAGAAGATCATCGCCGAATACGTCGATATACCCATGATGAACATGTGGTGCGCCCAGACAAAAAGGCAAAGACTGCAATCGCGACCGAGGAGAAGGCAACGGCCTTGTATCCAAACACCCTCTTTCTAGAGAAACACGCGATGACTTCCGAGATAACCCCCATTCCCGGCAGGATCATGACATATACGGCAGGATGGGAATAGAACCAGAAGAGGTGTTGAAATAGCAGAGGGTCTCCGCCTTTCGTTGGATCAAAAACGCCGATTCCGGTAATACGCTCGAGCGCAATGAGCACCATGGAAATGGCGATCACCGGAGTTGCCAGGACAAAGATTATCGACGTCGCATAATAGGACCAGATGAATAGTGGCAACCGGAACCACGTCATTCCGGGTGCGCGCATCTTGTGAATCGTGACGATAAAATTGAGTCCGGTCAAAATGGACGAAAAGCCGGCGATAAAAATGCCCATTGCAGCAGCAATCACATTTGTATTCAAATAGTGCGTGCTGAGAGGTGTCGTGAACGTCCATCCTGTGTCCACCCCGCCTGTAATCATCATGTAAAGCTCAACACAGCCGCCGATGGCAAACAAGTACCAGCTAAACAGGTTGATCCGCGGGAGTGCCACATCCTTGGCGCCAATCATGAGCGGAATTAGAAAATTACCCAGAACTGCGGGCGCAATTGGCACCAGGAAGAAAAACACCATGATGATGCCATGTATAGAAAATAGCTGGTTATAGGTATCGGAAGATACGAGGTCGCCGGCAGGCGTGAGTAGCTCTAAGCGAATGATCGCTGCCGCCGCGCCGCCAATAGCAAAGAAGAATACCGTCGTGAACAAGTAGAGGAGAGCTATGCGCTTGTGATCAAGCGTAAGGAACCACGATTTAAGCCCGTGCTTGCTATTCAGGTAATTCGTTTTGGGGAAAGCAAGTAGTTGGGTCGGTACAGAGGACATTGCTGCGTCCCTCCTGGTGCTTTAGTTCTCCACGGCCTCTTCACTTGCTTCTATCTATCGCCTTAAAAACCTTTCAATCCTCCTCTGTGCTCGCGGGAGCGATGATTTGACAGACGCGAATGGCCGGTTTGGCGAGCTCATTCAGTTTTCGTTTTTGCACAATCGTTTTTGTCTCCTCGGGAGAATCGATGGTCCTCCCCTGACGGAAAACTATACCGCGGTCGCTCAGCACGCTATGACTTAAGTCAGAGGATTCAACGTTTTTGTCTCGATCCCGCTGAGACGAGGCATGACGACGTCAGAAATCAACAAGGCGGGAGGATCGAGGCGTACGGCTTCTAGAACATCTGTCGGGATGGTAAAGATGACCCAGCATCAACGGTAGGTCTGACTTTGCCGTCTTCAGAAATGCCAACAAGGACCTGACATTCGGCGACGACGTGTGAGAGTGAACCGGCGTTCGGAGGCGTTGGGTTCGATCGGTACTCTATTGAATCCCCTCCACAAAACTTACATCGCACGTATGAGAAGGGCCTCCTCGCCGCGATTCGAGGGCGCTGCCGTCACTCGCACCCGGTCGCCATCGTGAAAATCTAACTCGTAGCCAGTCACGGCTCCCAATGCAGTCTCAGCCACTGTTTTCGGGATGATCTGGAAGGACTCTTCGTCTCCTGAATTTCGCTCGAGTGTAAGTACATGCTCATTCCGGTGAAACCTGACGACTGTCCCGCTGCTATTTTGAAATGGCCCTATGCCGAGGTTTTGCAATGCAACTGCCGTTCGGACGTCGCTGTCCCCGAAGTAGAAGACAATAGCGCGAACCCCATTCTTCGTGAACGCGGCCGCCGCCGTATCCGCGCGAATTCTCTTATCGAAGTCGAGAGAGACACTGGTATTTGTGAGGTCTTTGAAGAACCCTTCGGACCCATCGTCGGTGTCGACCGTGATCGTATGGGCAGTCGAATTGATCGATCGAACCGTCCCGCACAATGCGTGAACCACTTCTTGAGCAGTTGCTGCGAAAGTGGCTGGCAAAAAGCATCCGGCGAGCAAACAAGCCTTGAAACACTCTCACCGCATCGTCTTCCTCCTTGCTTTCTCAGATCCCCGCTCGGAGAGCGGTATGCGAGCGGGCTGTTAGAGTGGCTTGGAAGTGCATCCGCTTTCGATACTTGTTACGACCACGGTGGGTGCGTTCTTCCCCTTCGGCCAATAACGCAGGCGAGCCATAATAGGCCTGCCAGGGGCATCGCAATCAGGACCCAAATCAAGTCCATGCTCATCCCTCCCTTCCTCAAGCCAGTAAGACGCAATGCGACGGAGTGACCGCTCACGGGATTAATAATCGTTATGTCCGTCTTTTGTCTTTCCCAATACAGGTACTGCTGATTTGAATCTCCATGTCTGGTCTTGACAGTTATTTCGAACCCAAGGATCTCAGCAGGTCCCTCATCGTGCTGCTCAGGGCTTCCACAGACACTCCGACAGTGATTCCTAAGCAAGCGCCAAGCAAGCCGCCGAGTATCGCTCCGCCAATCGCGTTCATCTCTCGCGAAAGATCAGAAAGAGCGAATCCGACGACTCCACCGTACACCGCGCATATAAGCGCACCGCCTGTTGCGGCGCAAAGAGCGCTTTCGTCGCGGGTAAAATGCTTTCTCAACAGAAGCCACGCAGCACTTCTTCCAATCCACTGAAGACACTGATCGGCAATTTCCCAAAATCCAAGTGTCAACCCAATCATTCACGCCACCTCCGGCTTTTGCGAGCGCTAGACAGTTGCGCGATGCCGCTGGCCAGCAACACGCGGTGGATGGTATCAAGCCAGAGGCTTTGGCCAATTTCATGAAGTCCTTGAGTTGCAATCATCGTTTTCCTCCTCGGCTGTATCGAGGAGCGTGCTCTGAGCAAAGATTATGTCGTAGTCGCTTGGTATGCTATGACTTAAGTCAGAGGGCCGCACCTTTTGAAGAGCACCATATCAGCTGCGGAGAAGTCCACGAAAACCAAGCGCATCGCCGCGCTGCAATGCACGACACTTTTCGGAGGTCTGACAGCCGAATCGCTTACCGATATTGCGCAGCGAACCGTTGAATTGAGCCTTCACAAAGGCGGGATGCTGTTCCTGTCTGGGGAGCCTGCGAGAGGGCTATTTGTAGTTGTCAGCGGCAAGATTCGTGCCTTCCAACAGAATGAGGATGGGCGCGAACAGGTGATGTACGTTGATGGGCCTGGCTCGGTGTTGGGAGACGTTCCTGTGTTCGATGATGGACCCTATCCAGCCTCGGCGATCGCGGAAGCAGATGCGAATGTGCTCTTTATTGAAAAGAACGACATTCGTGAATTGTGCGCGAAGTATCCACCCCTCGCGCTCACCGCACTTAGATTGATGGCGGGTAAGGTCAGGAAGCATGCAGACCTGGTTGAGGCACTGTCGCTCCATCAGGTAGGGCAACGACTTGCGCTCTTTCTTCTCGCTGAATTGCAATCTGCCCCTGCCGGAGAAGATGCGCGGAAAGCATTTCGTCTGCGCCTCTCAAATCAACAGATCGCCAGCCGCATCGGTTCCGTGAGAGACGTGGTCTCGCGAGCTCTCACTCGGCTCAAGAACCAGGGGCTGATTTCTCTGGACGACCGCGAAGTGACGATCCTGAATTTGGAGGCTCTCAAACACTACGCTGCATCTTCGCGAATCACTTCCGATTGCAGTGAGGGTTTGGGCATTACGAATCTGCCCAGCAGTTCTACTTCAGGCAGTGGTATGCGCTAATCTCGCACGCGAACTGCAATGATTCGCATAACCTGGAAGTTTCCTTGCTAACCTCAGCGAATCACTCGCCTCGCCGGCCGGCTCCAATCTTGAGCCGCGAGGCCGGCTCCTGGTGCTCCCGCCTCCGTGCCCACCGAATCCCGTCGATGCCTACCTATCCCGACTGGCGTCCTCCTCGAGCCGCACCATGCGCAAGCTGCTGACCCGGATCGCGACCGTCATCTGCCCTCACCTCATCGTTGAAACCGTTCGCTGGCACCTACTGCGTTATCCGGATACCTTGCAGATTCATCGTCGGCTCGCCGGTGCCGTAATTTCAGTGCCTAAGCTGAACCGACCGTTCGCCATGTAGTCTTTCAAGATTTGAATTGTGCCGGGATCTTTTATCCTGATGCCGCCAACTGAAGACCGACGATTCCGAAGCCCCCTTGCCCCTAACCGATCTGCTTGCCGACTGCCTGCGCAGCTGGCACCGGGAGACGATGTATGCACGGCCGACGGACTGGATCTTCGCGAGCACGAGAAGCAAAGGCCGCAAGCCGCGATCGAGCAGCATGCTGACCTCCGACCATCTTCGCCCCGCGGCGATCGCCGCCGGAGTGAAGCTGAAAAAGGTCAGCGGTTCGGCTTCCACAACTTGCGGCACGGATTGGCTAGTTGGCTGGTGAATCAGGGAACCGACGTGAAAACGGTCCAGGGTCTTCTGCGCCACGCGAACGTTTACGATGCCCCTCGGGCTCTACGTGCACCGGGTGAATTCCTCGATGATGGCGGCACAGGACTCCGCCATGCGGGCCATTCAGTCCGGGACGCAAACGGTGCAATATGGTGACGAAGCAGCGTGAAAAGGAAGCGGTCAACGCCTGGCAGGAGGATTGCTGACGATCATCAGCATCGGACTAAGTCTCCTTACAGCCTCGAAATTGGGGTTCGGAATCGATGGACAGCAGATCTGCTCGGCGCATGTTGCACGATGTTTGGAGCGCACCGGGGAGATTTTTATGGAAACGGAACCATGGCACCTCATGCCAGCCGATCTTGCCAAGCATTATGCGGTCCGCATAACCGGACAAAAGGGAACGGTCCCACCGTCAAGTCAGGGCGTTGTCGCATCGTCTCGACCAATTTGGCGAAATAGCGCCCCGCACTGACCGGTACAGACAGTTTCCTGCAGCCGATTGATGACGTGCACGTTGCAAGGACTTCCATCGACGTTCTGGAGTAAGGACATGCACCTCGCGCAATGGGTTTCTCGTCGCGTTTGGAGGGGATCCAGCCTCACAGCGATCAACTGCACGTTTTTGGGGGAAAGAATATCCGAACCAATGTTGCACGAAAAAGAGACTTAGCCGGAAAAGATGGTCGTTGCATTTGGGACCAGGTGACCTGCATTGAAGTCATCGACAAACTATCGGGCCAAACAGACCGATCAGTTTGTGCTCTTCGATTTCGCCGAAGCCCGGTTATCGGCATAAGCGACAAGCTCATTGAACCGCGGGTCATCATGCAGCGAGTTGAGATCGGGATCCTTATTCATCTCCCGCACCACCCAGGCCGCCAACCCGTGATCGACGGATTCACGCAACATGGCCAGTGCTTCTGTGCTTTTTCCCTGGTGCGCGATCACGCAAGCGAGATTGTAGGTGGAAAGAGCCGTATCGGGGTGATCCGGCCCGAGTATGCGGCGCTGTATATCGAGCGCCTGTCGTAGCAGCTTCTCCGCGTCGCTCCAGTTGCCTAGCTTGGTTAAGCTGTCTGCCAGGTTGCTCATCGCCCTGAGCGTCAGTGGGTGCTCTGGCCCGAGTACGCGACGGCGTATTTCGAGGACCTCTCGGCCAATCTGCTCAGCTTCAGCGTATTTGCTCTCTTTGCTCAGAATCGCTGTCAGATTATTCATCGACATGAGCGTCTCCGGATGCTCAGGGCCGAGTACGCGTTTCTGAATCTCCAGCGTCTCGCGGCATAGCTTCTCCGCTTCGGCTTCCCGGTGCTCACGGTGTAGAACATTCGCCAGATTGTTCATCGTCTTGAGCGTGAGGGGATTCTCTGCGCCAAACACCTTCCGTCGCTCTTCCAGCACTTCCTCGTCCAGCTTTTCCGCCTCGGAATACCTGCCCTCGAAAAACAGAACGTTGGCGAGGTTATTCATCGTCGCAATCGTATCCGGGTGATCGGGCCCAAGCACCCGGCTGCGGATTGCAATTGCTTCTTTATCGAGCTTCTCGGCCTCCGGATAGTGAGCTTCCATCTGCAGCACTGTTCCCAGGTTCTCCAGTGAGGCCGCGATGTTCGGATCATCCGGCGTCAGAATGCGACGGCGCAGATCAAGTGCCTGGCACTGCAGTTTCTCGGCTTCAGGATAGTGCCCTTCGTCAGCCAGGATCACTGCCAGATCGGCCATGGTTGAGACTGTGTCTGGGTTTTCGGCGCCAAGCTTTCGCTTCTGAATCTCGAGCACCTGCCGCTGCAGCGCTTCCGCCTCGGGATAGCGGCCCTCGTGCCCAAGAGTCCAAGCCAGCGCGCCCATCGAGGCGGCTGTGTCGAAATTCTCCGCTCCAAGCGTTGACCGGCGGATGTCCGTCGCCCGCCGCAAAAGGGAGTCAGCCTGAGGATAGAGTCCCAGATTGTCGTAGACCTTTCCCATCACCATCATCATCTGAGCCTGCATCTCAGGATCTTGCTGCAAACCTGTCTGGATATTCCCCGACGCTTTGTCCAGAATTTCTCGCGCAGTGATCTGGTTGCCCCTCTCCTCACCCGGGTTTGAAACTTTGAACATCTCGGTAATAAATTCGGTGATCCTGCCCGCCCGGTCACGTTCCCGAGCGATGCGCCGCAATTCGATCGATTGCAGAATCGCGAACGCCGGAAGCAACATCGCAAGAACCGCGATAGTCGCGACACCGAAGCGATGGCGGCGAACATACTTCGCGATTCGATAACTGAGATTTCCGGGTCTCGCCTCGACCGGCACCTGATCCAGATACCGGCGAACGTCCTTGCCGAGTTCGGATGGCGTCCCATAGCGGCGAGTTCGATCCTTCTCCAGAGCCTTCATGGTGATCCAGTCCAGATCGCCACGTAATTGAGCGGCGAGTTTCTTCGGATCGGACCGGCGCTTTTCGGCGGAGGAAATTGCGATCTCGGTGTTCTCGGCCGCTCGAAAGCTGGGACGAAGCGGATCCTGCTCCATCACTTGCCGCAGAATCTCGTAGAACGGCAGTTGCTTGAGTTTGGTCGCATCGAAAGGCAACTGGCCTGTGAGCAATTCATACAGGACAACACCAAGCGAATAGACATCGGTTCGCGTATCGATATCGCTTGAACCGGCCTGTTCCGGGCTCATGTAGCCGGGGGTGCCCACAAATCCCTCTGCCCGCGTTGCCGGATTTGTATCGTCTGCGAATTGCCGGATAACCTTCGCCAGGCCGAAGTCGATGATCCTCGGCATCGGGCGATCATCCACGTCAACCACCAGGATGTTGGCAGGCTTCAGATCCCGATGGATGATCGCTTTCTGGTGCGCATGCTGAACCCCCTCGCATGCCTGGATAAAGAGCTCCAGCCGCTGCGGCAATGTCAGCTTCCGCGCGTCGCAGTAGGTGGTTATGGGCTCTCCCGGCACATACTCCATCACGAAATACGGCTGCCCCGCCTCCGTTGCTCCAGCGTCGAAGACCTTCGCAATCGTCGGATGATCCATCGACGCCAGAGATTGACGTTCAGCCTGGAAGCGCCTCAGCAGCGCCGGATCGAAAATACCGCCGTGAATCAGCTTCAGGGCTACAAGTCGTTTGAGAGGCTCGGCCTGCTCTGCCAGCCACACCTGTCCCATGCCGCCTTCGCCGATTTTCCGGATCAAGCGGTATTGCCCAATGACTCTGTCGGGTTCGCCCTCTTCCAGAAATTCTCCGGTCCACGGATGCACCGAGAGCCCATCAGACCGGCCGTACGCCGAGATAAGGGAGGCCACCTCAAGCCGCAGGGTCGCATTCTCCGCGCATGCCTTATCGAGAAATGCATCCCGACGCTCGGGTGCACACTCGAGGCAGGCCTCGAAGATCTCCTTAACTTGCTCCCACTGCCGAGTCTTTTCCACTCGCGCCCCTCCCCAGCTCGCGCGTCAACCATGCCTTTGCCATAACCCAGTCCCGCTTGACCGTTGCAGGTGAGATACCCAATATGGCCGCTGTCTCTTCCACTGAAAGCCCACCAAAAAATCGCATCGTGACGATCCGCTCCTGCTGCGCGTCTCGGTGGGCGAGTGTGTCCAGAGCGTCATTCAGCGCGATGATATCCACGCTGTCGTTCTGCGCGAGGTCAGAAGCTTCCTCCAGATCGAGCTTGTACTCTGGTCCCCGCTTTGCAGCTCGGCGGGTTCGCGCATTGTCCACAAGAATCTGGCGCATCAGGCGCGCCGCTATCGCCACAAAATGCGAGCGGTCTTGAATGGAGCCGGGATTCTGGTTTACAAGGCGCAGGTAGGCTTCATGAACCAGGGCGGTGCTCTGCAGCGTCAGACCCTGCCTCTCGGAGCGAAGGTAGTGATGAGCCAGCCTGTGCAGCTCCTTGTAAACAAGCGGTATCAGGCTGTCTAATGCTGCCTCATCTCCCTTATTCCAGCGCGCCAGTAATCCCGCGACGGATTCTTGAGAACCAGTCACTTGTTTTGAGTTCCTTCGGATTCCAGACTGGGAGGTGGATGTGCGTACTATAGCGTTCCCTAAAATACCCAGTCAACGCGTAGATGGGCGGCGTTTGTACTCTCGGCCCACGCATCCGGAATTACAAGAAATTGCTTGAGCTCTTTTAGCGCTGCTTTTCGCATTACTGGTTAGAGCCCCTTTTTAGATGCAGTTCCTTTCGACTGGCCTGCATTTTGAGTAACAAGAAACGAACTCCCGAGGTGGTCCATGCATCCGTACCGCATCCAGAAAGCCCTTCTTTTCGTTGCCGTCGCAGCCTTGATCGCTTGCAAGGCCAGCAATCAAACCATCGCCCAGATGCAGAACCCTTCGGCTGCAGGCGGCCGGGCTTCTCATGCCCTTCCAACCAGAGCGCTTCCTGCAGGCTTTGAATCCTACAAGGATCCTCAAAGCACGGGCCGCCTCATCTACATCAAGTCGGGCGACGGTCCGGCTTCCGCAAAAATGGCGATGCGGCAATTTCTTGCCTCGCTGAATGGAGTCTTCGACGGCCCCCTGCACATCACGGCGGCCACTGGCGATCCGCAGGACACAGTGGTGCAGGCCATGCTGAGCACCCAGATGGATGGCCAGCCGGTCGACGCCGTCGCGGCCGTGGCGACCTCGAAAGGCAGTTCGATCGCCGGGCTCATGTATGACCGGTCAGGCTCGCTGCGCACGTCGTATCCCCGGCTGTCGAGCTACTTCTCAAAGCAGATTGGCCAGCCGGTGCAAACCAAATCCACCTCTACCGCGCCCGATCTGTCCACCTGGACGCGCCGCACCGGTGGCGATCGTTCCACCAGCGTCCTTATGCCACCGGATTGGGAATTGGCCACCGTCTCGAGCGGCACCGTGATTCTGAATGGCCCGAACAAGGAACAGGTCGTCCTTGGTCTCGAGAATTTTGTAATGCCGAATTCCAGAGGTTACGCGCCCTATATGGCTCCGGAGCAGGCGCTGGCGTGGTTCTTCCGCAATAACGGCCTTCAGCTGGTGCGCATCCTCCAACATGACCCCGCGTCGCGAAACGGCGGAGGACAAGAGGAGCTGATGATGGTAGAGATAGCGCAACAGGATGGCTCACGCTACAAAGCCGTCTGCCGGGTCATCACCAATCCCATGGGAATGAATATCTGGCAGTTCCATCTCTCTTCCATGGCCGCGCCCGAAGACCGCTTCGAGGCCGCGAAGCCGACGATGGTCGATATCTGGAACAACTGGAAGCTCGACCCTTCATACGTACAGAAGCATCTGGAACATGCGGAAGAAACCGCAGCCCAGACCCGCGCCATGATTATGGAAGGCGCGCAGCGGTCGATGCACGCATTTGACAACGTGAACGAAGCCATCGATCAGGCGATCCGCGGAGTGAGTACGATGGAAAACACAGGCACTGGTAAGCGCGCCGAAACGCAAATCGGCACCGAGCGTCAGGTAATCGACGCCTGCAGGCGCAATGGCATGAGTTGCCGCGAGGTGCCGATCGATGAACTCGTACAATGATCGACCCAAGCGTTGACGGAAGTTCTGAAGTCGCGTCAGGACATGCAAGATTTCTAATCGAGAGCTTCAACAGGGAAGGCCGCTCTATTTGAGCGGCTTCTTTTTGGCAACATTGCGGCGCACACTAGAAAATGCCCACGTCGTCCGCCTCCATCGATGGAGTCTTCCCCTGAAGGTCGATAGTGATTTCGGTAGTCGGTCAATGACACACTACCGAGATAAAGCCCGGGTTCCGGCACGACTAAAGTCGGGCCCTTGGTTACAAAACCAGAACAAATGAATCGGAAGAGATTTCGCTGTCTTTGAGTTGGGGGAAACAGGCAGCCGTTTCCCGTCAGGTGAAAAAAGATGGATAAACCCTGCCAAAATCTGCCAAAAAGCGCCAGATTTCCCTCGCGTCGCGCATGCATCTCGCACAAACCAAAATATGGCCTGATTCGACCTCAGAGAATCTGAATCAGGTCTGTGGAACTGTGAACCTGTGAGAATCCGCTGACCCCTGACCCTGATCGCTGATCGCTAACTCCTTTACGTGCTAACGCTTAGCCGTTACTCGATGATCCGGAACGTAAGCACCTGCCCGTCATGGGCGTCATTCTTACCGCCCGGGATGATCGAGCGCGTAAAGAACGCATATTCGCCCGTGCCCTGGGTGAAGTCGATTTCATAAACCTCATCACCGATCTTTGCGGGGCGAAACTCAACGGCATCCTTGCTGTTCTTCCCGCCGGGGGCAACTTTGAAGTTGCGGTTGTCGTTCTTCTCGTGGAGATGAACCAGGAGATAATCCTGCAACATCGCGCCATTTGCCGTGCGAATGAGGAACGATGCAGGCGAATGCATGGTGATGGGACTGTGCGTACCAGCAATCTGGCCGGAGATTTCCGCGTGAATCAACCCGCCCTTGTTGAGATCGTGCACGAAGCCTTCATGGTGCCAGGTCGCCGACTCCGTCCGGAGCTGGATCCAGTTTGTGCCGTCGCGGTAGAACACACCCGCATGGCCGGGCAGCGATGCGCCCTCATTCGAGGGCGAACGGGAGGGAGACCCCGCAGTGGTCAGCGCGACCGGATCCGCGACGCCGATCTGTGTGCCTCCGGGTGGGCGGGCATGCGTGCGCACCGCTTCGAGGACCGCATCCGTCGCCCCGGCCGCCCGGAGTTGTTGCTCCGCCTCGGGAGTGAGGGCGAAATCGACGCCGCGCCGGTCGATGATCTCGACGAGCTCTTGTGACTCAAGACCGCCGATGGTGAGCGCGCTGACCAGCCCCTTTTCGGTGATGGGCTTTGCCGACTCTTGTGCGCCGGAGCCCGCTTGTAACGACAGCAACAGTATTACGGCCGAGGCCAGGATTTGTGCGTGTTTTCTCAGATCAGTCATTGGTTGAGCGCCTTCAGTGATTCGTTGTGAAGATCCTTTTGTTTTTTCCTTGGTGCAGCCTTCTTCTCTTCTGCAGTCGGAGAGAAGGTCGCCGGCCGATCGATGACTTCCTGCGAAGAAGCCGGCTGTTCCTGCGCCGTGGCTGCGGAAGATGTTGCCGACGCAGGCGACGTTGGCTCTGCGATTGGGGTCTGTGCTGGTGCGGGGGAGAGGGAAGAGGGCATCGCTGGTTGTATACGTTCCGGGACCGCCGCAGCATCAGGCTGGCTGCCGTGACGAGCAACCAGCCCGATGAGCAGGCCCGCCCCAATGCTCAGAACCAACGCGGCGATCGACGCGAGTCTCCAGTGAGAGCGGAGAAACGAGATCGGCGTAGTCCGGTTTGACTCAATGGATTGAGCGGATTCGTTGGAACTGTGAGCAGATTCTCTCGTCACCGCCCCGACAGGCTCCGCGGGAATTCCATGCACCGGCCCCGAGATCCGGTCGGAACCGCAAGCGGGAGTGACATGGCCCGCAGTTCCAAGCTCCTGAACCGTCCGTGCACCCACCAGATCGATGATGGCCTTCTTGGCGATCGAGAGATTGCCTGAGGCCGAGCGCAGAGCCTGGATGAATTCATCGCAGCTGCTGAATCGCGACTCTGGAGACTTGGCCGTAGCTCGCCGAACAACCTCCTCCACCGCTCGCGGCACATCAACTCGAAGGTCCTGCAATGCAGGCAACGGATCCTGCAGATGGCACCGCATCAACTCCCATTCGCTGTCGCATTGAAACGGAAGCCGTCCGCACAGCAATTCGAAAAGCACAACACCGAGAGAGTAAATGTCCCCGCGCGCGTCCGACTCCTTGCCTTTCACCCGCTCTGGAGCAATGTATTCAATCGTCCCGACCATCGACCCCTCCCTGGTCATCCGTGCGGCGCCCAGCATGCGTGCGATACCGAAGTCCATCACTTTGACTGCGCCCCACGTCGTGAGCATGATGTTGGCTGGCTTGATGTCCCGGTGCAGAATGCCGAATTCATGCGCTGGCTGAATGGCGTCGAGAATCTTCTCAAACAACGGAACCGCGATCTGCCATGGCAGCGCGCCCCGCTCCCGCTCCACTTCCTCTAGAGTTCTTCCCGGAACATATTCCATCACCATGAAGAAGTTCTCGCCCTGCTGCATGAAGTTGTAGAGCGTAGCGATGCCCGCATGGTTGAGCTTTGCCAGAGTGATGGCCTCGGAGCGGAAGCGCTGAAGAAGGTCGGGCTTGCCGGCGATCTCAGGACGCAGCATCTTGATCGCGACTTCCCGCTCGATCATGATGTCGACGGCCTTGTAGACCGCGCCCATGCCGCCCTCGCCGAGCTTTTCGGTGATGCGATACTGCCCTACCAGTTGCCCGATCATGGAAGCACCTCGACTTGCCGGGTTACGCGTGAGGGTGTTTGTGGTACCGGCACCAGACCGACCACGGCCACCGTTATGTTGTCCGGAGCGCCTCGTTCTCTCGATACACGGATAAGTTCCGCACAGGCCGCTGCGGCCCTGCGTGGTGATACGATGGCGCGGATTTCCTCATCTTCCACCTGGTCGTATAGCCCGTCGGAGCAGAGCAGAAAATGATCCCCCGGTTGCAACGGAAGTGGTTCCGGCCACGCCGAGACCTGCACCTGGGGCCGAGTACCCAGGCAGCGTGTGACCACGTTTTTGTCGGGATGATGGCGCGCCTCCTGCAAGGTGAGTTCGCCTCTCTTCACCAGTTCCATCACCGCAGAATGATCTTCGGTCATGAGATAGATGGCATCTTTGCGAATGAGATAGACTCGGCTGTCGCCGACATGCGCGGAATAGGCAAAACAATCCTGCAGAAGCAACGCCGTACACGTGGTCCCCATTCCTTGTGTCTCAGAGTGCTCCATCGACTTCTGGTGAATCGTCGTGTTGGCAGTTTCGAGCGCTTCCTTGAGCTGTTCGGCAGGCTCGATCCGCATCTGAGGGTAAGCGGCCTCGATAACTGAGATCGCAGTTGCGCTCGCAATTTCTCCGGCATTGTGCCCGCCCATTCCATCTGCCACCACAAGGAGCATGCGGTTGACGTGGCCGCAATCTGAGTCGCGGACAATCCGTCCAGAATCCTCGTTGTTCGTGCGGACGCAGCCGACATCGCTCACCATCTCCGCGTCAAGCGCAAAGCCGGGCGCGACTGGGGGACCGACGGGATTCTCCTCAATCCTGCAGGCTGACAAAGCCCCATTCCTTGCGACCTGAAAGCGTGGCCATCTCATCGTTGTGCGTCGCTCCTGTGCATGAGGTACATGTACTCCGAGCGCTGGCTGACTTCGAACTGAACCGGCAGGTCGTCGTAGCCCGCCTGGTGAAGGACCAGCTTCACCGAGTCTCCGTAAGATTTTGCGATCACGAATGGCGTCTGCCCGACTAGCTGTCCGTCTTCCCAAACCTGCGCAACGCCCTCTGGCACATCAATGGTGACGCGCTTCAAATCTCCCTGCGGCGAGTTCAAGCCCGAGCTTGATGATGCTCTCGCGACGGACGCCGCCACTGGCATGGCGCCCTGCGGCGACACCGTCGGCCCTGTCGAGTTGCCCGAGCTGCGCAACGCCAGCACGAGCCCAATCAGGATAAGGAGCACCATCGCCGCCGCTCCCATCACAACTCCGCTATTCTTCGCAGGTCGGGTCTGCTTCTGAGTGCCGATCCGCAAAGCGGCCGCATCCAGGTCTCTGATCAGCGCGTCCATCGACGGATACCGGTCAGAGGGACTCTTGCGAAGGCACCGCGCGATCACCCGCTCCAACTCGGCCGGAATGCCAGGTTTGAGCACAGCAGGCGGCGTAAAGCTGGCCTTCATGATCTTCGAAAACAGCTCCAATTGGGTGGCGCCTTCAAATGGCAGCGACGCGGTGAGCATCTCGTAGGCAAGCACGCCAAAAGCCCAGATATCGCTCGCGGCCGTTGCAGGCTCGCCCTTCGCCTGTTCCGGCGAGAGGCTCTGAAAGGTGCCGATTACAAAACCCGCCGTGGTCAGGCGCGACGTAATCTGCGCCGTCGCAATTCCAAAGTCGAGCAGCTTGGTTTCGCCCGCCGAAGTGATCTTGAGGTTTGCGTCCTTCAGATCGCGATGCACGACATTTTGGGAGTGTACGTAGGCAAGCGTGTTGGCACAGGAGCGAAGCACAGGCAGAGCGCGTTCCACGCTCCACGCCCCTTCGCGCGCTGTAATTTCCTGCACGGTCTCGCCCTCGACATATTCCATGATGATCACGCTTCTGCCATGCTCTTCAGTAAAGTCATAGAGCGCAGCAACGCCAGGGTGGCGCAGGCTTGCCTGGATTCGCGCTTCGTTCAGAAATCGCTGCACGACCACAGATCCCGTCGTCTGGCTCAGAATCTTGATAGCAACGGTTCGGTCTATTCGCGTATGAACAGCGCGATACACCTGCCCCATCCCGCCCTCGCCGATGAATTCGACGATTCGATACTCCCCGATGGTGGCGTTCCGCTGCAGGTGCATCGCGATGCTCCTTCTACTGGCTCACTGCGACCAGCTCACTTGCTGGCCACATTCACTCCCATAAGCTCCAGGCCATAGCGAATGGGCACGGCGAATGACACTGCGGCTCCTCCAACCGGAGCGCTGCCGAGGGTGAAAAGACCAATCACTCTGCCTTGTTGATCGAAAACCGGACCACCGCTGTTTCCACCACCAGTCGTATTGATCTGGAGTTGGTAATAGTCGCCGATCTGGCTGTATGTGCTCTGCTCAAGGCTGTTGTTGGTCCCATTCCGGAGGACCTGGCCGATATTTCCGTCAGTGACGGTGGGATTGGGAATGGTCTCCGCGACGTCGGCACTGTTCATCACATCGGCGGACTTTGTAACCTGGATCGCATTTGGCGTGACGGCTGGATAGCCCATCACCACGACACGCGCGCCCGGCTGAACCGTTTCATAGTTGTCGTTCAACTCCAGCTTGGGCAGTGAGCGTGGCAAATCCACTTTGATCATCGTTACGTCGGCACGGTCGGAGCTGCGCGCCACTTTCGCCGGGATGCGAATCCGGTTGCCGGCAAACGTGACATTCAGAACGTCGTCGCGTCCCTGGACCTGTCGTGCAAATCCCAGATCCTCCCGCGTCAGGCTGAGGTTATCGAGTCTGAACTTGCCTTCGGCGATGACCTTGGCGTGTCCGGGGACCCACCCAGGAAAGTGGCCCGCTGAAATCACGTTGATCGACGCGCCCTTTGACCCAGGGCTGATAATCAGACCGGCGGCAATCTGACGATCCTGCCAACCGGTATACTTCGTCTCCCAGCCCTGTCCCACGTGGCGATTGGTCAGGATGAAACCATCGTTGCTCACCACAAAACCGGATCCGCGCTCGTTGCCCCCAATCGGCACGAACTGTCCACCGCCGTCGTCTGTCGACAGAACCGGCTCAGCCGCCCCGTTGTAGTCAACAAACACCGGCAGCAATGCAGACTTGTCGAAATCCTTGACCCAGAGAACGTCCTTGCCGTTCTTCTTGCCCTCGAGGTTGGGAACATAAACCTGGCTGAGTGTTCTGCCGTTCTTGGCATCGATCAGGCTCCACGCGACCTCGATGTACACCACTGACGAAGTGCTCGACGAGGCAATTTGTTCCGAACCCAGGCTGTCCGTGCCCGCCTTCACCACGTTGTTGATGATTTGCATATGCGGCTTGGGTCTCGTCAATAAATAGCCCGAAACCCCTCCAATCACCGCAAGCATCGCCAGCCCGGCGGCCAACACCATGTTGCGCGTCTGGTTCCGGTTCTGAGAGATCATCCGTTCCACCGTCGCCTTGCCGACCACCGTGCTCCCCGATGGCGTGTAGACTGGCGAGTTCGTCGGTCGTGCAGTTCCTTGCCTTGCCGCACCGGTGCTTGTGGTCGCAAGCGGAACTTCGCGAGTGGGTGGTATGGCGACAGGAGCATCGGCCAGGCGCGTTGGCTTCACCGTCACCGGTCGCGGATTCAGATCGAACTGGAATTCCGGTCCACCCGGCCCCAGTTGGACGATGTCTCCAACGTTCAGCCTGACTTTGCCGAAGACACGCAGCTTGTTTACAAACGTGCCATTACTGCTACCCAAATCCGAAATTGCAACCTCGACGGGATCGGCCTTTTCGACCACGATCTTGGCGTGTCTGCGGCTCACCAGATCGTCGCGCTCGGAGTCGTAGCGGATCTTGCACTCGGCTTCGCGCCCGGCCATGATTTCAAGGTTCTCCTTAATCGGAAACTCCTCAGTCTGATTCGCTTTGCTGGCATTCATATGCCGGATGATGATGCGCTGGTCCATCTCATTAACCTCCTCCTCGCCCTGCCGCGTCCCGCCTGAATTTGGACGAGTCGTTCGGCATTCTTACCGTCATGGCAGCCGCTGATCAGGGATCCTGCCCCCAGTCTTCCCAAATGGATTCCTTATGTATGGAGGGCTTTGCCCCAAGGGATCCGCTACCTGAATTTGTCGGTCTACTGGTTAATGCGGAATGCGGCGCCGAAAAAGCTCAAAAAGATTTGAAGTCTTCGAAATAGGAGCCTGGGATAATCGAGAAGGGGCTTTCGTGCCGGCGGTGTCGGGGATCGAGACGATTTGAACTCTCCCTTGCGGATAAGCCCGGGGAAAAACGGGCTTATCGAAGAGTCTCAGTCTCCCCGCTTCCCGTACGGGGAACAGGTCTTGAAACTCTGACCGGTGATTTTCCAGGTGATGTTGGCCGATCCGTCCAGTTAGTGCCGCTCAGGTTTGCAAAACCAGACGCAGAACTCAACCCGCGCTTCGAGAGCAGGCAGCATAGAGTTCATCTTTGTAAATACACAGGCAGTCTTCGATTTCAGCAGGCGAAAGCCGCGAGAACGGTTCGGGCAAGATTCTCGGATCGAACGAATCTCATTTGATTTTGAAAACCCGCGCACCAATCCTCGTTCCGGCTGCAGATGTACCCTCTCAGGCGCCTTCCTGAAATACGCGCCGATTCGATGAGCGATGTCGTACACGGTGAGAGCACCAATGCCAGTAATCGCTCCAATCCGAGATCGAGCAGCGTTCTGACTTGGGACCATCTTCGTCCGGCAGCGATTGCCGCCGGGGTGAAGCTCAAGAAAGGGCAACGATTCGGCTTCCACAACTTCCGGCACGGGCTGGCGAGCTGGCTTGTCAATCAAGGAACGGACGTAAAGACGGTTCAAGGACTGCTCCGCCACTCCAACGTTTCGACTACGCTCGGGCTGTACGCTCACCGGGTGAATTCGTCGATGAAGGCCGCGCAGGACTCGATGATGCGGGGGTTGCAGCCCGGATCGCGGACCAATCAATAGGGTATAGGGACCTCGAAAACGGAAGCAAGTGAGGTTTTACAGGTGAGAAATGAAGAGCCTTCCAGCTAAGTTATTGATAAATATGGTAGGCACGACTGGATTCGAACCAGCGACCTCTTCCGTGTCAAGGAAGCGCTCTAACCAACTGAGCTACGCGCCTGTGTTGCGACAGACACTAGTTTAACAGCATCAGCGCGGCGGCGAAAGAAGGGCTGTTGCGCAAACTTGAGGATGCTGTACCATCTATGTCGGACGAGTTTCTGCCCGCAAGTTCAAGGCAGGCCATGGCTTATCACGCTCATTCCTTCTGCGAAGAAGTGGCGAGACACGTCCCGCGCCAGCGAAGCGATGACAAAAACACCCTACACGCGCCAGAATCCCCTGCGCAACGTGCCAAACCTGCTTACCGTCTTGCGCATTTGCCTGGCTCCGTTCCTGGTGGCGGCCATTCTTGAGAACCGCCTTGCCCTCGGCTTCTGCCTCTTCATCGCCGCCGGGCTGACCGACGCATTGGATGGAGTGCTGGCGCGCGTCCTGAAACAACGCACCGTCCTCGGGCAATACCTCGATCCCGTGGCCGACAAGCTGTTGTTGAGCACGTTGTTCTTGGTCCTTATGTATAAGGGACTGATGCCCACGACGGTGACGGTTCTGGTTTTTGGGCGCGACATCGGGATCCTGGTGGTCGCAGCAATCCTTTACGCCGTTGTCGGACGCCGGGAGTTCGGGCCGAGCATCTTCGGCAAGGCGAACACCCTGGCCCAGGTGACCGCCATCGCGGTGGTGCTGCTGCATCAGCTCACTTCGGCGAAATGGGTCGGGATTCTCCGCCTGGTCGCACTTGATGCCACGGTCGGGCTGACCATCTTATCGGGCCTGCATTATGCCTGGATTGCCTCACACCGCCCGAGCAACCCAGGGGCTGGTGCAGCCCCGAACTAAACAGATCCGGGGCAGGTTGAACGCCTTATAAAACTGATTGAATTTCGAAGCTCCAAGCTTATCGATGGCCAGTGCATCGGACGAGTTTATTCGTCATCGTCCTCCGGCTTTTCGGCAGATTCCTCGATTTCCATGTCGTGAAATTCTTCTGAATCAAAGACATCGCCGCACTCGAGGCACTCCACGTATTCAGTGTCTTCATGGCGGGAAACAATTCGTACCCTAGGGTGTTTGCAGGCGGTAACCATTCGTCTTAGGCGGAATCGGATTTAGAAACTCTTGCCGCAGATTGTAGCGAGGTTTTCAATAATTTCAAACGGCAATTTGGTGAATCTTTTCCGCCTTGCTTTTCCCTGAATGAAAGCGGAACGACTCCGAATACACACAGCGATTTGAAATCCCGACATAAATGGTCGTATACTAAATACGGACTGAACAAGTCGCATATTATGTTGAAGCTCACCAAGAAGGCTGACTACGGGTTAATGGCGCTGAAGTACCTGGCCGAGCGCCCGGCCACGGCGGCCTTGAGCGCAAAGGATATTGCAGACGCCTACGGCATTCCGGCCCAGTTGCTTGCCAAGATCCTGCAGCAGCTCACGAAGAAGGGACTGTTGAAGTCGCACGCCGGAATGAACGGCGGCTACGCGCTTTCAAAGCCTGCCGGTTCCATTTCGGCTTACGAGGTGATCCTGGCCATTGACGGGCCGTTCTTCATCACCTCGTGTACGAAGGGCGCCAAGGGATGTGAGCTTACACCGAGTTGCACGATCAAGGAGCCGCTAGCCCGGGTCAATGAGACCATCGCCGGCGTTCTCAAGAGCATCAGCATTCAGGATCTCGCCGAGCACGAGCATCCGCCACGGCATGCGCCTGATCCGAAGCTGGTATTGCTGGCGATTTAACTGGCTCTCCGCGCTGAGCGGAGCGTCATAAGGATGGAGAGGGGTCGGGATGGGTACAGTTACGAGCCAAGTTGAAGTGCCGGCAGGCGTCACGCTGCCGATATATATGGATAACCACGCCACCAGCCCGCTCGATCCGCGCGTGCTTGAAGCGATGATGCCCTACTTCACATCGAAGTTCGGCAACGCTGCGAGCCGCAACCACTCCTTTGGATGGGAGGCCGAGCAGGCCGTGGAGACCGCGCGCGAGCAGATCGCCAAGCTGATCGGCGCAACGGCAAAAGAGATCATCTTCACCTCTGGCGCGACCGAGTCGAACAACCTCGCCATCAAAGGCATCGCGGAGATGTATCGCGAGCGCGGCAATCACGTCATCACGCAAGTCACGGAGCACAAGGCCGTGCTCGATACCTGCAAGCGCCTGGAAAAGTACGGCTATCGCGTGACCTATCTGCCCGTGAAGGCCGACGGCCTGATCGATATCGAGGACCTGAAGCGCGCCATCGACGACAAGACGATCCTCGTCACCATCATGGCCGCGAACAACGAAATAGGCGTGTTGCAGCCAATTCGCGAGATCGGAAAGATCTGCCACGAGAAGGGAATCCTGTTCCACACCGATGCCGTGCAGGCTGTGGGCAAAGTACCGGTGAATGTAATCGCCGACAACATCGATGTGCTCTCGCTTTCGGGTCACAAGATTTACGGACCGAAGGGTGTGGGCGCGCTGTACGTTCGCCGCCGCAACCCGCGCGTGCAGATCGCCGCGCAGATCGACGGCGGCGGCCACGAGCGCGGCATGCGGTCGGGAACGCTGAATGTCCCGGGCATCGTAGGACTCGGCAAAGCATGCGAGATCGCTCTCGCCGAGATGGACAACGAAGCCGCCTATCTTCGCGGTCTGCGCGATCGCCTGAAGAGCAAGCTCGAGTCTGAACTCGACTATGTTCACGTGAACGGGTCAATGGAGCATCGTCTTCCCGGCAACCTGAATATGAGCTTCGTCTACGTCGAAGGCGAGTCGCTGCTGATGGGCATCAACGATGTAGCCGTTTCCAGCGGGTCTGCGTGCACTTCGGCAACGCTCGAACCGTCTTATGTTCTTAAGGCGCTGGGCCTGGGCGACGATGTTGCGCACAGCTCCATCCGCTTCGGACTGGGCCGCTTCAACACGCAGGCTGAAGTGGACTACGTTGCGGCGAAGGTCATTGACATTGTGAAGAAACTGCGTGAACTTTCACCGCTTTACGAAATGGTGAAGGAAGGCATTGATTTAACGAAGATCGAGTGGCAAGCGCATTGAGGCATTCAACGGCAGGAGAACATCCAATCTTTGAAAGCCTGACAAAGGGCTGGGATGAGGAACGAAAGCGGAGGATGCGTTGGACTCTCCGTCGAGGTTGGATTGGCGTCGGGCTTGCTTTGCTTTTGTTTTTGATTTCGTACCTCGAGAAGGTATCACGTTAGCAATAGAAAAATGAGAACGATGCGGCTTCCCCCGCAGAAGGAGATTCGGAAATGGCATATAGCGACAAGGTGGTTGACCACTACAACAACCCGCGCAATGTGGGCACGCTCGACAAGAGCTCGAGTGAGGTAGGCACGGGGCTGGTGGGCGCCCCCGAGTGCGGCGACGTGATGCGTTTGCAGATCCGCGTAAACCCCGAGACCCAGGTCATCGAAGAAGCCAAGTTCAAGACCTTTGGCTGCGGCTCGGCAATTGCGAGCTCTTCGCTCGCCACCGAGTGGATCAAGGGACGCACTGTGGAAGATGCGCTCGGGATCAAGAACACCGACATCGTGAAGGAGCTTTCGCTGCCGCCGGTGAAGATTCACTGCTCGGTTCTGGCCGAAGATGCCATCCGCGCAGCCATCGGCGACTGGAAAAAGAAGAACGGCGTTCAGGAGAACGCGGCTGTAGCGGCTGAAACGAAGTAAACGAGGTTTCAACGCAAGAAGGAAGAAATGGCGAACTTTGTAAGTATCGAATCGAAGCCGGCCGAAGGCGCAAGCGCTGCACCACCGCAGCAGCCTGCCGGCCCGGCTTCGTCCGGAATCCAGGTGACCGATCGCGCCCTGAAGCGCATTCGCGTCGCCATGGCCAAGGAAGGCATTTCGCCGGATGAAGGCGGATTGCGTCTCGGCGTGATGGGCGGCGGCTGCTCCGGGCTTTCGTATTCGATCAAGTTTGATACGCGTCCGCGGGAGCGCGATCGTATTTATGAATTCGACGGGGTTCGCATCTTTGTCGATCCCAAGTCGTTCATCTACCTGCATGGCATGACGCTGGACTACGAAGAGACACTGATGCGGCAGGGTTTCAACTTTATCAATCCGAACTCCTCGCGCTCCTGCGGCTGCGGTTCATCATTCTCGTCGTAGGTTCCAGCTCGTTGGAGTTCTTCAATGTTCAAAGTGATCGATTCTGCAGTACCGCTTGCATGCTGGTCATGCTCCGTGGCCCACAATGAGTCCACGCTCTTTTGTCCGCATTGCAGCAAGATTCAGCCTCCTCCGGGAGGCGATTATTTTTCCGTTTTCGGCCTCGTGCCCATGCTCGACCTCGACATCGGCATGCTCGAGCACCAGTTCCACAAGCTCAGCCGCAAGCTGCACCCCGACCGCTTCGCCCGCGCTCAAGAAAACGAGAAACAGTGGAGTCTCGCAGATACCGCGCTGCTCAACGACGCCTATCGCACGCTGAAGGATCCCATCCGCCGCACCGAGTACCTGCTGAAGGTGCACGGCGCAGAAATCGGCGAAGAGCACGCCGGGAAAGATAGGGGCGGGGCACCCGAGTCTTCGGTTTTGGGGTCGCGGAAAGATCCGTCGCGCGTCCCGGCCGATCTTCTCGAAGAGGCCTTCGACCTCAACATGCAACTCGAAGAGATGCGCATGGCGAAAAAGATGGGCGAAGCCGAGCCCGAACTCCAGGCAAGTCTCGAACACGCGAAGAAGAAGTTCGACGGTCTTCTCGACGATGTCGATCGTAATCTCCGCGCGCAGTGGACGGTATGGGATTCGGGCGATGAAAACTCCCGCCGCGAAGCACAAAAGAAAATGGTGTCTCTGCTCGATCGCCGGCGCTACATCAACAACCTTGTCCGCGACGTGACAGAAACTCTGGGAGCCCAATAGAGAATCATGGCAGAAGGACGCGTAGTTGGAATCGACCTGGGAACGACGAACTCCCTGGTCGCGTACATGGAGGGCGATAAGCCCGTAGTCATTCCCGGCGTCGACGGTTCGAACCTGGTGCCGTCCGTCGTAGCTCTTGACCCCATTCCGGCAGAGGGCGGCAGGCCCACGGTGACAGTGGGCAACAGCGCGCGCCGTGCGCTGATCGAGACGCCAGAGCGCGTCATCTACTCCGTCAAGCGCCTGATGGGCCGCGGCCTCGAGGAAGTGCAGAACGAACTCAATTTCTTCCCGTTCCGCCTGGCCGATGACGTTGAGGCCGGCGAGGTGCCGCGCATCCAACTCGGCGAGATGCGCTTCACGCCGCCCGAGATCTCCGCCTACATCCTGCGCCAGCTCAAGCGCAACGCCGAGCGTTTCTTCTCGTCGCCCGTCACGCAGGCCGTCATCACGGTCCCCGCATACTTCAATGATGCACAGCGCCAGGCCACCAAGGACGCGGGCCGCATGGCAGGTCTCGAAGTGCTCCGGCTCGTGAACGAGCCCACCGCGGCCGCACTTGCGTATGGACTCGATCGCGCCAAGGGAGGCACGATTGCCGTTTATGATCTTGGCGGCGGCACCTTCGACATCTCGATTCTCAAGCTGCGCGACGGCATCTTCGAAGTGCAGTCAACGAACGGCGACACGCATCTCGGCGGCGACGACATCGACAATCTGTTGCTCGCCATCGCGCTCGACGAAATCCACGCCGAGCATGGAATCGATCTGCGCAAGCATCCCGGCGCCGTGCAGGCCCTGCGCAAGTCCGCGATTGACGCAAAGATTCGCTTGTCCTCAGAGTGGTCTGCGCAATTCGATTTCGAGTTGCCCAATGGTGATCGCTATCAGCGCGAGATCCCGCGCGACGGCTTCGAACAGTTGATCGAGCCGGTTTTGAATCGCACCGTCGGCCCCTGCAAGCAGGCCCTGGCGGACGCCGGAATCACGCCCGAGCAGATCGACGAAGTCGTTCTTGTCGGCGGCTCTACGCGCATCCCTGCCGTCCGCAAGCTAGTCGATGATCTCTTCCATCTCGCTGCCCGCAGCAAGAAGCCGCACATCGAATTGAATCCCGATGAAGTCGTCGCACTCGGCGCAGCCGTGCAGGCCGACATCCTTGCCGGCGCCTCGAAAACTACCGAAGAGATGCTGCTGCTCGATGTGACCCCGCTATCGCTCGGCATCGAAGCGCTCGGCGGAACAGTGGCCAGAATCATCCAGCGCAACTCCACTATTCCAGCTTCGGCTACAGAGCACTTCACCACCGGCGTCGACGGGCAGACGAACGTCGCGATTCATGTCGTGCAGGGTGAGCGCGAACTCGCTGCCGACTGCCGCTCCCTCGCGCGCTTCGATCTCAGAGGCATTCCGCCCATGAGCGCCGGCCTGCCGCGCATCGAGGTCAAATTCCTCATCGACGCCGACGGCATCCTGCACGTCTCCGCCCGCGAGCAGCGCAGCGGCAAGCAGGCGCAGATTGAAGTGAAGGCGACCTACGGCCTGACCGACGAGCAGGTCGAGAGCATGATTCTCGACTCGTTCGATCACGCCGAAGAAGATTTCGCAAAGCGCCTCCTGATCGAAGCGCGCACTGAAGCCGATTCGATCCTCTCCAAGGTGGAGAAGGCGCGCATGAATCCGGCATGGGGACAACTCCGCGGCGAAGAGATCGCTGCCATCGATGGAGCGCGCGACAGGCTGGCCGCCGCGAAGTCCTGCGACGATCTGAACGCTATCCGCGAAGCGACCGTCGCACTCGATCGCTCCACGCAGCGCCTGGCAGAGTTGATGATGGATGACGCCGTGACCTCTGCCATCCGCGGCAAGACCATGGAAGCCGCGGGCGAAGAACTGGAAGAAGAAGTAACCGCGCCACATCCGATGGCTCCTGCAGAGTTCAAATAATGCCGCGCAAGAAGACTGAACACGAACGCTACAGCGGAATCAGGGTAGATGTACCCAGAAAGCAAGCCCGTCGAGTGGCCTTTTCCTCAAGAAAAGGCCACCTTCAGGACTCTTAAGATGGGCACGGTTACTCTGGTTCCGCTCTAAGGAATCAGTTATGAGCGATACAGCGAAGAAAGAAATCCCGCCCGACAAGCTGGTCCGCGTCACCTTCATGCCTGAGGGCAAAACCGTCGAGTTTGAATTCGGCACCATGCCCTACGACCACCACGGCAAGCCAATGTCTTTCCTCGACGTGGCCGAGAACTTCAATATCTTCCTCGATCATGCGTGCGGCGGGTCGTGCGCCTGCACCACGTGCCACATCTGGGTGAAAGACGGCGCGGACGGCATCAGCGAAGCCGAAGACGACGAACTCGATCGCCTCGACATGGCCGCTGACCAGCAGTTGAATTCGCGCCTTGGCTGCCAGGCCATCATCACCAAGCCGGGCAACTATGTTGTCGAGATTCCCAAGTGGAATCGCAACTACACATCGGAAGGCAAGCCGCTGGCCATGGCCGAGGGTAAGTAATTGAAATTGGGTGCCCCATCCTTTTTCAGGCTTATTGTGAAAAGAGTGGGATAGCATGATGTCCGATCTGTTAGCTCAAGGAGAAATATGCCCCGCGAGATTCACTGGACCGACGCCGAGGAGATCGGCATTCAACTGCAGGAAAAGTTCCCCAACCTCGACCCGCTCACGGTGCGCTTCACTGATCTGCACCGCTATGTCACGGAACTCGAAAGCTTCGCCGATGCCCCATCGAATTCGAATGAATCACGGCTCGAAGCCATTCAGATGGCTTGGCACGAAGAGTTCGAAGACGCGAAGGGCTGATCTGCGCGCTCACTCGCGCCAGTTCTGATCCCACCCAAATGACCCTGCAAAGTGCTGAAACTCGCGTTCCTTTCCCGGCACGAGATAAACACTCACAACGTCGAAACGCACCGGCGGCGCTGTCTTCTGCGGAAGTTGGCGCACATAACGTCGCGCCAGCCGGCGCAGAACATTGCGTTTGTGCTCGTCCACGGCAGCCTCAGCCGGAGTCATATCGTGTGCTGTGCGCGTCTTCACTTCGATAAAGCACAGCACCGGACCGTGCCAGGCAATCAGGTCCACGTCGCCCGGCACCTCGCCGGATGACCACCGCCGTGCGACCACCGTGTAGCCTTTGCGCTGCAGATAAAAGAGCACGGCATCTTCGCCGTCGAGGCCGATAGTCAGGTGGGCGGGCATCGAATTGCGCCCACGTCTGCGCGCAAACTGATGCAGCCTGGCGAGCGAGCGCTCGAGCACTGCAAGCCGCATCAGCCTGAGGGATTCCATGCAGACCATTCTGCCCCGTGACCTGCTCGCTGCGCAAACCGTGCAAGTAAAACGCCGCACATGGCGTACGGCGCTCATTACTTACATGCTCTGTTTTTATGCGGAAGCTACTGCAAGCTCCCCCGCATGGGCGTGTTCCTTCTCCGCCTGCGTCAGCGCATCCTCAAGGATGTCGAGCGCAACGGTCGCTTCCTCTTCGGTCACAATCAGCGGCGGGCACAGCCGAAGCGAAGTCTCCCCGCAGCCAAGCACCATCAGACCGCGTTCGAACGCCAGCGTCTCCACGCGATTGCGCAGCGCGGTGGCCGGCTCTCGTGTCGCCTTGTCCTTCACCAGTTCGATGCCGATCATCAGTCCGCGTCCGCGCACATCGCCGACCAACGCATGCGTTTTTGTCCATTCATGCAGCCGTTCAAGCATCTTCCCGCCCACCTTGGCGGCATTATCAATCGCCTCGCGCTCGAGAATGTCGATCGTCGCCAGCGCGGCCGCAATCGAAACAGGGTTGCCGCCAAAAGTGGACGCATGCGACCCGGGAACCCAGTCCATGATCTCCGCTTTGCTCATGCAGACGCCCAGCGGCATACCGCTCGCAATGCCCTTCGCCATGCAAACGATGTCCGGCTCCACGCCCGAGTGCTGAATCGCCCACCACTTACCCGTGCGGCCTGCACCCGACTGCACTTCATCGACGACGAGCAGAATCCCGTGGCGATCGCAGATCCCGCGCAATTCGCGCAGGAAGTTGTCCGGCGCAACCACGTAGCCACCCTCGCCCTGGATCGGCTCAACAAAGATTGCCGCAACCTCTTCCGGCGGTAGAATCGTCTTGAACAGCTTCTCCTCGATATACCGCGCGCAACCCAGGCTGAACGCTTCCTCCTCCTGCTGGCCGCCCGTGCATCCACGATACGCATAAGGAAACCGCACGTGCGTCACTCCGGGAACGAGCGGCGCAAACCGGCGCTTCTGTTGTGGCTTCGAAGCGGTGAGCGTAAGCGCGCCCATCGTGCGCCCGTGGAACGCTCCAAGAAACGCAATGATGTGCTGTCTTCCTGTGTGATAACGGGCGAGCTTCATCGCGCATTCAATCGCCTCGGCGCCGGAGTTTCCGTAGAAGAAGCGATGCGGCCCAGGCATCGGCGCAACAGCCGAGAGCCTCTCCGCAAGATCGGTCAGCGGTTCATTGTAGAAATCCGTGCCCGAAATATGAATCAGCTCCGCAGCCTGCTTCTGAATCGCCGCAACCACCTCGGGGTGACAATGGCCGGTCGAAGCCACAGCAATGCCCGCGGCAAAGTCGAGGAATTCATTGCCGTCCACATCTTCCACGCGAACGCCGCGCCCGCGCTTTGCAACAAGCGGATACGACCGCGTATAGCTGGGCGAGATCAGCCGGTTATCGGCATCCACGGCAGCCTTCGCCCTGGGGCCTGGCAGAGGCCCAACCAGCTTCGGTCCGAACTTGGCGTGCAACTCTTGTCTGTTCATTTCTAGTCTCCTCGTCAGATTCGTTACGCGACTGCAGATGTGGGGCAGCCGCGGCCCAATTTGAATGGGGTATTTCCGTTCTGCGGACTCTCTAGGAACCGCAAGAGCAGGCGAGGGCCTTCGGCGGTCAGCAACTAGTCGCCGCCGAAGAGACTAGGTCGTGTGCGGGTGGGCAGAACGCGCAAGTGGCGTCGAGGGCAGATGCACCGCGCGCGCGCCCGCGACCAGCGTTTCTTTGCTGGTATCTGCTGCATTGCGCTGGAGAAATGCCTTTCCATCGGAAGCCCCGCTGGCCCGAGCATAGCACGCGAAGATGCCCGCCTTCCATCAGTTTCCCTGCATCCGGTCACCATGACACTACATCGCGGGCCGGCTTATCGCCGCAGTACCGGTCAATTTCAGTCAGCACATGGCAGCAAAATCGGCGCAAGAAGCGGGAAGTACAAAGCCGTCCCACGGGCTACGATTGAATCCATACATGTCTTCCTTGACCATTGAGACAAGCCACCCCGTGAGCAAGCCGGCCACCAAAACGTCAATCTTTCTCGCCTTTGCCAGCGTGTACTTCTTCTGGGGATCGACGTACACCGCCATCCGGATCGGCGCCGCCGAAATGCCGCCCCTGCTGTTCACCGGCACGCGCTTCATCATCGCCGGCGCAATCCTGCTGGCGTGGTGCCGCTGGCGCGGAATGCGGCTCGTCTTCCCAGTGAAGACAATGCTGATGCTCACTCTCATCGGCCTGCTGCTGCTCGGATGCGGCAACCTGTTCCTCGTCTATGCCGAGAAAACATTGCCCAGCGGCCTCTCCTCGCTGATCCTCGCTGTCACTCCGCTCTTTGTCGCACTTGCCGAGATGTTTTTGCCCGGCGGCGAACCCATGCCATCCCGCGGATGGCTCGGCATGATCATCGGGTTTGCGGGTTTGAGTGCGCTGCTTTGGCCCTCACTGCGCATGGGCTTTGCCGGCAATCGCTCCATTCTGCTGGCGATCGTCGCCCTGTTCGCCAGCGCGCTCGTGTGGACGGTGGGCAGCATCCTGTCGCGCCGGGCCAGGCTCCCGGTCAACAGCTTCGTGGCCGCATCCTGGCAGATGCTCTTTGCCGGAGCCTTCAACACCGCGCTCGGATCGCTTCTCGGTCAGTGGCCGCAGTTCCGTCTCAATCGACCAGCCGTCGGCTCGCTCGCCTGGCTCGTCACCGGCGGATCGCTGCTCGGCTACACAGGATTCATTTATCTGCTCGAACACGTACCCGTGGCCAAGGTCGCCTCGTACTCTTACGTCAATCCCGTGGTTGCCGTGCTGCTTGGGATTCTCATCCTGCACGAGCGCCCCGAAGCACCGGAATTCGCAGGCATGGCGGCGGTGGTCTTCGCGGTATTCCTGCTGATAAGCGCACAGGTAAGGCCGAAGCCGAATCCGGAAAAGCCTGAAGCGGCTGGTGCGGGCGACTCGTGACGGCCGCTACGATGCCGGATTCTTCTCAAAAGCCGTTGCGGGAACCAACTCCGTAAAGAAATCGCCGTCGAGCGTAACGGAATTTCCCTCGAACTGCTTCAGCGCCTCGTCATCGCCGGCCACTGTCATCCAGCACACGGCAGACCTCTTCAGCAGGCTGCATGCAATCTCGAGCGTGTACGGCATCTCCGGGTGGCCCTTGGGATTTCCTTTCGCGCGCTCAATCCACATGTGATGGCTGCCGAGCATGTAGGAACCAAACGCGGGATCGCCAAAATCGAACACTGCCCTCGGCCCCTCTGCGCTGCCTTCGGCAAATCCGGGCAAATCCTTTTCCGTCATGATCTGGCCAAAGCAGTCAAACGGGAGCGCCATCACCGTCAGAAACGACGGTGGAGCTCCCCGCCGGGCGCTCAAAGGAATCTGGATGCACGCGATTCCCTTCTTTTCCTCTTCCGTCTTCGCGTTTTCCAGCTGGTGCTTCTTCACTTCCGGCAGCGTCGACTGCGCATCAATCGCATCCCATCCGGACGGAAGATGATATGCAAACCCAAGCGCCTCCGGAGGGAGAGCCGGAGGTGCTGGCTCCTGCGCCGGCAACGGCACAAAACACAACGCAACACCAATCAGGCTAAGAGTGCGGAGATTCATTTTGCGGCAAGTCTATCACGCGCCGTGCGAAAGCGCCGGAGGCCCACTTTTGATCTATCCCTACTTCAGCATCGTCACGGAAATCGCCGAAGCAATTCCAAAGATGGAAAACACAATCCCCAGGTACCAGTAGATGCGGCTGCGCGTCAACAGCGTGACAGAGGTGATCACCAGCCCGATCTCCAGCAGCGCCTCGGACAGGTCGAATCGATCGGCACGCGCCTCAGCCTGTTCAACTTTCGTTTCGAGCGCCTCGGCCTTTTCCTTGTCATCCTTGGTCGTATCGGCCCATTTGGCCTGATGGTCTGCGTACGCTTTCGCGATTTTGCTTTCCCCGTCCTTGTCGGAGATAGCGACGACACTCAACAGGTCCTGCGCCAGCGCCGTATCGTTCGACCGGATCTTGTGGGCCTGGTACTCATTCCACTGGTCTGTGGCTTTGTTCTGATCGAGCACCGCTTCGGTATGTGTGCGGTGCCCGAGCACCGTGGTGACAGCCACCAGCACGGCCAGCAGGCTCATGGTGAAGGCAACAGGACGGAGCGCGGATTCGCCCGCCCCGTGTTCGGCGTTCTCCTGCAATTCCTGGGCTTCGTTTGCTTCCATGGGGAATCTCAGTCCTCGGATTCAGATCATCACAAGCGTTAGTCTCATCTCATGATCGCTGACCCTATAATACGATTCCGCGACGTGGTGGGTAGCACCAGCCGTGCAGCGGGGTCTTAGAAACCCTGGCAATCGCCAGATCAGCGTGCCGGGAGGGGCAGCACCGGGGTACCCCCTCGAATTTCCTCCTGGCCAAAACGGGCCGAATCCGGAATGCCCGCTTGCAGTTGGATCTTGGAGCCGACCGAGGACCGATTCGATCCCTTCCAGGGGCTCAGACGTCTTTTCGTGGTTGATCCCGGCTCCCGGAGACGCGAGAATCGTCGCAACTGCCGCCGCAGCGGAAATAGATCCATGAAGCCTGATCTGACCAAGAGTTTTCATGCCATGCTCGAGGCCACTGGGACCTCGCTGCGCTGGGTCATTGCGCGCGTACCTGTGGATCTGAGGAAGGCGTGGCCCATGTGGAGGAGCCGGCGCGTCTTCGGTGAGATCAACGGATTCCCGTTCAAGACTGCGCTGATTCCCGGCACAAAAGGCCAGGGCCAGTTCCTCATCGTCAACAGGAAGATGCAGGCCGGTGCGCGCGTGAGGGCGGGCGAACACGTGCTGATCAAGCTCACGCCCGATCTCGGCGAACTTGTCATCGATATGCCGATGGAGTTCGCGAAGATTCTCAGGGCGGATCGGGCGCTGAAGAAGTGGTTCGACGGCATGAGCCCGTCAATGCGCAAGGGATTTACCAACTTTATCGGCGACGCCAAAACGACTGAGACGCGACAGAAGCGCGCCGAGGCAATGGCCGAGAGCCTGATGCTGGCAATGGAGGGCGAAGTGGAAGCGCCGCCAATTCTGCGCGCCGCGTTCCAGTGCCAGCCCGAGGCCCGCCGCGGCTGGGACATGATGACTCCGACGCAAAGGCAGAATCACCTGCTCAGCATCTTTTATCCGCAGACAGTTGAAGGCCGCGAACGACGGGCGGCCCGTGCAATCGAGAGCTGCCTGGCCGTGGCGCGGCGGCGACGGCACGACTAACGCGGCCCATCTACACTGGTTATATGGATGTTTTGTACGGTGTGCACCCGGTCGCCGAGGCGCTGCGGGCCGGCCAACGCCGCTTCGATTATGTTCTGATTGCGGCCGAGCGCCACGATGACCGGCTTGTTGGGCTCGTCGCAGAGTGCAGGCAGGCAGGCGTCCGCGTGCGCCAGGAACCGCGAGACCAGCTCACGCAGATTGCCGGAACCACAGCGCATCAAGGCGTCGTCGCCTTCGTCCGCCCCAAAGAACTCCTCACCATCGAGGACCTCTTCACTGCGGCCGATTCATCGCAACCTCGCCTGCTCCTCGCGCTCGATGGTGTTGAAGATCCGCAGAACCTGGGCGCGCTGCTGCGCGTTGCCGATGGAGCGGGCGTAAACGGAGTCATCGTGACTGAGCGGCGCTCGGCGCCATTGAGTCCCGTAGCCGTGAAGGCCAGTGCCGGCGCCGTTGAGCATCTCCGGATTGCGCGTGTTGTCAATCTCGTACGTGCCCTTGAAGAGCTGAAGCAGCAGAACATCTGGGTCATCGGGCTCGACGAACGAGGCGAGACCGACTATGACCGATTCGATCTGACCGGGAACTGCGTGCTTGTCCTCGGACGCGAGGGCGCCGGGCTGCATGATCTGGTACGCCGCACCTGCGACCATTTGCTGCGTATCCCGATGGCAGGCGGAGTCAGTTCGCTGAATGTATCCACGGCAGGTGCCGTCGTTCTATACGAAGCCGCCCGGCAGCGTCGCGCAAAGAAGCGCGGCGCAGGCGACCCGGTTGGCGACGGGCCGGCCCGAACGTCTAAGAAGAAGCAGAAAGGCTTAGGTTCATGAAGCTGTTTCGCGCCCGGGCGCTGGCGATCACGTCAGTCGCCACGCTCCTGGCCGTTCTCCCCTGCGCGGCACAAAGCCCGGCAAACCAATCGCAGGACGTGCAAGACAAGCCCGCTCCGGCCCAACCATCCGGCAAGGTGCTGTTCCAGCGCTCTGTCGATGCAGAAGGCAATACCACCAGCAGGAACGGCCCTGCCGCCAATCCAGCGGCGCAGGCTACCGGTGCTCCTGTGGTTGAAGATGCCGACCGCCAGGCAGTTGTGGTGACGGGCCTTGATATCGATGTGCGACTGAATACTGCGGCGCAACAACTTGAAGCGCGCGGGATTGTCACCGTGCGCAACAGCGGCAAATCCGCGCTTTCGCGAATTCCGCTCCAGCTCTCGTCGTCGCTCACCTGGGAGCGCATCCGCGTTGCGGGCCGAGACGTGTCATTCCCGGTAGCGACCATCAACTCAGACTCCGATCACACCGGCCAGCTCCATGAGGCCGCGGTGCCGGTTTCTGCGCCGCTCGAACCCGGGGCGGTCCTGCAATTGGAGGTCTTCTATTCAGGCACAATTGCGCCCACAGCCCGGAGACTGGTGTCGGTCGGAACCCCGGACGACGCAGCCGCACATTCTGACTGGGACGAGATAAGCTCCGATTTCACGGGACTGCGAGGATTTGGCAACGTCATCTGGTATCCGGTCTCGAGTACTCCGGTAATGCTTGGCGATGGCGCGCGCCTCTTTGACGAGATCGGCAGGCAGAAGCTCCTTGCCCTCGGGAGCAGTTTCCGACTGCGGCTTACGGCTGAGTTCCCTCACGGTCAGCCACCCACAGTCGCTGTTGTGAATGGGCACGCAGTGCAGCTCAATGTGTCGGACCAGCAATCCCTCAGCGCCGACGTTTCCGGCGTTGCCACTGCCGATACCGGATCAACCACGCTCAGCTTTGAATCTCCCAGTCTCTTTGTTGCTGCGCAGACTCCGCATCCGGGCACCCACATGACCGCGTACACCGTTTCCGCAGACGAGTCGGCCGTGAAGAGCTGGCTCGCAGCGGCCGCAGGTGTCTCTCCCATGGTTGAACGCTGGCTCGGGCCCGATCCGCCGACGCAACTCATTCTGCTCGATCTGCCCGATCCCGATGACAATCCGTGGGAATCCGGTCCGCTGCTTGCCATTTCAGTACGCGACGGTCCGCCCGATCAGATTGCCTCGGTTCTCTCTCACGCTCTGACTCATGCGTGGATGGCGCCCACTCCGTTCTGGCTTGACGAGGGCACTGCGAATTTCATGGGCACGCTCTGGGATGATCATGAGCACCGTCGCGATCAGGCGCTGGCTACTCTTGAGGCTGGCCGGCAGGCCCTCGCGCTTGAGGAGCCTCCGAGCCCCGGCGAGGGAGCGGGACAGCCGCTCGCACGCGCCACTTCGCCGGTCTACTACCGCACCAAGGCCGCGTATATCCTGTGGATGCTCCGCGACCTGGTCGGCGACGATGCACTTGGCGCCGCGTTGCGCGAGTCAAACGCGGCGGCAAAGACTAAAGCTTCTGGCAGCAACAGTGGTGACCGATCACCATCGTTTCAGTCTGAGCTGAAGACCGCTGCGCCCCGTCAGAATCTTGCCTGGCTCTTTGCCGATTGGATTGATGCGGATCATGGACTGCCCGACCTGACGATCGACAGGGTCTTTCCCAACGCGGTGCAGTCCGGCAACTGGCTGGTTTCCGTCACCCTTTCGAATGCCGGATACGCCGCCGTCGAGGTACCCGTAACCGTACGGTCGGCAACCCAAAGCACGACGGATCGGGTTTTCGTTCCAGCGCGCGGCACTGTTACGCCACGACTGCTCATCCAAGGCAAGCCGAGCGAGGTGCAGGTGAATGACGGCACAGTCCCGGAGACACAGGCCAGCGTCCATGTGATGCATCTGGATGAGCCGGCGGATACGAAAGGGCCGGCAGCGTCGCTCGAATAGAAATGGGCGCCGGACCGGTTTGCTGCAACACCTACCGCGCTTCGACGGCCGCCTTGCGCTCCATCTCTTTGATGGGATCGGGCCAGGGTACGCGGAAGCCCATCTCGCGAGCGTAGGCTATCGCCTGCCCCATGTGCTCGTGAGTGTGAGCGAGGATGCGCAGGTAGATCCGTCGCGCTGTCGTAGTTTCGCCGCCGAAGTCTCGCTTTGCGGCGAGTTTCTCCTCGCTGGTGCTCGCGAATTCGCGTTCGACGGTCGCAAAACCGTGCTTGAGCAGCGCGATCACGTCGAATTTCCCCGTCAAGGACTTCTCTTTGGCGAGGCTCCGATGCACCATCTCCACCCACATCGGTACGCCTTCACCCTCGAGCGGGCCGCAGAATTGCATCACTTCGGGTGTGTACGCTTCGGCGCGGTAGAGCAGCATCATCATTCCGGCGCCGATGTGCACAAGCACCTCAGAGAATGTGCGGGCGTCCTGCGCAGGCCGCCAGCCATAGGCTTCTTCGGGGATGGATTCGGCCAGAGCGAGAAGTTGCACCCTGGGGATGCTCAACTCCCACAGAAACTCGGCCTGGAAACTCGTTAGTTGGGTTTCTCCCATGCTTCACCTCCTCCGCTTGGCTGTATCGATACTCCGGTGAGCCGGCGGGATGCAGTGACCGGCATTACGGCGACGTGTTCGGCGAGGATGCTGCGCGGCAGCGGGCGATGAGGCGGCTACTCCACGTTCTTCTCCGCATTCCGGGCTTTGACCTTGAACCAGATTGGCGTGCCTTTGAAGCCAAATGCATCGCGGATCTGGTTTTCGAGGAAGCGCTCGAAGGCAAAGTGCAGCTTGATGTTGCGATCGGTAAAGAGCACGAACGTGGGCGGGGCGACGGCGGCCTGGGTCATGTAGAAGATCCTGATCCGCTTTGACATCGGCACCGGGGCGCGCTGGAAGTCGATCTTGTCGAGGAATCGGTTCATCTGGCCGGTGGTGACGCGCTTGCGGCGCTCGGCGGCGATGGCTTTTACCTCTTTGAGCACGCGGCCCATGCCTTTGCCCTCGAGCGCGGAGAGGAAGATCACGGGCGCATAGTCCAGGTATTTCAGCGATCGCCGCAGCTGTTCTTCGAAGATTTCGCGGTCGGCGGGCGGCTTGCCATCGGTGCGGCCGGTGGTGACGGCGTCCCACTTGTTCACGATGATGATGACGCTGCGACCGCTTTCGTGCGCATAGCCGCCGATGGTGGCGTCGCTGGCGGTGACGCCTTCTGTGGCGTCGATGATGAGGAGCGCGACGTCGGCTGCTTCGAGATGGCGGCGCGCCATGACGACCGAGAGCTTCTCGGCCATCAGGTTGGTCTTGCCCTTGCGGCGGATTCCGGCGGTGTCGACGAAGCGGAAGGTGCCGCCCTCGTACTCCACGTTCTCGTCCACGGCGTCGCGGGTGGTGCCTGCGATCGGCGAGACGATGGCGCGCGAGGTGCCGGTGAGCGCGTTCAGGAGCGTAGACTTTCCGACGTTTGGGCGGCCGATGATGGCAACGGCAGTTTCGTGTTGCTCGAATTCGCCGTGGGTGCGGTGGTGCTTTGCGCCCGGGGACTGCGCGTCCGGCGATTCTTGATCGGTGGCTTCGACAATCTCGTCTGCGGTGTTTGGCGCGACTTCAGTGGCTGTGGTGGGGATTGCCTCGGTGACTGCATCGAGTAGCTCGCCGATCCCGAGCCCGTGTTCGGCGCTGATGGAGTAGACCTCGCGAATGCCGAGGCGGCGGAAGTTCTCGGCCTCGAGGGCCATGGCTTCGCCTTCCACCTTGTTTACGGCAAGGAAGACGGGCTTGGTGCCGCGGGTGAGCAGGCGGGCAAGGTCGTAGTCCGGCCGGGCGAGTTCGGTGCGCGCATCGACAACCATGATGATGGCCTGGGCTTCGTCGAGGGCGACCTTGGCCTGGTTGTAAATCGCAGTAGGGATGAGTTCCGGGTCGTCGGGGACAATGCCGCCAGTGTCTACCAGGCGGAAGCGGCGGCCGGCCCACTCGAATTCGCCGTAGATGCGGTCGCGGGTGATGCCGGGCTCGTCGCCAACGATGGAGCGGCGGCTGCGGGTTAACCGGTTGAAGAGCGTGGACTTGCCCACGTTGGGACGGCCCACGATGGCGACCAAAGGAAGCGTTTCGGCTCCGGGCCGGGTGGGGATCACCGATCTGCGGTAGGTGGGCAAGGCGTTCTCCAGGTTGAACTAGCGGCTCCTTCCAGTCTATCGTCCGGGACTCCAGAGCCGATCTGAGAACCGTCTTCAGTTTCAGAGTCCTGCGCGGACGGTGAACGCTTCCACAATGGCACTCCGACTTGGACCTATGATGGAGGAAGCAACCGGCGCCGATGGCCCCCTCCAAAACCTCAATCCGCACTTTGCCGACACTGCACGAGTTTTTTGCTCCGGGCGGCATCCTGGCGCAATCGCCGCTGCCGTATGAGTACCGGTCGGGCCAGCTGGAGATGGCGAAGGCCGTAGAGCGGGCAATGGCGGAACGCCGGCACCTGATCGTTGAGGCTGGCACGGGCACAGGGAAGACGCTGGCTTACCTGCTGCCGGCACTGCGGACAGGCCAGCGCGTCATCATCTCAACGGGAACGAAGGCGCTGCAAGATCAGCTCTACTTCCGCGATGTGCCGTTTCTGAAAACGCTGCTCGGCAACTTGCGCGTCTGCTACATGAAGGGACGGGCGAATTATCTCTGCCGGCACAAACTGGTCGCTCTGCGTGACCAGCCGATTCTGTCGGGACTCGAGGAGATCGACCAGTACCGCCAAATCGCGGAGTGGGAGAAGACGACGGAGACGGGTGACCGGGCTGAACTATCTGAATTGCCTGAGACCAGCGCCCTGTGGCACAAGCTGGATGCGCGGAGCGAGGCATGCCTGGGAACTACGTGTCCGGATTACCGGCGCTGCTTCATCACGGAGATGCGGCGACGGGCGCTTGAGTCGGACATCATCATCGTGAATCACC
>Ga0326728_10002167_pt1 | contig 66627 bp, 57 predicted proteins | sample MB3enrmetagenome_FD_207602 | JGI IMG/M metagenome (GOLD analysis project Ga0326728, IMG submission 207602) | Lab enriched peat soil microbial communities from McLean, Ithaca, NY, United States - MB31MN | ecosystem: Environmental > Terrestrial > Soil > Wetlands > Peat | place: USA: New York...
CCGTGGAGTGATACCCCGCCGAGCCCCGCCGTCGCTCAACGGCGACCAGCAACGCTGCCTACCGCTCAACTCAAATCCGCTCCACTGCACCGAGCCCTACTTTGCGGAACTTCCGAAGCTATTGCCTAAGCGGGGGGAACTACTCAATGGCCGTTAATTCAGCAATAGAATGGACTGAGTCGACATGGAACCCGTCGACTGGCTGCGACGCGATCAGCCCAGGGTGTGAAAACTGCTATGCGGAACGGATGGTGCACCGGCTAAAAGCGATGGGCCAACGCAAGTACTAGGAATGGCTTTAAGCTCACTACGCACCCGAATACATTGGACCTGCCTCTCCGATGGAAGAAACCGCAACGCATTTTCGTGAACTCCATGAGTGATCTGTTCCACGATCAGGTGCCGATTGAGTACATCCAAAGGGTCTTCAGTACTATGCGCCGAGCGCATTGGCACCAATTTCAAGTACTCACAAAGCGGTCGGGCCGTCTCCTCGCCGTCAATGAACGGATTGAATGGCCACCGAACGTTTGGATGGGTGTGAGCGTCGAGAGTGCGGCCTACAAGACGCGAATCGATCACCTGCGCAGGACCGACGCCGCAGTAAGGTTCCTTTCGCTGGAGCCTCTCATTGGCGACCTCGGGACGCTTAACCTCGACAACATAGACTGGGTGATTGTCGGTGGAGAGTCGGGGCCGAGCGCCAGACCAATGGAGAAGAGATGGGTCGAAGCTATCTGTCGCCAGTGCACTGCATGTGATGTGCCCTTCTTTTTCAAGCAGTGGGGAGGGGTTCAAAAGAAACGCGCCGGGCGAAAGCTTAACGGCCGCACGTACGATGAAATGCCGGCGACTTCCACAATCGTCGAGCTTCAGATTCTCTGAGATTTTGGGGCCAAGCTGGCACGACTAGGGCGTGTCAGAGGCGTCTCGTCAAGCTTGAACTTCACAGTGCCCGGATCGGCACGAGACGTTCTTCGTGCGCCAACTCCGCAGCGTAGGCCAGCGCAGCATTGATGTGGTCGACTCGAAGAGAGGGATAGCTCGCCAAGATCTCATCCTTGGTGGCACCCTCGGCAAGACTATCGAGTATCACCGTTACGGGAATTCGGGTACCCGTCGCACAGATCTCGCCCCCGCACACCTGTGGGCTACTGCTGAGGAACTCTTGCCAGGCGGGCATATGTTCAGTTTACGTGCGTGCAGCCCCGGCGTCTACTCGGTGATCGGCCTTACCACAACAGCTTCAACCCAAATTGAATCTGCCGGGAGGTGGTCGAGGTTGAGGTGATCACGCCGGCGGTGGGCGAGACGCCGGAGGTGGCGGAGGAGTAGACCACCGGATTCGGCGTGTTGAAGTTCGCGCGGTTGGCGACGTTGAAGAACTCCGCGCGGAATTGCAGCTTGGTTTTTTCGGTGATCGCGGTGTCTTTCAGTGCTGAGAAATCGATCGTCGCCGTACCGGGACCGATGAGCGTATCGCGCCCCACGTTTCCATAAGTTCCGGTGAAGGGCACTGCGAATGCGTTCGGGTTGAAATACTCGTTCGGGCCGCCCAGGATCACAGGGCCTTGGAAGGCAGGATTCCACGACGGGCGCACGGGGTCGCGCGTGTCACCGTTGTTGGAGGGATTGAAGCCCAACTGCGGCGTGAACGGGAAGCCCGATTGCACCGTGGCGATGCTGCTGAGCGACCAGCCGCTGGCCAGCTTATCCTGCCAGCCGCTCACGCCGCGCAGAAACGTCCGGCCGCGGCCAAACGGCAGCTCGTATGTTCCGTTGATGATGCCCGAGTTGCGGACGTTGAAGGTCGAGAGTCCCCAGTCCACTTTGGGGTACGGCGGGTACATGACGAATCCCGGCGCGTTGGTTCCCACGCTGCTATTCAGCGTTGCGCCGTCATCCAGGCTCTTGGAGAACGTGTAGACGCCGCGCAGTTGCACGCCGCGGCTGAAGCGGTGGTTCACGTCGACTTCGAGCGCATTGTAGTTGCTATCGGCGTCGGAGAACCAGCTCGTGGTGTTGGCGAGCTTCGGGTTCGCCAGCTTCGCGCCGGTCGGATAGTAGGCGGTTCCCGCGGCGAGACTAGCCGGGCACGGAGCCGCGGGGCAAATTGTGGGTGTTGGTTCGTTGGCGTCTTCGGCGAGGATCTCGTGGTAGCCTTTCGACCCCACATACCCCAGCGTGAGCGAAGTGTTCGGCGCAATCTTCTGTTCAATTTTGAACGTGTAGGACTGGATGGTGGCGGTGCGCAGATCGGGCTGCACGCCGGAGGGCGAGATCAGCCCCCCTGCGGGAAGAGGCGCGCCCGGAACCAGGTCAATGCTGCCGATCGCCACTTTCTTCAGCGACAGAGTCGTATTGAAGGGAGCGTTTTGATCCATGCGGTAGCTCAGGTCATCCAGCAGGTTGTGATAGATCCCGTATCCCGCGTGAATCACGGTGTTACCTTTGCCGAACGGGTCCCACGCGATCCCGGCGCGAGGCTCGGGCAGGAACAGCGCGTTATTCGTGGTGAATGCCGAATTGCCCACGTTCGGCTGAGTCTCGATCACGCCGTTGGTACCGAACAGGTAGTTCGAGGCACGGCCGTGCACTTCGTTCCATCCGTTGGTGGACTCGAAGCGGAAACCGGCTGTCAGTTCCAACCGAGGCGATAGCTTGATGGTGTCCTGCACATATGCCGCGGATTCGATCGACCTCCAGCCAAGCAGCGTCGGACTCGGAATAGCGGTGAATGTGTTCACGGTTCCAGCGAGAAAGCTCGCCAGGCTGCTGAACGACGCCTGCCCATTCTGTGCCTGAGCCATGTTGTCATTGGCTTGCACTCGCTGGACCCAAACGCCCACCTGCAACTGGTGAATTCCACCGGTAATGCTGATGTTGTCCTCAACGGTGAAAAGATTCCGTGCGGCGGTGAGGTTGCTGCCAGCGTTCGTGCCAGCCTGCGTGATCTGCGAAGCGCCGTTGGACGCTGTACCACCACCGATGATCAGCGTGCCGATGGGTTTACCCTCCACCCATCCCGGAACATCTACCAGCGACTCTCCGTTGAAGAAGTACGACGCCCGCGAGAAGCCAAGTCGCGCCGTGTTCAGAAGAGTGGGAGAGAACACGTGCGTCTCTTCTACGCTGGCCACCTGCTCGCGCAGGCTTTCAATATCAAGGCTGAGCGGATTGGCGGTGGGGGTGTGATCGAAGCTGTCGTCGATGGTGTAAACGCCGAAGAGTGTGTCATTTGCAGAAAACGTGTGGTCGATGCGCGCGGTGCCGAAATCCTCGCGGATGGTCTGCAAGGGATGGCTGAACGCTTCGCCGATGCCGGCGCCGAGCGACGGCCCGTTTTGCGCCGGCCACAGGGACAGGAGCGGCTCGACGGCTGGGGCTACGCCGACATGGACCAGCTTTCCGCTGGCGTTTGGCAGATAGCCGTCGCGCGCGTTGTTGTCGGGAACGAGGGTGACGTCGCTCAGCCCGAGATGCTGGTCAAATCCTTCGAAGTTGCCGAAAATGAACGTCTTGTCCTTCTGGATCGGCCCTCCCAGCGCGGCACCGTATTCGTTCCGCTGGAATTGGGGAATGTTTCCCTGGTCGAAGAAATTGCGCGCATCCAGGTCGCTGTTGCGGAGAAATTCGTAGACGCTGCCGTGTAACTGGTTGGTGCCGGAGGCGGTCACGATGCCGATCTGCGCGCCGGGGCGTTTTCCATACTCCGCGCCATAAGCATCGGTGACAACGTTGAATTCGCGAACGGCGTCGACGCCCAAGAGTTGGCCGCTCGCGCCACCCGGTGTGAGGTTGATTTCGGAAGCGCTGGTGTACTCTATCCCATTGAGCAGAAACAGGTTTTCCTGCGGACGATGGCCCGAAACAGCGAACATGTTTCCGATGGCGGAGTTCGATACCCCGACGCCCCCAGATCGCTCGGAGGTGTAGTTGACGATTCCCGGATTCAGGTTCACGAGCTCGTCGTAACTTCGGCCGTTGAGCGGCAGGTCCTTCACCTGGCGTTCACCAACTAGGCCGGAAGTGTCTTTGGTTGATGGATTTACGACCGGTGGAGCCTCCTCGACTTCGACCATTTGGCGTAACTCGCCGACTGGGAGGGTGAGGTTGACCTCGGCGTGCTGCCCGACCACCAGCGCTATCCCCTTCTTTAATTGGGAGTTAAAGCCAGTCTTCTCGGCCGAGACCTCGTACGGGCCTATGACCAGCGAAGCGGCGGCGTAGCGCCCGGCATCGTCGGTCACCACTGTGCGGACGGCACCGGTTTCGACGTTTTTGACTCGGACGGTCGCTTCGGGAAGTCCAGCGCCGGTTGCGTCGACGACGGTACCGGAAATTGAAGCATCCACTTGCCCCCAAGCAATAGAAGCCAAGCCGAATGTGGCGGCCAGCAATAGTTTCTCAATCATAATAATGTCTATAGAGATTACAGTAATTCTTGGTGGGGTGCAACTTTCTGCGTCACTGCCCCGAGGTTCGGACCTCGACGCGAACGTTGTCGCGAACCTGATCGGTGGGATTGAGGATGACCAGCTCTCCGGCGGCGAGACCTGAATCGACATCAAGATCGGCGCCGTAATCGTGGGCGATATGGATGCGGCGCAGGTGGATTATGTGGTCCGGAGTGACTACGGCGACTCGGGGGCCTTCCCGGCCGAGCAACAGGGCGTCACCGGGCACGAGTAATCCGGTTTTGTCTCCCGGAAACGAAAACTTCACTTGCGAGTACATCCCTGGAAGCAGAGAGGCGCGAGGGTTGGGGGTTTCGAGGATGGCGAGCATGGTGCGAGCGGTGGAGTCCACGGAATGAGCGGTACGGATGACGGTAGCGGCGAAAAGCTGGCCCGGCAGCTCCTGTACGCGGAGCTCGGCGCGCAAACCATCATGCACGAGAGGCGCGTAGGTCTGCGGCACGTTGACGAAAATGCGCATGGTCTGAACCTGCGCGATGCGGAATATTTCCCGATTGGGGCCGCCGTTACCGGAATTGATGAGCGTACCTGGATCTATGCTCATGTTCCGGCTGGTGACCACGCCATCGAAAGGCGCGACGACGCGGGCGAACGATTTCAGATCTTCCAGGCGGCGAACGTTGGCAGCGTTGGCGTCTACCAATTTGCGTGTGGCGTCGACGCTGGCGATGGCGGCATCGACATCGGCTTTACGCGCGTCGAACGCCGACTCCTTTTCGTCGGCATCCTGGCGGGAGAATACACCGCGATCGGCAAGACGTTTCCAGCGATCCCAAGTGACCTGGGCGAGTTTGAGGTTGGCACGCGCCTGGGCGAGATTCGCCTGCAATTGCACGAGCGACGCCTGCGATTGAGCGAGGCTCGCCTGTGCCTGACTCAACTGCTGGTCGAGCTCGGGCGTTTCGATTTCCGCGAGAAGCTGGCCGGTGCGGACATGGTCGCCGATGTCGACCAGGCGCGTGCGCATGTAGCCGTCGGCGCGGGCGAAGATGGGGGATTCCACCTTGGCTTGCAAATCACCGGGGAGTTCCAGCTCGGTTTTGGCCGGGGACTGGCGCACGGGCGCGACATGAACCACAGGTAAATTGTCTTGGACAGCTTCGGAAGCCGCGGCGAGAGCCTTCTCGCGCGCGAGGCGGGGACGCAAGCCCAGTGCAATGGCGACGACGATCACCGCCGCGAGAACCACGAAAACACCGAGAAGCGCGCTGCGGCTGGCGTGCCGTGGCGGTGTGGTTTGCTTCTGTTCCGGGACTATGGGTTCGTGGATCGCCAAACGAGCTCCTTAACCTTCCGCGTCGACTTCGAGTTCATCGAAGCTCTGAGGCGGTTTGCGCCGCAACACACTGTAAACCACAGGGACGAAAAACAGCGTCGCAAACGTCGCCATGAGCAAACCACCGATCACGGCGCGTCCAAGGGGCGCATTCTGCTCACCGCCTTCGCCCATCCCGAGCGCCATCGGCACCATGCCGACGATCATGGCGAGCGCGGTCATGATCACCGCGCGGAGGCGCGTGAAACCGGCTTCCAGAGCGGCTGTGCGCGCATCTTCGCCCGAGCGGCGCAGATCGTTGGCGAAGTTCACCAACAGGATACTGTTGGCGGTGGCCACCCCAATGCTCATGATAGCGCCCATCAAGGAAGGGACGTTCACGGTGGTCTGGGTCAAGAACAGCATGAGCAGGATGCCGGAGAGCGCGCCGGGAAGAGCCATCAGAATGATGAACGGGTCGAGCCACGATTGGAAATTGACGACCATCACGAAATAGACCAGGAGGACAGCGAAGAGCAGCCCGACACCCATGCCAATGAAAGAAGTTCGCATGGTTTCGACCTGGCCGCGGGTCGAGAAAAAGCTGCCGCGCGGGAGCTGGGGGCGGAACTCGTCGAGCACGCGATCAACCTCGCCCGCCACACCGCCGAGATCGCGATCCTGGACACCAGCGAACACGTCATACACAGGCTGCACGTTGTAGTGATCGACTACAGAAGCAGTAGTCCCGCGATCGAGCTGCGCCAGATTACTTAATAGTTGCGTCGAGCGGTTGCCGGCGGTGTGTACGGGAGTGGAGAGCAGAGCTTCGGTGGAATCGACGCGATACTCCGGAGTCTGCACGGCGACGGGGTAGTCGATTTGATTCGCGGGATTGATCCAGTAGTTCGGAGAGACTTGCAGGCTGGAGCTGAGCGCGACCAGGAGGCTATTGGCGACGCCGCGCTGGGTGAGGCCCATTTGCTCGGCGCGCGTCCGATCGACGTTGAGGCGCAGTTCGGGGACATTGAGAACCTGGTGCACGTGGACGTCCACCGCGCCCGGAATCAGCGCCAGACGCCGCTCGAGCTGTTTCGCGATCTTGTAATTGCCCGGCGCGTTGCCCAAGGGCCCCGCCACCTGCACATCGATGGGAGCGGGTAGGCCGAAGTTCAGTGTTTGACCCACGATGTCGGCGGGCTGAAAAAAGATGGTGAGATCGGGGTATTCGGCCTTCAGACGACGGCGCAGAGTGCGGATGTAGCCGGCGGTCGAGCCGTGGTCTCCCGGCCTCAACGAGACCAGAATTTCGCCATCGAAATCACCAATGATTCCAGAGTCGCTGAACGCGACGTTGAAGCCGCTATAGGGGAGGCCGATGTCGTCAAGGATGTCAGACAGCTCGTCGGCGGGAATCACACTGCGGATGGTTTTCTCCACGCGCGCGTAAATCTGTTCGGTCTCTTCGACGCGCGTACCGGCGGGCGCACGTACGTGCACCCGGAGCTGGCCCGCGTCCACCTGTGGGAAAAAGTCCGTGCCGATGAACGGATATAGCGACACACATGCAACCGTGATGAGGAAAAAGCAGAACGCGACCAGTTTGCGATGACGCAAGGCCGTGGCCAACAAACGCTTGTAACCGTCACGCATGCGCTCGAAGCGGCGATTGAAGGCGTGGTGCACTTCCCAGAAAACGCCTCCGCCGTGCTGCTCGCCGCCTTCGTGCACGCGGTAGCGATCGACCTCATTACGGACGAGGTACTTCACCATGGTCGGCACGAGGGTTCGCGAAAGGAGGTAGGAGGCCATCATCGCCAGAGCGACGGCCAGCGCGAGCGGTGTGAACAGATATTTCGCCGCGCCAGTGAGGAAAACGACGGGCACGAAAACGATACAGATACAAAGTGTGGAAACAAAAGCAGGGACGGCGATTTGCTGAGCGCCATCGAGAATCGCGCGGACGATGGGTTTTCCCTGCCCGAGGTTGCGGTGAATATTTTCGATTTCAACAGTGGCGTCGTCAACCAGGATGCCCACGGCGAGCGCGAGGCCGCCGAGCGTCATGACATTGACGGTTTCATTCAGTAAATGCAAGATGGCGAGCGAAGCGAGGATGGAAAGCGGGATGGAGATACAAACGATGAGCGTGCTGCGCCAACTGCCCAGAAAAAGGAGGATCATGAGGGCGGTGAGCAGCGCGGCGGTGATAGCTTCCTTGAGGACGTCGTTGATGGCGGCGCGAACGAAAATGGACTGGTCGAACAGCAGCTTCATGCGCAGCTCACGAGGCAGGGTGGATTGGATGCGTGGCAAAATTTCCTTGAGCCGCCGCACGATTTCAAGTGTAGACGCGCCGCCGCTCTTCAGTACGGTGAGCAGAGCGCCGCGCGTGCCGTTGTGCCTCACGATGTTGGTCTGCACGGCGTAGCCATCGCGCACATGGGCCACGTCGCGGATATAGACGGTGGAGCCGTTGGTCTGCTTGACAGGCAGATTATTGAATGCCTCGACGACATCCGGGCTGCCATTCAAGCGCACGTTGTACTCGCGGGTGCCGATCTTGGCGGTGCCGGAGGGAAGGATGATGTTCTGCGCGTCGATGGCGGCGGCGATGTCGGCCGCAGAGAGCCCTTGCGCGTAAAGCGCCCGGGGATCGATGTCCACCATGATCTGGCGGGGGCGGCCGCCGAAAGGCAGCGGAAAGCTCGCGCCCTGCACGTTGGCCATCTGCGTACGGATGTAGTTGTAGCCGTAATCGTAGATGGCCTGCTCGCTCATGGTGTCGCTCGAGAGGCTCAGTTGCAGGATCGGCACGCTGGACGCGTTGTAACGGAGAATGGAGGGCGGAAAAATCCCTTCCGGGAGTGAGTGCAAGACCGACTGCGAACTGGCAGCAAGCTGGGCGACAGCGGCCTCGATCTTGGCATTGGGATGGAAAAAGACTTTGATAATGCCGAGTCCGGGAAGGGACTGCGACTCCATGTGCTCGATGTCATTCACGGAAGTGGTGAAGCTGCGCTCGCACCGGATGGTGATGACTTCGGCCACCTCTTCAGGCGAGAGACCGGTATAACTCCAGATCACGCTGGCCACCGGGATATCGATATCGGGAAAGATATCGGTGGGCATGCGCAGGACCGCCAACGCGCCCAGGATGACGATAACCATGGACATGACGACAAAGGTGTAGGGGCGCTTTAGGGCGAGCCGTACGATCCACATAGTGCGACGATTCTTCTATTACATGCTAGCGCAGTGGTAAGTGTCCACTATGTCAGGATGATGAGCTAGTCCAGCGCGAGCGCCACGATGGCGCTGCCGGCAGCGATGGCGACAAACTGCTTGCCTTCGCTGACGTAAGTGATGGGCGCGGCCCAAACGGCTCCGCCGGTCTGCAATCGCCAGAGCAGTTTGCCATCCGTGGCGTCAAGCGCAAAGAAGTTGCCTTCCATATCACCGGAGAACACCAGACCACCGGCTGTCGAAAGGATTCCGGACCATGGCGGCGTCGGCAGGGGGAACTCCCACTTTTTCTCGCCGGTCAGAGCATCGAGCGCACGAAGAGCACCCCAGGGCTCTACTCCAGCCAGCGAGCGCCGGCTTGCACCCAAAAACTGCCGGCCGGGTATGTACGGCGCCTCGGTCAGAAAGTAAGTCGCACCTTTTTCACGGCAGTTCTGATAGAAGAGTCCGGTTTGTGGATTGTAAGATGGGCTGAACCAGTTCGTGGCGCCGTCGTCATCGGGATAAACAGTAGCACCTTCCGGGCTGGGCGCGGTCGCAGGGTTGGGGATGGGGCGGCCATGCTCGTCGATACTCTTCGCCCATGTCTGGGTGGCAAACTGCTTGGCGAGAAGAAACTCGCCAGTCAGACGGTCAAGAATATAGTAAAAACCGTTTCGATTGCCAAATAGAACTAACTTACGTGGCTTGCCATGGAACTGGGTATCAACTAATACAGGAATTTCATTGGCATCGATGTCATTTACATCATGCGGAGTAAATTGGAAATGCCACTTTAACTTACCGGCGTCAGCGTCGAGCGCGAGAAGGCAATCGGAATATAAGTTATCTCCCTTGCGTGGGTCTCCTCTATAGTTTGGGCCGGGGTTACCTGTGCCCCAGTAGAGTAAGTTCGCTTCGGGGTCGTAAGATCCAGTTAACCAGGTTGGAGCACCGCCATGCTGCCAACTGTCTCCGGACCAAGTTTCATTCCCTGGTTCGCCGGGCCCGGGAACGGTCCAGAAACGCCAGGCGCGCTTGCCGGTCTTGGCATCGTACGCATCCAGAAATCCGCGGATACCGTATTCGGCTCCGGCGATTCCGATGATGACTTTGTCTTTAATCGCCAGCGGCGCGAGAGTGATCGAGTTGGCGGTCTTGTAGTCGGCGACCTCGACGTCCCAGCGCACGCGGCCGGTCTTCATGTCGAGAGCGACCAGATGAGAATCGAGCGTGCCGATGAATAACTGGTCGTCGAGGGCCGCCACGCCGCGATTGACCTGGCCGCAGCAGACGGGGACTTGCGGAATAGGGCGGCGATAGCTCCAGATGGGCCGGCCGGTACGGAGGTCGAGCGCAGTTACGTCGCTCGGAGGTTCGCTGATGTACATGACGCCGTCGAACACAAGGGGTGAGGTCTCCACCTTGTGCAGGGCTTTGATCTGATACATCCAGGCGACCTTGAGGTGGTTTATATTGGCGCGAGTGATTTGATCCAACGTGGAGTAACGTTGTGAATGATAGGCGCCGGAGTAAGTGAGCCAACTTTCAGGCTGAGCGGCTGAGTTTAGAATCCTTTCGTAAGGTACTTGGGCGTTCGAACATAACGCAAACAGTAAGGACAACGCGGCCCGCTTCATGGATTACCTCGCAGGGAATCGAGATAGGAAATCAAGTCATCCAGTTCGCTGGAAGTAAAGGTGCCTTTGTAACTTGGCATGGGCGACTTACCGGGCTGCTTGTCGAGTTTCTGGAGCTCGCTTCGGAAGAAGGAATGAAAGTTGCCGGCCAAGTCGCGAATCTGGATGGAGAACGTATCTTCGTTGAGGCGGACTCCTTGGATGCGACGGCCGTCACGGGTGAGCAACTCCACTTGCAGGAAACCATCGGGCACGGCAGCTTCGGGATCGATGAGCGACTCGCGGAGGTAGGATGGGCTGCGGCGCGCGCCGATGTCAGTCAAGTCGGGGCCCAGCGCTCCGCCACGGCCGTTCACAGTGTGGCAGTGGGCGCAGCCGCCTTTGCCGGTGTAGAGCGTCTCACCGCGCATGGGGTCGCCCGCGATCTTCTGCGGGGCCACACGGCCCAGACTCTCCACGAAAGCTGCCACCTGCCGGATTTCGCGTGGAGTGAACCAGTGGCCGGGCATCTCCGTGCCGGGGATGCCGTGCTCGATGACGTCAGACAGCACCTGGGCATCCGGCGCATGCAACAGACGCGGACGCGCAAGAGTGGCGCCGCGCCCTCCTTCGCCGCGGGGACCATGGCAGTAAGTGCACTCGGTGCGGTAAAGACGTTCGCCAGTTCCAAGATCTTCGGGTGTGGCGGGGACCTGCGCCGAAGCGAGGCAGACACCCAGCAGGATACCGGCAATGGGCCAAGTGATGCGCATCGAATGGAAGGCAGTATAGCATCGGCAAAGCGGACCCACGCATCGCGTATGCTGGCGGAGTGGGACCTCGCAAGAAAACAACCGCGGCAAAAGTGAAGCGGCCCTCGCGGCCCGGTGGCTGGCTTCGCCGCCTGCTCTGGCTGGCTGTAGCGCTGGTTCTGGGATTCTACTTACTGGCGGCGGTGGCGATGGCGGGGCTACGCTGGGTCAACCCGCCGTTCACGGCCGTGCAGGTGCAACGGCGCATCGAGGCGCACTGGCACGAGACGCCGTATCGCAAGCGATACACCTTCGTTCCCCTCGATCGCATCTCGCGCGACTTTCAGCACGCCGTGATCGCCGCCGAAGATGCGCGTTTTTATGAGCACCACGGGTTTGATTGGAACCAGGTGCAGATCGCGCTCGACGAAAGCATGGAGGGTGGCAGGACGCGCGGCGCCTCCACGATTACGCAGCAGCTTGTGAAGAATCTGTTCCTGACAACGAGCCGGTCAGCCGTTCGCAAGGGCATCGAATTCACTCTGGTGCCGATGGCGGAACACATCCTGGGCAAGCGGCGCATTCTGGAGCTTTACTTGAACGTGATCGAATGGGGGCCGGGAGTTTATGGCGCGGAAGCAGCCGCCCAGTATCATTACGCGACTAGCGCCGCGCGAGTCAATCGGGAGCAGGGAGCCCGCCTCGCGGCCATTCTGCCCGCGCCTCTACGGCGCAAGCCCGCACACATGAACGATTATAGTGCACGCATCCTGGAACGTATGCGCCAGATGGGGTGGTAGCCGGCCGCGCTCAGAACGGGAAACGGCGCGCGGGAATAATGCCGGAATTCTTCTTGCCGGATGAGGGACCGCTGTCGGAAACCTGCACCGGCTGCAAGGCGCCGAAGTTCAACTCGCTATCCTGAAAGTGCAACTGGCGGTCCAGGATCATCTCGATGGTGCTTCCCTTGGCCAGCACGGCGTCCGGCCCGCGCGTGAGCAGCACGCCCATGAGTCCCGCGGCAGCGCCCGCAGCGGCTCCAATGCCGGCTCCCATTCCGTAGTGGCCCGTGGCTGCACCCGCGATTACGCCAACCGAGGCACCAGCGGCAGCGGCCTCACCGACCGTGCGCGCATCCCCGGCCTTGTTCCCTTCGCTCTTAATTTTGCCTTCCGCGCGGTCAAAATCCTCGCTGGCGCGCCCGTCCATCGTGCCGATGCGTGCCCGAAAGTCGCGCGTGACCCCGTTCGGGAGTGTAAGCGAATCAAAACGCAGAAACAGCTCGCCGCGGCCCTTCACTTTGCCTGGACGCTTGACTTCGGTGACTGTGCCGGCAACGTAACTGCCGGGCGGAATCACAATACGGCCGTTCGCCATGATGGGAAATACGGTTTCGAGATAAACGCGGTCACCCTCGGCCGAATGCTTGGTGCTGATGCTGTTGATGAGTGTCAGCGGGACCTTTGTTCCGCTCTCAATCACATAGTCGTTGGTTTTCGCTGCTTCCGTCGTAGGCAAGCTTGAGGCCGGCGCGGCGGGGTCCTGCGCGAACAGACTGCAAGCGGCCACTGCCATCGATGCGAACCAGATGGAAAACCGCATGAAAGCTCCTCCCTATATTCTAGCCCAACTGCTGGACGCAGCCGCGCGGTTTACAGTTACGGATGCGTCACCCTTACTGAACCGGCAACTTGAGACCCGCCGGGCTGGACTGGTCTCCAATCGCAATACGGATTTCCGGATTGGCAGTTACTGACTTGGGTAACTGGAGCTTCACTTGATAAAGGCCGGGCCATTGCGGCACCAGTCCGGCATAAAGAACACTCGCGGCGGGTAGAGGCGCCCCGTTGACGAGTACCTTGAAGTCCTTCAGGTCGGCGAGCGGTGCGGGAACTGCGCTGGCCTGGCCATTGACGGCGGGCGGTGTGGTTTGCCCCCAGCCTGTGCCGTAAATTAACACCGTTTCGCCGGGCTGCGCTGGATGGCTTGTCGTGATCGCGCTGCCGTTGGCGTGGATCGCGGAGATGAGTCCCGGCTGGAACTGAAAAAGCCCGAGGCCGACCGTCGCGACCGTGATTGACACCTGCGGACCGGCGGTTCCGTCCAGTGTCACGAAACAATCCGTCGTGCCGGGGCGGAGGTTAGCGGGGATCAGGAAGTTAATCTGTTGCGGCGAAACGTAGTAGAGACCGGCGGTGGTTCCCCCCACGAATACGTGCACTCCCGCCAATTCGTCCGGCAGGGTGTCAATCGTGCCACCGGGAAGGCCGGCTGTATCGAAAGAAAGATTTGTTCCATAGATGCTCCCGATGGCGTTAGGCGCCAAAGCGCCGGGTGTGGAAGTTGCGGAGTTTACGATGCTGGCTGCGGTATATGCCGGTGATGTGGAACCCGGCGAGCCTTGGGCGCACAACGGCAGCCCGCAAGCCAGCGTCGCCAGCAATGGCAGGGCGCGATGCATAAGAATTTGTGGTCTTCGCCAACAGAGTGCCGGGGAGGAATTGAAATTCTCTCATCCGGCCTCAACGACGCGCCGTTGGCCTTTCGCAGCCAACTGAAGAGCCTTGCGGGTGACCGTGGTGAGAGGAATCTGGGTGAGCATGCGCGCGCGCCGCCAGCGAAAGCCCTTCGGCGCCGCCGGAATTCTTCCTGTCAACACCGTGATGGTGTAGTCATGGTGCGTGATGGTGTGGCGAAATGATCCCAGGGTTTCGCCGGGATGCCAGCCGGGCAAGTCCTCCGGCGCCGGCAGTTCCCAGAACCCAGCCATGAGCGAGGCCGTGGCTGCGCGGCGCCGCAACAAAACGTTTCCATTGTTCTCGACAACGGCTACTGCCAGGGCAATGCGGCGCACAGCCGGTTTGCGGCCCTTGATGGGAAGTTCCAGTTGGCGGCCCGTCTCCCGCGCGCGGCAGAATGGCGCGACCGGGCAAGCCGAACACACCGGGGCGCGTGGCAGGCACACGGTTGCGCCCAGCTCCATCATGGCCTGGTTGAATTGGCCGGGATTCCGGCGGTCCAGCAACTCATCTGCGATCTGCTGAAAACGCGCCCGCGTCCGGGCCGATTGGATGTCGGCCGCGTCAGCTTGGAGGCGCGCGATCACGCGCAGCATGTTACCATCGACGACGGCGTGCGGCGCTCCGAACGCAATGCTGGCTACGGCGGCGGCGGTATAGGGTCCGACCCCGGGCAGTTCGCGGATGGACTCGTAGTCACGGGGGAATTCCCCCTGGGCCACAATCGCCAGAGCCGCACGCTGCAGGTTGCGAGCGCGCGAATAGTAACCGAGGCCGCTCCACGCCGCGAGCACGTCCGCCGCACGCGCCGCAGCCAGGGTCTGGACGTCGGGAAACTGGTCGAGGAAGCGCTGGTAATACGGGATCACCGCCTGTGCGCGCGTCTGCTGGAGCATCACTTCCGAAACCAGAATGCAGTAGGGATCCCGTGTCGCGCGCCACGGCAGCTCGCGGTGTTCGCGCCCGTACCAGCGCACGAGTGCCGAAGCGAACCGTCGCAATTGGTTTTCGATCTTGGCCAGCGTTACTCCAGCACCTGAATGAATTCGGCGATCACGCGGGCTTCGCCTTCTTTCAGCTCAAACCCTTCGAATTCCGGATTGAGGGGCTCGAGCCGCACCGAAGCGTGCTCCCATTGCTCCTCGCCGGATGGCACCTTCTTGCTGGTGTACTTCTTGATGGTGTATCGCGCGCTGGTCTCGGTGGTTCCAAACCGCTCTACCAGCAGCAGCTTACCCTGCCGCGAGCCCACCACACCATGCCGGAACACACATAGGCTGCCGTCTGGGATGCGAGGCTCCATGGAGCGGCCCACCACGCGCGCCACAAACATGTCCGAGGTGAGCCGCAGTTTTGGCGGAGCTTTCACCCAACCCTCTGCTTCCACTTCCTCGTCGGCGCCGAATTTTGTGGCCGCTGCCCGGAGCGAGTAGAGCGGCAGATGGGTGACAAACGGTTGCGCCGGCTCGGCCTCCACGTGCTCTTCGTAAAGGCGGGCGAGAGTGCGGGGGAAGTCATCCACCGCGACCGCGGTACGCTCGCTCAATCGCAGCGTGTTCGAGAGGGAATCTTCGAGCTGCCGCAGAAATTCATCGCCGCCCATTTCGCGGATCTTAGCTTTAAGATCCTGGTCGAGTGCCTGCAGAAGCTCGGCTTCCTCGGCATCCGGGATGTCGTCCCAATGGTCGCGAATCTTTGGGTAGACCTCGCCCGTCTCCACGTCGCGCAAGAGCACGCCGATGTTCCGCGGCGGCGCATCCGGCAGCGCCAGCTCAACCAGGAGGTACTCGCCTTGGCGCTGGGGCCGCGGCCTGCGCCCGGTGGTGATGGAAACGACGGAGGGCATCTCAGGCCATCTTATTTCTTTTCGGCCGTGCCGGCAGATTTATGAGCCGCCCGGCGCGGGCATGCTCAGTGGGTAATACCCCTTGCGTGCCCGGATCCTCACATTGGCCAGATTCACCGCCACCCGGATGTTCCGGTAGGCCTTGCCCTCGTTCTTTGGATCCGTGGAAGGTATGTAGCGAAGAATGTACTGTGTGGTCACTTCCCCGGCAATGTGGGCCACCGCGCGGAAAATGCCGCCGGAAACTTCGGACGTATAACCGCCGGTGCCCACCTGAATCGCGTAGTTGCCTTCGTCGGACGGCGTGGAAAGATAACCCGAGACGTCCGAGTACAGCCCTTGCAAGGGATACTCGACGCGTCCGCCGGTCGCCTCTGCCAGCCGGATCAGGTTCTGGTCGCCTTCGTTGCTGAAACCAAAGGCCACGGTGCTCATCCCGTAGATGGTAACCAGGTTGCGCTGCGCAATTTCCAGAACCTCGTCCAGGGTCTTCTTGCTCGCGCTATCATGACCGTCACCAATGATGATCAGAACGCGCCGGGGGTCGTAGGGCTCTCCATTGACGATGTGGCGCTTCTGGCAGGCCAGATAAATCGCATCAAACAAAGCCGCACCGCCGCCAGGTTTCACTTTGCGCAGTTTTTCAACGATGGGCTCCGCGTCGGCGGTCGTATCCACCGCCAACTCCGCCTCATTGCCATAGGTGACTAGATAGCCGCTGAACTTGGGGTCACCGGGCAGCATATTCAGCACCATCTCGATAGCTGCATCCTGAAAGTTCTTCCAGTGGACACGGGTCGCGTTGCTCAAATCAATCAGGAAGCCCACCACCACGGGTTGGTTGCGTTCGCGGTTGAAGTACTGCAGCGTCTGTTCCTTGCCCTCGTCGAAAATGCGGAAATCATTGGCGTCCAGATTGGAGACGAACCGGCCTTTGTCGTCCGTCACCGTAACCGGCACGATGACCTCGTTCACCTGGACCTGAATCGGCCGGGGTTCGGGTGTGGTGGCCGGTTTCTGGGGCTCGGCCGGGGCGGCTGGTTTGGGCTGGTCGGGAACCGGCGCGGGTGGTTTCTGCTCCGCACTTTGAGAAAAAGCCAGCGCCACCAGCGTTAACACGATCGGAAAACGGCCCACCATAGATTCGCTTTCCTGCTATTTTAGCTCACGCGCGGTGTGAACCGGGCGCGCCCGTGCATTAACGTTGCACGCGTCCTGAGCCGCCGCCCTTCACGAGAGCCTGCACTTCGTCCACGCTGAAACGGTTGAAGTCGCCAGGAATGGAATGTTTCAAGCAGGACGCTGCCACCGCGAACTCCAACGCCTCCTGATGGCTTCCGAGCGCCTGCGAGCCGTAAATCAAGCCGCCCGCGAAGCAATCTCCGCCGCCTACCCGGTCGACAATGTGCGTGATGTCGTAGTGCCGGCTGGTGAGGAACTGTTTGCCATCCGCGAGACACGCGGACCAGCCGTTGTGCGAGGCGCTGAACGATTCGCGCAGAGTGATGGCGATCAGTTTCAGATTGGCGAACTCTCGCAGCACTTTCTCCGCCAGCCCGCGGTATTGTTCGCGATCCAGCTTGCCCGAGTGCACATCCACATCCGCCTGGATGCCGAGCGCCATCTGCACGTCCTCTTCATTGGCAATCGCCACGTCGACGAACTTCACCAGCTCGCGCATCACTTCCGATGCCGGTTTCCCGTACTTCCAAAGGTTCTTGCGGTAATTCAGATCGCAGGAAACCGTCAGACCTTTCTCCCGCGCCTTGCGCACTGCTTCCAGCGACAGCTCCGCCGCCGAAGCGCTTAGAGCAGGCGTGATTCCGGTAATGTGGAACCAGCCGGCGCCATCGAGGGCGCTGTCCCAATCGATATCGCCGGGCTTGGCGAGCGCAATCGCGGCGCCGTCGCGGTCGTATTGGACCTTCGAGGGCCGCTGATTGGCGCCCGTCTCAACGTAATACACGCCCATACGCCCTCTGCCCCGCACGATACGCGACGTATCCACACCAAACCGTCGCAACTCGCCGATGACTGCCTCGGCGATCACATGATTTGCCGGAAGCACCGTGACGTACGCGGCCGGCCAGCCGAAGCCCGCCAACGCCACCGCGACGTTAGCCTCTCCGCCACCGAAGGTCGCCACGAACTCGGGCGATTGCAGGAAGCGTTCAAAGCCCGGTGGCGCCAGGCGCAACATGATTTCTCCAAACGTAACGACTGTCTTTTTCATTTATCTGCTCACAGCGGCAATGGCGTCCACCGCAAAACTTGCATCGAGCGAGGGCAGTCCCTCAAAGGGCACGAGCGTGCTCGCCGGGGGCCGGGCCGCATCGTAATACTCGAAGCGGATCTTGCGCACCTCATCCGCCATCGTATTCGACAGCGGATAAATACTGGACCACGCGATCTCCTTGATGGATCCGCCCACCCCTTCCAGTGCCTTCTGCAGCCGGCCAAACGCCAGCCGCACGTCCACATCCTGGTTCCCAAATGCCACCTGCGTGCCGGTAATCGCGACACGCGGCGCGCCAACGAGAGCGATCTGCGAGTAATGGGGAGATTTCGCGAGACCCTCGGGATTCAAAAACTCGACGGCCTGATCGATCCTGACCCGCGCGCGCGCCACTGCCTCGCACTCCACCACGGCATTGGACGGCGCCCTTTGGATTTGCACGAAATCCCACGCTGCGCCCCGGTACTCCGCGTCCACCAGTTCGCGCACCTTCGCGAATCCCTCGAGGGAACTAAGAAAACAGGTGCCGCGGAGAACGTCCTTGGCTTCGGACCCGGCGCCACGTAGCGCCGTTCGCAAACCCGCCAGAGACTGTTCGGCCAGAGGCAGGACCGGCTCCATGGGATTGGGCGCGGAGGCCCGCTGGCCGGCGATAAACACCAGCCCGTCCGGGTTCACTTCCTTCCTTGCCACCGAAGTGGCCTCCAGCACCACCTGCGCACCTTCCAGGGGCAACCCGCCGACTTGCACCACGCTCAGCGCCGGCAGCGGCTGGTGACGATCGGTGAAGGTTTCGCTCACGATGGCTTGCACGCGGCGGACGTCGCCCGAACCCGCTACAAATGCCCGCAGCTTCACAATCGTGGCGCCGCCTACGCCGCGCTGCAATGCCTTCAATGCGTCGCGCACTTGCGGCGAAAGTAAACCCTTGGAGGAAAGCGGCGATACGTGAAATACAAGGCGCTTAGTCTCAGCTACTACGGCGCTCGGAGGGTCTTTCGGCAGTTGCAGGACCTGGGTGGCTTCGTCCGATTTTTTCTTCTTGTCAAAGGGCCCGGCGTGGGCAGACAGTGCGCAGAGCACCAACACGCCAATCTTTCTCATATTAGGGTGAACATCAAATTCTAACAAACGCTGACGCGAGGGCTGCCTTATCGCTCGCCGGTCACGCGCGGAATGGCTCCGGAATAGTTCGGCGCGGCGCTCTCGCTACCGTCGCCGACGGGCACCGATCCAGTGGATGCGGGATTACTTGCGGTTTCCGTGGCGGGCGCTGTCAGGTGATCTGGCGGGGCCGGCGTCCGCCCTTTGTAAGGGTCGGCCGAGCAGCCTGCCATAGCAGCCGCGCAGGTAAGAATCAGACCAAGCTTTCGGATATGCAAACGAACTCCTTCCTCTTTAACCATACTCGAAACCAGCGGTCGCGAAGACCAAAGCATCCTTGTTGTTGAGGGGCGCCGGGTCGCTCCCGCCGGCTAGTGTCATTCGCACGAGCTCTCTCGCCCGTTCAAATCCGAAATCGCGAGCGATCTGGACGGCTTCGCCGTTTCCCGGCAGGATGTCCCAATAGACGCTCTCTGCGGCGTGCCTTTCGAGGAACCAGGCGAGCAGATCTCGCGCCACCTCTGCCGATCGCGCGACGCAAGGTCCGAAATACGCCGCCCGCGACCCGGCACGTCCCATGGCGAATCCAGCCCCAGCGATGGATGTCGATTCGATCCCGGCCAGAACGCGCAGCAATTGGGAACGGTCCGCGCCGAACGCCTCACGGTCGAGTGACGAGTCCAACACGAAAGGGTCCAGTGTTGCGCTACGCAACGGAAATGGCTGCGGTTTTCGAATCCAGCGCTCGATAGCTGCCTCATCCCGGAAGCCGAGCTGCGTGTAAAGAGGCCGCCCCATATCTGTGGCATCGAGCTTGATCCAATTCACTCGCCGGCCGCGCAGGTACTCAATCGCGTGTTCCATCAAACGGCGCGCAAAGCCTTGCCCGCGATACGCCACTTCGGTCAGCACCATGCCAATCCAAGCCAGTTCGCGCCCGAAACATACAGCCGTGGCCGTCGCCCGGAGGTCTCCGTCACACTCGATGCCGAAGCAGCCGTCCGGCGCGAGGCTCAGCACGTTGCGCCAATCGGTCTCCGTCTGATTCCAGCCCGCGGCTTCCTTGAGACGCATCCCGGCGGGAATGTCGGCGGTGGTGAGCAACCGCACCTTCGGATCACGGGGAAGTGGCATTGTTGGGACCTAAGGGATCAACGCGGAGCAATCAGCGCGGCAAACTGCTCGACAGTCATTCCTGCTTGACGTATGATCGCACGCAACGTGCCCGCCGGCAGGTCGCGATTGCCGTGGACAGGTATCAATCCAGTGCTGTGGATCCGGGTTTGCGCAGATAGTGATGACTCCCGCGGATGCGTAGCAGAACATAGCCGTGCTTTTGCAATAGCTGCACCGCGACTTTGCCGCTGATTCTGGGGAGTACAGACTGGTACGGAGGTCACACTGTCGTCGGACGCCGCTCCAGGGCCGCGCGCATCGCTGGCGAGCCGTCCGGCAGTGGCAGTCCTTGCTCAGCCGCGGTCTCCAGATAACCCAGAATGGCTTCGCGCGTCTGCGCAACGGCCTCTTCAAGCGTATCGCCGTACGTGGAGATGCCCCCCAGATCGGGGACATGCGAGACCCACACCTGATCCTTGTTGTCCCATTCCAGAACGATATTGAGTGGAGGCGTCACGCTTGTTGCCATTATACTGCCTCCTTCGGCACGACTACACGCGCCCATCTCTGCCCCGCGTGGACGATTAGCGCTCCATTGGGGACTGCGAGCACGAGGTCGCTTACCCTGTTCCCATTGATCTCCACGGCACCGGCCTTGATCTTCCGCACCGCATCACTCACGGATTCCGCAAGGCCGATCTTGGCCAGCAGCTTGTCGACCCGCACTCCGTTCGCCACACGGACGCCATCGGGGAATTCAGCAGTTCGCATATTCGATGGTTCGCCGCCTTGCCGCACCACCCGAGTGAACTCCTGCACCGCCCGCGCCGCATCCGCCGCCGAATGAAAATCGGTCACGATCTGACGCCCCAAGTCCATCTTGGCGTCCATCGGATTCATCTCGCCCGCCGAAGCCCGCCGTTTCAGCTCTTCAATTTCCGTTACGCTCCGGTCCGTGAGCAGTTCCCAGTACTCCCACATCAGGTCGTCCGAGATTTGCATCACCTTCCGGAACATCACCTCCGGCGCCTCTGTAATGCCGATGTAGTTGCCCAGCGATTTCGACATCTTGTTGAGACCGTCGAGGCCACGCAGGATCGGCATGGTCGCCACGATCTGCGCCTGTTGCCCGTAATCCTTTTGGATCTCGCGCCCCACCAGCAGGTTGAACTTTTGGTCCGTGCCGCCCATCTCGACATCGCACTTGAGCATCACCGAATCGTAGGCCTGCGCCAGCGGGTAGAGCAGCTCATGCATCGAGATCGGCGTGCCTTCTTTGTAGCGTTTCGCAAAATCGTCCCGCTCCAGAATGCGCGCCACGGTGTAATGCGAAGCCAGCCGCACCACGTCCTGGAATCCCAATCGATCCAGCCAGTCGCTGTTGTATCGCACCTCGGTCTTTTCGCGATCCAGGATCTTATAAACCTGCTCGAGGTACGTTGCGGTATTGGCCTTGATCTTCTCTCGCGTCATCGGCGGCCGCGTCACGTTCCGCCCTGTCGGGTCACCGATCATCGCTGTCGTGTCGCCCACTAGAAAAATGACTGTGTGGCCCAGGTCCTGAAAGTGCTTCATCTTGCGCAACAGAACCGTATGGCCCAGGTGCAGATCAGGCGCCGTCGGGTCAAATCCGGCTTTCACGCGCAACGGCCTGCCCTGCTTCTCGGCCTCCACCAGCCGCTCGCGCAAATCCTCTTCGCGAATCAGCTCCGCCAGGCCTTTTTTGAGGTAGATAAGTTGTTCGTCGACTGACACAGTTCTATTGTACGGGCCGCGCAACACGGGAATGGGGGAGGCGAGGCGGGTGAGGATCGCTTCACTCGCCCCAAGAGTTGACTGGTGCTACAACCTGCCTTACGACGTTTTCCGCGCTGAATACTTATCCAGCAGCGAATTCAACTTCGCCGCCGCGGGAGGCATGGGTACCTTTCCGCTCAGAATATCCTGGTTCTCGTAGGCCTGGCCGTAGAGTTCCTTGTTGTCGTCCAGATCCTCGCGGAGCGTCGCGCCTTGCAACGAAACTCCGGCGAACGCGCCACGCTCACGAGACCACGAGAGGATCTCGGCATTCATCAGCGCGTCAGTCTGCGCCGAAGCGCTGCGGCCCACTGGTCCCGCGGCCACTTCGCCTTCCGCGCCTAGCGTGAACTTGCTGGTCAGCAGCTTTTTCATGCCGCGCTCATTCATAACCAGCAGCACCACGTCCGTCTCGGCGCCGCCGATCTGAAATCCGAAGCTGCCTCCTTCCACTCGAACGGCACCCGGCGCAGTCCATCCCTCCCCACTTTCCTTGCGGCAGTTCACGAAACCCTTCCCGTATTTGCCACCGACGATGAAGGCCCCCTTCTTCAGACCCGGCACAATGACGATGCATTGGGACTTATCCAACAGATCTTGCGGGATGCCCTTGTCGGCCGTCGCCATAATCTCGGAGATCACCGAGGCGGCGTCGTCCAGGCGGTCCGCGGTCTTGTTCTTGTCTTTGGCCAGCGCGACGGAGCCGGCGGCCAGCGTTATCAGTAGAGCAACGTGCAATCGCATGTGTTTTTCACTCCTTCGAACTCGTGAGTCCCCCATCGAGCAGCGGCTCCTTGATGGTTGGGGAATTCCCTAGTGTAGCTATTTTGCGCCTCCAGTTTGATGCTGTGCATTCATTTTTTCTCCAGGAAACGTGCGTAACCGAACCGCAAAACAGGCGAGTCCCCCTGTTCGTGCTGCGCGCATTACACTGGTATCAGTCCCCCAATTATGAATATCGAGGTTTTCCTCACCGAGGCGGAAATCGCGCAAGAGTTCGTGGAATCAATCGAGGCGCGTGATCTGCCGGAGAAGTTCTTCTATTGGTTTCCGCGCTCCGTTCGGGCGTGGCTCGATCTCTCCCAGAATTCGGCCACGGCCGGTCTCCGCCAGTGCTGGGAAGGCCTCGCCCACAGTGCCCTCAAGCTCGCCACCGGGGACGGCCCCACCTCTGTGATCAGCCTTGGCGCTGGCGATGGCGTGAAGGACCGGATGCTCATCGAACTTCTGGAGCCCGCCCTCCGCGCCGTGAAGTATTTTCCGGTGGACGCCAGCCAGACTTTGCTCGAGCTGGCCTGTTCCGCCGCGGAAGACGCGGAAATCGAAACCATGGGGATCAAGGCCGACATTTCGAGCCCCATGCACCTGGTGCTGGCGGCCGATGCCGCTGAGTCTCCGAAGATTTTCGTAATGGCGGGCAATACTCTGGGAGGCTTTGACCCCCTCGATCAGGTCCGGCATCTGGCGGAGTGCATGCACGAGGGCGATCGCCTGATCATCGATGTGGAGAGTTCTCATGAGGCGATGCTCGAGCGCGGTGAAGATCCGCTGGTCCGGCGCTTTGCCATGGCACCTCTGGCCACGGCGGGAATTGCAGAGGAAGACGGCGAGCTGCGTTTCGAGCACAAGCGCGACGAGCGCCACGCAGGGCTGCATTTGATCACGCGCTTTTTCCGCGCGGACCGCGATCTCACCCTGGCGCTCCCGGGCGCGCACACGCTGCCGAGGGGCGAACGGATTCTGCTGAATTTCCGCTATACCTGCACGCCAGAATCATTCCGCTGGCTGCTCACGAAACACGCTGGCTTGAAAATATTGGAAGAGATGCGCGGGGCGGACGGCAAATCCATCCTGGCCGTCTGCTCGCTCTGAATCGTGCTTTACCGTCCGCCGGCTCCGGCCGCGGGCGTCAGACGGCTGCGGATCTGGTTCATGACGTCGGACGCCAGAAAGGGTTTGCGCAGAACTGGGAAATCGTGCTCTTCGCAGATCGCTTCTTCTTCGGGCGGCAACACCGAGCCGGTCATCACGATCACCTGCATGCGCGGCACGTTCTGCCGCAACTGCACTCCCAGCTCTACTCCGTTGCCATCGGGCAGCATGTAGTCCAATAGCGCGGCGTTCGGTTTTTCGGAATTCAACAGCTTGCGAGCGCCGCTCGCGGATTCGGCGGTCAGCAACTTCCATCCCGCCTCCGCCATCAACCGCTCGAGGAAATGCAGCAGGTCGCGATTATCGTCCACAAGCAGGACCGTGGGATGCGCCGGAATCTCGGCTTCGTCCAAGCCGGTCGTGCGCAACACCAGCGACTCTCCGTCTTCGGCGGCATCGACGCGGACGCGCGAACCCGGATCCACCTGGCCCGTGGCCACCATCGTGGCCAGCGGCTGCGTGAGGTTTCGGTGAATCGTGCGGTTCAGCTCGCGAGCGCCGTATTCCGGGCTGGTTCCCTTGCGCAACAGCCACTGCCGGGTCTCGAAAGGAACTTCGATGGTGAAACAGCGCGGTCCCAGCCTGGTGTTGACGTGGTTCTGCAAATCCGAGATCTGGTGGTCCAGAATCGCCGACAGGGACTCCGGGGTCAACGGCTGGTAGGTGATCACGCAGTCGATGCGGTTCACAAACTCGGGCGAGAATTTCTTCCGCACCGCCACGAGCGCAATGGCCTGCAGCTTGTGGGTCAGGTCCGCCCGCTCCATTCCCGCGCCCGCCCCAAAGCCGAAGTCGGGATTGATCTCCTTCATCATCTCCCGCGCACCCAGGTTGCTGGTCAAAAATACGAGGCTCTTTTCGAAATTTACCGTCGAATTGTCGCCCAGGCGCAAAACTCCTTTATCCAGCACGCCCAGCAGCAAACGGGTGAGCGACGGCGCCGCTTTTTCGATTTCGTCGAATAGCACCAGAGAAAGGCCACAACGATCGCTCGTCACGCCATTCAGCTTCTGCTGCGTCAGCATGGGCTGCGTTTCACGGTGCCCCAAGTATCCGGGCGGGGCGCCGATCAGCTTGGCCACCTCGTGCTCCATCTGGAACTCGCCGCAGTCGACTTTTAGAACGTTCTTCTCGCTGCCGTGAAGAATTTCCGCCAGCGCCTCAACCGTCTTGGTCTTTCCGGTTCCTGTCGGTCCCAGCAGCAGGAACACACCGACGGGTCTTCCTTCGGGCGCGAGGCCAGCCTGAAACATCTGGATGTATGGAACGATGACGCGCGTGGCCGCGGGCTGCCCTACCACCTTTTGCGACAGAATGGCCGTCAGATTTTCTGCCGGCTCCACCGGTTGTTTCCTGGGCCGCGCGGGGGGCTGCGGGTTTTTGGTTCGGTCCACCATAGGGCTGCTCCTATTATATTCGGCTGGTGGGTAAGCGCCTTTGCCGTGATCGCCGGTTAGTGACATTTTGGAACTTGATTTATCTCTGCTTAGTTTCGAAGAATGAGTGGATTGCATCGCCAATCCGGGTACTCGCGCACCCATCGCCGTAAGGATTGTGAACGCGAGAACGTTGTGCGTATTCGTACGAATTATCGAGCAGCAGGCTGGCTTCGCTCACGATTTTCTCCGGATCGGTGCCGACCAGCTTCGCCGTTGCCGCCTCGACAGCTTCGGGCCGCTCGGTTTTATCGCGCAGCACCAGGATCGGCTTGCCGAGCGAGGGCGCTTCCTCCTGGACGCCGCCTGAATCGGAAATCAGAAGATAGGCGCGGCACATCAAATCGACGAAAGGTACGTAGTCGAGGGGTGGCACGAGGAAGACATTGGCCAGATTCGCCAACTTCCGGTTGACCGGATCGAGAACGTTCGGGTTGCGATGCACGGGATAAACGATCTGCACATCGTCGCGCCTCGCCAGCTCGGCCAGCGCTGCGCAAATGTTTTCGAAACCGTCCCCAAAGCTCTCCCGGCGATGCGCGGTAACGACGATCAGCTTCTTTGCAGGGTCCAATTGCGGCCACTCCGCTCCGCGCAAAGTTCCCTTTTCGAGACCGGCCTTCACGTGCAGCACGGCATCAATGCCAGAGTTGCCCGTAACGTGGATATGGGCCCGCCCGATGCCTTCCGTCTCCAAATTACGCGCGGCTCCCTCAGTCGCGGCAAAGTGCAACTGCGTCATGCGCGTAGTCAGGACGCGGTTCATTTCCTCAGGAAACGGCCGCCATGGATCGCCCGTCCGAAGCCCCGCTTCCACGTGGCCCACGGGCACCTTGCAATAGAACGCTGCCAGCGCGCCGCAAAGGGTGGTGGTCGTGTCACCCTGCACCACCACCATGTCGGGCCGCTCCTCGCTGACCACGGGCTCGAGTGCCGCCATCATTCGGGCCGTGGATTGGGAGAGCGTCTGCGCCGGCTGCATCACGTCCAGATCGTAATCCGGCGTGACCCTAAACGCGGCCAATACCTGGTCGAGCATGGAACGATGCTGGGCCGTCACGCAAACGCGCACCTCGAAGTTCTGCGTCCGGCGGCGCATGTGAAGCAAAACAGGACACAACTTGACGGCTTCGGGCCGGGTACCCAGAACAAACAAGATCTTCGGCATCGGGAGAACCGCCAACCTTAGTCAGGCGGAGGCCGAATCTTTCTCAGAATTTGTGGGGGTAGCTGATCGGGAAAAGCGGCGCTACCGGTGACGGAAGGTGATCCGGCCCTTGGTGAGATCGTACGGGGAAAGCTCGAGGGTAACGCGGTCGCCAGCCAGCACGCGGATACGGTTGCGCCGCAGGCGGCCGGCTAAATGCGCCAACACGACACGATTATGATCGAGCTGCACGCTGAACAGTCCACTGGGAAACTTCTCCAACACCACTCCGGTAACTTCGATATTGTCTTCCTTACTCATCCAATCCTTTCAGGTATTCCGGAACCGGCGAGCAGACCGCCCGCCGGTTCATGCGAACTTGAGGCGGGACCAGCCGCTCAGCCTGCCACCGTCACATTCGCCGCTTGCAGCCCCTTCGGACCTTTGGTCACTTCGAACTCGACTTTCGCGCCTTCTTCGAGGCTGCGATACCCGTCTGACTGAATGGCTGAGAAGTGCACGAACACGTCCTCCCCATTCTCGCGCTGAATAAATCCGTAGCCCTTGGCTGCGTTAAACCACTTCACTGTGCCTTTTTCTTTCATGTGCTTCCTTTTTCCACTGTATTGCAGTCGGAACTCCTGACCGGCCTTCAAAAAAGAAAAGGGGGCCGCGGTTACACACGCACAACCCCCGTTCTTGGATCTCGCTGAAAGACGGTAAGAGTCAAATGCCCCCTCATTATACCCAAAACGCAACGGGGGTCCGCTAGCTGTCCGGTAGGTATACTTGGGGGGAGTGACGTTCGAGTTTTTCCGGCTCCGCTTCCACTTCAAAGCTGTCGACCCGCTCTGGTTTCCCGCGGCCAACACTGCCAATACGGTGCGTGGGGCCTTTGGGTACGCCTTGCGGCAGGTGGCATGCCGATGCGCTCCCGGTGGACACGTCACGGGTTGTGCCTACGCACGGATCTTTGAACCGCGCGCTCTTGCCCGCCAGGGACCCAGCGGATTTGCGGAGTGGCCGCGGCCATTCGTCTTTCGGACCCGCCATCTGGACGGGCAGCTCTTCTTCCCGCGGAAGCGCTTCCACCTCGACTTGCACTTGTTCGACCTGCGAAATCCCGCGTTTCCACATTTCGCGCAGGCCCTCGCACTGGTGGCGCAACAGGGGCTCGGCTTCGGCCGGCGGCAGGCCAAGCTCATCGCGGTCGAGCAGCTAGACTCGGAGGATAGAGTGCTGGGCCGCGTGTGCGACAGCAAGAAATGCTCGACCCTGTTCGAACCGGCTTCCGTGGCGATGGCAGATAACGCCGCGGTCTCGTCCTTATGCGTTCAGTTTTTGACGCCCACTGAGCTCAAGTGCGAGGGGGGGCTGGCCACACAGCCCGACTTCCCCGTGCTGTTCGCGCGGATCCGCGACCGGATCAGCACGCTGCGGACGCTCTATGGACCGGGACCGCTTGAGATCGACTTTCGCGGCCTCGGCGAGCGCACTGCCACGATCGTCATGCCGCGTTGCCAAATTGAAACCGTGCGCAACGAGCGGCGATCGAGCCGCACCGGCCAAGTGCACCCCCTGGGTGGCTTCACCGGCGAGGCCGAATACCGAGGCGATTTAGGCGAGTTCCTTCCGTATTTGCACGTTGCCCGATGGACCGGAGTTGGCCGGCAAACAGTGTGGGGCAAAGGCGAGATTGCCGTGGCGGCATAGAGGCAGCGGTGACTTCAATCGATCAACGAGACCCAACCCAACGCCCGTTTTTCCTGCTTTACAGTGTCGTTGCTCTTCTGGCCGCAGGATTCGTTCTTTTTTCTCAGACGATGGCCTTTGCCTGGGACGAAGGCTTCCATCTGTTGACTGCGCAACTGATAAAAGCAGGACGCAAGCCCTACCTGGATTTCTGTTTTTCGCAAACGCCGCTGAATGCCTATTGGAATGCGGCATGGATGCGGGTATTCGGCGAGAGCTGGCGGACAGCTCATGCCGTGGCGGCAGTTTGCTCTGTGGGCGCCGTGCTGCTGACGGCGGATTTCATCCTCTCTCATTTCCCCGTGTCGAGCTGGCGGCGCGTGGGAGCGTTAGTGGCTGCCGCACTCGTGGGCTTGAACACGATGGTTCTGGAGTATGGAACGATCGGGCAGGCCTACGGATTGTGCCTGTTGCTCATCGTCGCGGCATTTCGTGTGTCCGTCGTGGCTCCAGATCGCACCGGGTGGCTCGCGCCGGCTGCGGCCGGCTTCCTGGCCTGCGCGGCGGCAAACGCCTCGCTTTTGACGGCCACCGTCGCACCGGTTCTGCTGGTTTGGATCCTAATTCACAACCGAACTGGCAGCCGTTGGATCAAATTCGCCGCCTTCGCGGCCGGCGGAGCGATTGCCTTTCTGCCGCTCGCGTGGCTCTTTGCATTGAATCCTCGCGCCGTATGGTTCGGCGTCTTCGAATACAACGGCCTTTATCGCTATGTCGATTGGCCTGGAGCCACCCGCCACAATTTCGAAGTTTTCATTGCCTGGATCGACTCCTCCCAAGCCCTGGCGTTGGGCCTGCTGGCAGCGCTTGGTGTGCTGTTCATCGCCAAAAGCGATTGGGATCGCGCACGCCGTGCTGAATTCTACCTGTGCGGCTGGCTGGCGGTAGCGACAGCCGCGGAGCTTTGCGTCGCGCGGCCAACCTTTCAACGCTACTTTCTCTTTGTGATTCCTTTTCTCGCGGTTCTTGCCAGCGCCGGACTCTATGCAATCACCTTGCGGATGCACAATCCAGACCAGCCGGCGTGGCCGGTGCTGGTGCTGACGGTGCTGACTGCCCTGGGTCTTTCCAAGTCGCTCTACGAAAGACGGGAGGTGTATTCGTGGCGAGATATGGAGGACGCCGCCCGCAAAGTCAACGAAGTGACACCCGCACAGGGAACGCTGTGGGCGGATGAACAGATCTACTTTGTGGCTCGGCGGCGGCCACCAAGCGGGATGGAGCTCGCGGATTCTCACAAGCTCGAGTTGTTGCCGGCTAAGCTGGCGGCATCACTGCACATTGTGCCTAAGTCGCAGCTAGACCTGCGCCTGAAGGCGGGGGAGTTCGACACTGTTGCGACTTTTGAGGATGCCGACACGATCAACGAGCTCGGATTGCCGAAAACCTACGCCAAGAAGGCCTCGGTTGGCGACTGCGACGTTTTCTGGGATCGTGTGGCCAGCCACCCGGCCAAGAGTGGCGAACCCGAAAGATCTGTTACATCTTCCGAGCCACCAGGCGCGCCGGCCAAACAGGACTAAACTGGGGACATTCGGATGAAACGAAGCTGGAACGGTTCCGTTTGGCTCGGCTTTGGGATCACTCTGGTGGCCATTCTCAGCTACTTCCTGGTTTTCCTGCGTTTTCCTGTGACGCGCGACATCCCTTGGGTGACGTTTGCACTGTTTGTACCGGCTGTCTGGCTATTGGTGACCGGGGTGAACCGAGCCTTCGGACAACCGGAGCGTTATCGCGGAAAGGTCGCCGGGCCTATTCTGAGCACGCTCAGCATAGCGCTCATCGGCCTGTTCGGGTATTTCGCGTTCGCTCTCACCAAAGATTTGCCGCAGGCCAGCGCAGCGTTGCATGCAGGCCAGCAGGCGCCCGATTTCACGCTGGCCGATGCTAGCGGCAAGCCCGTGGCTCTTTCGGAAATCCTCCGGCACAACCGCGGGGCGGTGCTAATTTTCTATCGCGGTTACTGGTGACCGTTCTGCAACTCCGAGTTACGGGGCTTTGAGATGCGCTTGCCGGATTTTCGAGCGCGAGGTGTCGAAGTTATGGGCATCAGCGTGGATTCAAGCGAAGACTCGCGCAAGCTCTGCCAAAGCCAGGGGTACACTTTCCCCATCCTTTCTGATCCAAAAGCGGACGTGATCCGCAGGTATGGCGTGTTGCACGCCCGCGCCGGCATGAACGACCAGGACATCGCGCGTCCTGCCGAATTCCTGGTGGACGCGTCGGGCACGATCCGCTGGGTGAACCTCACCGACGACATTCGCGTCCGTGCCCGGCCGGAAAGCGTACTGAGAGCGATTGACGAACTGCTGCCTGCGAAGGCATCGGCGCGGTAGCGGATTGCACAGCGCTGCAACCCACGCTGCGCAGCGATAAGATTTATCGTTATGCGCGGAAGTTCTGTGTGGATTCGATCAGTTGCATTCGCGTTCCTAGCATCACCCGCGGCGTTCCCCGCGGCCGACGTTCACGCGTGGGAGAAGCAGGAATTGGCATTCGAATCCTCCCGGCCGTTCGCTAATCCTCACACCGACGTCACCGTTTGGGTGGATCTCACTGGACCGGGTTTCCAGAAGCGAATTTACGGATTCTGGGACGGAGGCCGGACGTTCCGCGTCCGGTTGCTGGCAACGGCGCCGGGCGACTGGACGTGGCAGAGCGGTTCGAATCCTCCCGACCCCGGCCTCGAAGGCAAGCATGGCGGCTTCCACGCGGCCGCCTGGAGCGAGCAGGAGAAGCAGGCGAACCCGCTGCGGAGGGGATTTCTCAAAGCGACGGCCAATCAGCACGCCGTGGAGTTGGCCGACGGCACGCCTTTCTTTGTTCTCGGTGATACCTGGTATTCCGCTGCCACAAACCGATTTCGCTGGTACGACGATGACGGCAAGCGTCCGCTCGGCCCGCAGGCGGGCTTCAAGGACTATGTTCGCTACCGTAAAGCCGAAGGCTACAACGCGGTGGCGATCATCGCAGTATTTCCAGCGTGGGCCACGGACGGCAATCCGGTGGACATCTTCCTGAACGATGCCGACCGCACCTGCGTGCGGTCCGCCTGGACCGAATACGGCACCAAGAGCGCAAAAAACATGGAGAACGAAGGCGGGCGGCCGTTTCTGTTCCCAGGCAAAGTGCCGGGTTACGAAAATCTCTATCCTGATGTCAACCGCCTGAACCCCGACTACTTCCGTTTCATGGATCGTAAGATCGACTATCTGAACGAGCAGGGTTTCATTCCGTTCATCGAAGTGGCGCGCCGCGACGTCAGTATGTGCTGGAAGAGATATTACGGCTGGCCGGACTCCTACGCGCGCTACATCCAGTACGTGTGGGCTCGCTATCAAGCCAACAACTGCGTGTTCAGCCCAATCCATTTTGATATCGACGAGGACACGATTCCCGCGGCCGATTTCAATAACGCAGTGGCCATGGTGATGGACAAATTCGGCCCGCCGCCTTACGGCACGCTGCTCTCGGCGAACTCCGATCCGTCTACGCTGGTGAACTTCGGGGAGAACTCCTGGGTCACGCTGCACCAGTCTGGGAACGAACGGGAGCATGACTTCTATTGGTATCTGACGGAAATCTTCCAGTCTTTGCATCCCAAGCCGGCGTTGAATGGCGAACCGTACTATGCCGGATACAAGGACGAGTTCGGCCTGGGGGATGGCGGTTACAAGTACGGGGCCGAGGGTGGATCGGAGAAAGACAATCAGTTCGTGCGCTCGGCCATGTACGGAAGTTTCCTTTCGGGAGGACTCGCGGGCCACATTTACGGCGCGGAAGGCATTTGGGGTGCGGACATCGAACCGGCGTCACCAGTGAAGATGTGGGATGCGTTCCAATGGCGCTCTGGGGCCGAGATGCAGCACCTGCGCGCGTTCGCGTTTTCGATCGGCCGGCACTTTCAGGATCTGGTGCCCGACGCGAACCTCGTGTCGCCCAACAAAACCCATGTCACGCACGGCTACGAAGGCTGGGCGTACTGCGCGCGCACACCCGATAAGACTCTCTTTCTGGCGTATTTCGAGAAGGGCTGCCCACGCAGCCAGGTTCGCGCCGCCAAACCGCTTAGCCTGTACCGAGCGCAGTGGTTCGATCCGCGAAACGGAACATTACGCAACGCGGGGAGCGGCTCCGTGCCGTCGAATTCCACCGGAGTAATCGAGTTGCCCGACTTCCCTAATGACGCCGACTGGGGACTGCGCTTGGTGTGGACGGGACCAGCGCCGAAACAAGCCAGACGGTAGTTCCGCCTACTTTGCTGGTGGGTTTTCCGGCGGTGGGGCAGTGGCGGGCTCCTCAGCGCCGCGGTGGCAGGTGTAACAAGTGACGTGCATCTTGCCATCCGGGAATTTGGCGTTCACGTCTTTCACCAGCGTGATCATGTGGCGCGCGATTTCCTTGTGGTGTTTCTCATCGCTGGCGAAATCTCCTGGAACATGGCAGAAGTCGCACTTGACGCCTAGCGCGGTGCGGAAGGCATGCATAGCAGGCATAACCTCATCGGGCTGCAACAATTTCAGATTCTTGGGGGCCGGCATCGTGTGCTCGGTGTGAGGCGCTTCCGGCGCCTGCTGAGCAAACAACGGCGAGAGGAACAGCAACAATAGACAGGTGCGCATGGGAAACTATTATGCAGCACATGGTCCGGTGAGGCAACAACTGAATCCACGGTGGAATAGGCCTCGGCTTGGGCGATTACTGGCGCGAGTGCCTATTCCACGATCACTTCGTCACGCCTTGGGAGACTTCGTGACAACCTTGAGGGCCTTGTCGTCCCAGTACAGTACACGGCCTTCGCGGTAGGACTGCACCGACATCGAAATGGTCACCTGGGCGCGGAAGGCAGTATCTACATCGAGCACCGGTTTCTGGCGGCTGCGCACGCAGTCCAGGAAGTTCTGCATGTGCGCCCACTCGGGTTTCTCGGTCACCGGGATGGTGATCTTGTCATCGCCCCACTTGGCTTTGTAGGCGTCGTCGATGACTCTCTTTTCGGGAATCACGGTGATGTGATCGGTTTCTCCCTCGAACTGGCCGTGGTCCACCATGATGATGGTGCCTTCGTGTCCACGAATCAGACCCGGGATGTGCTGCGAATTCGCCATCGAGGAGCTCAACACCAGCGTGTGCTCCTTTTCGAAGTCTGCCATCAGGTTGAAGGTGTCGGGGACTTCGCGCTCGTCCTTGAAAACGTAGATGCCGCCAGAGGACATGACGCGATGGGGGAACTGCGGCTCAGGCCAGCAGATGTTCAGAGGCGCGACCACGTGGAAGAAGAGATCGGTCGCGATGCCTCCCGAATAATCCCAATACTTGCGGAAACGGAAGAAGCGGTCTGCATTGAAGGGACGCTTGGGCGCGGAACCCAGCCACATTTTCCAGTCGATGAAGTTGTCGCCCTTCCCGTCCGGGCCGGCGTCTGCATCGATGGGCCAGTTCCACTCGCCTTTCGTTGAGTTGCGGTGATAGGAGCCCTGACTCATGAGCATCTGGCCGATCATGCCATCGGCTATGGCCTTCTTGGCTTTCCACCATTGTTCGGCCGAAGTGGTCTGCGAACCGACTTGCAGCACGCGCGTGGTCTCGTGCACCGTGTTGGCAAGCTGCTTGGCCTCTTCTATGGTGTGGCACATGGGCTTTTCGAGGTAGACGTCCTTGCCATGGTCCATGGCCTCGAGCGCGATCTTGGCGTGCCAGTGATCCGGCGTCGCGACAATGACAGCGTCGATTTCGGGCTTGCTGATGATTTCGCGGTAATCGAGGAAACCATCGCACTTCAATTTCTCGGCCCTTTCCCGTTTGCGCTTTTCATAGACGTCGCAGACCGCAACAACCTTGCAGTCGTTGGTGCGCTCGCCGATTTCCGCAAACGTGTGCGCCAGGTAGGAGCCTCGGCCACCGACGCCGATCACGGCAACGTTGATTCGGTCGTTAGCGCCCAACACTCTGCCGGAAGAAGTCTTGGCGGACGGACGCGCAAATGCATTGGCGGCAACTCCCAACGTCGCTCCGACGCCTGCCGCCTGCTTCATAAAGTCTCTGCGATTTACCCCTGTTTCGTTTTCAGCCATGTTTATCCCTTTTCTGCCGGTTGTGCCGTCCGGCGCCGCAACAACCCTTCTTTCCGGGTGGACCTAAAAGGATGAATGAATGTTAACCAGTTTAATTCTACTCCTCCAGACGTGACAGGTGGAAGAAGGGCCACCAAATTGCTCGTCTAAGCGCCAGGAGTTCACTTCTATGAAAAAAATCCTCGGCGTATCCATCGTGCTGACAGGGGCGTTGCTGTCAGGAGGTTGCGCTACCAAGAAATATGTACAGCAGACCACAGCGCCGATCCAAACAAAGGTCGATCAGGTCGCTGACCAGGCGAACAAGCAGGGGACCGAAATTGATGCAGCAAAGAAAGATATAGAGCGGCACGAGACCGGAATCAACGCTGCTAAGGAGCGCGCACTTTCGGCCGAAAACCGCGCCAACGAGGCCATGACGGCGGCCAACAAGGCCGACCAGGATGCGGTGGCGGCGCAAAACGCGTCGAATCAGAACGCTCAGGCGATCAGTTCCTTGAAGGACTCCGTCAATACTGCACTGGGCAACCTGGATGATTACAAGCTCCAGGCGGAAACTGTGGTGCCGTTTGGCTTTAACCGGGATGAGCTCACTCCGGAGGCGAAGGCACAGTTGGATCAGTTTGTTCAGGAACATTCCAGTTCCAAGCGCTACTTTATTACCATCGAAGGCTTCACAGACAAGACTGGCACGAAGTCTTACAATGATGCCCTGAGCCGCCGGCGGGCCGAGCACGTGATGGCATATCTGATCACGCAGCACAGCATTCCGGTGTTCCGGGTTCAGGATATCGGTTTGGCGAGCGAGAAGCCCGCTGATACGGGGCGAAATCGCGCCGCGCGGGCGAAGAACCGGCGCGTGGAAGTGCGTATGTTCACTGCCGATCAAAGTCTGGCAATGACGCAGACTACGACCCAAGCACAAGCAAAGTAAGCAACCTAAGTGAGGGGCGGGTTCCCGCCCGCCCCGACCCGTCCTGCCTGAAGACTGCAATTTCTCCCTGCAAAAAGTATCCGGCGTGTTAAAAGGTGACGTTTCGGACTCTGTCCCGGGACCAGTTTATCGGTAGAGTTCCCTAGGAAACTTCCGATTGAGCGGTAGATAATCCAGGGCACCCTGCGGCTTGCTAAGACTGCTTCTTAGCGGCGGAGTGCCCACTCTTTTTGGCCGTGGCCGGCTCCTTAAGCAACGACTCCACGAGCGCGCGGATGTTCTTGTCTTGGTCCTTGAAGAAATCATCGTTGCCGGTGTACTGAGCGCGAATCTGGCGATTACGGTCGATGAAGATCAGTTCCGGAACGTAGGTCGGCTTGCCCGGCGCGTGCTGCAAATACTCGTTCACCTGCTCACGGGTGGCGTATCCCACCGGGAATGCCGGCTGGAATTGCGCCACGAAACCGGGTATCAACTTATCCGCATTATCGTTGAAAAACGCGCCGACGATTTGCAGGCCGCGGTCTGCGTATTCCTTCTGGATGCCGCTCAAAATCCCCGAGGTGTGCTGGCAGTGAGGACAAGTGGTAAACATGAACGCCAGCAAAACGACCTTGCCGGAATACTGGCTCAGCAAGATCTGGTTGCCGTCGGTCGCACTAATGGCAAACTCGCCGGCACGGCGCGGAACCTGCTGCCCGGATGCCACCAGCACAAGAAAAAGCGCGAGCACAGCCAATGAAGTTCGAAGTCGCATAGGGACAGTTTAACGCAGCCGAGGCGGCGAATTTGGGGTGCTATTCTAAAGAGATCCGTCCATCCGGCAGGGCCGAATCATGCGCACGCTACAGTATTCGACGCCACACGGCATCACCGTCACGCGCACCCGCTCGAAGGCCAGTTACCGCAAGGGCCTGCGGCATTTGCTGCGCGAGTTGGATACATACCGCGGCATTTACTTATCTTCCGGTTACGAATTTCCGGGCAGGTATTCGCGCTGGGATTTGGCTTCCACGCGGCCGCCGCTCGAGATCCTGGCGTTCGATCGCCGAGTGGAATTCCGCCCGCTCAACGTGCGCGGCGAAATCCTCAACCAGATGCTGCACGCCGTACTCGGTGAACATCCGCACTGGGATTCGTTCGAAATGGAGGGTGGCGGCGTGCTGGCGGGCTTCCTCAAACCGCTGCCGAAGCTGTTCCCGGAGGAGGAGCGCAGCAAACAGCCCTCGGTGTTCACGATTCTCCGCGCGTTGATCGAAGAATTCCGGAACGAAGACGACGCGCACCTTGGCCTGGTTGGAGCGTTCGGCTACGATCTGCTATTCCAGTTCGATCCGATCGAGAAGCGCCTTCCGCGCAGCGGCCAGAAAGATCTGCACCTGTTCCTTTGCGACGACATTTACTTCATGGACCGCAAGAAGGAACAGGTGGAGCGCTATCAGTACGACTTCGACTACCGCGGACTCTCGACGCTGGCCCTCGCGCGCACGGCCGAGCCCGTCCCGGCGCCACCCCAGCTACCGCCCGGCCCGATCGAATCGGACCATACGCCGGCGGAGTACATGGCGAGCGTGGAGACGGTGCGCGAGGGAATGCGGCGCGGCGATTACTACGAAGTAATTCTGCGGCAAACCTTCAGCACGCCATACTCGGGCAAGTGCTCCGAGCTATTTGAACAGATGCAGCGCGCCAGCCCCAGCCCTTACGAATTTTTGCTGCAGTTCGGCGATGAGCAGCTCGTGGGCGCATCGCCCGAGATGTTCGTGCGCGTCGAAGGGCAGCGGGTTGAAACCTGCCCAATTTCTGGTACCGTTCGCCGCACGGGCGACCCCATCCGCGATGCGGAAAGTATCAGGCAGCTTTTGGACTCGACCAAAGAGGAGTCCGAGCTCACGATGTGCACCGACGTGGACCGCAACGACAAATCGCGCGTCTGCGATCCGGGCACCGTGAAGGTGATCGCGCGGCGCGCCATCGAGGCGTACGCCGGGCTGTTCCATACCGTCGATCACGTGGAAGGATTCCTAAAAGAAGGATTCGATTCGCTGGACGCGTTTCTAAGCCACATGTGGGCCGTGACCGTTGTGGGCGCGCCAAAGAAGGCCGCGGCCATAGCTATCGAAGCCTTGGAAAAAGAACCGCGCGGGTGGTACGGCGGCGCGATTGGTATGCTGTCGCTCTCCGGCGATATCAACACCGGCATTCTCATTCGCACGACGTACTTGCGAAACGGCAGAGCGGCATATCCGGCGGGCGCTACGCTGCTCTACGATTCCGTTCCCGAAATGGAGGAGCGCGAGACGCGCCTCAAGGCCACAGGCTTCTTCCGTATCCTAGGCGCCCAGCCCGAAAAGCCGCGCGTAGAAGTCCGGGAAGGTGATGGCGCGGGCGTGCGGCTGCTGCTGGTGGATAATGACGACTGCTTCATCCACACTCTGGCGAACTACGCACGGCAGACGGGCGCGGAGGTTGTGACGTACCGCGCGGGATTTCCGCCGGAAATGATTCGTCAGATCGCGCCCAGCATGATCTTGATTTCGCCCGGCCCGGGGCGGCCTGTGGATTTCGGCGTACCCGACCTGGTCAAGAACGCGGTGCGCCTAGGGGTACCGGTTTTCGGCGTTTGCCTGGGATTGCAGGGAGTGGTGGAGGCGCTCGGCGGTGAACTGGGCGTGCTCGATTACCCGATGCACGGCAAGCCGTCGTGGATCACGCATTGGGGCAAGGGGGTTTTCGAAGGGCTGCCGGAGCGCTTTCAGGTGGGCCGCTACCACTCGTTATTCGCGCGGCGTGAAACGTTCCCGGCATGCCTGGAAGTGACGGCGGAATCTGAAGACGGCGTGATCATGGGGCTGCGCCACAAGGAGCTGCCCGTGGAGGCCGTGCAGTTCCACCCGGAATCCATCCTGACGCTCGAAGGGGATTGCGGGCTGCGCATGATCGAGAACGTGGTGAAGTTATACGGGCGGCTGCGGGCGGGAGTCACCGCCTAGTGGCCTGTCGCAAGCGCTCCCTCACGGTGGCGGCTCCGTCGCGTTCTGAGCCGCGTGCGTGAGCAAGCGGTGCCAAATCTAGCGGCGACGGGCCGCTAGTTCCCGAACACATCGAGAGTCGTCACAGCCGCTTTCGGTTGCTCGCGGAAGATCAGGCCGGCATCGACCGGCGCAATCTCGTTTCGGAAGCGCCGCAGAACATCGTATGCGACCACCGCCGCCGGTGACAGCGAGAAGAAGCGCAACGGCTGAAGCATCATCCAGTGCTCGATTTCGGAGCCGCTGCCTGTAAAGAGGAAATAGCCGATCACGCCCACGAGGGCCAGTACGACTACATGGTTGCGAAACGGCGGGAATGAGCACGTGAACGGGATTTTTCGAAAACCGACGAGCAAACTCTCGATCAGCAATAGTGACATCGCGAGCAGATATACGGCTTGCAAAATCGCGCTGCTCCAACTCCACGCCGTGGCGTAGGCAGCGAACGCCGGCGCTACGATGCCGACCGTAACGACGGTCAGGATGATATTCCTGGCGACGGCCGCCGATTCGTGCTTATCAGGATCGAGGACGACCTGGAACATCCAGTTCGACTCCAGCTCGACAGGCATCTCGAAGACAAACCGCAGGCCACAGATGACGAAATACGCCAGGATGAGAGGGATCGAAAGCGTTTCAGCGCTGGGCACGGCAAGCTTGGGACCAGCGAGCGCCGAGAGTGCGGTTTGGGAAGCGGCGACCAGGCCCATCCCGGCAAAGCCACCGAAGAAGATGCAATGCTTATCGCTGCGCATCAGCGCGCGCATGACGAAACCGTAGCAAGCGCGTTGGAAATGGCTTGAGAGGAGTGAGAAGCTGGCGGGCAGCCGGAGGCCCGGTCGACGGCGGAACATCGGGCCTCCGATGGACTCCGAGATGCGCATGAAGCATCGACGGTAACTCAAGGAAGCAAATAACAGCGCCGAGCCAAGCGCGATCCCTACCGCCCGTATACTCATGGCGCTCAGACCGGCAAGCTCACGGCTGGCGTGGCCTTGGATCGACTGGTACAGAGCGAGAAACCAGACGGGCGGCAGCAGCGCCACCTGCGGGTGGGCGGACAAGCGGCGCACCAGTTCGGGCACCGCGAAACTCGTGCCAACGAGCGTCACCAGCGCGACAACGATCAGAAGGCGAACATAGAGCGAAATGCGGCGGAAGGCGCGATACGGGACGAGCGCCATCAACGCACTCATGATCGAAAAGCAAGCTAGAAACGTAAACAGGCTGGCCAACAGGACGCAAAAGGCATGCACGCCGGCGAACCGTGCTAACTCCCCCACAGTCATCCGGTTGCCTACCACGGCAATCGGGTACAACACTATCGAGGCGGCATTCACGTCGACCGCGAATACCAACGCCGCGATCAGAATGGCCAGCAGATTTGCGACAAAAATGCGCCACGCCGAAATTGGAAGAGGGGCGAGATTCGCGTAGTCACGGCGGCCGGGAAGGATGCGGTCCCACTTCAGAACCGCTACCACTCCGGTGACGGCCATCGAGAAAACGATGAAGAAGTACTTGTCGGGTACCGACTCGGTGTAGATATTGAAATGCCTGACGCCACGCATCCAAAGCAGCAGCGAAGAATACTTGTCGAACAGGAGTATAGAGAGGAAGGCACCCGGCACTGCGAGCAACGCCAAAAGGCCTCCTACCCCCAGTTCGACGTCCTCGGCGGCCGATTCGCCTTCGAAGATCGTGGCGGCGAAATGGGCGACCAGGCGCGGAAACGGGCGGTCAAGCGTTGACCGCAGCCAGGATGTTCCGGGCCACTTTGTCGGCATCCACTTGCTCCGTCAGGTGAAGGAACGTGTCTTCGAGCGCAGGCATCAAGGTGCCTGAGCGGATTTCTTCGATCGAGCCGTGAGCCACCACTGAGCCGCGGCGCAAGATCAGGAGATGCGAGCAGACTTTATCCACGATCTCCAGCACGTGTGAGCAAAAGAAGATGGCCTTGCCCTCTGCCGCCAGCAGCCCGATCACTTTGCGAAATATGAGCGCACTGATGACGTCGAGTCCGGAGAACGGTTCGTCGAGAATGACAAGCTCAGGATCGTGCATCAGCGCGGCGATCAGCAAAATGCGCTGGCGCATGCCTTTCGAGTACGCGGAGATGGGCGTGTGCCGATTCTCGTAGAGCGAAAGCCCTTCGAGCAGTGCGGCGCTCTTTTCCTCAAGCCGCTTCCGGTCCATCCCACGCAATGTGCCGACCAGGTCCAGGTACTCCCAACCGCTCAGGAATGAGTAGAGGTTCGCCTCTTCGGGGACATAGCCGAGCCGCCGTTTGTAGCCGACCAAATCGTGCGCGATGCGATCACCGCGAAACAGGATTTGGCCGCTCGAAGGAGAGAGCAAACCGGCCAGCATCTTGACTGTCGTGCTCTTCCCTGAGCCGTTGGGTCCCAGGTAACCCAAAACCTCACCAGCCCGGATCGAGAAGCTCACGTCGTCAACGGCAGGCCGCCCGGCGTAGGTCTTGGAGAGGTTTTTGGCCTCCAATAGCGCGCTGGGCTGAGGCGGAGACATGAGGTCTTGATGATTAGACACGGGCGCGGGGTGCAGAGTTCCCGGGTTACGCGAGAATCTCTATTCCGCCGGTGCGATTGGCGATAGGACCAGTCCGGAAGGCAACTCCTCGCCGAAGATGCGGCCGAGGGCGCTCTCGTCGCGCTGCCCTTCTCCCTCGAAGATGGCCAGCAGTGGCTCCGAACGCGGCAAAGCGACGAGCTTCTGGCGAACAGATTCGCGGGTGGCGGGAGAGAGGTCGCGTGTGGGATCGTCACTGCGGCGGGCGAGCGAGGCCAACGCTTCTGCCGCGGCCGGCATGGGCAGAAGTACTTCCACCCATCGGGTGACCGTGGCGGGCGGGAGCACCAGGTTGATCGGCCCGTAAAACAGCTCTCGTGCGCCGAGACGGGAAATGCACCACATCTCGGATTCACGTGCCGTCCCCGCCTTGACCATGCGGACGAGCGCATCGCCCAGCTCGGTTTTGGTCTGGATCGGCAACAGTTCCAGGCTGGCGGAGGCGCGCCACATCTCACGCGCGAGGCTACTGTTCAGTCGCGGCACCTTCTTGGCCCCGCGCGGCAGCAACATCGGTGCCAGGCGCTGGTAAAGATCCGCCTGCTGATTTCGGTTGAGGCCGCCGGCGATGCGGCCCCAGAAGATCCACCAATCGATCTCGCATTGCACCTGGTTGGCGTACTGCAAGCCGTTCGCGTAGATACGGCGGGTCTGCTCGATACGGAAATCGTCTCCAGGAAATCCGAATCCAGGACGGAGACAAAAGCCGCACAAGTTGAACCAACGGGCCTCGAAGGCTGGGCTCTTCTTGCGGCCGCCGGCGCATTCGAGGAACACGTCGGCAAGCTGGCGAATGGCGGCCAGCGGCCAGGACCCTCGGCCCAGGGCGAGAGTCTGCTCCAACTTGGCCGGCAGCTCTTCGGGAGCGATCTGCGCTTTGGCTGTCGCGGAGAAAACCTGGCGGACGAGCTCAGCCGCCTGCTTCAGCGCCTCCTCGCTGACGACTGTGGCGGGTCGGGCCTTTTCGGGCTCGGCAGCGCGCTTACGTAGCTCGAATTGGAGCTGCCAACGGTGATCGCTGATCTTCGATTCACACCAGGTTTCGAGCGTACCGATTTCGGTGAGCCGAGCCCCTACCTTCACCGGAATCATCCGCTCGCCGGTTTTTCCGAATCGGAGGACCGCGTTCAGGGGTGCATGGGTGTGCAGGCTTTCATCGCCCGAGGCGAATTCGACAACCTCACCGGGGCGATCCTCAGTGCGTGTGAGCGAACTGTAGAGCCGGAATGAGACGGGCCGGTTGGCGATCAACTGCAAGTCGTCGCGATCGATCTCGAGGGTTGAGCCTTCTTCCGCGCCTCGCGGAACCAGGCACACAGCCGCGACCTTGTCGTCCGTGGGCTGGCCGATGCCGAGGTAATACGTCCGCGGCAGTCCACCACGGACCAGCACGCCGCTGCCTGTGGAGCGGACGTAGGAGTAGTAGGCGGCGCCAGCAGCCACGGCCAGGTCAAGATCGCGGTTTTCGAGAATCTCGGGCCGTTTGCCGTACCAGTGCCCGACAACATCAGCCACGCGCTCGCGGCACAAATCGGGGATGAAGAAGCCGCCGTTGAATAGGATGGCGTCGGGCTGCTGGCCGGCACCTTCGAGGAACGCGTTCAGATGTTTCGTGATGGCCGGATCGGTGACATAAGGCAGGCCGAGCTCGCGGAACAGGCTGCGCTTCTCTTCTTTGGGTGCTTCCCCTCGCTCGCTGACGGGGAGAAAACCTTCGAGGGTCAGTTCCAGCGCCTCCTCGCGCAGAATCTCAGTTTTGAGCGAGCCGCCAACGAGTGACGCCCCCGCACCCAGCACGGTGATTTCCACGCTCTTCAAATTTGGGTCGCTGAGCAAGCGCTCTTTTGCCGCGGTACATTGGCGCCGCAGGCCGCTGCGCTGGCGGAGTGAGAGTGGCTTGCCGAGCTTGGTTTCGACCAGCCAGGCAAGTGTGAGATCGAGGTTGTCGCCGCCGAGCAGCAGATGTTTGCCCACAGCGGTCCGGGTGAAATCAACGCGATCGCCTTCGCGGCTGACGCGGATCAGGCTGAAGTCGCTCGTGCCGCCGCCCACGTCGCACACGAGCACGATCTGGCCATCGTAGAGCAGCTTGCGCGATCGCGCGAAATTGTTGGCGATCCAGGAGTAGAAAGCGGCCGCCGGCTCCTCCAGCAGCGTCAGTTTTGACAGGCCGGCTTCGCTCGCGGCCAGCACGGTCAACTCGCGCGCCTCCTCGTCGAACGACGCGGGAACCGTGAGAACGATATCCTGATCGGCCAGCGGCGCGCCCTGCTTTTGATCCCACGCTTCGCGGAATTTTCTGAGGAAGTCCGCTGACACTTCGACCGGCGATAGCACACGCCCGGTTTCCTGGGAATCCCATGGCAGGATTTTCGCGGTACGGTCGACATCAGGATTTGAGAGCCAGGATTTCGCCGAGTGCACCAAGCGCGTAGGAATCAGTGCGCCTTGTTCGCGCGCGTACACGCCCACGGGCCGTCCATCCTCCAGAAACATGAACGATGGCAGCGTGCGTTGTGGCTCGATTTTCCCCGGCGCGACGAGTTGCGGCACTTCAAAAATATGGATGGGCGGAAAGTTGAGATCTTCCGCCTCGCTGGGATCGACCCAGGCCAGCGCGGAGTTGGTGGTTCCGAGGTCGATGCCGATCTTCATTGGGCCACGCGCTCGCGGACGTTGAACTCGAGCTTCCAGCGGCGGCCATCACGCGCCACGCACCACAACTGTAGGACGCCGGTTTCGGTCACAACCGTTTCGAAAGAAACAGGAACCGTGCCGGTGTCATCTTCGGATGTGAGATTCACTTCGATGGGCGAGAGCTCCTGGAGATCGTCGCCAAGATCTTCGATCAGCGCTCCAGGTGGATCATTCTTGCGAACGGTGGAGGAGAAGAAGCGGAACTCCGCGGGCTCGCCCACGATGAGGCCGAATTCGCGGCCTGGAATGGCCACCGAGGTCCCTTCCTCCATACCAAACGGGGCGACCGTCAGCGCTTTGAGCGGCGCGGGAATGCCGGGGACAGCGGGCATGGAGCTTTCGATTCCGACATAGTATGTGCGCGGCACCCCACCGCGGATACGGACGCCTTTGCCCTGTAGCGCGAGGCCGTAGTAGGCCGCACCGCGCGAAACCGCATGCATGAGATCCTCACCCACGAGCGGCTGGACGGGGCTGAAGCCTTCCTCGCCAAGCCACGCGTTGAGAACTTCGAAGAGCCGGTCGCGAATCAAGCGCGCGTGCAACACTCCGCCGTTGAATAGAACGTGCGTGGGAGCAGCCAAGCCGGACGCGCCGCGACGGACACGCTCATGCTCGGCGGAGGAGGCCTGCTGCCGCAGGAACTGGGCCAGATGTTTGGTCACCGCGGCATCGGCCGCGTATGGCAAACCGATCTCCTGTAGGCCGAAGCGGCGCTGGCGTTGCGGCAGATCGGAACTGGCAACACGGGGAAAGAAACCCTCGCCGAGCAGGTGGTCCACATCGTCGCGCGTCACCGCCGCTTTGATCGTCCCGCCAACGAGCCCGGTGCCTTTGCCGAGGATGGTAACGGGCTGCTCCTTGGATTTCGCACCCGGTGCGAGCAGCTTCTCTTTGGCCACGCGGCAATTCTGCCAGAGCGCGTGAAGCTGGAAGGCATCGATCCGGGTGCCTTTCTGCGCCAGTTGATCGGCAACCAGGCGGGCGAGCGCGAGATCCATGTTGTCGCCACCCAGCAGAATGTGTTCGCCAACTGCCATGCGCTCGAGCGCCAGTTCGCCCGCCTGTTCCGTAACGGCGATCAGGGTGAAATCCGTCGTGCCGCCGCCGATATCGACTACCAGAATCAGATCGCCCAGTTTGACGCGCTCGCGCCAGTCCTGGTGGCGCTGGATCCATGCATAGAACGCGGCCTGCGGCTCTTCGAGCAGCGCCACGTCGCGGAAGCCCGCATGCTTTGCGGCTTCCAGGGTCAACTCGCGCGCCACGGCGTCGAACGAAGCGGGAACGGTGACCAGAACCTTTTGCTCCGTGAACGGCGCGTCCGGCATTTTTGCGTCCCACGCCTGACGTAGGTGTTTCAGATACTCCGCGGACGCATCCACCGGCGAGACCTTGCGCACGCCTTCCGGCGCGTTCCAGGGAAGAATGGGGGCGGTACGATCGACGCCCGAGTGCGAGAGCCACGATTTGGCCGATGTCACGAGGCGCCCTGCATTCTCGACGCCTCGCTTTTGCGCGAGCCGGCCGGTGACGAATTCCGGCTCCGGATTCCACGGAAGCACGAGCGAACCACCGGGAAAATCCGATTGCCCGGGAATGTAGAGCGACGACGGCAACAACGGTTCGTCGCGTACTTCACCAGGATTCACAAGCTGCGGAATCTCCATCAAGCGGACGTCAGGCGCGTCAAAACGATCAGCATCCGGTTTGATTTCGGCGTAAGCCAGGGCGGAGTTCGTGGTGCCCAGGTCGATGCCGATCACATACTTCATTATTCGATTTCGATCTCGGCCGGGGCGATGATGGCAGCATCCTGCTTGGGATTCAGCGGGGGGAGATCTATTTTGCCGGCGCGCCAGCCCTTGTGCCGCAATAGGCCGCCGGACGGTTTGCCGGCGGGGACGTTGCCGACAAATTTAACAGCGGCAGGATCGGATACCGCGGGCTTGGTGAACGTGCCCTCTACGCCGTCAATCACCGGATCGAGCTTGACGTAGCGGCTGAGCGACTCCCGAGCCTGCTCGTGAAGACCGCGCACCGCTGCGCCCACCTGATCATCCGAGTATCCGGCAATGTCTTCCATGATGAAGTCCACCAAGCGGGAATCTCGCTGTAGGATCGAGAGAATTTGCAGCGCACCATCGGAGACACGCACGGCCGCAGGCGCGGGGGACGGTGACTGTGGCTTGGGCGCACCGCGGCGCACGAGCCCGAGTTGCACCAGCGTGGCGTCAGGAAGCGCCCCCCGAAAGAGCAGTGAAAAGAAACTACTGATTGCCAGCCAGATACGTCCCAATGATTACTCCAGTCTTCCAGGATACAATCCGGCACGCCTTTGAGCGAGTTCCGGCGCGCCCATGCCACTCAGAACAGCCCTGCGCTACATTGATTACGGTACGTGTGAGTCGACCGCTACGTGTAACATTCCGGCTGCTGGGATCGGTAGCGCTGGTAGCTGCCATTATTTTTGTGTACTACCGGCTCGTGCCGGTCAACAGCTTGACCGTCGCTTTGACGCTGGTCCTGGCCATTCTGGGCATTGCAACGTGGTGGGGCTTTACAGAATCGATTGCCGCCGCTGTCGCCGGAGTGTTGGGGCTAAACTATTTCTTTCTTCCGCCGATCGGCGAATTCACGATATCGGATCCAGAAAACTGGGTGGCGCTCGCAGTGTTCCTGGTGACGGCCATTACCGCCAGTGAACTTTCGGTGCGTGCGCGGCGGCGTGCCGCCGAAGCCATCGCGCGCAGCCGGGAAGTGGAAAGACTCTACGCGCTGGGCCAGGCGTTGCTCCTCAGCGGTAGCGTGCGAACGGCTGCGCGGGAAATTGTCAACAGCATTATCCGGACTTTCGAGATTCCAGCGGCAGTTTTTTTCGCTCAATCGAACGGCGAATTCTTCCGGTCCGACGAACGCACCAAATCCATTTCGGACGAACAACTGCGGCGGATCGCGGAAACCGGCGATCCGCTGATTGATGCCAACAATCAAATCGCCGTCGTTCCCGTGCGCCTGGGCGGCCACGCCATTGGCAGTTTGGGCTTCGTTGGCTGCACACTTTCCACGGTGGCCTTGCATGCGTTGGCGAATCTGGTGGCGATCGGCATCGAACGTGCGAGGTCGATCGACGAAGCCAATAAGGCCGAGGCGGCGCGGCAGAGCGAGGTCCTGAAAGCCACGTTGCTGGACGCGCTGGCGCACGACCTCAAAACACCACTCACGTCAATTAAAGGCGCAGTCACGCACTTGCTCGCCAAACGGCGTGATGCGGAGGAGAAGGAGTTGCTCACCATCGCCAATGAAGAAGCAGACCGGCTGAACCGCCTTGTAGTCGAGGTTCTGGAGATGGCGCGCATTGAGGCGTCGAAGTTGCATCCCGATCGGGCGCCACACAACATCGGTGACATCGTCGAAGCAACATTGAAAGCACACGAAGAACCATTGAAAGGCCGGGAAGTCAGGCTGGAAATCCCGGAGTCGCTGCCGGCGGCTAATGTGGATTTCGAGTTTATCCAGCAGGTTTTGAAGCAGCTCTTGGATAATTCGGTGAAGTATTCGCGGCCCGGAACGCCCGTGGTGATTTCCGCCGAACTAGCTGGGGAAAGGATCGTGATCAGCGTGGCAGATCAGGGCCGGGGCATCCCGGTTGCCGAGCAGCACAAGGTCTTTGACAAATTCTATCGCGGCCTGGCGTGGCGTGATAAACTGCCCGGCACGGGCTTGGGATTATCGATCGCAAAAGGAATTGTCGAGGCGCATGGAGGCAAGATCTGGGTCTCGAGCGAGCCGGGTAAAGGAACCGTAATCAGCTTCGCGGTGCCGATTTTCAAAGGAGAGCTCGTGCGATGAGCGGCGCAAAGATTCTGGTGGTGGACGATGAACCGCAAATCCGCCGCATGATGCGCGCCACCCTCACATCGAACGGCTACCAGGTGGATGAGGCTAAGACCGGAGAGGAGGCGCTGGAAACATTCCGCACGTTTTTGCCGGATCTGGTTCTGCTGGATCTGAATATGCCCGGCATGGGCGGTCTGGAGGCGTGCCGGTCCATGCGTGAGGGGTCAGACGTGCCGATTATTATCCTGACCGTACGCAACGCGGAGAAAGAAAAGGTGGAAGCACTGGATGCCGGCGCGGATGATTATGTATCCAAGCCCTTCGGCATGCAGGAGCTGATGGCGCGCATTCGCGCCGCGCTACGGAGAGCCCCCGGCTCCCTACAGAGCGGCCCGCACGGCTTTGCATCGGACGATCTAGAGATTGATTTCGACCAGCGCCGCGTCCGCGTGCAGGAGAAGAACGTGCGGCTCACGCCCAAAGAGTTCGAACTGCTGCGCCATTTGGTGGCACACGGGGGCAAGCCGGTGCCGCACCGGGAGCTGCTGCAAGCCGTGTGGGGTCCGGATTACGGCGATGAGACCGACTACCTCCGCGTCTTCATCAACCATCTCCGCAGGAAAATCGAGCCCGATCCGTCCCGGCCAAAGTACGTACTGACCGAACCTTGGGTGGGCTACCGCTTCGCAATTCCGGAAGAGCCATAAGTCCCGCCATTAGGTAGCCCAAAACGACCCATACGAATGTAAACTACTACTTGGTGAAGTGTTCCAACCTCGTCTCATCGCATGCCTGATCAACGTCCCAGTCCCGAGGAATTGCTTCGGCGCGTGGAAGCCGAGGAACGGCAAGCCGGCCGGGGGCGGCTCAAGATTTTCCTCGGCTATGCCTCGCGGGTGGGCAAGTCCTTCCGTATGCTCGACGAGGGCCGCCGCCGCAAGCAGCGCGGCCAGGACGTCGTAATCGGCTTTATCCAATCCAAGGTGGGGCCGGAAGTTCAATGTCTTGTCAGCACACTCGAAATTATTCCAGGCTTGAAGCTGCAGACCGGAGGAACCGAGGAAGAGGTCCTGGACATCGTCGCCATTTTGAAACGGCACCCCCAGGTGTGCCTGGTGGATGAACTGGCCCGCGATAACCCTCCGGGCAGCCGCAATCCTAAGCGCTGGCAGGACGTCCAGGAGCTGCTCGATGCCGGGATCACGGTGGTCACCGCCGTCAATCTGCAGCATATTGCCGAACTGCAGGACACGATCGAAAAAATTACGGGCAAGCGGGCACAGCAAAGCGTGCCGGAAGCGTTTATTCGCTCCGCCGACGAGATCGTGATCGTGGATGCTCCGCCTGAGGATCTGCAGCAGCGTGAGCCAGGAAACGCTGCTGATACGCGCCGCCTCTCGGAACTCCGCGAGATGGCACTGCTGGTGGCCGCCGAGGTAGTGGACGAGCAACTGCACCAATGCCTGCAACTCCAAGGCGTGGAGATGTTCTTGGGAAGCCAGGAACGCATCCTGGTATGCATCACACCCCGGAGCAATGCCCGACGCATGTTGGAGAGCGGGCGGCGCAACGCCGAAAGATTCCATTGCGGTTTTCTCGCGGTGTACGTGCGGCAAACTGGCCTCGCGCCGGCGGATGAGGAGTTGGTGCAGAAACATCTTGCACTCGCGCGTGAGTTCGGCGCGGACGTGCATATCTTGGATGCGACGGATTCCGCCCAAGCCATTCTCGATTTCGCGCACGCGCACGCCGTCACGCAACTGTTCGTGGGCCACAGCCTTACCAGCCGGTGGCGGGAAGTGCTTTTCGGCAATCCTCTGGATCAACTAATTCGGGCGGCCGACGCCATGGACGTGCGCATATTTCCCCATCGGGCATCCTCATGACACCGCCCGCGACCCCGGCACGGGGAAGATTCGAAATTTTCTTGGGCTACGCCGCCGGCGTCGGCAAGACTTACCAGATGCTCGATGCGGGCCAGGAACTGCGCCAAAAAGGCGTGGACGTGGTCATCGGGTATTTCGAGCCGCACGGACGCAAAGACACCATTTCGAGGACCAAGGGCCTCGAGTCCGTGCCCAGGCGCAAGCTCGAATACCGCGGCACCTTATTTGAGGAGATGGACACCGATGCCATTCTCCGGCGCAAGCCCGAAGTCTGCCTGGTGGACGAGTTGGCGCACACCAACGTGCCGGGTTCGGAACGCGTCAAGCGCTGGCAGGATGTGCACGTGCTGCTCGACGCAGGAATCACCGTGCTCACGTCGCTGAATGTCCAGCACCTGGAGAGTCTGAACGATCAGATCTGGCAGATGACTGGCGTGCGCGTCCGGGAGACGATCCCGGACTGGGTGGTTGATCAGGCGGACGAAATCGTGGTGGTGGACGTCACGCCTCGTGCTCTGCGCCATCGCCTGGAGCGCGGCGTCATTTATTCCCGCGAGAAGGCCGACAAAGCCCTCGAGAATTTCTTCACCGAGCAGAACCTCAGCGCCCTGCGGGAAATTGCCATGCGGCACGTGGCGCATGAAATCGAAGAAAAGTTGTCCGCGCAAGACGAACTGGCGCCTGAGGATGGCGCGGTGCCCTCGCCCGTGCCGGCAGACACGCCAAGGCGCAAGGAATGCATATTGATCTGTATTGATGAGCGGCCCTCCTCGATCGTCTTGATCCGCCGCGGCCGGCGGGTGGCGGACTATCTCCGGGCCGAATGTCTGGCGATTTATGTATGCCGGGACGCGTCGCTCGCCAGCCTCTCGGCAGAGGACAGGGAGGCGGTCGAGAGGCATCTGGGCTTTGCCCGCAATCTGCGCATACATACCGAAATCGTCGAGGGATTGGACCTGGCCGCGGGTGTGGTGCAGTTTGCACATGAGCACGGCGTGACGCAGGTGTTCATGGGCCGCAGCGTCTCCCGGAATTGGAAGCAGCGCATACACGGCAGTACGCTGCAGCGCGTTGTACGGCTGGCACGCGACATGGAGATCACCATCGTGGCGGAGCGGCGACGATGACCGCCGCCCCGTCCTCTACGTCCCGGCCTATTCCAGTCTCAGCGCGGCTCTGATCCCCTAAGTCCATGGCTTTACATACTTATCCCAGATTCCAAGCTAATGGAAATCCATTATTGATGGACTATGCTACGGGGTCTATACTCGACACACCGATAAAGGCATCAGCGACGGGTAGAGGAGGAAATTATGCTTCATACCCTCACGCAGCGTGTTAGAGCCGACGAACAAGAGCTAGAGCGGTTCCTGGAACTGTGGCTTCAGCTGTTCGGAGTTCTGGTGATCGCCATCGTGGTCTTCATGGCCCTCTATCTCTTCATTGCGTCTTTGGAGGCTCCTTTAAACGGAGCATCGCCTGGTTTCACACAGGCAAAATTGGCAGCGTCGTCTGTGCTGCCGCTGCCTTTCCACTGGGTCACCTTCGGATAGGCACAGAGGGGACGCGTTCGCGCGATACCGCTCGCGGGATCGGAGCCCGTTTTGTATTTCGTGGCGATGACCTCGTCCGGCGCGATGCCTTCCTCCACCCAACGTTCCAGCGCAGCGTCCATATCGTGCATCGGGTCGGTGTGAGCGACGCCCCCCACGCCGAAACTGTTTGGCCCCGGCCCGCCTCCGCAGTGCTGCATGCCCGGCACCATGAACAGGCGAAGGAATGGCTCGGTGCTCTTTGCGCCCATCTTCGCAACAACGCTTTGGTAGTAGTTGATTGCGTTCACGGGAGGAATGGCGGCGTCGCTCCACCCGTGATAGAGGATCAGCTTTCCCCCACGCTCGTGGAAGCGGTGCAAGTCCGCGTCTGTGGCGTTCAATAACGAAGCAAACTCATCCTCCGCCGCTTTTAGATCGCGGTCGACGTTGAACGTCCGGAAGTCCCACGCAGCGTTGCTGTAGACCATGTTTCCGAAAAACTGCGTTCCAAAAGCGAACTGGAGGCTCTTGCCCGGCGCGGAACCCGTAATCCATAGCCCCCAACCGCCGGGCCCGCTTTCACCGCCCGGGGAAAAGCCGGGCATCACCTGGTGTCCTTTAGAGTCTTGCGGCCCCGCGTAGATTTTCTTCAGCGCCCCCACCTGCGCCGCGGTAAGGCAGCTATCGGTCTCCGGTCCTTGGCATAGCAGCCCGGATGGATCGAAGTGACATTTCGCCGGGTCATCGATGACGCCGTCTTTGACACCGTCGAGTGAATCACAGGCGGCGAGCGCTGCCGATTCGATTGCCTGCACTTTGCTTGCCGGAATGTAGCTGGCTGGGTCTTGCATCGTGGCCTGTATGTTCCACACAGCCTGTGTCAGCAGATGCGTCCAGTAGTTGGCGGGGGCGCCGGCGATGATGCCGTCGTAATCTTCGGGAAAGCGCTGGGCTTCCATCAGGGCCTGCCGGCCGCCGTTCGAACAGGAACTGAAATAGGACCGCTGGGGTGCCTCGCCATAAAACGCGTGGATGATGGTCTTGGCCTGCCTGGCGGTTTCATGAATCGCCCGATAACCGAAGTCCGCGATTTTCTCCGGGTGCCCCAGCGCCCAGGTGCCATCGATGGCGGTTCCCTGATGGCCGGTATCGGTGGAAGCAGTGGCGTAACCATGGCTGACCGCATTCGCCATCCCGCCGAAATTAATGGACCCGGCGAAACCGCCGTTGCCAACACCCTGAAACTTGCCGTTCCACTCCGCGCTAGGCATCCAAACTTCAAATTGGATATTGGAATCGCTCGTCGGCTTGATGAGGCCTGCCACCCGGCAGAACGCAGGCAAATTCGGAATGGGGATGCCTTGCGGCGGGTTGAACGCACCCGCACCCACGGAGCGCGCCTCGATGATGGTCGTTTCCGGGAGCGCGAGTTTCGATATCGCCTCACAATTTGGCGGCGCACCCTGTATGGCACTCCAGGCCGATACCACAAGCAGCGGGAGAACTCGTACTTGCTGTAACCTCATCCGGTCCCTCCGAAGGCGATTTCTATTATGCCGCTGATTCATCCCTATCGATCGGATTTTCAACCCGCCTAGGGCCTAGGGTCTTTGTCTCCGGGACGTGGGCCTGGCGGAATGGCATCATATGTGAATGTCTCGTTTCCCCATCGGAGGAACATCTGTTGCACTATTCGTTTTCCTGGCTGTCCTGCCTGTTGCCGCGCAGAACCACAAAACGTGGAGCGACTACGGAGGCGCTTCTGACGCCGCGCAGTACTCCGCGCTGGCGCAGATCAATCGCTCGAACGTGAGCAAACTGGAAGTTGCCTGGACTTATGCGACCGGGGACGACCACAAGTACTTCTTTAATCCGGTTGTGGTCGATCGGATGGTGTACGTTCTTGCCAGGGACAATTCGATCGTGGCACTGGATGCGGTGACGGGCAAAGAGATCTGGACTCATGTGGCCGAACACGGTACAACCATCATCACGGACCGGGGGATTAACTACTGGGAAAGCAAAGACCGGTCGGAGCGACGGTTGCTGTACTCGAGCAACCATTCCCTGCGCGCGATCGACGCGAAGACAGGAACCTCGATTCCGTCGTTCGGCAATGGAGGCAGTGTCGATCTGAAAGAAGGGCTGGATCGCGACCCCAAGACCATCAGCCTGGTGCAGTCCACGACACCGGGGCGCGTGTTTGAAGACCTGTTGATTCTGGGGTCGGCAACCAACCAGGGCTATGGTTCGGCTCCCGGAGACATTCGAGCTTTCAATGTGCGGACTGGAAAGCTGGCTTGGACCTTCCATACGATTCCACGTCCCGGCGAGTTTGGGTACGACACCTGGCCCAAGGATGCATGGAAGCGCGTGGGCGGTGCGAACGTCTGGGGCGAGCTTTCGGTGGACGAGAAACGCGGCATCGTTTACGCGCCCACGGCGAGCGCCAAATATAACTTCTACGGGGCGGATCGCAATGGCTCGGATCTGTTCGCCGATTGTCTGCTGGCGCTTGATGCCCGAACCGGCAAGCGCCTTTGGCACTTCCAGATGGTTCATCACGACATCTGGGATTACGACGATGCGACGGGTCCGAAGCTGCTCACCGTGCGGCACGAGGGCAAGTTGGTCGACGTTGTAGCCCAGGTGACCAAACAGGGATTTGTTTGGGTATTCGATCGTGTCACCGGCGCGCCGCTCTGGCCGATTGAGGAGCGGCCCGTGCCCCGCTCCGATATGCCGGGAGAAGAGACTTGGCCGACGCAGCCGTTTCCCCTAAAGCCACCGCCGTTCGCGCGGCAGACCCATCCAGTGGCACGTTATTTGTCGTGTCGAAGGACCTGCCAGCAATACTGAAGCTGACGACAAACGCGCCGGCTGATCAGGCCCCCACGACCTCCATCGGTGAGCGGTACTACAGTGGATTTGGCTTCCTGATCGCAAGTGATGGACTTTCTCCGATCGCTCCGCCGTGGACCTCTCTCACGGCTTACGACCTGAACGAGGGGACCATCCGGTGGAAGATTCCGCTGGGCGAGGTTCCGGAGCTGGCGGCAAAAGGGATCAAGCACACGGGGGCACATTTCCCGAAGGTGGGTCCCGTAGTGACCGCCGGCGGGCTGATATTTACGGGCACACGCGACCGCAAGGTTCGCGCATTGGATGCTGCGAACGGGAAAGTCCTCTGGGAACACGAATTGGATGCGGCACTCGAGGGAATGCCCGCGGTTTACGAGGTCGACGGCCGGCAGTACGTGGTGTTCTGCGCGGCCGCACCGGTGAAACTCTACGCGATGCCACCAGAGAAGATACGCGGCGCCTACGTGGCGTTCGCACTGCCGAAGATGACTGCACCGGCCGCCAACGCACGCTAGGCTGGCGCTGGATTTGGAATGTGGGTAGTTTCCAGGTCCCCTCAAAGGCATCATGTGCCGGTGCGATATGCTGGGGCGGGCAGTACCGCGCGCAGTTCGCACAAGGCACCGGATTTCCGGCGGCGCCATTCCGTTCACGGAGGTAATTCATGCGGTGGATATTGCTACTTGGTTTGTGTACCGTTCAGGGATGGGCGCAACTGCCGGTCCCAGTCAAGGTGAACGTAGCTGCTGCGGCGCCCGTCCACACCATGGAAGGCGGGATAGGCGCTTCGTTTCACATCATTGAGGCTCAACTCCCCGGCATACACGCAGGCGGCGACTCGTGGTCAGGCAGCGGCTGGGGCGGCAATCCGGGCGCCGGCGACGACCGCCACTGGCAGGAGCTGTTCAAACATGCGGAGTGGCTCGGCTTGGATTGGTGCCGCGTCGAGCTGGAGCAGCGTGTCTATGAGCCCAGGCGGGGCGTCTTCGACTGGGATAACCCCGAGATGCGCGTGTTGTACCGCATCCTGGATTGGGCTGAGCACCGCGGCGTGGACGTCTTCCTGCAACAGATGTGGGGCGATGTCGCCTGGAACGCTTACCCAGGCACCGCTGAGGACCCGGTGAAGCGGCTGCGCAGCGCGCCATATTCTCTTCCGGATTGGGCGCAGGGCCTCGGGGAACTGGTCGACCACCTTGTGCGCGTGAAGGGATACAAGTGCATCCGCTGGGTGTCGGTTTCCAACGAGCCAGGCCACGACGAGTTCTCCTGGTGGCAGGACTCCAACATGAAGGCGGCTCCGTTCACGCCGGGGTTGAAAGCCGTGCGCGAGGAGTTTGACCGCCGCCACTTGCCCGTACCCATTTCCGGTCCCGACTGGACCGATCTGCCAGACCTCAATCCCGCCGAGGTGGATTTCGACGCCTACATCGGCGCTTACGATCTGCACTCTTACAATGCCGTTTTTGATTCGATGGATGGCAGCTATAACCTCACGCAGGCCGAGCAGCGTATGGCCCACTGGGCGCAATGGGCGCACGCCCGGAACAAGCCCTTCTTCCTTTCCGAGCTCGGCACGATGGCCTTCGGTTGGGGCAACGAGGATGTAGGTCCCGCGAGTTACCAATCCGGCTTGAAGAACGCGTCTCTGGTGGTGCGCGGCATTAACGCCGGTGTGGACGGATTCAATCGCTGGAGCTTTACCAACCGCGGCGATCTGGACGGCCAGTGGCAACTAGTGCGTACCTGGGATATCGACCGCAACAAGCTGCTCGATTCCTTCACGCCGCAGCCCAACGCTTACTACCAGTTCGCCATGCTTTCGCGCTTCCTTCCCAAGTACTCAGGCGTGCTCGCCACCCGCGTCGAAGCGCCCTTCGCCGAAAGAGAACGGAGGCTGGTGGCCACTGCACTGCGCACACCCAAAGGCAACCTCACCGTGATCGTAGTAAACGAAAGCCATCGCGCCGCCGCCGCCGCCTTCGCGTTCGAAGGTCTGCCCGCGCCCCTGCGGCTCGAGCGCTACTCGCTCACTAAGGAGTCCGAGGACAAAACCCACGTGGAACTGCGCCCGGAGCGCAGCCTGGAGGTCAGTAAGACAATGTCCGACCGCATCCCGCCCATGAGCATTGTCGTCTACTCGACCTACCGCCTGAACCCCGAGGATCCAGGCTTAATCGTGGAGTAGACCCAAATAGAAATACTGCTGCCGTATTCCGGTAGGATCAATTCGTGAAACTCATTGTGTCCGTGCCAGCCAATCGAACACCCGTTCCTGGGTGGGCGTGGTGAACCGGTTGAAATCCACAGGCATTTCCAGTTCCAGCGAATCCTCATGGCCGAGGAGCCGGTAGACTTTCCGCGCGGCTTCCACGGCGCTAGCCACGTCGGTCGCGGTAGCGTACCGGTCGAGCGTGGGAGCGACGATGTAAACGCGCCTGGGCGCCATGGCTGCCAATACTTCGTCGTAATCGATTGGTAAGCGGCTTTCCTGGCCTACGAAGAAGCCGAACCGCGGAACCAGCCCATGCAGGTGCGAGTAGTGGCGAAGGCCTTCGGTCCCTCTATCCGCTGTATCGAGGCGCAAGGCCGTGAAACCACATACGGATGCCACCGCTTTCACGCGCTCGTCCAGCGCGGCTGTGAACAGGCCGACTTTGGCGCCAAGAGCGTAGCCTACGATCGAGATGCGGGAGGAATCGATGGTGTCGAGTGCGGAGAGGGCGTCGATTGCCGCGCGCGTGTCGGACACCATCTTTCCGAGTAGTGACCACTTTGGATATCGGTCGTAGAAGTTGTGCGCTTCTTCGAAACGCTCGCCAAGCCCGATCTGATCGAAGGCCAGCACCGCAAAACCTCGCTTGGTAAGGCTAGCGAATGAAACGGCGGTGATGCGGGAGTAACCCGTCCCATAACTGTACGGATGCAGCCAGATCACAACCGGCAACCTGCCTCCCGTGGGTTTCCCGTCCGGTCCGGATGGATAGTACAGGTCGCCCTTCAGCCCGTCACCAAAAGCAAGGCCGGTCGCGCGCATGTGAGGCGCGCCTAAGGGCCGTGAGGGCTGAAGCGTGGCCCAGCCATCGACCAAGTCCGTCTGTTCCGCGAGTTGCTTGCGAGCTGGATAAGAAATCGCCGGCGGCTCCGAGCCGAGCGCCCACCTGATTGCCTCGAGGATCGATTTCCTTTTTGCCGTCCAGTCCGACATATTGAAGAAATCACCGACCGCTCTGTTCGGATACCGGAGCGGGTCGATCTTCTCTCCGCTGATTTGCTGCCACCTTTCGAAGCTGTAGCCGTGGAGCCACGGTGCAGGCCGCGGGAAGGAGCGCCGGCCGAAGGTGGTGTCACAGAAATCTACAAACCGCTCGATATCTTCAGTGACTGTAGGATGCTCGCCATTTCGGAGGTACAACGCCAGTCTCTCTTCATGCCCGAGAAACTGATAGACCTTGCGCACAGATCGCCAAGCTTGCTCGAAGCCCCAGGGGTTGCCTTCACTCTCGGAGTAGGATGTAGACAGCATTAGCCCGCGAGGGGCCACCAGAGCCATCAACAGGTTCTGGTCCACAGGAAGCTTGTGCTCCCGGCCGGCGAAAAAACGCAGCCGCGGGTGAAACCAGAAGGGAAATGTCCCGGTTATTTGCTCGATGCTCTCGTTGACGAACATATCGGTGGTGTATCTCCACGGATCTCCTTCTCCGGTATTACCGCTAGAAGGAATCACGGCGGCGAAGCGGTCGTCAAAGGCCGCTGCCAGCAACGCCTGTTTGCCGTTGCGAGAGTGGCCAGTAAGAGCGATTCTATGCTTGTCCACCTCCGGTAACGAATACAAGTAGTCGACCGCGCGCATGGCGGCCCACGCTCGCCGGGCCAGGCACGAAAAATCGTAGTCCGGGTAGACCTCGATGAACCCATCGGAATCGTCAGTCATCGGGTTGTTCGCGTCGCCGGCAAAATAAGTGCAGCCGATGTAACCACGGCGCACAGCCGGGGCAAGCCAAGCGTATTTTGGGTTTTCGTTGGTCAAGAGCACCGGAAAAGGTCCTTTGCCCGGGGGAAAATAACACTGGACTCGCAGATGGGCGCGATGCGAGGGTCCAAACTCAAGGCGAACATCCCGCATTGTTACCTCGCCATCCCGCTGCACGCTCGTGACCGTGGCCCGGAGATTGTCCGGGCCAGGCGGCATACTACCGTATATCCAGTGCTCGAATTGTGACCTGATGAGCCTTCGTTGCCGGCTCCATAGCGCCTGCGAGGTGACCGGAATCGCATTGCCGTTTTCTCGTATCACAAGCGGATCCGGCAATTCAGGGATCGAGGGCATCGCGTCAAAATCCGGAGGAAGTTCGCCAGTCCGTTGGAGCCACTCCTCCCAGGTCTTGTCCGCCGCGTTGATGCGGCCTGCCGTTTCGGGATGGCTGGGATTGAGAATCTTGATCAGTGTGTCAAGGTTGCGCCGCCGAACTTCCAGGACTGCAGCGGACTCCTGGCCCCACAAGACCGCGCCTGACAGCGCCAGAAGCAGGCTGATCCGCCCCGAATACCTTCTCATTCTCACACCTCGCAGATGCAGCTCAAACGAGATGATGCACTGCTGTCCGGCTGAAAGTCAAACAGAATCAACTGGTTGCTGGAATCGGTAAATCGGATTGCTGAGACTGTCCTGCACCGCGATTCGCTAACCACTTTCACAATCGATTGCGCGCTAACCATGCACACGTGGTGAAAACTACAGGCTGGAGATAACGAAGATGATCAGCAGAAATCTCTCTCGGAGGTTGGAACGGCTCGAAGCTCGCCCATCGTACGCAACTCCTGACCCGTTGAAATAATTGGTGCTGGAGGACGGGGTCGAACGAAAAGGCCCCACTGAGAACAAGGAAGTTGTTGATTCTAAGAAGGGCCAGAAACGCTGAATCCGCTGTTTCGGCGATTTCCTGGCACGTGTACGGCACTCGGAGCCCTCGGGACTCCGAAGGGGACTCTGGAAGGCAGCCCAAGTTTGCTCGCGCGGGCTCAATCGCCAGCCGCGTTTATGTTGACGATCATCGAATGCCGAACCTTAAACCTGTCGCTGCCGGGGCAACTCCGGCACAAAGTCCTTATGGGTATACTGAAGTTCTATGGACGTTCGTCTCGATTCCCGCAGTCAGCACCTAATCGAGCAGCAAATTCGGGACGGCCGCTACCGCTCTCCCGAGGAGGTCATAGTCCGTGCCCTTGAAACGCTGGCTGAGAGAGAGTCAACTCGTTGGGAGGAACAGGAGCGCCGCGAGCTCGTGCAAGAGATGTTGGAGTTTGCCGGCAAACACCGCTTTACGCTCGGAGAACAAGGCCTCCGCATTCGGAACCTGATCCACGAAGCCCACAAATACTGATGGGACCGTTCGTAGTAGACGCCTCGCTCACGCTGAGCTGGTGTTTTGCGGATGAGGCAACACCGTACAGCCGTGGCGTTCTCGCCAGTCTCAAAACCACCTACGCCGTCGTTCCGGCTCTATGGCCGTTCGAAGTTGCCAACGTCCTCGCGCTCGCAGAGCGCCGTCAACGCATCACGAAGGAGGGTATTGCAGAGTTCCTCGACATACTTCGACGCCTTCCGATTCAGATTGAACGCCGAGAGGCCCTTTGGCTCTGGCAGGCGATCCTACCCATTGCCGCGCAATATCAGCTGAGCGCCTACGATGCGGCTTACTTGGAACTGGCGAAACGGGAGGGAATGAACTTAGCCACACTCGATCACGATTTGCAGGAAGCCGGTCTCACACTCGGAGTTCCCATCGTAGAAGTCTCGTGATCACCAGCCGGAGCCAGCCATGTAATCCGCCAGGTTGCGCGTAATCGGGGAGCCGCGGGCGGCGAGCTTCGGCGCCATGCTCTCACCTCGCGGTGTTTGTTACTTCAGTCCCCTTCTAATGTAACCGTCCGGTCTTGTCCGGTCTTGACGACTTCGGACGCTTACCTTCTAATCGGGGAGCCGCGCGCGGCGACTGGTCCCGTCCATCTCGCCTCGCGCAGGAACGGTACGAACTCCGCCAGATCGCCTTCGTACTCGGCCTCGCCAACAAAGCCGCCGATAGGGTGGACCTGCCCGGTCCGGCTGCTTTGCCGCATCACGTCGACCCGCCGGAGCTCGCAGCGCGTCAGACGCACTCGCTCAGCGAGATCGCCGAATTGGCGGAAATCGATTTCGAGCGGGCCGCCGTCGTAGAGCTCTCGAAGCGTGCTTAGACGGTCGCGAATCCGCGATGCTAGCACGCCGAACTTTGGCCGCTCCGCTACCTGCTGGCCGCTATTCAGCGCCGTGGGTGTCGCGAAACGCACCCGGACCCGGTCCACACGCTCCGCGACGGGCGCGAGTCAGTTCCATCGGCCCGGCCCCCTGCTGGAGAATTGTCAAAACGACCTATCACTGGGTCGCACCGAATTGCACCGATGTTGTGTGAACATAAATAGTTAGCTTCACTGCTGTCCGGCTAACGAAGACTTCGCCGTTGACAAGTGCTTTTCTCGCTGAGGGTTGAACGGGATTTTGGCTTGCCGCGATTTGAACGGCGACTGGCTTCGAAAGCGAAGTCTGCGACGGTCCACAATGGTCCGTGAACCAGGGTCGAACCGTCTTCTCTCAGTTGCTGGGCTTCCTGCCGGATCGCGAGTTTCGCCGTTGTGTCGCTCGGTATGGTGGAGATGCGCGGCCGCGAGGCTTCTCGTGTTGGGATCAGTATCTGTCGATGGCGTTTGCCCAACTCACTTACAGGGATGGCCTTCGCGACATAGAAGCATGCCTGCGATCTCTGGGCGGCAAACTCTACCACATGGGTTTTCACGGCCGGGTGGCACGCTCCACTTTGGCCGACGCCAACGACGCGCATGACTGGCGCATCTACGCCGACTTCGCACAGGTTCTGATCCGCCTCGCGCGACCGCTCTATGCAGCTGATCCGATCGGCGTGGAGTTGGAGCAGAGTCTGTACGCGCTGGACTCGACCACCATCGACCTGTGTCTTTCGTTGTTTCCCTGGGCCAAATTCCGAAAGCACAAAGCCGCAGTGAAGATGCACACGCTATTGGATCTGCACGGCAACATCCCCACGTTCATCCGCATTACCAGCGGCAATGTACACGATGTCAACATCCTCGACGAGATTCTGCCGGAGGCCGGGGCATTCTACGTCATGGACCGCGGGTACGTCGATTTCGAACGCCTCTATGTCTTCACACTCAGCGCAGCTTTCTTCGTCGTCCGTACAAAATCCAACATTCTGCTCCAGCGCCGCTACTCACACTCAGTGGACAGGACCACGGGCGTTCGATCCGATCACACTGTAATCCTGACAGCCATTGATTCCGCGAAGGCGTACCCGGATGCGTTGCGGCGCATCAGTTATCTCGACGTGGAAACCAGGAAGAGGTTCAAATTTCTGACGAATAACTTCACGCTTCCGGCACTTACCATCGCCCAGACCTACAAGGCCCGCTGGCAGGTGGAACTGTTCTTCAAGTGGATCAAGCAGCACCTGCGAATCAAGTCTTTCTATGGCACCAGCGAGAACGCTGTGAAGACCCAAATCTGGATCGCCGTGTCGGTTTACGTACTGGTCGCCATCGTCCGGAAGCGCTTGGGGCTGCAGAGCAGCCTCTACCAAATTCTACAGATTTTGAGCGTGATGCTTTTCGAGAAAACGCCCATTTTACAGGCACTTCAGCCATCCGACTACCAAGAAGACCTACTCACTGAAGACCTACTCACTTCTACCAATCAACTGATTCTGTTCGATTTATAGCCGGACAGCAATGAGTTAGCTTGATCCTGTCCCCCGGTCCCAACGCCTCCTATCTGATGCAATTCTTTGCCATATCGAGGGGGTTACGTCACAATCCACGTCACAAAATTTCGACGGCAGAACTACCTAGTCTGGCCCTGTGGTACCAGCCTGACTGAAGCGTTGACCAATTTCGTACCATAAGCCGAAATGGTACTTGACGGTAATATCGGGTGCAATTATACTGGCTGCCCATGAAAGGCCCCTTGGCTTGGTTGGTTGTCTTCGCTTGCTGGCAGTCACCTGCTCATGCGAGTACAATCTTGTACAGCGATAGCGGCACGTTTACGGCATCGACGCCGAGCAGCGTATTTACCGTCTTTTATTGTCGCGGAAAGGAAAAACAACATGTTTCCGCCTCATAGGATAGTTCGAGCCTTGGCGCTGTTTACTGCAATGACCACGTCGGCGTTGTGGGCGGATACGCTCATCAGCGTCGAATTCAGAATACTTGGCGTCTTGGAATGATTGGGACGCCCAAAATGGAGATCCCCGGTTGTTTCCGAACCCAAAATAGAAATACGGGAGGATAGGAGCCAACAGAGATGAGAACCCTGAGAAGAATGATCACCCCCGTGATGTTTCTTGTCATTAGTTCTGCATTCGCACACGCCGACGAGATCAGCTACACATTCACTGGAGAGGGCGGAGACCTCGGTACCGATTGGACCCTTGTCGATCCTAGCGGTTATATCCCGGACGATACGAACGTCCTGGATCTTCTCACCTCATCCACAGACTTCATTGAATTCGGCGTGGATTACGGTCCCCTCATTGGGATCGGTGACGCAGGCGAGCAATCCGGGAATTCCGTTTGTACAAATGCCGGAACCCCATGCTTTGAAATAAACATGGCGATAAATAACCCCTTCGGGTCGGGCGCCTATCTGATCCCCTACTTCTTCCCAGGGAATGACGGAACCACCGGTACGTTTACGAATATACAAAACGGACTCTCCACTTTAACCATCACTGACCTAGGTCCCACCCCTGTGCCGGAACCGTCCAGCCTGCTCCTGGTAAGCACGCTCCTCCTTGGTCTAGGCGGAACCTTCAAGCGCAGGTTTGTTTCATAGAGGCCGACAAGCCCTTGTGCGGAGCGACATCAACGATCGGACCAAAGTCGGTCCGGCCGCGTGGTGAGGTCTTGGGAGAGGGTGTTTTCGTATCTTCAGACATCGAAAATGGACAAAAATGGGCGCGTCCCAAACGGGATTCGCCAACGTAGGACTGCATCCCGGACTAAACATCTGATGCGGTGGAGCTTGAGTCGAAAAAGACAGCCAGCGAATCCCACTCCTTTATGTTCAAAGGCATGGGAGAGGGTAACGGTGCAGATCCTCGGTAAAGGTGGCGTAGGAACGAACTGATTCACGATCACGGTCGGGCGGTACAGCCACGAAGATCTCTCTGGCGCCAATGTCCACACCGGCTGCGTTCGGGCTCACAAGCGGCAGGGCGGCCTTGCGAGACTCCTTACTTGTTTTCCTTCTAGCCATGCTAAGATCACCTCAATTTGGATTGGCTGAGATTCGAGCCCTAGATGCTGGTGCGAAATTCGGGCGACAATTCGCCGGCACCAGAGTTCCAACTTTCGAGGAGGCGCTAAACCTGGCTCACGGCAAGATTGGCGTCTACGTCGATTGCAAAGATCTCGCTCCGGCCGATCTGGTAGCCGCTCTTGAGAAGGCGGATATGCTCGACAAGGTCGTGATCTATGGGGGCGCTGGTTTTCTGAAAGGCGTTCTCGCGCTGCGTCCGTCGCTGAAAGTCATGCCCGAAGCTGACAATGCCGCCACTCTCGAGAAATTGCTCGCCAATTTGAATCTTCACGTGGTCGCTTTCGACGCCAGTGATTTCAAGGATGATGTCGTCGCAATCGCGAAACAGGCACACATTGACATTTACGTCGACCGCCTGGGTCCCGCTGATAACGCGCCAATCTGGCAGGACGCCATCGACCGCGGAGCCGCCGGTATCCAGACCGACCACCCCGCCGAACTGGCGCAATATTTGCGGTCCCACGGATTGCACAAGTAACGTACACATCGCCAATACCTCAGGCCCCCGGCCGCACATTGAAGGCGAGTGATCCCGGAATCAGGCGGAAATCCGCATTACATTTCCTTCCTTTTCTGGCAAGCAACATTGATTAGCCCCGCATGGGCTAAAATGAAGCGACGTAGGCCGCTCGGTTGTTTGATCTCAATCTCATGTGTCGGTGAGCAGATGTCGGATTCCACTGAATCAGCGGTGACCGGAGGCCCGAAGGTAGCCGGCGGTTCGAATCCACTCGGGCGTATTAAGTTCGTTCCGTTCATAGACCGGAGAGCAGCGAAATGGATCATTGTCGTCGCTTTACTCATGGCTGCCACCCTGCTGGTTTGGACATTTATTGAGAACCCTCGGGTTACCAGTCGACTTTACAGGATCGGTTGGGAAAACGATCCTCCCGAGCAATTCCCCGACAGTAAAGGCCAGCCGACGGGACTGGCTATCGAATTAGTCAGGGAAGCCGCACGCCGCTCCGGGATTCAGTTGCAGTGGGTGCCGCGCAACGACAGTTCGGAAGCGGCGCTGCGCAGCGGGGGAGTCGATCTGTGGCCCTTGATGACCATGACTCCGGAACGGGCAAAGATCCTCCATATTACCGCTCCTTACCTGGAATCGGTCCGGTGTCTTTTGGTCCAGCGCACCAGCGCATTTCAGCAGGTGGAAGACGTAGCCAAGGGAACGGTCGGTTATCTTGGTTTGCCCATTACTGCTCGCCAGGCGCACGCACTCATGCCGGCCGCGCAACTGATCGTCTTTCGATCCCCCGGGGATCTGATTGAGGCCGTGTGCCAACAACGAGTGGATGCGGCCTTTCTCGAGCAGCATACGGCGATCACTGCCCTGATGAGTGGTATTTCGTGCCCGAACCAGCCTGTGCGAGTAATTCCCATTGCCGCCGACCGGCTGCGTCTTGGGATTGGATCGACGTTTGAGGCCGCCGCGGCAGCAGACAGAATCCGCAATGAGATTGACACAATGGCCGCGGAAGGAAAACTGGAGGAGCTTTTCGTAAATTGGGGTTACTTGAAATGGGGTTACTTGTCGGGGCGGAACGTGGAATCCGTAGCAGCGCTGCTCGATGCGCGACGCCGCGAACGCTGGACGATGGTGGCCGCCGCGGCATTTGCCGCGCTGTTCATGATCGCCTGCTGGCAGGCTGCGCGGGCCGTTCGCGAGAGAGACCGGACCCGGCAAGCAGAAGAAAAGTATCGGTGCTTCTTCGAAGAGGACCTGGCGGGATATTTCATCGCGGCTCCCGATGGCAAGCTCCTGGCGTGCAACCCGGCCTTCGTAAGGATGTTCGGATTTAATTCGCGCGAAGAAGCCTTGGCGCACAACCTCGCCACGCTTTATCCCAATCCCGAGGCGGAGAAAGCGTTTGTCGAGCTGGTGGAGAGCCGCGGTCGGCTGGAAGAATATGAGACCGAGCTGCGCCGCAGGGACGGAACACCTCTCAGTGTGATCTCTAACGTCATCGCCTCGCGTAATAAGGGTGGCAAGTTAGTAGAGATTCGAGGTTATGTTGTTGATAACACCGAACGTAAAAAGGCGGAGGAACAGCTCCGCCTGTCCCAGAAGATGGAAGCGATTGGAAGGCTTGCAGGAGGGGTAGCTCACGATTTCAATAACCTGCTTACCATCATCAACGGTTACGGCGATTTGTTACTGGATGAACTAAAACAGGGAGACGCACTCAGGAATCACGCGTCTGAGATACGGAAAGCCGGCGAACGGGGCGCGGGGTTAACGCAGCAACTGCTGGCATTCAGCCGCAAGCAGATCATCGAGCCCAAGCCGGTCAACCTCAATGCGCTCGTGGCCGATTCCGAAAACATGCTCCGGCGGGTGATGGGAGAGGATATTGAGATCTTGACGCTGTGCGACGATTCGTTGCGGCAGGTGGTGGCCGATGCCGGCCAGATCAATCAGGTGCTCGTGAACCTGGCAGTGAATGCGCGGGATGCGATGCCCTCCGGGGGCAAACTCATCATCGAGACCACTAATACCGAACTCGATGCGAGTTACGTAGAAAGGCATCCTGGCGTTGTGCCGGGGCGCTACGTGCTGCTGGCGGTCACTGACAACGGGGTAGGGATGGATCGACAGACCTTGCAGCGTATCTTTGACCCGTTCTTCACTACCAAGGAGCAAGGCAGAGGGACCGGCCTGGGGTTGTCCACTGCCTATGGGATCGTCAAACAGAACGGAGGTCTCATCTCGGTTTACAGTGAACCCGGCAAAGGCACGGCGTTCCGCATCTACCTTCCGGCGATTGGAAGTGAAGTGGCTGCCGAGAAGGAACCGGAGCCCGTCGTTACCGTTGCCGGGGGTTCCGAGACGATCCTGCTGGTAGAAGACGAGGAGGAAGTACGGACCCTGGCTGCCAAAGTACTGACAAGGTACGGTTACCGCGTTCTGGAAGGCTCCGATGGCGAGGATGCTCTCTTGCAAGCCAAGCTGCATCCGGAGCCCATTCACTTGCTGTTGACCGACGTCGTCATGCCCGGGATGACGGGCCGGGAGCTGGCGGAGCGCCTGAAGCAACTCAGACCGGAGATCAAAGTAGTTTATATGTCGGGGTACAGCGGAAATGCAATCAAGCATCAAGGTCTGCTGGATCCGGGCGTGGATTATGTCCCGAAGCCATTCACGGCGTTGAGCTTAGCAGGCAAGGTGGGGGAGGTGTTAGAGCGGGCAGGCACGCGCGCCACGATCCTCGTGGTAGATGACGAGCCAGGGATCCGGCAGTTGTTCGAACAGCTCCTGATGGGGGAAGGTTACGAAGTCTTGTCCGCCACCAACGGTGCAGAAGCTCTGCAGATCATGCGAGGACGGCACCTCGACCTCGTGATCACGGACCTCGTGATGCCGGAGTCGGAAGGGATTGAAACCATCCGTGCGATCCGCAGAGAGCAGCCGAATCTGAAGATCGTCGCGGTGTCGGGAGCGTTCGAGGGCCAGTTCCTGCAGTCGGCCGGAGGGTATAAATTGAACTGTGTAAACGGCCATCGAAAGGATCACACTAAGGAGACACGATGGCCATCGACCTCAAACTCATCGACAAATTGCTGGCGGACTAC
>Ga0326728_10002169_pt1 | contig 66533 bp, 39 predicted proteins | sample MB3enrmetagenome_FD_207602 | JGI IMG/M metagenome (GOLD analysis project Ga0326728, IMG submission 207602) | Lab enriched peat soil microbial communities from McLean, Ithaca, NY, United States - MB31MN | ecosystem: Environmental > Terrestrial > Soil > Wetlands > Peat | place: USA: New York...
CCGGTTCCGACATCGATACCACCAATCCGGAAGCGGCGCGCTGGTATTGGGAAACCATCCGCGACAACATTTTGAGCAAGGGCTTCGACTCGCTCTGGTCGGATGAAACCGAACCCGATCTGCCTCCCAACGGCGCCTATTTCCATGTCGGCCCGGGCACGCACTACTTCAACGTCTATCCGCTGTTTCACACAGCCGCTCTGTACGATGGCTTCCGCCGGGATTTGAAGCAACGCGCGCTGATCCTCTCGCGCGATTCCTATCTGGGTGCACAACGTAATGGCGCCATGTTCTGGTCCTCGGATATCTACCCCACCTGGGACACGCTGAAGCGACAGGTCCCCACCGGGCTCGATTTCACCGCCTCCGGCATGGCGTACTGGAGCAACGACATCGGCGGATGGCAGTATCTGCCGGCCGAGCATCGCCCCGCGCACCCTCAGCTGCTGGATGGCTCCGACGCGCGCGACAACATTGGCGGCTATGAAGATTACCCCGAGCTCTACACCCGCTGGTTCGAGTACGGTTCCTTTCTGCCCATCTTCCGCACTCACGGCAGCCGCTTGTACAACGAGGTCTGGAGCTATGGAAAAGCGGCCGAGCCGATTCTGGAAAAGTACCTGAAGCTGCGCTACCAGCTCATGCCCTACATTTATTCGCTGGGCTACCGGACGTACGAATCCGGCGCTCCCTACATGCGAGCGTTGTTCATGGACTTCCCCGACGACCCCAACGTGGCCGGAATGGGCGACGAGTACATGTTCGGCCCCGCGTTTCTGGTGGCCCCAGTCACGGAACAGGGGGCAACCAGCCGTTCGGTCTACCTGCCGGCCGGCGCGGACTGGTACAACTATTGGACGAACCAGCGCATCCGAGGCGGCCAGACCGTCAAAGTGAGCGCACCTATCGACACCCTGCCGCTATTCGTTCGGGCCGGGTCCATCGTGCCCCTCGGAGAGCCCGTCGAGAGCACCAGCGGAACGCAGAAGTTGGCCCGCGTGCGGGTGTATCGTGGTGCCGACGGCGACTTCACGCTTTACGACGACGATGGCAAGACCTACGCCTACGAAGGCGGCGATCGAAAGATCACGCGCCTGCACTGGAACAACACAGCCGGCCGCCTCACCCACGAAGGGTTCCAGGCGTGGACTGGTCCCGACGATGGAATTCTGGAAATTATCGGACGCTAGAGAGCTCCCCAATTCCGCGGTGCAGGGCCGCCACTGCCGCCTTGGACGAAAGGCGATTTCACAACAGGAATCCGCGGTCGTGCGCGGATCCGTAGACTGCTTCGTGAAATTCCGGGAATCTTTGCCTCCTGTCTCTTAGTCCTAGTCTCCAACTGCGGCAGGCTTGGCGAGCGTGTGGGCGACAGAACATGTCGGGCAGACGAGGACTGTTCGGCATGGTTGCCAATGTCCCATTTACAGAACTTTGGACATGGTAAACTGAGGATTGGAGGAAGCGATGAGATCTAAGCAGAGGAATGCCGTATTGGCAAAAGCCAACCGTACACCATTTCCCTCAATTGTCAGGCACTCGGCCGACAGCGCCCACCAAGCCCTCGCACAGGCTTTTTTGAGGCGGTCCGTGAGAATGCTTGAACGGGTGAGTTCCTCTGCGTCGCCCGAAGCACTGAAGGCAGCTCTGTCCTCTCCTACCGATGTAGGTGGCGTCGCAACCCTGCTGTCGGATCTTGCTCCGCTTGGTGTCGACCTGTCCGTGCTGGATCCCTTCGTAGAGGCGATGGCGCGGGGAGCGGCGATCAAACAGGAATTGCTAACGAGCGGCGGAGCAGGCCTCACGTCCAGCCAGGTGTCGAGCGCCCTAGGCATTACCCGCCAAGCAGTCGACAAGCGTCGCCTCCGACGCGCTCTGCTGGCGGTGCCGAACGGATCGGGCGAGTACGTGTACCCAGCATGCCAATTCACTTCGGACGGAGTGATCCCCGGTCTTGAAGATGTGCTCCGGGCGTTTCAAATTAGAAGCCCGTGGACCCAACTCTCGGTCTTGCTCGCGTCCACCCCGGCTCTTGAGGGAAAGTCGATCATCGAAGCGCTAAAATCCGGCGCGATCGAGAGGGCGGTGGCGGTCGCTGCCTCATTTGGAGAACAGGCACCGTAAGCCACCCATGACGCCGAAATCCTTTCTGCCGAAGCGCCTCCCGTTAAGCCGCGTGAGGGCTGGGACCCACTGGCTGCGAATTCATGCGCAAGCCAGGAGTCCGCTTTGGTTCGGCCCTGCCCGTGGCCGTCCGGCGATTCATCGCTTCGACGATCCAGTTGGGCGATTCCGGGTGTGCTATTTCGGGACCACCATCGAGGTGTGTTTTGCCGAAACATTTCTCCGGAATCCGCCCGTACGAATTCTGGCACTCGACGACCTCGCTGAGAGATCCATCGCCACTGTGGAGGTGCGCCGGGATCTGCGACTCGTGCCGATTCACGGTCCGAGCCTCGCCCGGTTGGGGGTGACGGCCGAATTGGCGAGCGGCAACGATTATGCAACGTCGCAACTTTGGTCTCGTGGGCTGTGGGAGCACGACGACCACCCGGACGGAATCCTGTATCGATCTCGCCACGACGATTCGGCACTTTGCGTCGCAGTGTACGACCGTGCAAAAGATGGCTTGGTAATAGTTCAGGATCAAACTCTTGCCGACGACCCTCAACAGCTTGCGAGGCTTCTGCGGAGATATGGCCTGGGCCTGACCAATTGAACGGAAATTCCGAGAATTCTTGCCTCCCGGCGCAAGCCCCTGGCGGCTCTAATTCCGCTCAAGCGCGAAATTGGCGACTGTCCAGATTCAAGGGAATTCCGAGAACGTTTGTCCCTTGATGGTTGTTGTGGCGGGGTTTGCGGATTTACCTCGTTTACCTCATTAACCAGGAACGGTAAAACGGATCGCTGAAAAATATAGACTTATGTGACCAGAAAACAGCGTCTTTGACGCCTAACTCATTTATTTACAATCGATATCCATTTTCCCAAGCTGGACGTCGCGGGTTCGAGCCCCGTCTCCCGCTCCATGTTTTCAACAACTTGGAAGCACCCACCGATCCCTCGTTATTCCGTTTATTCCATTAAGCCGGGTTCGCTGTTTCGACCAGACTTTTGGGTTGCGGTTTTCGAAGCACTGCCGCTTCGAGTTTCTTCACGGCTGCCCCCTTCTGTTCCAGGTCGGAGCTCGTGTATACTTCCATACTCACGCCGAGCCCGTGGCCCCGTGGGTCCGACGCCACCTCCTGTGCAACTGAACCCGCTAACGCAGGCGGGCCAGTAGCAGAGGCACGGCCGGGCCAAGGGCGGAATGCTGGACGAAGCAGCGAAATCGCAGCAAGGAGGGCGGCGGCGTGTGAGACCTTCTTGGGTGCTCGCAGACTGCCCCCGCTGCGTTAAGCGTTTCGGCAGGTCCCACAAACTTAGCAAATCGTCCTGCCGATCCGTCCGCCAAGTGCTGTAGGCGCTCTCTGAGAGAGGCGGGGGTTGGGGCTACGGAGAGTGCAGCCAAATCCCATGTTTCGCGCCATGGCTGCCCTGTTGCAAGGGGAACACCACGGCAAACTCCGATCCGGCGCCCGATTTGCTCTTTACCGAAATGGCGGCCTGATGGACATCGGCGATCCATTTTGCGATAGCAAGCCCCAGGCCGGTGCCTTCGCCTTGACTCCGTGCCGGGTCTGCCCGGAAGAAACGTTCAAAAACACGGGGCAGCAGGTTCTCCGGGATTCCGAAACCAGTGTCGCGAACGCTGAGACGAACGTCCTCGGCATTCCGGTGGAGCTTGACATCCACGCTGCCGCCTTCGGGTGTGTACTTAATGGCATTGTCCAACAGCGTCCAGATCAACCGCCGGAGGCTCGAGCGGTCTCCTCGAATTTCACAGGGGCCTTGGACGCACCGCACGGTCAGGCGGTGACCTTTGGCTTCCGCGAGGACGCGCGCTTTCTCGCAGACATCTTTCACGAGCGCGGCCAAATCCGTAGGTTCGAATTGGATATCTACGTGACCGGCGTCGGCTCGCGCCAGCATGAGCATATCTTCCAGGAGACGGGTGGCTTCTAAAGACTCCTCCAGGATTCCTTCGAACGATTCCCGGCTATCGGCTTGCAGGTTCGGATTGCGTAACGCATATTCGGTGACCGCGCAGATATAGGAAAGCGGACTGCGCAGTTCATGGGAGGCATCCGCGGTAAAGCGTTTGATCTGGGCGACGGCGGTCTCCAACCGCGCCAGCATCTGGTTGAACGTCTCGGCCAGACGCTCCAATTCGTCGCGGGTTTGCCGAATCGGCAGCCTTTCCGAGAGATTGCCGATGCTGATGGAACGGACCGCCGCGGTGATGCGGTCGACAGGCTGGAGCACGCGCCGGCTCATGAGATAGCCCGCCAGCGCTGAGGCGGCCAAAAGCGCGGGAATCGCAGCCATCAGGCCCGCGGAAAACCGGGCCAACAACTGCCGATTGTCTTCCAGTTGCCCTCCGACAACGATTAGTACACTTTGCGAGCCCAAGGAAGCGGGGTGTTGGTACACACGGTATGGCCGACTCCGGAAGGTCACATCGACGAAGCGATCGGCGCGGTTTGAATTCAGTTGCGGCCAGGGAAAATCGGGCGGCGCAAGCGCGAACCTGGGATAGAGCGACCGGCCGGCAGGATCGAGGACACGAATGAGGTCCCCTTCCGGAGTGGCATCCGCAAACTCATCGTACTTCGCGAAGCGCACCGCCGGCGGATCGGCGGAGGAATTGGAGAGGACCTCCAACGCTCGCGCCCCGCGCCGCGTCAGCGTGCGGTCGCGCCCTCTGTCCAGCGAATACGCCAGGTCCGCCCACATAACGATGCCGAAGACAACGAAGCCGCATAGAAAAACAGCTGAGAACCAGAGAGTGAGGCGGAATGAAATGGAAGAGTCTCTCAAGCGGCTTCCACCCGCAGTGAGTATCCCACCCCCCTGATGGTGTGCAAGAGCTGAGGTTCATTCCCGTTTGCAATTTTGGCGCGCAGCGAACGGATAAAGACATAAAGCGTATTGTCGCTGACCGCGGCGCCGCCGCCCCAGCCGGCTTCCACCAGCACGTCGCGCGGCACAACACAGCCGGCGCGGCGCATCATGGTTTCGAGGAGGGAATACTCGGTGCGGGTCAGCGGCGCCACCCGGCTTCCGCGCTGCACCTCATGGGTACGCGCTTTGAGCACCAAATCCTCGAATTGCAAATGCGCCGGATACGCCGATGGGCCGCGCCTTGTGAGCGCGCGAATTCGCGCCAGGAGCACATCCAGCGAAAAAGGTTTGGTAAGGTAATCGTCGGCTCCGGAATCGAGACCCTGCACGATATCGGACATGGCGTCGCGCGCCGTCAACATGATGGTGGGGACCATGGATTTCGCCGCGCGCAGATTGCGCATCACATCGAAGCCGTCGCGGAGTGGCAACATGACGTCGAGAACGATCACGTCGAGGCCGCCCAAAATGCCGATGCTCAGCGCTTCTTCCCCATCAAAGGCCAGCGTTACCGAGTAGCCCTCGTTCTGTAGGGTGCGTTGTAAGAGACGTGCCATGCGCGGCTTGTCCTCGGCGACTAGGACCCTCATGCGAATATCCTAGAGGGCACACATGAGTTTTTCATGACAATCGGGTTTTGTTGGGTTTCTTCGTGATTTTACTTACGCCGGTTTGCGAACTATCGCGCGTTCAACAGCACCAGCCGGTCGCGGTAATTCACGATTAATACCGAGCCGGCCAGAGCAGGATAACCGATAAGACCATCCACTTCCAGGTTGTGGTAGCGGGTGGATATGGATAAGTCGATGACGACCAGCGGCTCCGCCGTAATCTCGCGGTCTCCGATGCGCAACTGGACCCCGTCCGCCAGAAGGGGGACGTCCATTTCCGCGGTGCCTGCATGAACAGGAATCAGTGGCGCCATCGATGGGGAGATTTTCAAGCGGCGGGCAGCATTCCATGAGATCGCGTTGTAGGATGCGCCGGTGTCGAGTAGGAAGAAACCCTCGTGGGCTTCGTTATACGTGCCCTTTAGGAACAGGAGATGGTTGCTGGAGACGGCACGCACCGCGCCGTGGGTGTCGGCCGGTTGCGGCGGATACGGCAGCAGGTCGAGGGTCTTCGCCGGGATGTCGAGCCGGATCAGAAAATCGGCGAACAGAGACAACGGCAAGGCGCCTTGAATGCCATCGGGTAGTTTCTGATCGGTGATGAGCAGCGGCGTATCGTGGAGCGTAAGATCCCCGATTTCGACCGTGCGCGCGCGGACTTGCTTGACCACTTTGGCGAGACGCAACCCGGCGCCAATCAAATCGAGGTCGGCTCCCCCCACGCAGCCCGACCTCATAGCGGCCTTGCGATCCAAAACCAGAAACTGTGCTCCGCTATCGAGCAGAAGCCGCAGAGGTGGTCCGCCATTGATCCGCGCCTTGGCCAGCAATCCGGATGTGCGGTTGGGCGGCGTGAAGAACGGACCCAATTTGAGCTGGTAGCTCGCGTGGATGCCGGCTAATTCCGGAGGGATCTCGCTGGGAGGCGAGGCCCCGAGGCCCAGGCGGAGGACGATTATGGTCAACAATCCAGCCGATCTCGCCAATCGCACCATCCGGTCCATCGAGTTACAAAAGTGTTTCTATAGTATGTCATTGTAGTTTCATTTTCAAACGTGCCGATGGCGGGGCAGTTGCGGGAAGTCGGGGAAAGCCAGAAGCGCCGACCTTCATCGACCCGTAGGGTGACCGATCACCGGCTGCTCGATCCGCACAGCGTGAATATTGCGTGACGTGCTTGCTTCTTAAGGTTCTTTTTAGATTCGGGTGCTCTAATACGGACTACCGGATCTAAATCTATGCGCCGTTCTTGAGGCCATCATGCTGCGAATATTCGTCCAATTCCTACTCGCCGGGGCTGCATCCGCGCTGATGGCGCAGCCCGTGTACCTGCCTGTTAACGCACCCTACGCCCAGAGCCTGGTAGTCGCAACCAAGGCCGCTCATCCCGAGCTTCAGGAATTGGGGCTGCATGGCATTCCGCCCGGTTTTGACGAGTACGCAGTCGTTGCCAGCAACTTCCCCGGCGAAGTCGGCAAGAAATCTTCCGCCGCCGACTTGGCCGTAGTCAGAACCGGCAAAGCCACCGTCGAGAGCAATGAACGCGGTAAGTTTTTCGATTTATGCCTGCCCATATCCCGCGCGAATGGACAGCCCCTCGGCATCACGGTCATGGAGATTCCCTTTGCGTTCGCCAAGGACGCCGGTGAGGCCATGGCCAAAGCCACCGCAGTGCGGGACGAACTGCGGAATAAGATTGGCAGCCACTCGCTGTTTGAAGAAACATCGGCCCCACTGAAAGCCCTGGAGACGATTACGCTGCCACCGGCGGTAAAAGGCCGGTTCGACCACTTCGGCATCGACCTGAAGCACAACCGCCTCTTCGCCACGCCGGAGGACTATCACGCGGTGCTGGTATTTGACCTGGTTACCTTGCAGCCTTTGGCTGAAATTCCGGGCATCGCCAGGCCCCACGCCATTCTCTATCGCGATGACTTGGATCGTATTTACGTCACGGACGGTGTAGACGGCGCGCTCAAGATCTTCGACGGCAAGACTTACCAACCGCTGGATAGCGTCGCGCTTGCCAAAGATGCCGACTCCATCGGCTACGAGCCGGCGCGCCGCTATCTTTACGTGGTGAACGGTGGCAAGGACGTTGGAGAGCCGTTCTCGCGGGTGACCGCGATCGACACCACAACAGGCAAAAAGGTGACGGAGATTCGGATTGAGGGCGACACACTCGAAGCCATGGCGCTGGATGCCTTTCGGCCACGGCTATACGTGAACAACCCGGCTAAAGGGCAGGTGACGGTGGTGGACCGGTGGAAGCAGGCGGTGATCGCTTCCTGGCCGGTGACCATGGGAAAAGCAAATGTGGCCATGGCCCTCGATGAAGCCCGTCAGCGCCTGTTCGTCGGCTGCCGCAGCGGGCACGTGGTAGTGTTCGACTCGAACACCGGCAAGGAACTGCAAGCCCTGGCCATTGCGAAGGGTGTGGACGATCTGGAGTTTGACGCCGCCAACCGGCGCCTTTATTCCGCCGGCAATGGCACGGTGGATGTGTACCAGGAAATCGACGCCGATCATTTCAAGCTGTTGGGCAGCATTGCCGCTCAGCCGCAGTCCAAGACCGCGCGGTTAGCGCCGCAGATTAACCGTTATTTCGTGGCTGGGCCGCAGATAGGAGAAGGCGCGGCAACCATCCAGGTGTTTCAACCGCTGGGGATTCATCCAGTTGAGCCGCCAGCGTCCGAGACTGCGCAACCGGTACACGCTCCATGGGCGCTCCAACTGGAGCTTTCCACGCTCTCGGCGCACCCGGATCTCCGCAAGATGGGGCTGCACGCCGTTCCGCCGGGCGGCAAAGACAGCGTGATCATCGCCAACGCCAATACAGCCCGGATTGGGATCAAGTCTTCGGCAGGCGATCTCGCCGCCGTTAAAGACGGCAAAACGTATTGCGCAAAGAAGGAGGACGGTTCGTTCTACAACCTGAAACTGCCGCTGAAGGACGCATCCGGAAACAGCATCGGGATCCTGGTGATGGAGATGCCCTTCACGTCGGCTGCCGATGACACAGAGGCGATCGAGGAGGCCGAGGGTCTGCGAGCCGAACTGGCCGCAGGCGAGCGCACCGAGGCGGTGGGGTAGCGCCCCGGCCGCGGAGTTCGAGCCCCAGCGAGTGATCCTCGGCTGGACCGGCGATCCCGCCCACTCTCAGTCAGTCACCTGGCGCACCGAAAAGCCCGCGGAGACTCCGCAGGTGCAGTTTGCGCTGGGAAACGCAATCCGAATTTTGTCGATGGCGCGGCCGCGGCGCCGGCTAAATCCGATTCGCTGGATATCGGAAACGGCAGGACTGTGGCTACCTATCGCGCCAACATGGAGGGTTTGAAACCCGAAACTCACTATCTCTATCGGGCCGGCGACGGCAAGAACTGGGGCGAATGGAACGGTTTCTGTACCGCCAGCGACCAGCCGAAGAGATTCCGGTTTCTGTATGTCGGCGATGCTCAGAATGACATTAAGTCGCAGTGGTCCCGCTGCATCCGGGCAGCCTACGCCAGATTGCCCAAGGCTGCCTTCATCGTTCATGCGGGCGACCTGGTGGCTTCCGGCTATCGAGACGACCTCTGGGGCGAGTGGTACGACGCCATGGGATTCATCGCCGCCGGTATCCCGGCGCTCCCGGTGGTCGGAAACCACGAGTTGGAAAAGCCCAAGGGCGCGCCGCCGTCCCTCGTGCTGCCCGCGATCTGGAGAAAGGAGTTTGCCTATCCGCTGAACGGACCCGACGTGACGGAGGACGAGTCGTTCTACATCGACTATCAGGGTGTTCGCTTTATCTCGCTTAACGTCAACCGGATGGAAAACGAGAAACAGTTCGACGAGAATCGCGCGACGATCGAACAACAGGTCGCGTGGGTGGAGAAGGCGCTCAAGAACAACCCGAACCATTGGACGATCGTCTGCCAGCATCAGGCCCTGTACTCGATGGCGCAGAAGCGGAATTATGCCAGGATGCGCGAAATGCTGCTTCCCGCCTATGGCACGATCATCTTTACGCGCGCAGCCACAAAATCGCCGGCGGCAAAATCGTCGCCCCGGACGCTCCCGGAATCGTGCACATGATCTCCGTCAGCGGCCCGAAGATGTATGAAGTGGATCACGATTTATTCGAGCCGTTGCAGGCCAAAGTGATCCCCCACACGCAGATGTATCAGACTATCGACGTAGATCCGGATAAGCTGGTTCTGCATGCGTACTCGTCGGAGGGTGCACTGCTCGATGGGTTCCAGTTGGAGAAGAAGGACGGCCGCAGCGTTTATTCCGAGCTCGCCAAACCCGCGGCATAGATTGTAAGTATTCGGGGCAGAAGGCATTCTGCCCCTGAACCGCCGCAGTGTTTTGTTCGGATGACTAATGCGCGGCCTTGATGACCGCCGCCACATCTTCCATTTGATCCGTCGAGATGAGGTCAGCGTGTGCGCGCACGGCCGCTTGCCAGCGGGGCATGACTTTTTCCTTGGCGCCGAAATTGTAGTCCTTGTCCCAGCCTTGGTTCTCAGCTTCGGTGTAGCCATCCAGGCAATAGAAACCGACGAAATAGCCCAGACGGTGGCCGTAATCCACAAACTGCTTCAAGCGCGCTTCCGACGCGGCGGTCCATTCCCCGGCCCCGGTTTCGCCGCCTTTTTCGACAAAGGCCCAATTGGTGGCGAACCAGCGGTGATAGTTGTCCGCCTTGTGAGGCACCAGTTGCTCGGGATCGAGAGTGGAGAGGAACGCAATGGCCTCGGCGCGGCGCTCCCTCGGCAGCTTGTTGGGATTCTCATCGAATTTCGGCACTGTGCCGAACACGCGGATTTTCCCGCCAACCGGGACCTGGTCATAGAAGAACTGCTGCTTGATGTCGTTCTGCTTGTCTTCCACCAGCACCATCATGGGCTTCAAATCAAAAGGCGACTGAGTGCCGATGTCGGCGGTCTTTTTGGCGGTCGTGATCCACGCTTCATATTTATCGAGCACTTTCGAAATCGCTTGCAGATGCTCCGGCGGGTCGTTCTTGATGTCCAGATACAGAATAACCAGGGGCCAATTCCCCTTATTCCCTTCCTTCATCGCCTTTTCCATAATGGGCTTTATCTTGGGGAAGAAGAAGGTTTCAAGCGTAGGGTCGTCGGCGCCGCCCACATTCTTGGCACCGTGGATCTCGAGTGAACGGCCATCCACCCAAGCCAAGTCCTGTTCTGTCGCGAGGGGCAGGCCGGCGGCGATTGCCCGGTCGAGTCGGTCCGCGTATTTCCCGTGGTCCGGGTAGGCATTGTGAGACAGGATGAGAATTCTCGAACCGGGTGTGTAGGTGTTAGTGACTTTAGCCGCGAGCGCGGCGGTGAGGAGCAGGCAGGCGGTGAGAAGCGCGCCCGCGCCGGCCCCAATGACGATCGATAGCCTTTTTTTCATGCGATACCTCCTCGAATGGGTAAATGGGATCGAAGTTATTTAAAACGCCAAACGCAATGCGAACTGTACCTGCCGGGCAGGGAACGTAGCCGTGATCTTGCCGAACGAAGAACTGGAAGCGTCGCCATTGGCCGGGGAAAAGTTGGTCTTGTTCAACGTATTGAAGACTTCGCCACGGAATTCGAGGCTTTTGCCTTCCCACGGCAAGCGGAACTGCTTGTGGATGCCGAGATCGAGATTGTAGAGTGAATTACTGCTGGCGATGTTGCGGCCCGCGTTACCGTAGGGATGCGTGACGTCGGTAGGTACCGAGACCATGGCCGCGTTGAAATAGGCCGCGGGTGTCTGCTGACTCACCGGCAGCATCGGATTGCCGAGTACGTTGGGACGGTAGATTGCCGAGTTCTTCGTACCATCGGTGGCGAGGAACGCCGCGCTGGGATCGTAGGTCAGGTTGATAGGCTGGCCGCTGAGCATTGAATTGATGCCCGAAAGCGTCCACCCCCCGAACAGCGCGTCGGCGAAATACGGCATCGTCGAGGCGTAGCGGCGGCCGTGGCCGAAGGGCAGGTCGTAGACTGCGGAAAGGGTGTCGTTGAAGGGCTGATTGTAGCCCGAGGGCCCTTTGCCGCCCGCCGAGTCGAACAGGTTTACAGCCTGCTGATCCCCGTTCGCGGCTTCCAGCGCGCCGCAAGCATCGTCGATCGCCTTGGACCAAGTGAACGAATTGAGCAACGTGAAACCTTGCGAGTAGCGCTTCTCAATCTTGACCTGCAGGGCTTCATAGGAAGAGAAGCCGGCGCCGTAGTTGGCGTCGATGTTTTGGAACGCTTGATCGGGCCGGCGGGCGTTCACTCCCAGGCTCTGACCGGCTGCGTTCGGGAGCGCCTGATTCAGATCCTCGTTCACCCACAACCCCACGCTATGGTTACCGGAGTATCCGAGGTCCAAAATCAGGTCCTTGGCCAACTCGCGCTGGATCGTGAAGTGCCAGTTCTGAACGTAGGGCGTGCGAATGGTCGGGTCGATAAAGACCGTCTTAGTGGTCGCCGTCGAGAAACTTGCCGGCGATGCGAAACCGGCAGGATAACCCATTTGTGTCGGCAGGTAACAGGTGGAAAGACTGGAAACACTCGGATTCGCCCCGCAGAGTGGCGTCAATGTGATCGTGTTTCCGTTAACCGAGTAGGGCGCCTCGGTCATTTGTGCGTTCACGACAAATGGACCGTTATAGTACAAATAACTGTCGCTGCCCTGGCGGAAAAACTGGATATAGCTAATGCCGTACCCCGTACGGATCACGGTCTTCGGATCGATGGTGAAAGCAAGGCCGACGCGCGGCGCGAAATTCTTGTAGTGCGGATGAACGAGAGCCTCATCGTAGAGCGAGCCGCTCGTGGCCGTGACCAGGGCATTCGTCGCGGGATCGTAGTTCGTCATATGATTGTCCCGCTCATACTCCGGCGTCGCGAACTCGTAGCGGACTCCGAGGTTCAACGTCAGTCGTGAAGAAACTCTGAAGTCGTCTTGCAGATAGGCAAAACTCATCCATTGGCGCTGGTGGGCTTGGGTAAAGTTCGTAAGCTGATAGACAGATTGCGCGCCGAGCAGGAAGTCGGCGAGGTTATAAATGTTGTTGCTCTTGGCCGTCGTCGGCTTCGAGTATTGGCCGCCATAGGTATTCTGGCCATAGGCGGGATTGAAGTCGTTGATCGTCGTGTCGATGTTTTGAAACTCGTATCCGGCCTTCAAGGTGTGGCGCGATAGGACCTTGGAATAGTTCACCTTCGGGTTAAACACCAGCGGATTCTGCCACTGCGGGCTGGTGTAATCACGCCCGTAGGACGTGTAGCCTGAGATATTCTGCGTGGTCAGACCGCCGGCGAGCGCCGGATCCGTGGGCAGGCCGCTGATACCGTAAACGTCCAGCATCTCGTTCTTTCCATCCATCGTCGCCGGTGCTTTCATCCCTTCCGTCTTCGATGCGCCCACCCGGAATTCCATCAGCGACGTGGGGCTGATAGTCCAGGTGACTCCGGTCGCCGTTTGCCAGTTCATCACGCGCGAGACAATGCCAGCGCCTTGGCCCGATGGCCCCGGCACGGCCGGTCCCGCAGTCTGGTTGTAAAGGTGGTAGCTGTAGCGAGTGAACGCGGTGAGTTTATCGCTGAAGTAGTGGTCGTACCGCAGATCGAACTTGTTGTCTTCGTCGGGAGTCGTCGCCAGATACGAGAAGTTACTTGTGTTTCCCGGTAGGTCCGGCGCCGGAAGGGCGTTGAAGACCGTGGTTCCGAAGTTCGTCAGCCGCGATGCGGGGATTATGCCGCCAGGGAAGGGCGCAGTCGGGTTGTACGGATCGACCACGGTCAGCCCCGAGAAGTTGCCCGTCCGCTGCGCGAGCGTGGGTACGCTCGTCGTCGACAGTGAGTGTTGCATGCGCTGGAAGCCTTCGTAATCGATGAACGCAAACGCCTTGTTCTTCTTGACGGGCGCACCCAGGGTGCCACCGAATTGGTTGTAAATGTATACCGGCTTGGCCCCTCCCACGGGCTTGAAGAAGCCGGTTGCGTTCAAGTCGGTATTGCGCAGGTACTCCCACAGCGAACCATGAAACTCGTTTGTCCCGCTGCGCACGCTCGCGTTGACCACGGCGCCGCCCACGTGCCCGTACTCCGCGCTGTAGGCGTTCGTCGTGACCTTGAATTCCTGCAGCGCGTCCGGCGAGACCTGGATCACTTGATTGGAAAGTCCCTGGTTCGAGGTGCCGTAGGCGTTGTTGTCAACGCCATCGAGTATAAAATCGTTAAACTGGCTGCGCATCCCGTTCACGTTGAATGAGGCCTCGCGCTTGCTCAGCGCGTAGGACAGGCGAACGCCAGGCGATAGCAACGCGAGCGCCGCCGTGTCGCGTCCGTTCAGCGGCAGATTCGCCACGTCCTCGTGGCCGATGACTTCGCCCCGATCGCTCGACTCCGACTCAACCGTCGACGCCGTCTCGTGCACCTCGACCATTTGCGTGACATCGCCGACTTCCAGCTTGACATCGACGCGTTGGCGTGCGTCCACCTCGACCCGAAACTCATTGGTCTCCACGCGCTTAAAACCCGGCGACTCGGCCGAGATCTTGTATCTGCCGATGTGCACCTCCAGAAACCGGTAGGTGCCACGGTCGTCGGTGAACGTGGTTTGCAGTACATTCGTATCGAGGTTCCGCAGCGACACATGCGCCCGGACCACTACCGCGTCGTGCGGATCGAGAACCGTTCCCAGCACTGCCGCGGTTTCGAACTGGCCAAAGCAACTAGTGGCCAGACCGAGGATCGAGAAGATCAAAATCGCCGTCTTATGGGTGAGCTGGATTCGCATAAGTGGTTCCATTCAAAACTGATTTAAGGACGCGATTCACTACTAACGTCTGTTTTGAAGTGTCAATAGAACAGCTTCAAGGCGAACTGCAATTGTCTCGCCGGGTAGGTGCTCTGCGTTTGACCGAACGCGGCATTGCCCACCACGGAGTTGGCGTTCTGGAAGTTAGTCCTGTTCTGGAGATTAAAGGCGTCGGCGCGGAATTGCACGCGAATGCGCTCTCCCACGGAGACCTCTTTTTGCAGGCTCAGGTCCAGGTTGTAAAGGCCGGGGCTGCGGCCGACATTGTCGCCCAGATTACCGAACGGCTGCGTGCGGCTGGGCGGAATGATCAAGGCGGCCGGGTTCCAGTATTGCAGCCAGGTCCGCTGGTTGGACGGCAGGAAGGGATTCCCCACCAGATCGGGCCGGTAATCCTTGCTATCCGAGCTGACCGTGTAATCCGACGCCGGAGAGTAGATGAAGTTGATGGGGTTTCCGCTATACATCGAGTTAATCCCGGCCATCCGCCAGCCGCCCAGAATGAGGTTTAGCGGGTTGGACATCGTACTGGCGAACTTCCTGCCGCGGCCCACGGGCACTTCCCAAATCGCGCTCAGGACGTCCAAAAAGGGGACATCTTCCGTGGCGAGGCCTTTCTCGGACCAGGGATTCTGATAGTTGATGCGTGTGTTCTGATTGGCCACCACCGTGCCCACGCTGACGTCTTCCAACTGGCCCGGAGACAACTCGATAGCCTTGGACCAGGTAAAGTTGTTCAACAGCGAGAGACCGCCCCGGAAGCGCCGTTCCAGTTTGGTCTGCAATCCCTCATACGTGCTGTTGTCGCGGTTATAGGCAATCTGGATGTTTCCGAAATTCTGGATGGGGCGCCTCGAGTTCAACGGGATGGCGGCCGCCGGCAACGGAGGATTGGGAACCGCCTGGTTATAATCGGCGAGCAAGAGCAGGCCTATGCCCTTGTTGCCCACGTAGCCGACATCCAGCATCATATTTCCGGGAAGCTGATGCTGGATCGAAAAGTGCCAGCTCATTACATAGGCGGTCCTGGTGTCGGCGGGAATGTACCGGAACCGGGCGTTGACTTGGTTGATGTTGCCGGCGACGAGCGCGTCCAGCGGGTAGCCCTGCTGGGTCGTGCGGAAGCAGTTGTTATAGTCGGAAGACCCCTGACACAATCCCTGCGATGGCTGTTGCGAAATCGAGAGCGAAAGCGTCTCGGGGTAATTCTCGGGCAGCAGGTCTTCGGCGCCAAGCCGGTTAAAGTTCACATAACTTACAGCGAAGCCGGAGCGCACTACCCACTTCGGGGCCGGAGTGTAAGCGAATCCGACTCGCGGCGCAAAGTTGTCGTAATCGGGATGAATGGTGGAGCGGTCATAAATGGATCCGCTCGTGGCATAGACGATGGAATCGGTGACCGGGTCGAAGTTGCTGAGATGGTTGTTCTTCTCCATTTGCGGCGTGGCAAATTCGTACCGCAACCCCAGATTCAAGGTCAGCTTGGAAGAGGCCTTGAAATCATTCTGCACATATCCGAACGCCATCCATTGCTGCATGATCGGAAAAAACATGTTGGAGATGGCGTAGCTGCTGCGCGCGCCGACCAGAAAATCGGCCAAGTCGTAAGTGCCTGCAATGGCCTTGCCCCCGGTTGGCTTGCTGAATTGACCGGAGTAGGAGTCGGCTCCATAGTCGTTGGTATTGTCGTTCACGCGGGTGCTGTAAGAGAGATATTCGAACCCGATCTTAGTCGTCAGGCGGCCCATAATCTTCGAGAAATCTATCTTCGGGAAGTCGCGGACCATTGGGTCCTGAACCAGCGGCAGGCCGCTATCGCGCCCCATGGCGGTAAAGCCGCTGATGCTCTGAGCCGTCAGGCCGCCGCCAACCGGATAGCCTTCGGGCAGCCCGGGGATGCCATATAGTTCCTGCATGCCGGGACCGCCCAGGCCGAACGGATCTTCCCCCGCTTTGGTCCGCGTGACGCCGGCGTGCACATCGATCATCATGGTGGGCGATATCACGAAGCTCAGGGAGGCCGCCAACCCTTGGCTCATGGTGTGCAGGAAACCGTCCACGCTGGCGCCGCTGGCCAAGCCGCCGCCATAGATCGGGCCGGGGATGGGCGTATAGCCGGTTTCATTGCTCTTGCGCTGGCTGAGGCGCACAAAACCGTTCAGCTTGTCGCTGAAGTGATGGTCCAGCTTGAGGTCGAACTTATCGGTGTGATCGATAAACGCCGGCGTCGATTGGTAGTTGTAACCACCGATCGATATGTTGGGCGCGGGCAACTGGCTCAGAACTTTGGTCGCAAACGGGGAAATGGCGCTGGCTGGAATGACTCCATTGCTATACAAACCGTTGGTGAGCGGATTCATGATGGAAGTGCCCAGGATGCCATTCCGCTGGTCCATCGTGGGAATCGTCGAGTACATGATGGTCTGGGTGGTGGAACGATTGCCTTCGTAATCCGCGAAGAAGAACGTCTTGTCCTGGATAATCGGCCCGCCGACGGTGGCTCCAAACTGGTTCTTCTGTAATACCGGCTTGAGATCATCGACCGGCTTGAAGAAGCCGGTAGCATTGAACACGGTGTTGCGATCGAATTCCCACAGCGTTGTGTGCAGTCGATTGGTGCCGCTGCGAAAGGATGCGTTGATGACCGCACCCGCCGCGTTTCCGTATTCCGCGCTGTAATTGTTGGTCTGAACGCGGAATTCCTCCACGGCGTCCGGGGGTGGCTGAAGGATCTGGTTGGAGTTCACCACATTGGAGGTCGCATAGGCGTTGTTATCCACGCCATCGAGCTGGAAGTTGTTATTCTCAAAGCGCTGACCGTTCACGTTGTAGGACGCTTCACGGTCATCGCGCAAACCTTTGCGGGCGCCGTCGGCGAGCAGAGTCAAGTCGGCGTACGATCGTCCGTTGAGTGGAAGGTCCACGATCTGCTGCTGGCCAACGACCTGTCCGCGTCCGCTCGAGTCAGTTTCCAACTGCGTGGCGGCGCCGCTGACCGTGACCGTTTCGGAAATCGACCCGACCTTCAATTCGAGATCCACGCGCTGCCGCGCATCCACTGTCACCTGAAACGTATCGGACACCGACTTCGCGAACCCCTTGGCCACCGCCTCAAGCTCGTACCGGCCGATGTGAACGTTCAGAAACTCATAGGTCCCACTGTTTCCACACGCGAATTTGGCGGAGACCCCCGTGTCGACATTGGTTAGAGTTACATTGGCGCCGGACACCACTGCTCCGCTGCTGTCCGTGATAGTGCCCAGCACCGCCGCCGTGTCGAATTGAGCGTGCAGAGCCGCCGGAACCGCTAATATCGCGATCGTGCCGATTACGGCCAGAAGGCCGAACACACGTCGAGGCTCCGCTGGAGTCGCGTCACAATTGGTTATGTCGAACATAGGAGTCTCCAAGAAATTGACTTTCGGTTATCGGGAAGCTCGAATGTTGCTTTCCTCGAGCAGTTTCGCCACTTCCTGAGGCTGATCCGTGGCAATGAAATCCACCTTGGCGCGGATCATCGCCTTCCATCGGGCCTCGGCGGCTTCCAGAGATCCGAAGTTGTACTTGGCGCTCCAACCCATTTTCTTGGCGGTGTCCGCATCGGTGCCGTCTTCATTCCACAAGCTGATGAGATAGCCCATCTTATGCGCGTAGTTGACGAAGGCCTCCAGGCGCGCTTGCTTTTCCGGCGTCCATTCCCCGGCTTCCGACTTCTTGCCCGGCTCGATTGCGTCCCAGGTATTACCCCACCACCGGCGATAGTTGGTAGCACGCTCTGTGACGAGTTCCTCGGGCTTCATGCTGTTTCGGGCCTGGTCGATCTGTCTCCCAGTCAGGCCGGTTCCGGGCGGGAGGTTGAATTTCGCCGTGCCGAATGCGATGATCTTGCCGCCGACCGGGACGCGATTGTAGAAGTATTCCTCTTTAATGTCATTGTCCTTATCCTGCAGCATCACCAGCATCGGCTTTAGGTCGAGAGGCAACAGACGCGTGGGATCGTCGGTCTTGACGGCGGTGGTCAGCCAACCCTGGTACTTGTGTAAGATGCCGATGAGGTACTCCAGGTGCTCCGGCGGGTCGTTCTTGATATCCAGGTAGAGTCGGATCAACGGCCAGTTGCGCTTATCGTTGGACTTCAGCGCCTTCTCCACGATGGGCCGCACGGCTGCGAAGAACTGCTGCTCCAGAATGGGCTCGTCGCCGGTGATCTCGCTGAATCTCCGTTCCGGAAAGTCGCCAACCAACGAGAAGTTCTTGCCCGTTTTGGGATTCGGCCCCCAGGTCAGGTCGATTTCGATAGCCAGCGGCGTACCAGCCGCAACTGCACGGTCGAGACGGTCGGTGTATTGGCCGGCCTGTGGGTAAGCGTTGTGAGCCAAAACCAGTGTCCGGGCGCCGGGCGCGAACTGAGCGAACATCGGGGTGAGCCCCGCCAAAACCAAGAGTGTCAAGACACACGTAATCGAGCGTCGCCGCATCGAAACTCCTTCTTACTCCGATAGAGTCGGGTATGTAAGGAGAGTACCCGAGCCAGGTTGCAGCGCGGTGAAAGGAAGGTATCAGTCGAGTGTATTTATCGCGTGTGCGAGTGTACTACTAAGTTGTGTCAAGTGAATGATAAGATCAATAACTCGGCAATAACAACGATGAATGCGGCGTCGCTGAAGAGACACTCTCCCCCAGTCGTTTTCAGTCGCGGTTCCGAGCTACGCACTTGAGGGACTTGACAAACTAAGACACCCGGTTCCGCCGAGTTACGGGCAGGGACACGCGAAACGTCGATTCCTCGCCAAGGGCGTGTCTCTATTTCTCCACTACCAGCAGGACGAACGATTCGGGTTTGATCGTGCGCCGCGCACGAGTCGTAGACTCCGTCGCGGGCGCCGGCTCATATTCGGCCGCACTCAGGAAAATCTTTCCGGTTTTCGAATCGAAACCTTGTCCTCCCGGCCGTTGCTGGTGAACCCGTGCTTGAATTCCGGAGCCACAGCCGCTCCGTGCACTCCAGGCGTGTCGGAAATTGTTCCCACAAGTTTGCCGGTGTCGGCGTCAACCACGTTGACTTCCCCGCCGTGCGAGACATACAGCCGGCGCGCCTGACTGTCGATGGTCACATAGTCGAACCCGCCGTCGCCGGGAACGGGGTAGCGTGCTACCACCTGGTAATTCGTCGCACCCTGCACCAAGGTTGCAAAGGAGAAGAAAACGAGCGATGTAGCTTCGATGAGTCGCATAGTTCCTTTCGCCTCGGAATCAGTCAAAACATGAAGCGGATCTGCGATTCCAAACGGCGGTTATTTGCGTTTTCGTAGAAACCCTCGCCGTTCGGTCCGCCCGCAATCTGGTTGGCGGACCCGAATAACGGGGATGTGATATTTCCAATAATCGGCCCTGGATTGGTGTGGTTCAAGAGGTTCCGGACCGAGAGCCCGAACGTGAGATTGAAACGGCGCGAGGTGCTGGGCGTTCCCAGAACCCGGCCCAGGCCGCGGCCGCTGACCGCGGCCAGAGCGGTGGCCGTGCCCGAATCGGGGCGCTGTTCGCCCGCCGATCCGCCTTTCTCCCCGCCGAATCCGATGGTTTTTGCCAGCCGCAGGTTTACCGCCACCAGTGCCGGTCCCGTTCCGTAATTGCGAGGCAACAGTGCCTCACCAGGCGATGGGTTCGGATCCAGCAGTCCGTAGGCCGTGCGGATGACGCCAGGCTGGTTCGGATCCGTGGCCACCCCCGGACGGCCGTTGAAAAGCGTGGTGCCATACAGATCGCTGCCGGCGGTAATGTCGAACGGGGTGCCGCTCTGCACCACGACGAACGGGCTGATCCGGATCTTCCATTTCAGGTTGATCGAGCCCCCGACATTGAAACGATGCCGCACATCCGTGGAAGCGGAGCTATATTCACCCCGAGAGTCGTAAGGGTTGGCGGGGAAGGTATTGATGCCATCCGTGTTGCTCAGAGCACGGTTGAAAACATAGAAGCCGAACAGCGAGACACCTTTGAGCCGCGAATTCACGTTCGCGATGAACTGATTCTGATTGTAGAGTCCCGAGCTTTCCATCAGGAAGAACGGTCCCGCATGCCCCAGTGGGAATGTGCCGCTGCCGGGGTCGCTGGAATTGTAGGTGCCCGGCAGGGGCGCGTTGATATCGGTCGATCGAAAGAGGTGAACGCCGTGCGAGTTCGTATAAGTCGCGGCGATGGTAGTGTTGCCCGGTAACTGGCGCTCCACGGTAAAAGCTGACTGCATGATGTAGGGCGCGCGCAAACCGGAGCTAACCTCTTCTATCACCTGGGAAGACCGAAAAGCAGCCAGTGCGGCCGGCGAAGGGATTTCGGGAAAGAAGTCGGGATTATCGACCGCGTACTGCTGCTGCACGGTGCCGTTCATACGCGCCGCGGTCAGCGTGTTGGCCAGTGCGAAGCGATCGTAAAACATGCCGAAGCCGGCGCGCAGAACCGTCTTGGCTCGCTGATTTCCGGCCGTCGCCGCGGGCGCCCAGGCAATGGCGATACGCGGCGCCACGTCGGACCGGTCGTGAATATTGGTTTGTGTCTCATAGCGCAGCCCGAAACTGAGAGTCAGGTTGGGCCGCAGGCGCCAGTCGTCGCCGGCGAACACTCCCGCATCCACCTGGTGGACTGCCAGGCCGGGTGTGCCGGCATTCATACTGAACTGGGTGGCACCCCCGCCCAGATTGCGGATCTGCTGGGGCGAGTAACCGAGTTGCTGAAAGACCAGCGTACGGCGATAGCTTTCGATAGAAGTAATCGGCGCGGCTTCCGGCTGGCCGGCCCCATCCACCACCGGTTGATTCCGCGCATCGAGCACCGGCGCCAGCGCGGTGCCGGCAAATGTAAACGTGCCGTCGAAATTCTGCGGCGAAGTGCTGGCTTCCGTCTGCGCCCGCAGCCGCACTCCGAACCGTAACGAATGCGCCCGCCGCAAGATAGACGTGTAATTCTGCAACTCGTAACTGTTCTGGGTATCGAAGCTGCTGCCGAATGGCGAACCGCCGCCATTGAACGCTCCCAGCACCACGATTTGCGGGCTCAGGCTATCGGCAATCTGTTCGACCGCGCTGCGGTAATACTGAAATCGGGTTTCATTGACCGTCGCACCCCGCACCAGGGTATCCGCCGCCTGCGCCGTCTGGTTGGTGAACTGGGAATGGTACGCGCGCGTTGCGAGGTCCAAGCCGCCCACGCCGTTATCGCGCACGTCCGAGTGTGTCACGCCGTAGCGGAACATCAGCGTGTGGCTTTGGTTCAGTTGGTCATCGATGCGCGGACTGACGCGCGTGTACCGCCCGGGAATCACCGTCGAGCCGGCAAACGGTTCAACCGCCAGTGACTGTGGATTGAGTGTCACTGCATTCGTGACGGTGCCGTTGTCCACCATGTTGCGCTGCGCGTCCACTGTAAAGGACGCGCGATGGCCCAGCGGCCCGCCTCCGCCGCCCTCGAACTCATCGAGCAGGAAGTGCGCCTTGTCGGGAGCGTATGGGTTGCGCGAGTTCCAGAACTGGTTGGCGAAATTGTAGTTGATTTCCGCGTGGTATTTGTCGGATCCCGGCTTGGTGAAGATTTCGATTTTCCCGTAACCCAGCTTGTCGTATTCCGGAGAAAACGGGTTCTGATTGATCCGTATTTCCCGGATCGAGCCTTTTGCGGGAAGCTCGCCACCGCTGAAGCCATCCACAAAAATGGCGCCGCCATTGGGCCCGGCCGAGGGGCCGGCCAGGGCCTGGAGGTCGGCCGCGAGGTCGTTCGGATCGTCGGAGAGCGCGTCCAGATCGCCGCCGCTCAGCACCACCGCGCTCGCATTGTTCGAGGACTCCGTACTTAGGGCGGGCGCCGAATTCTCCCGCACCGTCACTTTTTCCGTTAGGGAATCGACCTTTAGAATGAGATCCAGCACCTGCGAGCCCGCCCTCAGGCTAACCCTCGCCGGCTGTGCCTGGCTCAACAGGCGCGCCGATGCCCGGACAGTATAGTTGCCGGGCGGCACATTCGCAAAGGAGTATGTCCCCTGCTCGTCCGCGGTCGTCGACTGCACCAGCCCAGCGCTTCCCACCAGCACGACGCTCGCGCCGGGAACAACCGCGCCGCTCTCGTCCGCGACCTGACCGTGCAGCCGGGCGGTCTGAGCAACCAGCGCGGATGAAGCTAACATTGCGAGCAGAAACAGGTACCGGGTCGTCTTCATAACACTAATGAACATGTGCGCCGTGAACGGGAGCGGGCATAGTCATTCCGGGTTTCAGTGCGGCCCACAGAATCTGGTTCAGCTCGTCGGGATCGGCCCGGTCGATGTCGGAAAAATCCAACCTCAAGGAGGCTCGGGCGCCGGGGCCGGAGTCCGGATTCCGGGCCGTCATGTCGACCTGTGCCGGCACTGCGTCTATAGGTTCAAACGATGGCTCGGTGGTGAAGGAGAAGTACATGGGAGTGGCGGCGGCGTCGAATTGGGTCATCGGATCCAGACCGAGGATCAGCTCCATGGTGCGCACCATGGAAGATGTCGTATACATGGTGCTGTCCACTACGCCGCGCTTGCTCCAAGGCGAAATGAGCAGTCCGACCGTGCGGTGCGCGTCGACGTGGTCGGGCCCGTTCTGGGCGTCATCCTCGATGACGAAGATGGCAGTCTCTCTCCAGAACCGTGAGTGGCTCACGGCTTCGATAATCCGCCCCAGGGCCAGGTCGTTGCCGCCTACCAGGGCGACCGGAGTGAAAGCTTTGGGAACCAGGCCCTGCGTGTGATCCTCGGCAAGCGCCATAACCATGAAGTTAGGCCACTCGCCAGTCTTTTCGGCGTCCTCGAGTTCGCGGATGAACACCGCGGCCCTGTCCAGGTCGCGTCCATTGGCGGCCCTCCTTACGTTGAGCCACTCCTTTGAAACGTGGCCAGCCAGCGATCCGGCAGCTTGCACCTGGGGCGCCGATTCGGGAGAGGAGATGAACCTGGTCATCTCGCCATAGGTTCGAAAGCTCAGGCCCTTGCGCGCGCAGGCGTCCCAGATGTAGCCGGCGGGCGAAGATGTCAACCGCTCGTCGGCTTTCGGCTCGGCGCGGCGGCTGTAGCTGTTGACCCACGCCTTCTCAATGAAGTCGGTGGCATAGGCCCCGTCGCACCACTGGTGTCCGTCCTCGGAGACTTCGCCGTCGCAGTACAGATTGTCGAGATTCACCGTTCTTCGTGCCAGAGCGTGTGCGTTGGGCGTGACCTTGGCCCCGAACAGCGTCAGCTTCGGGTCGCCGTTGCCCGTTCCCAAGTCGCCGAAGACCTCATCGTAAGTGCGGTTCTCGCGGATGATATAGAGTACGTGGCGGATCTTGGGAAACACCTCGCCGCGGACCTTCGCAGCCGAGGCCGCATCCACATACGCAGCGGGTGTTGGAACGTTGGCCGCCGCCTGTTTGGTGTAGGCGGCGAGCTGCTGCGCATCCGGAACATCGACTATCGAAAGATGCCCGCTGAGGATTCCAGCGATGTAATCGTAAGGCATGGCTGGATCGGGCGTTTTTTCCTGGAAGATAGTGACAGGGGGGAAATTGTTCCGGAAACCCATGCCCTTACCGGTGCCGATGTACAATTGCCGGCTATCGGACGACACAGCTAATGCGGTGGGGTACCAGCCGGTGGGAATGAAGCCTAGCACGCGCGACTCTCTGGCGTCCGAGATATCTACAACTGCCACGTTATTGTTGTCCGCGTTGGCCACGTAAAGGCGGCGACCATCGGGCGACAACGCCAGCGCGTCCGGCGTCGAGCCCACTGGCGCCTTCGGGTCGAGCGATGTACGAATCGTCTCTATCACGGCGCTCCCGGAAATGACGCTGACGTCGTTGGACCCGGAGTTCGCCACAAACAGCCGGCCTTCCCTGGACCACACCATCTCATTGGGGTGGCTGCCGACCGCAATCCGGGCCGTCTCCCGAAGGGCCGCCGGATCGAGCAGGCTCACCGACCGGTCGCCCCAGTTGGCCACGGCCAGCGTCTTGCCGTTGGGCGATAAGGCCACTCCATAGGGCCGGTATCCGGTTTTTGTCGACGACTGCTGCGTGAAGCCCGCGCCGCTCAGCCGATACAACGTGTCCGTCTGGATATTCAGCGCATACAGGGACCCGTCGGCCCCGACAGTGACGCCGGAGATGTAACGGTCCGCTTCGTCGAGGCCCTCGATGCCAAGCGCCGGCAATGGCGTAAGTTCGCCATCCGCGTACCGCGCACGAAGGATCGGCTTATCGATCGAATCCTTCATCGCCCCCAGACCCATCTTCGCCATAACTTCCTCGAAGCCGGTCCGGGCGCGGCCGCCGCCGGAAAGATACACCGTGCCGCTCGCCGGATCGAACCCCATGCCGTCCCAGGCTTTGACAACGTTGAGCGTCGCGGTGATCTGCCCGGTTCGCGCGTCGATGGCGTTTAAGCTGTGATCGTGATAGCCGGCGGTCAACACCAGCAGTTTCGAACCGTCGCCCAGAATCTGCATCTTCATCGGCAGATCGCCCGGCAGCTTCACGTGCCTGCCGGCCGGCGTAATTCTCCAGCCGTTGGGCAGCGTGACCGCGCCGGTCGAGTCCGTCACGTCCGGGGCGCGGTTCACCACCCGGCTCGCCGCCAAAGCCCATCCGAGCAGCAGAACCGAACACGTCGCAGCGAGAATCAGATGAGATCGTCTCATAAATCCTCCCGATTTCTACCCCATCATTTTGAGCCCGAACTGCACGCGGCACCTGACTAAGACACGCTTATCCGCTTTCGGGTCTCAGAGACAAGGATAGGGGCCGATCCTTAAGAGAACCTGAAGAATCGGGCTGTCACGCGAATTTCATGCTGCGCTCATGCGATTGTCAGGATGCAGGGGTCGTTCTGTAAGACCCGGTACCATAAAGTCGGGCAGGATGCTCGTGATCGCCACCGTTCTAGCCCTTTGGGGTTGCAGTTGCGCAGCTATTAGCGCTATATATCAGCCTTCGCGGTGACGTGCAACCAGCGCGGCAGAATCATTAGAGCAGTGCCGTAGCACACCAGCGGCAAGACGAGCGCCGCCTTGTGGTCCTGGCCAAGGTCCACCATGAGCAGGCGATACGCAGCCAGCACCATGACGAGATAGACGAGTGGGTTGAACTCTGAACAATTTCGCCGCGATGCCGTCCAGGCCAGCAATAGAGCGCCCAGAGCCAGCAGGATGGTGCGCAAAGTGATGCAGTAAGCGTGCGGAGCGGCTTCACCAAAGACGCCGTGATACGCTACGGCTAGCGCCGATGCCGCGATCGCTCCCAGCAGCCAGAATGCAGCTCCCGCCAGCAGCGATCGAAGCAGGCGGCCGGGTACTTTGCGGCGAACTACGAGACTATAGCAGGCGAGCGCCGCGGCACCCTCCCAGAAAACTGCCACCGGCAGTGTGTGCTGCGTGTCGCCACCGAGTAGGAATCCCGTCGAAGCTGGCAGCGCGCCGGAGGCGAGCAGCCCCACGAACAGGTAAACACAGCCATGCCAGTGAAGGGTCGTGGCCCTGCCATAGAGACAGGCGATCGCCAGCACGGATGCCACGGCGGCTGAGGCCGGACCCGGAAGCAGGATCAGGCTTCCCATGACCACCAGCAGGATACCGAACGTCGCGTAGGTGTGAAAATTGCGGCCATGCTCTCCTCGGTGGGCCAGTAAGGTGAAGGACACCAGATAACAGGCCACGGCGGCGGTCAACGTCACAGCGGCCATCGCCAGGGCGCCGTAGAAGTTACCACCGGTCAGCCGCAGGCCGCCGCCCACTGTCAGCAGGAACGCCAGCGCAAGTTGTGCCGTTTCAAAACTGGTGAAGGTGAATCCGCGGAGCAGGGTGCGCACGATCGTGCTCGTCAGGTAGATGACCAACAGGGCCATCTGCGCAGCGAGAAGAGCGGCATGCGAGATTGGCGCGTAAACCTCGGGGAGGCCGCGGGCGTTCGTCACCAGATACGTTGCCAGCAGCACGACTAGATCCGCCGCGGCGGCAGTGAGCCAGCGTTCGCTGAGCCAGTGATCCAGACATGCGGAGACTTCGACTGCGGCGGAGATGGCGAGCAGGAGGAACGTGAAGGGCATCACGTCATTGGAGCCGATCAACAGGGCGGCGCCGGTCAGGACCCCCGTCAGCGTGGCAATCGTGGCGACTAGTAGCAGGTTCTTGCGCCACGAAATCACCAGTCCGAAGACTGTGAACAGGAGCAAAACAGCCGCGGCGGCCCAAGAGGAAATGGCCCGGAACCGGATGGTGGATTCCCAGAGCAGAGGCGCCAGCACAAGAGCCGAGGTGAGGCTGTATAGGGCGACCTCCACGCGCCGGCCGGTGGGTGTCCGGGCGGCCCAGAGCAGCCATAGGATGGCGTAGATCATCCCGGCCAGTACCCCAGCCTGCTGCGGCAAGGCACGCGATTCCGTGACGGCACGCAGCACATAAGCGCCGGCGAGGCCGAGCAAGGTGCGGCCCAGTACGGGGATGGCGCTGGCTCCTTCAGCCAGCGTCACTCGCGGTACGTCGGGGGTGGCCGGCTGGATCGGAACCGGCGGCAGCGCGGGTCGCAGCAGCTCCAGACATTCCTCGATCCGGGCGATACGATCTTCGAACGCGCGCATCTCCCGGCGGAGTTCTTCCCAATCCGGCGGTGTGCCGGGCTGCGACATACGCCTCCTAGACTTCGGTCGGCTTACTGTCTTGCCATGGCGGCAACAACTTCACCAGCACGAAAAACAGCACAAAAGGCAGAATCAACATCGCTACCGCGGGCAGCAGGCCCTCGCGGGCCGCGAATTGCACTTTGTACGTTGTGTAGCCGAGAAAACTCTTCGAAAAGAGCTGCCCACCGATCACCACGTTCCAGCGCATGGCGAGAATTCCGACCAGGGTCAAAATACTAGCTCCCAGGTACACCTGCCGCCTCAGAGATTCAGTGAACTTCCACAGCTGCGTCACTGCCAGCAGGGTGATGGGCAGGAGCGTCCCCAGGAAGATCTGAATCACTACTTGCGAGGTCCACAGGCGCGTGTGCACCATGAAGTCCAGCGACCGGAACGATTCGTCGGCTTCGTAGGTGCGTTGCACCAGGTCCAGCATCTCCAGCGAAAAATCGATGACAAACATGTAGAAAAGGTACTTGGCGACTGTGTCCACGCAACGCATGTCGATGGGCGTCTTCCGAAGCTTCATCGAGACCATGTAGAGAGCCAGCACCGCCGCGATCCCGGAAGTCATAGCGGAAAACAGGAACACGATGGGCATGAGGGGTGTGGACCACCACGGATTGGCCTTCACCGATCCAAAGATGAAGCCCACGTAGCCATGCAACAGAAAGGCCGAGGGGATGCCGATGATGGTGATTATGTAGCCGACCTTGTTATCGACGCGGAGGCTGGCTGGGCTGACGTTGCCCGAACCGAGCGTGAGGATCTTGTAGATCCAACGTCGAACACCCTGGCAGGATTGAGAGAATGCCACGATATCGGCGCGGTATTCCAGCCAAACTTCCACCAGCAGGACTACCATGAGATACCACAGGTACACGAAGCCGAACATCGCCATGGCGGAAGAACGGTGTGGGGTGAGATACATCTCAAAAGACCGCTCCGGGTGGCCGAGGTGCAATTGCAGCGGCAGCGGCGCAACTAAAAGGAAAGCCAGCGCGGTGAGCAGGGCCAGACGGTAAGTGGGGCGTACCTCTTCCACTTTGAAGACCCGTTCCAACGAGGCCAGGATGAATGCGCCCGCGACCAGACCCGTGATGTACGGGTAAAGCACAATGAGCAGGCTCCATTGCAACTCCACTTCGTTGGGGTACATGAATCCATCAACGCCCATCTTCCGCTCCTTTTAACGCACAGACCCATCCAGGTTCTTGTAGTAGACTTTCGATCCCGTCGCCATCTGCGGCTTCAACACCTGGACCTTGTTGTTACGCAGGAATTCATGTACCGGATCCTTGGGATCTTTCAAATCGACCAACTGCCGGGCGCCGGTGGGGCACGATTCACAGCAAGCCGTGGTCAGCCCCTTGGTGATGCGGTGGTAGCATAGCGTGCACTTGTCCGCGATCTCCTTTTCCGGATGGAAATAGCGGCACCCATAGGGGCAGGCCTGCATGCAATAACGGCAGCCAAGGCAATAGTCGGGATCCACCAGCACTACGCCGTCCGGGCTGACGAAAGTGGCCCCCACCGGGCAGACCTGCACGCAGGGGGAGTCGGCGCAGTGATTGCAAAGTTTCGGGACGTAGAAGCTCTTGGTGTCCTCGCGGGTCGCCGGCGAGAAACCGTTGATGGCCCCATTAGGCGATTCGACCAGCGGATGCTCTCGGTCCTCGGTTACCTGGTAGCGCTCCACCCAGGTGCGGAAGTAGCCCTGCGGAACCTGGTTCTCCTTGGAGCAAGCGCGCACGCAGTTTCCACAGCCGATGCACTTGTCGATATCGACGATCATCCCCCACCAATGCTCGGCCATGCGATACGTGTCGTCGTGGCCGGGAGCCGTTCGAGAGTTTTCGAGCGCCTTCGCCGCGGTGGCAGTCAGGATGAGGAGCTTGCTGCATTTCGTCAAAAGTTCACGGCGGCTGATCTCCATGGAGACTCCCTCACAAGTGCGGGTTGTGCGGCTGGTGACAGGTATTGCACACGACGCCTCCCGAGTGTTCGGCGGTAATCACTTGGGGGAATGTCTTAGGCTTGGCTGTGTCTTTCGCGTGGCAGCGGGCGCAAAGTGTGGCCACATCGGGCAGGGTTGGCTTGAGCGCTAGCGGGTCAGCCGCGTGCTGGGCTTGTGGGCCATGGCATGCTTCGCAGGCAACGTGGGCGTGTTTGCCGGCCGCGCGCGCCTTGGCTTCGTCGTCATGGCAAACGACGCACGCGCCCTGACCGGCGAACACCAGCGGATTCTGGCGATTCACGGCGAGGGCCGCGGGACGGTAATGGCCGTATTGGCCGAAGGCCTTCGGGACCACCGCACTCCGCACCAAAAGAAAGATTCCCAGCCCGGCCAAGAGGATCAGCAACGGACGGAGGAGATGCCCCGAATCCCGCAACAATCGATGCACTGCCATTGGACCTTTCCGAAACGCTGCAAGGCAAAACAGTTACCACAATGTTTTCCACATTGCGTGGAATATCTCAACGAGTCTCAACAAGTGCAATTTGATGAACTTGGGGATGTTAAGGCGTCCCTCCAGGAAAATGGTGGGAATTCGGATATTTTGGGGCAAAAGACGCAATTACGGGGTTGGTCGCGCTGTTGGGTGTATGAATTGCCTACAGCCGAGTTCAAGAGCTTTTTCACCGATTGCCGAGTTTCTCTTCACAACGTGGAAAAAAATGTTGAAAAAAACATTGACAGCTGAGGTAAGCAATGAAATAGTTATTCAGGCGAACCTTTGCCGGGGTAATTACATTACCCGGAACCCGGGGTGGGCCGACACTACGGGACCTGTGGGACCTAAGAGGAGCGAGGCTCTTGGCGCAGCCAGCCATTGCTGGAGACGGTTCCTACCCGGCCGATCAGCGAACCCTCTCTCCCAAGCCCAACCTGCAATCCAGCCCCTGCGGGCCACGAAGTCCGGATGACTCGCGATTAGCTCACCTGAACCACCGCGGGGGCCTAATATGACTGAAACGTCCGATCCCACACTGCTAGCCGAAGTGCGCAAATACGGTGTCTTTAACGCGCGTGGCTGCTTCAATTGCGGTAGCTGCACGATCGATTGCGACCTCGCGACCGGTTCGGCTTCGTTTCCTCGCAGAACCATGCAATCCGTGGTGCTGGGCTTGAAGGACTCTGTGCGTCAGAGCCTCGATCCATGGCTCTGTCATGACTGCGGAGATTGTTCGGTCACTTGTCCGAGAGAGGCTAAACCGCGCGAATCGATGCAGACGCTGCGGCGTTATCTGATGGCGCAGTATGACTGGACCGGCTTGTCTCGCAGAATCTGCCGTTCCCCGGCATGGGAGATATCGGCACTCGCCACGGTAGCAGCCCTGGTGCTGGCGCTCATCGTTCTCTATCACCTGTACGTCGAGCATCTGGAGATTTCAGTCTTTCGCTCCACCGCCATGGGGTTGGAGCACATGTTCAACAGGATCACGTACTTTACTCTGGCAGTTTTCCTGATACCTGCATTATTTATGGTTTCCCACGTCGCACGCATGCTCTCACTCACGATGCGTCGCGATCCCCATGCAGCCATTCCGCTGAGATTCTACGTCGCCGAAGCCCAGACCATGTTTTTGCAGATGGTCACACACAAGCAGATATTGAAGTGTCCGGCACACATGCAGAAGCGGCGATGGGTTATGCATTGGCTTCTGGCTTTTGGGTGCTGCCTCATGTTTGTAATCAAGTTCTTCTTCCTGAAATGGTTCCAAACCGACAAAATATACCCTCTTCATAACCCGCAAAGATGGCTCGGATATGTGGGGGCGGCTTTTCTGGTAGTGGGTGCGCTCGACATTCTGATCGAGCGGGCCAGAAAACCCGAACCGATCTACAAGCGGTCGGGGCTGAGAGTTGCGATGCTGCCGGTGCTCTTGCTTTTGACGGCGTTGAGCGGAATGGCGGTGCATGTTCTCAGGTATGTGGGATTGGGGTTGGGCGCTCATTATGCCTACGCGGTTCACTTGATGATCGCCGTTCCGATGCTCCTCGTGGAGGTGCCGTTCGGAGGTTCGTCGCACATGCTCTATCGTCCTTTGGCGCTGTATTTTGCCGCGGTGAAGGCAAGGGCCTTGGAGGATCAGGCGGCCCTGGAGGAAAAAGTGGCATGAACCCCCAGGATCGGAACTCGGTAGGCGCCGCGATGGTGGTGGGCGGTGGCATTGGGGGAATGCAGGCCGCGCTGGATCTGGCGGATGCGGGTATCAAAGTCTATCTCCTGGAGACCACGTCGGCCATCGGCGGCAGAATGGCTCAGCTCGATAAGACGTTCCCCACCAACGATTGCGCCATGTGCACCATGGCGCCGCGGCTGGTGGAGATCGGCAGGCATCGCGATATCGAGATCCTCACCCTGAGCGATGTGGAACGGGTGGAGGGGCAGGCGGGGAACTTCGCGATCACGGTCAAGCGGCGGCCGCGGTTCGTCGACGAGAGCCGGTGCACCGGCTGCGGGTTGTGCACCACGGCCTGCCCGGTGACGCTGCCCTCCGAGTTCGATTTCGCCCTGGGCCGGCGCAAGGCCATTAATCGGCCCTTCCCGCAAGCGGTTCCCAATGTCTTTGCGATTTCCCGGCGCGGCGCCTCTCCCTGCCAGGCGGGCTGCCCGATCCATCAGAGCGCGCAGGGATACGTCGCGCTGGTTGCGCAGGGCCGGTTCGATGAGGCGCTCGATGTCATCCTCCGGGACAATCCCATCCCGTCCATCTGCGGCCGGATCTGCACGCATCCTTGCGGCACCGCCTGCACCCGCCGGACCGTCGACGAACCGATTAACATGCCGGGGCTGAAGCGCTTCGTGACCGATCGGCGTCCCGATTATCAACTACCCAAACCGAAGGCGGAGCGGCCTGAGCGGATTGCAGTGGTCGGCTCCGGACCCGCCGGCCTGGTTTGTGCCTACGATCTTCGCCAGAAGGGCTATCGACCAGTCATATTTGAGGCGTTGCCGGTGGCCGGCGGGATGCTGGCGGTGGGCATCCCCTCGTTCCGGCTGCCGCGGCCGGTGCTGCATGCCGAGTTGGAGCGGCTGTCCGCCCTCGGCATCCAGATCCGCGTGGATACCCCGGTCGGCCGGGCCATCGGCTTCGACGAGTTGCGGCGGGAATACGCTGCAGTGTTCGTCGCCATTGGCGCCCATCTCGAGCGCCGCCTTTCGGTGCCGGGCGAGGACCTGCCAGGCGTGCTCGGCGGCCTGGAGTTTCTGCGGCGCGTCAACCTGGAAGGACCGCTGGTAATCGGCCGCCGCGTGCTGGTGATTGGCGGCGGCAACTCCGCCCTCGACGCGGCGCGCACGGCACTGCGCTGCGGAGCCGCGCACGTCACCCTGGTATATCGGCGCACGCGGGCTGAAATGCCGGCGAATGCGCGCGAGATCGAAGATGCCGAGCGCGAGGGTGTGAAGCTGGTAGCACTCGCCGCGCCGAAGTCGTTTCACGCGGCAAATGGGCGCCTGGCCGGTCTGGAGTGCGTTCGCATGCGGCTCGGCGCGCCGGACGCCAGTGGACGGCCAGCCCCCCAGCCGGTACCAGACTCGGAGTTCGTTCTCCCCTGCGATACGGTCATCGTTTCCATCGGGCAAATGCCGGACGTGGCGACACTCGGGGAACGGCTTGGGCTCGATACGACCAGATCGGGCACGCTATCCGCGGACCCCGTCACCCTGGAGACCGGGCTGCCGGGCGTGTTCGTCGGCGGCGATTGCGTAACCGGTCCGGACGTGGTGGTGACGGCCATGCTGGCCGGCAAGAAGGCCGCGATTTCGATCGACCGCTGGATCGACGGAAAGGACCTGCGCGCGGGACGCGAGTTCGAAGGCCCCTATCATACCCAGTACGCGATCGATACGGCCGGTTGGCAGACCCAGCGGCAGGTTCCGGTACCGGCGCTCGATCCGGCCGATCGGGCCAGGTCCTTTGACGAGGTGCAGATCGGGTACACCGAGGAGCAGGCCGTGGCTGAAGCGCGCCGCTGCCTGAGTTGCGGCATCTGCTCCGATTGCCACATGTGCGCCGATGCGTGCGAAGCCGGCGCGATCGATTTTGGCATGCGGGAGCAGCACCGGGTGGTGAAGGTCGGCGCAGTAGTGCTAGCGCCGGGGTTTGAGCCGTTCCAACCGGCTTCGCTGCCGCGCTACGGTTACGGCCGTTTCCCGAACGTCATCACCGCGCTCGAGTTCGAGCGGATTCTGTCCGCATCCGGACCGTATTCCGGCCACGTCCAGCGCCCCGGCGACCATCGGGAGCCCAAGCGGATTGCCTTTATCCAGTGCGTCGGTTCGCGGGATTGTGAGCGCGACTACTGCTCCAGTGTCTGCTGCATGTATGCCACCAAGGAAGCGCTGATGGCTAAGGAACATATCGGCGACGGCGTGGCGTGCGACATCTTCTACATGGACTTGCGCGCATTCGGCAAGGGTTTTGAGGCTTATTACGAGCGCGCGAAGACCCGGGGCGTCAACTATATAAGGTCCAGGCCGACCTGCATCGAAGAGGCGCCCGGGACCGGTGACCTGAGAATCCAGTATCTCGCCGAGGGGGACCGGAAGGAGACCCGCGAATACGAACTGGTCGTGCTTTCGACTGGAATGCAGCCGCCCCGTGACAGCCAGCGCCTGGCCGGTCTGTTCGGCGTCGAGCTGAACGAATTCAACTTCTGCCGGACCTCGGTTTTCGCGCCGGCCCAGTTGCGCGAAGGCATCTATGTGGGCGGGCCGTTCGCCGAGCCCAAGGACATCCCGGAAACCGTGATGCAAGCGTCCGCGGCTGCAGCCAAGGTGCTGGCGCTGCTGAGAGACGCCAAAGGCTCGCTGATCACGGTCAAGGAATATCCTCCCGAAATCGACGTCAGCGGGCAGCCGGCCCGCATCGGAGTTTTTGTCTGCCATTGTGGAAGCAATATCGCCGGGGTTGTGGATGTGGCCCGCGTGGTGGAGTATGCCAGGACGCTCGACAACGTCGTCTATGCGGACGACAATCTCTACACCTGTTCGAACGACTCCCAGGAGCGCATCAAACAACAGATCCGCGAACACAATCTGAATCGCGTGATCGTGGCATCCTGCTCGCCGCGAACGCATGAAGCACTGTTCCGGAACACCTGTCGCGAGACGGGGCTCAACCCTTATCTGTTCGAGATGGCCAACATCCGCGATCAGTGCTCCTGGGTGCACATGCACGAGCCCGAGAAGGCCACCCGGAAAGCCCAGGACCTGGTCCGCATGGCGGTGGCCAAGGCGCGGCTGCTCGATCCTCTGCGGAAAGGCAAGCTGCCGATCAAGAAAGCGGCCCTGGTAATCGGCGGCGGCTTGGCCGGCATGGTGGCTGCCACCGAACTCGCCACACAGGGCGTCACCGTGCACCTCGTGGAAAGGGAAAAAGAGCTGGGTGGAAATCTCCGCCGCGTCCGCTACCTGCTCAACGGTGAAAAGCCGCGGGAACAGTTGGAGAGCCTGATCGAGAAAGTAAGTGGGGACGAGAACATTCACCTGTTTACCGGTTCCAGCATTACAGCCATCGCCGGATCCATCGGCAATTTCAAGACAACTATTTCCAACGGCCATGGCGCCGAGACAGTCGAGCATGGAGTGGTGATCGTCGCAACGGGTGCCGGTGAATACCGGCCCAAGGAGTATGGATATGGAAATGGCTGTCCGGAGGTCATCACTCAATTAGATCTGGAATCCAGGTTGAGCGACCTGGACCGGGGTGGGATCTCGGGCACGGTGGTCATGATCCAGTGTGTGGGTTCCCGCGACAAGGACAGGCCCTACTGCTCGCGGGTTTGCTGCAGTGAGGCTGTCAAGAATGCCCTGAAGATCAAGCAGCAGAATCCCCAGGCGAATGTCTATGTCCTATACCGTGACATACGCACTTACGGTTTCCGGGAATCTTATTATTCCAAAGCGCGGGAACAGGGAGTTGTCTTCCTGCGATACGAGGAAGATAGAAAGCCGGAGGTCGCCAAAAACGGCCGGGGCCTGGAAGTAACTGCCTATGCGCCGCTTCTGGAACGAGAAATCCGAATCGAAGCCGATCTGGTGGTGCTTTCGGCCGGCATCGTGCCGGACCACGGGAACCAGGAGATCGCGCAGTTTCTAAAGATTCCGCGGAACCAGGACGGCTTCTTTCTGGAAGCCCACATGAAGCTCAGGCCTGTGGACTTCGCGACTGACGGCGTTTTCGTTTGCGGTTTGGCGCACGCCGCGAAGTCGATCGAGGAGAGCATCATCCAGGCCCAGGCCGCGGCGGCCCGGGCGAGCGCGATTCTAAGCAAGGAGTATGTGGAACTGGAGGGCACGATTTCGTCCGTGGTGGACGAAAACTGCGACGGCTGTGCTTACTGCGTCGATCCCTGCCCTTACAAGGCACTGACGCTGGTCGAATACATGAAAGCCGGATCTATCAAGAAGACCGTACAAGTAAACGAGAGCCTGTGCAAGGGCTGTGGCACGTGCCAGGCGACCTGCCCCAAGGGAGGCATTGTCGTGAAAGGTTTCAAGCTGGAGCAACTGGCGGCGCAAGTGGCCGCCGCGTTGGAGGTGGCATGACCATGGGTTTGGCAGTGGAGCAGGAGTTTGAGCCTGTTATTGTGGCGCTGGCTTGCAACTGGTGTTCCTATGCGGGCGCGGACCTGGCCGGCATATCGCGCTGCCAGTACCCGGCCAACGTGCGGATTATCCGGGTGATGTGTTCGGGAATGGTGCATCCGAACCTCGTGATCGAAGCCCTGACCAAGGGCGCGGATGGCGTTGTCATGTGTGGGTGCCACCCCGGCGATTGCCACTATCAGGAAGGAAATCTCAAGGCCGAAAAGCGGGCCGAGGCCATCACACTCATGCTCCCGGATTTCGGACTTGAGGAGGAGAGATTCAAACTGGCGTGGGTATCGGCATCGGAGGGGCCGCAGTTCGCCAAACTGATGACCGAGTTCACAGCGCAAGTCAAGCGGCTGGGTCCCAGTCCGTACAAATCGTAGCGGAGGCTGTCGAACACTTGGATTCACGCTACCGGAGTGAGGGAAATTGAGGCTGTAAGAAAGGACGGATAAAATGGCGGCTCGATTAGCCGAAGAGTGGTTCGCAATCTGCGGCGGATGCGAGGTGACGATCCTCGATATCGGCGAACCACTGTTGGACTTGTTGGAAAAAGTGCAGATTGTCCACATGCCGGTGCTGATGGATCACAAGCTGTTTGGTCAGACCGGCGAAAAAACGGAAATGGAAATTCCGGAGGCGGAGGTGGGCCTCATCTCCGGCGGCATCCGCAGCGACGAGCATAAGAAGCTCGCACAGGAAATGCGCCGGAAATGCAAAACGCTGATCGCGCTGGGGTCCTGCGCCTGTTATGGCGGCATCCCTGCGCTGGCTAACCTGTACTCAACCGAGGAATTGCTGACCAAGGTCTACCGCGAGAGCATCACCACCGATAAGAACGGATTCCCCCACGAGGAAGTCCCAGCCCTGACCGATCGTGTGTACTCCGTCAGCGAAGTGGTGAAGGTGGATGTGTCGCTGCCCGGCTGCCCCACCACGCCGGAAATGGTCGGAGGCGCGCTCACGGCGCTGCTGGAAGGCCGCCCATTTACGTTATCCACGAAGAGCGTGTGCGATGAGTGTCCCACCATCCGCGAGAAGAAGGCCACCTCCACGCTGCGGCGGCGCTTGGAACCGGCGGAATTCGTTCCCGGCGCTCCGCTGAACCAGATGCGCTGCTTGATGGAACAGGGATTTCTGTGTAACGGTCCGGCGACTCGCTCCGGCTGCGGCGGCAGCGAGGGCACACCGCGCTGCATCCGCGCTTATATGCCGTGCGAAGGGTGCTTTGGACCGGTCTCGGAGAAGGCCAATCCCATGGTCGACATGATGGGCGCGCTTTCTACCATCGGTCTCGATCCGAAACAGATTCCGGACCGGGCCGCAACATTCAATCGATTTTCCGGTGCGGGCCGCCTGCGGCCGGCGCCCAAGAGGTGAGGCATGGGAAAGACCATAGTTATTCAGCCTGTGACGCGAATTGAGGGCCACGCCAAGATCACCATCCAACTGGATGACACCGGCAATGTCAACCTGGCGCGCGTTAATGTTATCGAGTTGCGCGGATTCGAGCGCTTCTGCATGGGGCGGCCTGTGGAAGACATGCCGCGCATCACCCCGCGCATTTGCGGCGTCTGCCCGTGGTCGCATCACCTGGCGGCGGCCAAGGCCTGCGATGCCGTTTTCGGGGTCGAGCCGCCACCGGCCGGCGCCAAGCTGCGCGAGCTGTGCAACAGCATCGCCTACATGGAAGAGCATATCCTGCACTTCTATTTCCTGGCCGGCGCCGATTTCCTGCTGGGTCCGGACGCCGATTATTCGGTGCGCAACGTAATCGGCGTGTTGCACGCCGCGCCCGATGTGGCGCGGCGCGTGGTCCGCGTGCGGCACATGTGCGCCAAAATGCTGGAGACGATCGCGGGTAAGTCCATCCACCCGCAGGCCGCGGTTCCCGGCGGGTTCAGCAAACCGCTGGCTAAGGATGACCGCGACCAGTTGCGCCATATGGCCGGCGAGGCTTTGGAACTGGCGAAATTTTCCATCGCTTTTGCCAAGGAGAACGTGTTTCCCAAGTACCTCGACGCAGTGAAGTCGCTGGGAGTGATCACCAGCGGGTTCATCGGAACCGTCACAGACAAGGGCGCTCTCAACCTCTATGACGGCAAGCTGCGCCTGATGGCGAGCGACGGCTCCTACGACGATTTCCCGTATGACCGCTACACCGAGTTCATCGGGGAACACATCGAGTCATGGAGCTACCTGAAGTTCCCGTATGCCAAGAAACGCGGCGCCTTCTCACTGGAAGACGACGCGCCCGGACTGTACCGCGCCAACACGCTGGCGCGCATCAACGTGTGCGATTTCATCGACACTCCGCTGGCACAAGCGGAGCTGGAGGAGTTCCGGAGTAAGTTCGGACGTCCGGCGCAACTTACCCTGCTGTACCACTGGGCCCGGCTGATCGAACTGCTCTATAACGCCGAGAACGCCATCCGCCTGCTGGACGATCCGGACATTACCAGTACGGAGACCCGCGTGAAAGTGACACCGCGCGCGGCGCGCGGAGTCGGCTGCACGGAAGCGCCGCGCGGCACGCTGATTCACGATTACGAGACCGACGCCGACGGTATGATCGTCAACGTGAACCTGATCGTCGGGACCACCCATAACAACGCCCCCATCAACCTCTCGGTGACGCAGGCCGCCAAAAGCCTGATCCACGATGGGAAATACGATCAGGGAGTGTTGAACACGGTAGAGATGGCCATCCGCGCCTACGACCCGTGCCTGTCCTGCGCCACGCACCGGCTGGACGGAAAGATGTCCGTGAGGCTGGACATTTTCGATGCCCGCGGCCGCTTGCTCGATTCGCTCGCCAACTAGCGCCATGCTCTGGGATACCTACATGGCAACCATGGAAGAAGACGCCATCCCCGAGTTTTGCTCCAAGCCGGCGCTGATCCTCGGCTGCGGCAACGTTTTTTTCGGCGATGACGGCTTCGGATGCGCCCTGGCCGAATACCTGGAGACGCACTTCGACGTGCCCGCCAGCGTTTGCCTGCTGGATGCCGGAACGGGCGTGCGCAAGCTGCTGTTCACGCTTTGCCTGAGCCCGGTGCGCCCGCGCCGGCTGCTGATTGTAGACGCGGTGGATTTCGGGCGGGAGCCGGGAGAGTGGTTCGAGCTCGACCCGGCCGAAATCCCCGCAGTCAAACTGGATGATTTTTCCCTGCACCAGTTGCCCACATCCAACATGCTGCGCGAGCTGCAGCAGACCACCGGCGTCGAAGTGCGGGTGCTGGCCTGCCAGACGGGTCCCTTGCCGGCGGAAATCAGTCCCGGGTTATCCGAACCGGTTCAGCGCGCGGTGCCGGAGGCGGCCGGATGGGTAGCGCGCGAGTATTTCGCCGCGGAGAACATGGAAACCGCCGCCAGGTGAACCATGCGCAACCGCAGCCTGAGAGAGATCGATGATTTCCTGGGAAGCGCGCACGTTTTCGCCTCGGCCGTCACCGACATAATCGAACAGCGGCTGCTGGACAACGTGGTCGAAGGGCAAGTCACAGCCTCGCAGATGAAGCTGCTGAAGCTGGTGGCGACGACGAACACCTACACGCTGGGTGATGCGGCTTTGTTTCTGCGGGTCAGCAACGCCAGCGCCAGTAAAACGGTCGACCGCCTCGTTCGGCACGGTCTTCTGCGCCGCATCGAGGACCCGAGGGACCGGCGGGTCATGCGCCTCCACCTCACCCGGGCCAGCCGGCGGCTGCTTGCGATCTATGAAAACGACCGCCATCGCAAGCTCCTGAGCATCTTCGTCCAGTTCCCCGACGAAGAGCTGCGGCGCGCGTCGGAACTGCTGGACCGGCTGTCGGCGGATATCGTGGATCACAACTCAAATCCCCAAGAACTCTGTCTTCAGTGCGGAATCTATTTCCGCGAGCGTTGCCTGCTTCGCCAGCTCGTTCCACAAAATTGCTTTTACCAGCGTGCTCTAAAGGGCGTTGCGCCGACGCCGCAGCAGGCAGGCTGCCGGTGACCTTCTACGGTTTCTCGATTCCACTACTGGTAAGCTGACCATAGTCTCCCGCTTAGGGCGATTCGTAAACCTCGGTTTCACCCTAATCGCCAGACGAACGCTCGGCCTTGTGTTCGCAGGGCCGCGAAGGGCTAGGGGAAGAGCCGAGAACGGGGGGCCTTCCGCGTGTGATCTCATGCAGCGGCTTCGGGGGCTTCTATCGTAAACGCTTGCGGCCAAATAGCAGAATACCGTAGGGCGGTGTAGGTTTGAATTCAGAAGTACTTCGTAAAACCCTCAAAAGATGAGGGAAATCGACCGTTGCATACCCTTTCGGCAAGCGGTTACAATTCTAGACTGCGTGATTGCACGAAAAATCACAGGGGCTCGATGAAGCCTCCAAAGGCTACCTTGCCGTATTCTCTGCTCGCTCTCGCGGTCGGATCGAGGGACGGCTGTGTAATTGTGGACCTTTCACGTCCTGGAGCGGGGCGAAGCCGGCGGCGACGTGTTTGCCTGAAGCTCTTGTGGTCTTTACGTCCGTACACGGTTCCGCAACATTCGGCTGGGCCGCAGCTCACCTGTGGTTTCACCGTGTATACACGGGCTCGACGGCAGGCAGTTCCCAGGTCGTTCGAACTGAACCAGCCTCTTTTACGGACTCGTGACGTGTGGTATGTTAATCGCAACGTAGAAGGGAGCTTGGCTTCCAAATGAGTCTAGGCGATGTGCCGTTGCCGCCTTCCAACGAAGCTCCCGCCGACGTAGCGGGGGAGCAAGAGACACTGATTCATCGCGTGGCTTCCAGCAGCGCCTTTGAGAGGTCGCCGCGGCTACGAGCTTTCTTCCTTCACGTCTGCCGGTGTGCCCTCGACAACAAGCCTGAGGCGGCCACGGAACACCAGATTGGGATCTGCGTGTATGAACGGCCGCCCGGTTACAACCCAAACGAAGATAACATTGTCCGCTCGCAAGCCCGGCTGCTGCGGATGAAACTGGAACACTACTTCGCTAACGAGGGCAAGGACGAGGCCGTCGTTATCACCATCCCGAAAGGCAGGTACTTACCCGTATTCGAGACTCGTTCCGACGAGGCGGTAACACCGGCTATTGCGCCCGCGCTTGTGCAGGGCAAACCTCGCCGTATGTTACAGATCGTTGTTGGAGTAGCCGTTTTGTTCGGACTCGTAACCGTTTGGCTCGGCTACCTGCTGTTTGAATCGAAATCTCCAATTGCAAAGACCTCCGTCTCTCCCGCGGCCTCGGTTACCCGCCCAGAACAGAGCGAGGCAGGCCCGCCATCGAGGGGCCAACCGGTCGCGTTAACCCCCGGCACCGGCGAAATCCATATCGCTTCCGGCCATACGGGAGCTCCTTATGTGGACGTGTGGGGGCGCCGCTGGGAAGCTGACCGTTACTACGAAGGAGGCATTTCCCAGCCTGGCCCGCGGCATTTCTTCCCCCCCGTGGCCGATGACGGCCCGTTCAGAACCATGCGGGAAGCGCTCTCCGCCGATATGACTGTCCCGCAATCGCAGCGGCAGTTTCGTTACGACATCCCAGTGCGCTCAGGCGTTTACGAGCTGAGGCTCTATTTCGCCGATTCCCTCAGGCAGCCGGACGTAGACCAGAAAGAGGACGCCCAGAATCGCCGCCATTTCCACGTGAACCTGAACGGACATCCGTTGCTGGTGGACTTCGATCCGGTCGCCGACGCCGGTCCCGCCGCGGTCGACGAACGTGTTTTCAGGGATGTGTACCCGACCTTAGACGGCAAGCTCCATTTGGAGTTCCTTTCGAGTTGGGGGACGCCGGCATTCGTGAGTGCGCTGGAACTTACCCCTGGCACGCCGGGAAAGCTGAAGCCGATCCGGCTTTCCGCCCGTCAATCGGGTTTTGTAGATGTCGACGGCACACACTGGAGTGGAGACAATTACTTCATCGAGGGGCGCACCAGCCTCTATGAAAATCCCAAAACGGGGCCGAAGATCCCCACTCTTTACACCGGAGAACGGCATGGCAATTTCAGCTACGCCATCCCCGTTGCGCCAGGAAGCTACACAGTCAAGCTCTATTTTCTCGAATCGTTCTTCAGCCCTTTGATTCCAGAGGCAGGCTGCCGGGGCGTAGGGTGTCGGGTCTTCGATGTTACCTGCAATGGCGTGCTGTTGCTTCAGGACTTCGATATTCTTCAGGCAGCGCCTGGGGCGTTCCGGCCGGTAGTCCGCGAATTCCACGGTTTCCATCCCAACGGCCAAGGTAAATTGCTGCTCTCTTTCTCGCCAAAGGCTAATTACGCCGAGATTAGGGCCATAGAAGTCATCGACGAAGCCAAGTAGAGGGAGCACGTTCCGGCCTCGTGAGGGGCGTTGGCACGTCATCTCGCTCCTACACTGCACGGAAAGAGATTTGCCAATTGTAACCGTGAGGTTAATCCGCGGGGTCAGCCTCGATTGCACCGTGGCATTGCCGTGACCACACGGTAATCTCCACTCGTAACACCCCTAAAAGGAATAACCAAAACCGACTAGAATCTCTTTGGTTTGGGGTCTGATGGCAAGAAGGGCTTCTAGTGTATCTAGAAGAGGATAGTCCGAGCTTCGGGCAGTATCGATACGCTCGTCCGCGCCGTCTCGGGCGGCGCCGGTTTGTGCGAACGGCCCCTGCCTTGAATCTTACGAACAAGAAAAAAAGGAGAGAGACATGCGCAAAGTGCTTTTCGCGACAAGCACATATCCCCTGTGGCGAATATGCTTGCCGCTGATACTCGGCCTCGTTCTGCTAAGCACGGTAGCATACGGTCAGGAAACGGCAAACATAGTGGGAAGCGTGACCGACGCCAGCGGCGCTGCAGTCCCCAACGCCAAGGTCACGATCACGAACACCGATACCGGACTTGTCCATTCCACTACAACCAACGGGACAGGCAACTATGCCGCCCACGAACTCGAAATCGGACACTATACCGTCCGGGTGGAAGCGCCAGGGTTCAAAGCGTCCGAACGGACCGCCATCACGCTCAACGTGAATGACACTTTCCGTGCCGACGCGAGGCTGGATGTCGGCGAGTCTAAAGAGAGCGTCACCGTCGAAGCAAACGCCATTCAAGTTCAGGCGGATAGCAACGAAGTCAGCCAGACTATTACTGCGTCCCAGGTTGCCGATCTGGCAACTAACGGCCGCAACGTCATCCAGTTGGCAGCTCTGGTGCCCGGCGCTGATTCCAACATTCCGGATTTCGATACCCCCATGGCTCAGACCCAAAACCGGACCATCCAGTTTAACGGCCAGCGGTCCGACCACAACGACTGGATTATCAACGGTGGAGAGGCCTATGACCGGGGCGGCGGCGGCATTATGCTGGTTTCGCCCTCGCAGGATTCCCTCGAGGAATTCAAGGTCATGACCAGCAACTACGCGGCCGACTTGGGTCAGGCGTCGGGCGGCATGATCACCATGGCCACCAAGAGCGGCACCAAAGAGTATCATCTAAGTGCGTGGGAGTACTTCCGAAACAACGCGATCGACGCCAATACGTATTTTGCGAATCTCAACGGCCAGCCCAAACCGGAACTCCGCTACAATACGTTCGGGTTCAACGTCGGCGGGCCGGTTCCAAAGATCGGCCACGAGAAGAAGACCTTCTTTTTCTATAATCAGGAGTGGCGCAGGGAGATCCAGGGGAACCAGATTAACGCGTCTTCGTATCCCGCGGCCGCCCGAAACGGCGACTTCAGTTACCTCCTGCCAACCAGTGCCGGGGGCAGTTGCACCGGTGGCAGTTGCGTGATACTGAAGGCGCCGCAGACCTCAGACCCGGCCGAAATTACCAAGCTCGCGCAGTACGGGCTCACTCCCGGCGGTGTCATTCCAAACAACGTTATTCCGAGTGGGCTGATCGATGCCAATGCCAAGACGCTTTTAGCCGCAGGCCTTTTCCCCGCAGCCAATGAGGCCAACAATCTGTACTACGCCACGGCGAATCAAGCCGTCTTCTACCGCGAAGAGAACTTCCGTGTGGATCACCAGATCGGGAACAAATTGGCCTTGATGGCTTCCCTGATCTACGATAATGGCAGTGAGCGGGATATACCCCCACTCTGGGCTGGCGGCACCTATGCCACCGCCGGTTCGGTCATGGCTGTTCCGTCCTGGGCCGGGGTCGTACACGCGACCTATACCATTAGTCCCACCCTGATGAATGAGGCAGCATTCAACTACAACGGCAACGACCTCGACATCAGCGATTTCGGTCTCTGGAAAAAGCCGTCGGGATACACCGTTCCGAATCTGTTCCCTTCCGACAACACTGCCAGTAAGCTGCCCGGAATTACCATTACAGCTCCTAACTACGTCAGTTATAACCCTGGGTGGTGGCCCTGGGTGAACACCTGGCGCAGCTCGCAGGGGAAGGACGATGTCTCCTGGACTCACGGCAAGCACAACATGAAGTTCGGCGCGGCGTACATGTACACCCATAAGTGGCAGCAGTTTCAGACGAACGCCGGCGGGTCATTCACTTTCAACTCGTCAGCCACCGGCAACGGGCTTGCGGACTTCCTGATGGGTTTCGCCTCTTCGTACAGCGAACCAGACAACGTGAATTTCGTCCGGATCACCAATAACACCTTTGACCTGTACGCCATGGACGACTGGCGGGTTTCCGACCGGCTGACGCTCAATCTTGGCCTCCGTTGGGAAGGACTTCCGCATGCGTACGACTCCGAAAACAACACGGCGAATTTCTATCCGAACCTTTACAGCCCGGCAAATGCGGCGCAATTCCTGCCCAGCGGCGCTCTGAACACGAGCGGTCCCGGATTCTCTACCGTCTCTGGCATTGCCCTATCGAGCCAGCCGTTCTACCTGAATGGGATTGGCATAGCCGGGCGCAATGGAATTCCCGCAGGCCTGGTGGACAACCACTGGGACACTTTCGCCCCACGCATCGGGTTCGCCTACGATGTGAGCGGCAAGCAGAAGACCATTCTGCGCGCTGGGGCCGGGATCTTCTATGAACGCCTCGCGGGCAACGAAATGTACAATTTGGGCCAAAACATCGTCCCGTTCGCTTATCAGTCCAACCCGAGCAACGTATACTTCGACAATCCCGCGACGCAATGGACCAGCGGACAAACGGCGACTACGCCGTACTTTCCAGCCAGCATCCAGGCCCTCGCGAACCCTTACAAGACACCCACGGCAGCTCAGTGGAGCCTGGGAATCCAGCAGCAGTTGCGCGAAAACTCGGTGTTGACGGTCACTTACGTCGGCAACTCGAATTATCACCAGTCGGAAGGCATCAACATCAACGCCCTGTCGCCAAGCGATACCCAGGACCGCTTGGGCGTTTGCGGCAGCACTTGCGGCTATACCGGGACCCCGTTGAATCCCAACCTGTACCGGCCGTACCTGGGCTGGGGAACCATCTCGCCCATGTATATGAGCGCGAACTCCAACTACGAATCGCTGCAAATCGGCTTCCGAGCCACAGCGTGGCACAACCTCACGCTTAACAGTAACTACACCTGGTCGCATGCTTTCGACATTATCGATGGCGAACTCTTCGCCAACGTCGACAACCCGTTCAACACCCGCTGGGACTACGGTCCGGCCGGTTGGGACCGACGGCAAATCTCAGTCACCAGCATCATCTACAGCATCCCGCTCTTCAAGGACTCCGGCACCCGCGCCGAGAAGGCACTGATCGGAGGATGGGAGATATCCAGCATCGCCACCTTCGAGTCCGGAAACCCCTTGTCCGTAGGCAACGGCGTCGATAACCTCGGGTTCGGCGGCGGCACCAGCAACCGGGCGAACATCGTCGCGCCGGTCACCTATCCGGGAACCCGGTTCCAGTGGTTCAGCACCTCGTCGTTCGCGGCTCCGGGAGCGCTCCAATGGGGCAGCGCGGCGAGAAACGATGTCGTCGGCCCGGGACGCAACAATTGGAACATTGCGATGTACAAGGGGTTCCGGTTCACGGAGCGCGCGCAGGTGCAGTTCCGCGCGGAAACCTTCAATACCTTCAACCATACGCAGTTCACCAATCCGAGCACAACCTTGACCTCAGGCAACTTCGGGCAGATCACCGGTACCAACCAACCGCGCATCTGGCAGTTTGGTATGAAGTTCCTGTTCTGATCGACTCGGCCCGATCACGTCCGCTCGCCTACACCGCAACGGCTGTAGGCGGGTGGATGCTCACCGGTCCGAAGATCGGCAACTTCAACCGGACGCAACACTCGCGTAATACGCAAACTCAAGTGATTGTAAAGGAGGAGGTGGCCGGATGAGATCCGGACCGCCTCCTCTTCCAGCGTAGCGGTTAGTTTTTTGGATTTTCAGGCCAGATAACGCAATTATGTTTTAATCGGAACTTCGGTGGTGCGGTCGCCGTGCGCATGTCGAAAGGAGAACTCGTGAAGTCGACAGTCATTTTGGCGGTATTGGGTTGCGGATTGTGTTGGGGGCAGCCGGTGGACGACTGCAAGCCCTCGGCACTGAATATTCCGCAAGCCAAGTACCCTTGCGTTTATCCGGACAAACGCGTGATGTTCCGCATGATCGCTCCGGACGCTCAAAAGGTGCAGGTCAGGGTTGGGCAGGCCTTCGATATGACCAAGGGCTCCGACAGGGCCTGGACCGTAACCACGACGCCTCTCGTGGTGGGATTTCACTATTACTCGGTGGTTGTGGATGGCGCAACCGTGGCCGATCCAGCGACGCGGACTTTCTTCGGTTCGGGCTGGGACAACAGCGGGATCGAGATTCCCGAGGATGGGACGGATGGCGACTACTACGCCCTCAAAGATGTTCCGCACGGGCAGGTGAGCCAGCGCTGGTACTTCTCCACGGTCACCGGCAAGTGGCGGCGCTGTTATGTCTACACCCCGCCGGACTATAACACCGGCAAGACGCGCTATCCGGTTCTCTATCTCATGCACGGCTGGGGAGAGAACGAACAGGGCTGGCACACCCAGGGCCATGCCGATGTCATCCTGGATAATCTGATCGCAGCGAAAAAAGCTAAGCCGATGATCATCGTGATGGACAATCTCAACGCGGTCAGACCGGGCGAGGATGCGTCGATCTTCGCAGCGCGCGGCCTGGTATCTCCGCCGAGGCCGGCTGCTCCTCCGCAGGGAGGCCGCGGTGCGGCCGGCGGCGGACGCGGCGGCCTTTTCGGTTTCACGGGGGCGGCGTTCACCGACATGATGCTGACCGATCTGATCCCCATGATCGAGAAGACATACCGGGTTCTGCCGGGGCGGGAGCATCGCGCCATGGCCGGTCTCTCGATGGGCGGCATGCAGACGTTTATGACGGGGCTCTCGAATCTGGACAAGTTTGCCTATATCGGCGGCTTCAGCGGCAGCACCGGCGGCCGAGGCGGGACGTTCGATCCGAAAACCTCGAATAACGGCGTGTTCGCCGATGCCGGGGCGTTCAACAAGAAGGTCAAGGTCCTGTTTCTGGGAATCGGGTCCGTCGAAGGCCCGGGCACGAAGAACTTCAGCGAACAGCTAACCAAGGCAGGCATCAAGAACGTCTATTTCGAATCGCCCGGCACCGCTCATGAGTGGCTGACTTGGCGCAGGTGCCTCAATGATTTCGCTCCGCTCCTGTTCCGAGACCAGCGCGGGCACCGATGACAAGGCGCCGGAACTGGAAATCGATCGGTGATGGGAAGCACAGCGGTTAATCGTAAGGAGAGTAAACTCGCATGTTCCAATTGAGGCCGCTCGCGGCCGCGGCGGCACTTCTATTCTGCGGTTGGGCTGGACCTGTTTGGGCGCAACAGCCACCCGCCCCTGACACGACCCGCACCATCTCCGTGGACTTTTCAAAAGTGCGCGGGCCGCACAGCACGGTGTGGAAAGAGTGTATCGGCGCGGGCCGGGCGAATGAAGGGCTGCGGGCCGACTGGCAAGAGCAGCTTGCCCTGGTCCAAAAGGAGATCGGGTTCCGCTATATCCGGATGCACGGCCTGCTGCACGACGATATGGGCGTGTACCGGCAGCGGCCGGATGGAACGCCCATCTACAACTGGCAGTATATCGACCAGCTCTACGATGCTTTGCAGCGGCTCGGCTTGAAGCCGTTTGTGGAGCTCGCATTCATGCCCCATGATCTTGCCAGCGGGACCAGAACCGTTTTCTGGTGGCATGGCAATATCACGCCGCCCGGTTCTTATGAAAAGTGGGGACAACTGGTCGCCAATCTCGTGCGGCATTTCCAGCAGCGGTATGGCGATGCCGAAGTGAAGACGTGGTATTTCGAAGTGTGGAATGAGCCCGATATTGCTCCGTTCTGGAGCGCCGATCTGGCGGAGTATTTGAAGCTGTATCGCGCGGCGGCGGAAGCCGTGAAGAGCGTCTCCCCGTCGTATCGCGTGGGCGGACCGGCTTCGGCGGTGCCCTATCGTTTTGAAGAAGAGTTGCTGAAGTACTGCGCCCGCGAGCACGTGCCGATCGATTTCATTTCGACCCACGCCTACGGCGTGAAGGAAGGCTACTTCGACGAGGCCGGCTTTCGAGGCACGGTGCTCGACGGCGACCGCACGGCGGTGCGCGCGCGAATGGTGCACTCCCGTGAGCTGATTCGCAACTCTCCCCTGCCGAACCTGCAACTGCACTTCACCGAATGGAGCTCTGCCTACACGCCCACGGACTATATGCACGATCAATATCATCAGGCCGCGTTCATCCTTGACAAAGTCAAAGGCGCGCAGGAATCGGTGGATTCCATGTCGTACTGGGTGTTCACAGACATCTTCGAAGAGCAAGGGCCGCGGATGACACCGTTTCACGGCGGCTTCGGTTTGTTGAACTACCAGGGCATCCGCAAGCCCGCCTACTTTGCCTTCGAATTCATGAACCGGCTGGGGCCGGAGGAACTCGTCAACGCGGACGATTCCTCGTGGGTATGCCGGAACCCCGCGGGAGACGCGCAGGCTCTGATCTGGGATTTTACGCCAGTGGTGCCCCCTACCGGGTCCAATGACCAAACCTTCTATAAGAAAGAGCAGCCTGCCAAAGCGGCCGGCTCCATCAATCTGCGCATTGAGAATCTGCCCGCGGGAAGGTATTGGCTGGAACTGTATCAGACCGGATACCGGGTCAACGACGCTTACGCGGCTTACCTGGACATGGGGGCTCCGGATCAGCTCACGCCCGCGCAGGTGGAAGCGCTCGAAAGCAATGCGAGCGGGACGCCAGTCCAGAAAGTAATGCTGAGCCATGCCGGTGGAACACTGGTTCGAGAGATCCCATTGCGCCAGAACGATGTTTTCCTGGTGCTGTTGCACAAGCTGTAGTCAACATGCGCGGAGTATCCACTACATGAGTCAGTTCAACTCACGACTTGTCACCGTCCCAGGAATTCCAAATCTCGCGAAGACAATCTGCTCTGTCGTCTTCGCCCTCACCGCCGTCACCGCGGTGGCTCAGACGTCCGGCCAGCCGGTAACCGCCAGCATCGATGCCTCGAAGACCGGCAAGACCGCCATTTCCCCGTATCTTTATGGCCAGTTTGTCGAGCACGCCGGCGGCCTGGTTTACAACAGCCTCTGGAGCGAGATGCTAGACGACCGGAAGTTCTATTACGCCGTCGGACCGGCCCCCGCACCCGCGCCTGCCACCGGGCGGAGAGGTGGCGGCGGCTTTTTCGGCCGTGGCGTAGGTCCGGGACGGTGGAATCCCATCGGCCCCGCCGATTCCGTCGCGATGGACGCGAAGAATCCCTTCGCCGGCGATCGCACCCCACTGGTCACCCTGGCCGGCGCCGAGCCTCGCGGCATCCAGCAGACGGGCATCGCCTTTACACAAGGCGCCACTTACAACGGTCGCATTCAGTTGGCCGGCGATCCGGCGGCGAAGGTCTCCATCAACATCGTCTATGACGAAGGCGGCGGGCGCCAGACTGTCCCCCTGGGCAAGCTGACCGCGGCGTACCAGAAGTTCCCCTTCTCTTTCAAGGCGGAAAAGTCCGGCAAGGCGCAACTGGAAATCAGCGGCACCGGTACGGGTTCCTTCCACGTCGGTGCGGTTTCCCTCATGCCGGCCGATAACATCAACGGATTCCGTCCCGACGTCATCGCCGCGCTCAAGAGCCTTCGCTCCGGCGTCTACCGCTGGCCCGGCGGCAACTACGTCTCCGCGTTCGAATGGCGCAACGCCATCGGCGATCGCGACAAGCGCGCGTCGGAACTCGATCCGGTCTGGCATGCCCTTCAAACCAACGACGTGGGCACCGAGGAGTTCATGACCCTGTGCAAGCTCCTCGGCGTTGAGGCCTATATCACCGTCGATGCGGGCCTCGGCGATGCGTGGTCCGCCGGACAATACGTCGAATACGTCAATGGCGCGGCCACCACTCCGATGGGCAAACAGCGCGCCGCAAACGGCCACCCCGAGCCGTATCGCGTCAGGTTCTGGGGCATCGGCAACGAAATGTGGGGCAGCTACCAGTATGGCTACATGCCGTTCGAGCAGTTTGCCCACAAGCACAACCTGTTCGCCAAGGCCATGAGGAAGGTGGATCCCTCCATCGTCCTGATCGCCAGCGGCGCGATGCCGGACACTATGACCGGCTCCAAGGAAGCCCTGAAGCTGGGTCCCGACCTGGTTCCCGCCATTCTCACCCCCGGAGACTGGACCGGTAACCTGCTCAAGAAGTGCTTCGACAATATCGACCTGATCAGCGAGCACTACTACAATTACGGCGGCACGCACTTCAGCCTTGCGGAAGGCAAACAGGTGCCGAACGATCCCACTGAACCGATCACGGATTGGATGCGCCGCCCCGCCAACCACGTGCGGATCAAGTATGAGACGTACAAGGAATACGAGAAAGCGATTCCGGAGCTCGTTGCCCATCCCAAGCCGATCAACATGGACGAATGGGCCTACACCGGCAACAACAAGTATCCGACTTACCCGGCCTACGCCTGGACCTTCCATGAGATGTTCCGCTACCCCGAGATCTTCCAGATGGCGGCCCATACCTTCGCTCCTTCGGTGCTTAGCCACGATGGAGGGAAAGCGACGCTGAACGCCAACGGTCTGGTGTTCAAGATCTACCGCGATCACCTCGGTACGATCCCGGCCGAGGTTTCCGGCAATTCGCCCCAACCCAAGGTCACCGGCCCGGCCGGTGGCGAGCAGCCCGCGGTCAACGCCGGCAGCGCCACGTTCCCCATGGACGTGTTTTCCGCCTGGACCGCGGACCGCCGCACCCTCACCGTGGCTGTGCTGAATCCCACCGATGTCGATCAGCCGCTGAAGCTCAACATCGCGGGCGCCTCGCTCACCGGCAAAGGCACCGTGTGGCGGCTCGCGCCTAACGGCGGCGACATCCAGAAGCCCGGCATCACCAGTTCGCCCGTTGATTCGATCCCCGAGTCACTCACGCTTCCGCCTTACAGCATCAACATCTACGAGCTGGCGGCAAAGTAAGAACATCTTATGCGAACCATCCACGGCGCCAGAGGCGCCACCATGCCGCTGATATTGGCGCTTCTGTGCGCTGCGATTCCGGGAGGAGCCCAGACGGCCAGGCGGTCGTGGGCCGCCGACAACGGAAACGGGACGTACTCAAACCCGCTTTTCTACGACGAATTCTCGGATCCCGACCCGATCCGCGTGGGCGAGGACTACTACCTGACCGGCACGACCATGCACACCATGCCGGGGCTGCCCATTCTGCACTCGCGCGATCTGGTCAATTGGCGGATCGTCGCCTACGCATTTGACCGGCTCGACCTCGGCCCGGACTTCCGACTGGAGGGCGGCCAGAACATTTACGGCGGCGGCATCTGGGCGCCGAGCTTCCGCTACCACAACGGAAACTACTACATCTTCGCCAACGTGAACCGCTTCGGGCTTCAGGTCTTCCGCGCCACCGATCCTCGCGGACCGTGGAAGCACAATCGCATCCCGCAAGGTCTTCACGATTTGTCCGTCCTCTTCGATGACGAAGGGAAGATCTATGCGGTATACGGGGCCCACGACATACATATTGTTGAACTGAACCAGCACCTCACCGATCTCGTCCCCGGAACCGACCGCGTGCTGATCGAGCGAAGCCTCGGCATGGGCGAAGGCTCGCACTTTTACAAGATCAACGGCAAATACTACATCGTCAGCGCGATTCCCGGAGCGCACGTACCGATGAAGTGCGCCCGGGCCGACAAACTCGCGGGGCCGTGGGAGGTGACCGCGATCAGCGAAGAGGAGAGCCTGGGAATCGGCCAGGGATACAGACCGAAGGATAATCGCCGGCAGAATCCGCCGTTCGAACTGACTCCGCCGGACCCCAGCGAGCGCCTGAGCCTCACCTTGCATCAGGGCGGGATCATCGACACGCCTTCGGGCGAGTGGTGGGGCTTTTCCATGCAGGACCACAACTCCGTCGGCAGGCTGACATCTTTGTCCCCGGTCACCTGGGTGGATGGCTGGCCCTATTTCGGCCTGCCCGGAAACCTCAAGCGGACGCCATCGATCTGGGTCAAGCCGAACACGGGACAGGTCTCGCCAATCACTTCTCCCTACCAGCGCAGCGACGACTTTTCGGGTCCGAAGCTTATTCCGGTGTGGCAGTGGAATCATCTACCGGACGATTCCAAGTGGTCGCTCTCCGAGCGCCCGGGCTATCTCCGCTTGCATTCCCTTCCCGCCACCGATTTCTGGTGGGCGCGAAACTCCCTGACGCAGCGCGCCATCGGGCCGGAATCGACGGCCACCACGGAGTTGGACGGCAGCGGCCTCCAAGCCGGCGACGTCGCCGGATTGGCGCTCCTGAACTTGCCGTACGCGTGGATCGGACTGCTGCGCGACGATAGCGGCTATGCGCTCGCGCAGTACGACCACATCACCGGAAAGACCGTTCGCGAGCCGGCCGTCAGCCCGCATCTCTGGCTCCGAGTGCACTGTAACTTCGATACGGAGATCGCGCAGTTCAGTTATAGCTCCGACGGGAGAAGCTTCAAGCCCATCGGCCCCGACTTCATTACGGTATTCCAGCTCAGGACGTTTCAGGGGGTCCGCTACGCGTTGTTCAACTACAACACCGGCGGGTCGCCAGGCGGGCAGGCGGACTTCAACTTCTTCACCGTGGACGAGTCGCGGCCGCGTGGGCTGACCAAGCCGATTCCGATTTCGCAGTTCATCACGCTGACCGACCTCGCCAATGGGAATGTCCTCGCCGTGATGGATGCGAAGCTGCAATCGGTGAGTGGCGCGGAAAGGGCCACGGCGTTCCGCGTTGTGGACCAGGGTCGCGGCCGCATCGCGCTCCAGACTAGAGACGGGAAATACGTTTCGGTCGGAGGCGAAGGAAGGTCCGGCGAGGTTACGGTCAAGTCCGGCAGGCCCGCCGATGCGGAGACCTTCCAATGGGTGGACCTCCATCGCGGAGACACGCTGTTGCTGTCCCTGGCGACGCATCGCTACATCGTCGCTCCGAAGGATCCCGGAGCAGTCGCCGCGGACCATCCCGGCCCCGCTCCGGACCGCAAGGATGGTTCTTGTTTCGCCTGGAAAGCCGTTCGGCGCAGTCTGGCGGAAGAGAGGCAGGTACCTGCAAACAGGATTGAATAACATATGCATGCGCATTGGAAGGTTCTCACTCTTGCCGCGGCTGCGCTCAATGGCTGGGCTTGGTCTGCCGCGGCTCCCGTCGTGGAGAAACAGGCGCACGGGGTGCTGGTGCGCTTCTCCACGGGCGTGCTACGTCTCGAGGTCTGGTCCGACCGCGTCGTGCGAGTTACTTACGCACCGGGCGCGGAGATTCCGGCTATTCGTAGTCTGAGCGCGATCGCGGCTCCCGCCGCGGTTCCCTTGGAGATTAAGGAAACGCCGGCCGGCGTCGACCTCTCCACGCTCGCGTTCGGTGCACACATCGACAAGAACACCGGCCTCGTTTCGTTCAGCGATCTCATTGGCAACACGATTCTCCAAGAGGCGGGCGCTCGCGAGTTGGCCGTCGGCACCAGCTTTTCGCTCAAACCCGATGAGCAGATTTACGGTCTCGGCCAGCACCAGAACGGTCTCATGAGCTATCGCGGGACGTCGATCCACCTGCAGCAGAAAAACATGGAGATCGCCATCCCCATGCTCGTTTCGAGCCGCGGTTACGGCCTGCTGTGGGATAATCCCGCCATCACGGATGTCGAGGTCGGCAAGGAAAACCTGCTGCGCTGGACCTCGGAGACCGGTAAAGCAATCGACTATTACTTCTTCTATGGACCCAAAGCAGATGATGTGATCGCCGCGTATCGCAAGCTGACCGGCCCGGCGCCGCTGCTCGGCAAATGGGTCTGGGGCTTCTGGCAATGCAAGGAGCGCTACGCCACGCAGGCTGAAATGCTCGGAATCGTCTCGCGATTCCGCGAGCGCCACATGCCCCTCGATGGCATTGTGCAGGATTGGCAGTACTGGAAGCCCGGCGCCTGGGGCTCGCATGAGTTCGATCCCGCGCGTTATCCGGATCCGCGGGGCATGGTCGACTCCATCCACAAGATGCATGCGCACATCCTGATCTCGGTGTGGGCCCGCTTCGATCCAGGCACCGCCAACGGGAAGGAACTTGAACAGGCCGGTGCGCTCTACCCGCCCGTGATTCCGAATGTGTATCCGAAGGGTGAAGGCAAGTGGTATGACGCCTTCAATCCCGAAGGCCGCCGCATCTACTGGAAGCAAATCTATCAGCACCTCGGCACGATGGGTATAGACGGCTGGTGGCTTGATGCCACCGAGCCGGAGATCGGCGGAAATTGGGGCGAGTACCGCACGTTTCCAACCGCCGCGGGCCCTGGCGCCACGGTGTTTAACGCGTTCCCCCTGATGACTACTACCGCCATATATCAGGGCCAGCGCGCCGAGACTGACAGGAAACGCGTCGTCATTCTCACCCGTTCCGCTTATGCCGGCCAGCAGCGCAATTCGGCCATCTCGTGGTCCGGCGATATCCGGGGCACGTGGGACGTATTTCGAAAGCAGATTCCCGCGGGCCTCAACTTCTCTTTAAGCGGCATTCCATACTGGAACACCGACATCGGAGGTTTCTTCGGGGGCGATCCGAAAGACCCGAAATACCAGGAACTGTTTGTGCGCTGGTTCCAGTTCGGCGCGTTCACGCCCATGTTCCGCGTCCATGGGACCGGCGCGGGCAAAGAGTTCTGGCAATTCGACGAGCCCACCCGGAAGGTTTTAGAAAGATTCGAGCGGCTGCGCTATCGCCTGCTGCCGTACATCTACTCAGTCTCCTGGCAGGTGACCAACAACGGCAGTTCGATGCTGCGCCCGCTGGTGATGGACTTCCCAGGCGATCGCAACGCGCTCACCATCGCAGACCAATATCTGTTCGGCCCGGCCCTGATGGTCAATCCGGTGACGGAGGCCGGAGCCTCCTCGCGCAGCGTCTATCTTCCCGGCAATGCCGCCTGGTACGACTTCTGGACTGGCAGGCGCGAAGCGGCTGGTCACCGCGTCGATGCTGCCGCGGCGGTTGAAACCATGCCGCTCTACGTGCCCGCGGGCTCTATCCTGCCGCTCGGGCCGGATGTCGAATACGTGGACCAGAAACCGCCCGATCCGCTCGAAGTGCGCGTTTATCCCGGTGCCGATGGCTCGTTCATCCTGTACGACGACGCAGGCGATTCCTACGACTACGAGCACGGCGCCTACACGAACATTCCGTTCCGCTGGAACGACGCTTCGAAAACGCTCATCATCGGAAAACGCACCGGCGCCTATGAAGGTATGCCAAGGAACCGCACCTTCCGGATCGTGCTCGTGGACGAGCGGCGCGGCGGCGGCGTGGACGAATCTACCGGGGCCCGCGTGGCGGCCTACTCGGGCGAGGAAGTCCGCGTGAAGCTACGCTAGCGTAACGGGACGTGTTTGCGGTTCTCCAGAAATTCACGGCGCCGTTTCTTTTTGGAGCGTACGTGTTGATGACGGCCGCCTGCCTCATTTTCGAGATCGACGGCACATCGGGCATGTTGCGCCGCCGGATGATATCCAGTTCCCGGAGCCTCCGCACGGTAACATCCGACCAGTAGCGATGGAGGTCCAGGTAGCGTTCGGCCGGTCCGGGCCCGCTGGCGAGCGGCAGGTCGACGTCTTCAGAGCTGTTTAAGCGACGCGACCAACGCTCGGTGGCCCAGGCTTTATTGAGATTCCCCACGGTTCCGTACTTCGTCTTCAGCCAGGTGATGAAGCGCTGCCGGTCCGGCTCCGAATAGGACATGAACCCGTTTCCGATCTCGTTGTCGTAGCCGATGGCGACGATCGCGGGATGGTGTGTTTGGTGATGGCGTCGGCGAGGAGTCCCGCTTCACGGACGTAGTCCGGATCGCTAATGTTGTCCATGTATCGCTCGGCGGGCGGCACACGCGCGCCGTTTTCGTTCACGATGTCCACGCCTGGGTGTGCGCGATGCAGCCAGATGGGGGCCGGGCTGCCCGGAATGTCGACGATGACCCTGATTCCATTGCGTTGCATCTTGTCCATGATCTTGTCGAACCATTCGAAGGTGAACTTACCTTGCGAGGGCTCGAAGGAATCCCAGGACAGGTCGCCCATGCGGACGACATTGAATCCGGCGCGCTTCATGATGGCGATGTCGCTGTCGATTTGCTCGGGCGAGCGGTCGACCGGCTGATAGCAAGTGCCCACAAAAAGTTGTCCACGGCCGGGCCAGTTCGCGTGTGCGGGGCCTTTCTGGGCAGTCGAAGCCGCACTCCAGGTCATCAGAACGATGAGGCACTTTACGAGGTGCTTGAGTAACATGACGTTGTTACAGGAAACCCTCCACATGCGGCGTGCTACCCACAGGCTGTCCGCCGCCCACACTGATCTCAACCTTGTCCTTCGGTATGTCTTCAGCCCCAACCGTGAACTTCACCTCGCGGCTCTCGCCCGCTTTTAGATGAGTTCGCTGGAACCCGCGCAGGCTGCGGATGGGCGCGTCGTCCCCGGATCCCCCGGTAATGTACAACTGCACCACTTCGTCCGCTTCGCGGGAGGAAGTGTTTTTCACCGTTGCCCGGATTTCGGCCCCCGTCCCGGTCCGTTTCGCGGTCAGACCGGAATACGCAAATGTCGAATAGCTCAGTCCGTAGCCGAACGGGTAGAGTGGCTCGCCCTTAAAGTAACGGTAGGTGTGGCCCTTCATGTTGTAGTCTGTGAACGGGGGCAACTGATCGGTGCTCTTGTAGAAAGTCACCGGGAGACGGCCTGACGGGTTGTTGACGCCCGCCAGGGTGTCGGCAATCGCCGTGCCGGCCTCCTCGCCGCCGTACCACGCCGACAAAACCGCCGCGGCGCTTGAGGCTGCCGTGTTCACGGCAACAGCGCTACCGCTGGTCAGAATCACGACTACCGGTTTGCCGGTCGCGACGATCGCCTTCAGCAGGCTCTCCTGCGGCTCGGGCAGTTCGATGGCGGTCCGGTCGTGGCCCTCGCCTTCCTCTGTTCCGTTCAGGCCTACAAACAGGAGAGCTACGTCGGAATCGGCGGCGATCTTCTCCGCTTCGGCGAGCATCGCGGCGGCAGGCGGAATCCAGTTCAGCTCCGCTCCCCCTCCGCGCCCAGTCTGCCGATATTCCACCTTCACGGCGTACTTGCGTCCACCCTCCAACTGGATTGGCGGCGGACCGGCGCGCCGCGGTCCCTGTCCCTCTCCCGGCCCCAATCCGGCAGGCCGGGCGCCGGCAGGTCCGCGGGTGCCGACTTCTTTATCGTCGAGGAACAGCTTGATCTTGCCATCTCGGTTCCACATGCCGGTCCGCGCTGTCAGGACGTAATCGCCGGTGGCCGGCGGAATCAACGTGCCGGTCCAACGGATGGAATACTTATCGCCATGGAGCGCCGCGACCACGGCAGGCTCTTCCATGTTCGCGTCATAGTACACGCGGGGTTCGGTCCGGCTGAGCTTCGGCGGCCCCTGGAAATCGGGATTGTCGAAGTACTCGGCCAGCAGTCCCGCTCCTTTTCCGTCGGGCGGAGTCAGAAAACCCGAGGACACCAGGGCGCTCGTGGTAGCCGTGTAGGTGGCGCCCAGAGCGTATTGCACCTTCGCCTGGGAGAACTGCTGTGCGATGCCTTCGAGCGGAGTTACCTGCTTCGAGGAAATGCCGTTGTAGTTGCCCAGCAACCCAACCGGATCGTCGGCGGAGGGGCCGAACACCGCGATTTTGCTCACCGAGGGCTTCAAGGGCAGTATACCGCCTTGGTTCTTCAAGAGAACGATGGCTTCCCTCTCAGCGGCAAGCGCCAGTTGCCGGTGTTGAGCGGAGTCGTTTTCGGAATACGGAATCCTCGCATACGGAACGCGCTCCGGAGGATCGAACATGCCCAGACGGAATCGCGCCACGAAGAGACGCTCCGCCGCGCGGTCGATCTCGGCTTCGGTGATGTGGCCGGCTTTGACTTCGTCGATGAGGCTGCGATACTCCCCGCCGCAGGTGAGGTCCGTGCCCGCTTTGACGGCCGCAACGGCCGCCGCGCCCTCCGAGAAAACATATTTGTGATTGCGGAAGATGTCGCCCACGGCGCCGCAATCGCTGACCACGTAGCCCTGGAAACCCCACTGCTCCCGGAGCCGCTTCCGCAGCAGGTCCTCGCTGGCGCAGCCCGGTGCTCCGTTGACGGAATTGTACACGCACATCACCGAGTCTGCCTTGCCCTCCACCACGGCCGCGCGGAAAGCCGGCAGGTACGTGTTCACCATGTCGGACTCACTCACCTTGGCGTCAAAGGTGTGCCGCAGCGGCTCCGGACCGCTATGGACAGCATAGTGCTTGGGGGTGGCGACCACCTTCAGATAATGCGGGTCGTCGCCCTGCATCCCTGTAACGAACGCGACACCCATGCGGCTGGTGAGGTAGGGATCTTCGCCGTAGGTCTCCTGTCCCCGTCCCCAACGGGGGTCGCGGAAAATATTAATGTTCGGCGACCAGTACGTCAGTCCGGCAACGCGGCCGGGCGAGTTGCCGGGCGGCGGTTCGGGAATCGGGTCGTGGCGCAGGGCCTCATGGTATTTGGCCCGCGCTTCCGTCGAGATCGCGTCGGCGACGCGATGCATGAGGTCGACATCCCAGGTCGCCCCCAGCCCGATGGATTCGGGGAAAACCGTGGCGCGTCCCGTCGCCACACCGTGCAACGCCTCGTTCCACCAATTGTAAACAGGTACACCGAGACGCGGAATCGCGGGCGCGCTGTTCTGCATCTGGAGTATTCTCTCTTCGAGCGTCATGCGGGACACAAGATCCGCCGCGCGCTGCTCTGGAGACAAGTTCGGATCCTGGTAGGGAGCGATACCCGGCTGTTGCGCCCACGCCTCACCTTCCGGCGTCCGGCGCCAGGCGAAGTACGCATCCAGTACCTTGAGCGAATCGGCGCTCGGCACCGGGCCCGTGTGGGGAGTCAGCGAAAAATACATCACCAGCGGGTTGGCGTCGCTGAAAGCCGGCCACGTGGGGAGTCCCTCGCCGTTGGGATCGCCGCGCTTGACGAAGTTCGTCCAATAGGTCGCCATGGCCTCCGAGATCGCCTCGTCCGTCTTCGTGACCTGCGGATTCGACGTATCGAGGTGCTGGAACACGTACTGCACATCCGCGCCATGCGGCGTGCCGTAGCCGGCGCGAGAGGAATCGGCGGGATATTCCGGGTGCTGGTCGAAGTAGTAATAGAACGCCTTGGATTTCCCCGTTTTGGCCTGCAGCCGCGCCCAAATCCAGGTGTGCCAGCCGAACGCTGCGTCGCGCGTCAGGTCGCGCGCGGTTTTCGGAACTGTGGTGGCGTCAGTGGGGTACGCCTTCAGGAGACGATCCGCGAACGGTCCGTAGCGCGCCTTCACCCCGGAGATGTAATCCTCCGGCGTGCGCGGAGGCGAAAAGCTCGCGCCTTCGTCGGAGTTGTAGCCAACCAGGATCGGCGTATCGTTGTACCGCTTCGCCTCGTATAGCTTGTACTGATCGTCCGGAATCACCCATCCGTCGATGATCGGCCACGCCAGACCCATGCCGCGGCCGCCCGCTGGAAGTTTGTCGGCGGGGATCTTCCGCAAGTCCGCGATAGACGATGCTCCCGCGCTCTTGGCGTACGCTTCACCGGAACGCTCCGCATCCTCCAGCCGTTTCAGATTTTCGCCGGGGAACAGTGTCGGTCGAGGAGGACCGAACGAACCGCCGCTCTGCGAGATCGCGCCGTGGAAGAGTCCCTGCGCCAGAGGCGACGCGCACAACATGCTGACCGCGATGCCGCCGGCCGATTCGCCGAAGATGGTCACCCGGCGTGGGTCGCCGCCGAATGCGGCAATGTTCTTCCGCACCCACGCGAGGCCCGCGATCATGTCGAGCAGTCCATAATTCCCCGAGGCGTGATTCTTGTTCTCGGCACTCAACTCCTGGTGCGACAGAAACCCGAGCGATCCGACCCGGTACGCAATGCTCACCAGCACCACGCCCTTCCTGGCCAAGCGCGCGCCACTGTAGTTGGGCTCCGAAGTAGCGCCCGCGTTGAACCCGCCGCCGTAAATCCAAACCAGGACGGGAACACGATCGTTGGCGGATTTCGCCGGCGTCCACACATTCAGGTAGAGGCAATCCTCACTCGCCGCGGGACCCGAATTGGCGCCGGGCGTCCCCATCCCTTGAATGCATTTTGGCCCGAACTGCGCCGCTGCTTTCACTCCGTCCCACTTCGCCGCAGGCTGAGGCGCGCGCCACCGCAGGTCGCCCACCGGCGGTGCGGCAAAGGGGATCCCTCTGTAAACGGTCAACCCGTCTTCCACTGTTCCCTGAATCGATCCGCCTTCGACTTTTACCGGCGCGGGTGTTTGGGCTACACAGAGCCCGCCCGCAAATATTGCAACCAGGAATGCTCTTTTCATTGATGTCGCCTTTCGTCTCTGCCAGCTTCTACTTCATGTAGCGCTTCTCTTTGTAGTAACGGGCTGCGCCCGGATGCAGCGGGACCTCGTACCCGTTCCAAACCGTGTGGACGTTATAAGAGAAGTTCAGGCGCACTGCCGATGCGCCCGCCGGCGGCCTCGATGGCCTGTCTCGACAGTCCGAAATAAGCCAGTATGGGCGCCGAGTCACTGCCGATTCCAGCCGTGAGAATTCGCTCCGGCCAGCATCTGCCGCGTTGCAGTCACGATCTCTCCTCATATACCCATACACCCGGGCAGGAAAACGCTTCGGTTCAGCTCCTGACTTCCGAGTGTATACCGCGGCAGCAAAAAGCGAAATCGCTTACAGAAATGATCGCGGTGGACGCTTGGCAAGGGCTCCAAGAAAATGAATGTAAGCCATTGCAGGACCTGCCGCAGCGGCCTACAATATCGATTCCGCCGCGTTTGGCAGACTAAGGAGCATGAGAGTGAAATTGACCAAAGCCAAAGCCAATATCTCTTGTGTGCTGGCGAGCATCCTGGCGGTCGCTAGCGGCTGCGCTTTCGCCGCGCCTCCCCAGGCCGCCGCGCCGCTCCCATTCGTCAGCCCGATCTTCGGCGACAACATGGTCCTCCAGCGGGAGAAGCCGGATGCGATTTGGGGTTGGTCGCAGCCGGGGGACTCGGTGCGGGTGGAAATCGGAGAGCACTCCGCAACGGCGACCGCCGCGGCCGACGGCAAGTGGCAGGTGCGAATTCAGCCTCCCCCAGCGGGCGGGCCGTACACGATTAAGATTGCCAGCCGGCAGCAGACGGTGGAACTGCATGAGGTGCTGGTGGGCGACGTGTGGATCTGCGCGGGCCAGTCCAACATGCAGTTCGGATTGCGACAGGCCAGGAACGGGGCCGAGGAAATCAAGAACGCCAACTACGCCGACATCCGTTACTACGTGGTCGGCGAGCGCGTGTCTTATTCACCCGTGAACGTGCCGCGCGGCTCGTGGAAAGTCGTTTCGCCAACGACACTCGGCGGCGGAATCTCGGCGGCGGCCTATTTCTTCGCCAGGAAGGTGAGGGAGTCCCTGCCTGTACCTATCGGGTTGGTTCAGGAGGCGGAGGGTGGCGTTCCGGCCGAGACGTTCACCAGCTTAGACGCCTTGCGCCCGTTGGGGGATTTCGACGCGCGCATCGCGTTTCTCGAACGCCGGCGCCAGAAGGGCGGCAAGGAGTACGGCAACTACATCATGCACTGGTACAACGACTACGACATCGGCTCGCAGAACGGTTCCTGGGCCGACCCGGCGCTCGACGATTCGTCGTGGACGGCCGTCCGCATCCCCGGCGGGTTCAGGGAACTGGGCGTCGCCGATGTCCCCAGTCTCTGCTGGTTCCGCAAAGAGATCACGCTCCCCGACCCCCTTCCGCAAGGTGGCGCCCGCATCTATCTGGGCAACGTCGACAAGATGGACACCGTCTACGTCAATGGACAGCAGGTGGGCTCCAGTTCCTGGGTCGAGAACCCGCGAGTCTACTTCGCGCGGGCTCTGAAACCGGGGCGGAACGTGATCGCCATCCGGTTGTTCAACATCAAGCCCAACGGTGGATTCATCAGCCCGGCCGAAACTCTCCGTCTCGTTCTGGGCGACGGCATGTCGATACCGCTGGCCGGCGAGTGGAAGGGCAAGGTCGCCGTGGACGGCCACCCGCCGCAACCGCTGCCGCCCGGATACGAAAGCGTCACGAGCATGGTGAGCGTTCTGTACAACGGCATGCTCGTACCGATCGCTCCCCTCGCGATTACCGGCGCAATCTGGTATCAGGGTGAATCCAACTCCGAGCGCGCCTTCCAGTACCGCAAGCTGCTCCCGGCCATGATCGCCGATTGGCGGAAATTGTTCGGCCAGGGCGATTTTCCGTTCTACATCGTGAGCCTGCCGGCATTCATGCACCGCAAGTCTGTCCCCGGGGACGACTCCTGGGCAGAGATGCGAGAAGCCCAGGCTCTAGTGGCGAAGAACGTACCGCATTCGTGTGTCGCCATTACCGTCGATACCGGCGACCCCGACAACATTCACCCCATCGACAAGAAGGAGGTCGGCGACCGCTTGGGGCTCTGCGCCCTAGGCGAGCATTACGGCTTCAAAGTCCCGTATTCCGGGCCGGCCCTCTCGTCGGTGGAGCGCGTGCCGGGCGCGCTGAAGCTTCATTTCGCTCATACCGATGGTGGCCTTGTCGTCAAGGGTGAGAAGCTGGGTGAGTTTTCGATTGCGGGTGACGACCGCAAGTGGTACTGGGCAGACGCCCGCATCGAAGGTGAAACCGTGATCGTCTCCTCGGAGTCGGTTCCCGATCCGAAAGCTGCCCGCTACGCCTGGCAGTCGAACCCTGTAGCGACGCTGTTCAACGGCGCCGGGCTCCCGGCGGTACCGTTCCGGACGGACGATTGGCCGGGTGTCACGGACAAGAATACGATTTACTGATCGGGCATTGATTCTCAAGGACGGCACGCGTGTTACTGGACGGCAAAGTTCTTACCCCGCTCGAACTGGACGCGTTTGCGATGGAGAGCAGTCACGAATTTCAATGTCTGATCTGTGTTTCGGGCACCGGACCGTAGGCGGATGATGCACCGGCAAAGTCGATCTCGAAGCGGTCCAATGTCACACCCGGATCCAGCGCATAGACGGTTAGCGTATGGCTTCCTGGCGTCAACGGCACGTCGTGGATCTCCACGGCCGCCGCGTTGTCCAGCACATTTCGCCGCCACTTGGCGCCGTAATACTCGATCTTGTAATCGAGCACCTTCGGCTTGCCGCCATCCAGCGAGACCGCGATGCGCAACCTGTCGGCCTTGGTGATCGGGAAAGTCGGCAGCGCAATCGCCCGGATGGTTGCGATCTCGTCGATCACATAGTTGGGGAAGCTGTAATCGCGATCGGGAGGAAGCGTGGCGAAGCGATACGTCACGCGGGGCGCCTTCGCCAAAGCGTCGGGATTGCCGGCATCGACAGGCGCGAGATCCAGATCGGCCTGCAAATCGGCGCCGGTATGTCCGACACCGTCCAGCACATGCCACGCGCCGCTCATGATGTCGGCATGAGCCGCAAACATCGACACAACACCCTGGGTGTCGACGAACGAGGCGGTCTCATCGTGCACCGGCGGCGCAATACGGACATGCACCGGCAACGGCTGTTTGCCCGCGCCGCATTTGACCGTCACGAGGCCTTCGCCTTGCTTGGGCGCCTGGGCCCAATCGACCGACACCTGGAGGCGTTGCTCGAAGGTCTTGATCGCCGTCGAGAACTTGCCGGAACGGCGATCGACCTTGATCCACCCCGCGTTCGGCTCGGCACTCCAATCCTCGTCTATCGGCACTTCCGTGAACACGTCGAGATAATAACTGCGTGCCCCCAGTTCGCGGATAAACGATGGCAGGGTCGGTGTCCACCAACCCACGTCATCGAAATAACCGCCGCCTTCGACTTGCACCGCGCAGTTGCGCGCGTCCGCGGGGACACTCCAACTCGGGACATAGGGCGCTTCGTAGTCCGGCAAGGCATGGGGATAGTCGTTGATGATATGGCGCCACTTGCCGTTCTCCAGGCCATCGTTGAACCAGCGCGTGTCGGCAACAATTCTCTCCTGCGCCTGTGCGGCCTCCTCGGCATAGACGTTGGCACTCGCCCGGTGCTGCAGCCCATAGGCGATAGACTTGTCCAGATCGAGTTGGCGCAAGCTCATGTTGCCGCCGGTGTTCACCGTGTATTCGACGAGCTGATAGAACGCCGCCTTGCGGTCTTCGGGCATGGCCGCCATGAGGTTGGCCGCCTCGGCCATAATGGACTTATAGCCGTCGGCCCGGCGAGCGTTCTCGTCGCCGAAGTCGACGATGCTGAATTTGCCTTGTTGGACCGACGATTCCGGGAAAGTCGTCGAGAATGACGCCATCTCCGGGTTCTTGTCGAAGGCGAGCTTGTAGTACTGCCACATGATGTGGGCGATCTCGTCCCGGTGCTCGGAGCCGAACGTGCGCCCCGCCCAATCGCGCAGATACGCCTGGACGCTGGCGGGCTTTTCGAACGCGTCCGCGTCGAACGCCAATGCCAGGAAGAAATCCATGAGAAACTCGACGGGCTTGATCGAGCCGGCATTCAGCACCCACAACTGGCGCGCATCGAAGTGATACGCTTTCATCATTTCTTCCCACATCAGCGACGGGTCGGTGGAGCCGAGCCATAGATAGGTCCCGGGCGCGCCCCAGAACGTGGCGTGGTAGTACACTCCCGCGCCGCCGGGCCGCTTCCGCTCGCTCGGGTTATCGAGCTGCATGTCGTAGCCGAAATTGTCCTCCGACCAATTCAGGATGATGTCGGCGGGCAGCTTCAGGCGGCCGGTGTTATAGGCGGGTGTGATCTCCTTGTAGGGCGTGAAGACCTGTGGAATCTGGTCTGCCGGCTTGTGCAGCACTTGGCTGAGGATCTTGCGCTGCTCGGCGATGACGTCGCTCAGAACATCGGCCATCTTCTCGGGCGTGTCGACGCCTTCCATCGGGAAATCGTCGGCGCCGCGCAGGCCTACTGTGTAAATATTGTCGTACTGGCCGAACTTCTCGACCGACGCCCGCCAATACTCGATCATGCGCGGCTTGTTGGTGAGCCAGTTGTAGGGGCCCATCGTCTTGGAGTTCCACTCGTGCGAATTGTTGCGAAGCAGCATCTCGACATGGGAACTGCCGCGGACGATGGCGTAGTCCCGGGCCAGATCATAGTTGGCGGGAATTTCGTTGAAAACCTTGTCGTGCCCGCTCATCGCCGGCCACAGCGTGTTGGCCTTGAGCCTCCACATCAGCTCGAAGACGCGAGCATAGGTCTTGGGGCCGATGCCGCCCTGGGCGGGATCGAAGGTGCCCGCCGCCCAACGTTGAAGGCCGCCAGTATTCAGGAAGAACCCACGGTACTTCACCGAGGGCGTCTTCGAATAGCGCAGTCCGGCGTCCACGAAAATGCGATCGGGTTTGCGGATCTTGACGTCCGCCCACCACTCCCAGGCCGAGACGCCCATCTCGCGGGTGAGGTCGATCACGCCCCAGATCGTGCCGCGCGTATCGGAGCCGAAAATCACCAGCGCCTTTTGGGTGGGATCCCACGGCGCCGGAACGGCCGCGCGACCATAGGCTTCCCATTTGCCCTGGATCGGGGCCGTGCTGATGCCGTTCTTCCGGAGAAGCGCCGCGATAGACGGCGACGACGCCAACCCGATGATGACTCCATTGCCTTGAGCGCTGTTGAGGTCGGCGCCTATGGCGGGAGAACGGCCGGTCAACTGCTTTAGATCGTGGGCGAGCAATTCCGCAGCTTTCTGGATCGGCGTACCGGACTGCCGGTCGTACGAAATTGCGGCGACACCTCGCCCGTCGGAAAGCGTGAGCGCGGCGGCGCCTGCGTTGGCAACCATACCAAGACCGGCAAACGCGAGCATAATCCAACTCAGACAAACGATGTTTTTGAGACCATCCCGAATGTTTTGCATCACCTCGTCCTTTCCTCTCGTTGCAGCAATGGCAAGCTGGAAGCGCCTCCGACGCGAAATGCCTTTGAAGCACCAACGCTACGGCGCCACGCAAGCGAGCCGCCGCGCTATCCCGCACGGGAACTACGTATGGAATGTGCCCTTCCGCCAGCGGCTGCGTTGTTAATCCCGCCATCATCGACGGAGTCAACCGGTCCCATGCGAGCGTCAAATCACCAACTACGAAGATACAATCGGGAGCGATACCCCGAACGATCATTCGCAAGCCGAGACCAAGCCAGTACGCCATGGTCTCCAGTGCTTTGACGGCGGAAGTGTCACCTCGATCGGCCAGGTCGAGCAAGTCAATGAATGTCAAGCCTTGCGGCCGTTTGCCCGAACCTGTGTAGTATCCGCGATGCGGGCGCCGACGTCGAAATCCAACCAGTTTAGATCGGGTCTGGGTGATGTGCGGCTCGTCA
>Ga0326728_10002171_pt1 | contig 66491 bp, 53 predicted proteins | sample MB3enrmetagenome_FD_207602 | JGI IMG/M metagenome (GOLD analysis project Ga0326728, IMG submission 207602) | Lab enriched peat soil microbial communities from McLean, Ithaca, NY, United States - MB31MN | ecosystem: Environmental > Terrestrial > Soil > Wetlands > Peat | place: USA: New York...
TACAGCAGGCTTCAATGGGGCCGCAGCAGCGCTGCTGCGGAATTAGCTGCTCTCCTATCGTATTCTGTTTTCAAAGACCTGCGCAAGGCTTTGCGAGCGGTCCACCCGGCAGCCCCGGAGTGGCTCACTCCGGCGAAGCGACGGCGGCTCGAAGTCCCTTGGAATCATACTCCCAACTGTTCGCGAGCGGTGGCTGGAGTCCGATTCCCGCCGGACCGCTCGCACGGGCTAACGCGTCACGAAAACGGGGTAGTCGGCCACTTCTCCTTCCAGAACCCGCGCCAGCAGCCGCGCCTGCACTTCCAGCAGCCGGCGGTAGCTGACGCGGTATTCGAAGATCGGGTGGGTAACGAGCGCATCCATTCGTAACTCGTAGGCGTGGTAAAAGTTCTTCCTCCCGGCAGGGGTCATGGCAACTGCGTCGCCGGAGCGAATGAAATCGGAAGGGGTCACCATGCGGGTATTGACGGCGTTGATCACGGCCGAGTCCACGATCAGCGGCCGGAATGGCTCCATCAGGTCGAGCGCCAGCGCGGGCCGGCCGAACCGCGGTTGATGGTAGAAGCCCATCATAGGATCGAAACCCACAGCGTAACACGCGATCGTCAGGTCCTTGGTCAACATGCTGTAGCCGAGCGAGAGCAGGGCGTTGACAGGATCGCGCGGGGGGCGGCGGTTGCGGCCTTCGAAGTCGAGGCGAAAGCCTCCGGGCGGGGAGGCGTCGCCGCCGGCCTTCAGCAGCCCATCGAAGGCCCCGAAGTAGAGCCGGGCGGCGTTGCCCTCGATGCCGAGCAACTCATCCAGGCTCCCGGCGGTTTCGGCGCGCAGGGCCATCTCCTTCATCTCGCGCAGCGCGAGTTCGGGCGGCTCGACATGGTTGCGCAGGATCATGGTGCGCTGGTTGCGGATCTTCCCGGCCACCAGCTTCCGCGCGAGTTTCAGGCAGAACCACCCTTCGGCGGCAAGGCGGAACTGGGATTGGCGCAGGAAGACGTTCTTCGTCAGCATCCCGGTGGTGATGCCGTAGAACCAGCCGCCCTGCGAAAAGTACGAGATCGGGATTCCGGCCTCGCAGAGCAACTGGGTCACCTGGGTGGTGACCTGTATGTTGCCCATGAGGTTGAGTTGGGAGATCTCGATGGGGCGGATCTCCTGGCGCACGGCGTCCTTCTCCTTCACTTGCAGGACCTCGCCGGAGCGGCCGACGCGCAGGCCCTGGGTGTTGAGGTAGACGGGCCGGAGGTCGGCGCGGGGCGCGATGAGGCGGCGGGTCTCCTTCGCCGGGGGCTTCCGGGGGGCGGGCGGTTCTTCGAACAGCGCGAGTTGGCCGGTGTCGTCCTCGGGGGCGGCATTGCAGAGTGTGGTGGTCTCGTCGGGCAGGCAGATGGAGTTGAGCGAGCAGCCGGGGCACTTGGGCGAGTCCTCGAGCGGCAAGGGGATGCGGCCGCTTTCGGCCAGCGCCCAGGCGGCGCGGATGGCGTCCTCGGTTTCCCGGATGAGGTCTTCGGTGAAGGCCACGCGGACGCGTTGGCGGGTGGTGGAGTAGAAGATGACGCCCTCCTCGACGCGGTATCCGTTCTCGCGCAGGACGATGGCCTGGACGGCGAGCTGGGCGCGGTCGGCGGGCCAGATCTGGAGCGCGCCATCGATCTCGTAGGGCTTGCCGTGCTTGTAATCGACGGGCGTCACGCAGCCGCCCTCGATTTCGAGGAGGTCCATTTTGGCGATGGCGCGGAGGCGGTCGCTGGAGAGGGTGACGGCGCGGGTTTGGAGGGTGTCATCGGCGAGTTGCTCGGGCGCGGGGAGGGGCTTGCCGGCTTTATCGACGCGCTTGTGCTGGATCTTGCCCTCGACGGTGTCGGCGCTTTCGCGGAAGACGCCCTCGACCCACTCGTAGAAGAAGAGGCGCGGGCAGTAGACGAACTCGTTGACCATGCGGGCGGGCAGGTAGTCCGGCAACTCGCGGGCGGGCGGGACCGGAAGGGGCGGGGGCGGCGGCAGTGGCAGGGTGGCCATAGGTCAGACGACGATGCAGGGCGCATCCACGGACGTGTAGGGCTTGCCGAGGGCGGTGATGACGCGGTCGCCGCGACCCTCGGCGGGGCCGAGGTAGACGAACAGGACCTGGTCCTCGGTGTGGTGGATGATGTCCGACAACTCTCCTTTCAGCCGCGCGAGGTCGGCGGCGGTCAACTGGCATTCGAAGACGGAGAACTGGAGGTGGTCGCCGTAGCCGCGCATGGTTTTGAAGACCAGGCGGAGGCGCTTTTCGTCGGCGATGTCGTAAGAGATGAGGTAGGAGGAGCGCATGGGTCGGTCTCTTCAAAGGGAGCCGAACTGGCCCAGGCCGAAGTGCGAGGAGTCACCAACGATAATCGGCCCCGTCACCGGCGCGCCGAACTCGACGAGCAAATGAAATCCTGGCCGCACCAGGGGCGTGCGGGTCTGCTCGCGTGCGAAGCGGCGTTCGCGCGTTTCGTGCAGGCGGACCCAAACCGTCTTGTCCGGGTCCACGACAACGCGCTCCGGTGCTGGCCATCCGCCGGCCTCCAGGAGTCTTTTCGCCACCCGCTCCACCGTCTCCCCCGGCCGCAATCGTCCGTTCTCGCGGAAACGGCGGCGCCCGGCGGGCGGGACGAACGGCGTGACGCTTGACCACACCCGCGATGGTCCGCTGAAGCGTGGGGGCAAGGCTGTCCGTTCGGGCAACGGCACCAGCCGCAGCTTCCAGTCCGTTGCGCCGCTTTCCCAAGCCACTGGAACCCCTGACGCCTCAAGCATCGCGTCGACCTCCGGCGCTGTGAACGGTTCACCACGCCGCCAGACGATTAGGCGGGTAGGGTTCCCTTCGGCGTCCGGCCGTAAGAGGAAGTAGGCATGTGAATGGCCCTTCACCGTAGTGCCTGTTGCTTCCTTTCCGGTCAACAGGACAAGTTCGTCTTTCTGAGCCGCGCTCAGCGAGCCATAGTGTGCGCGGGGAGCGCCGCTCATCCGCGCGGCCATGCTCCGGATGACCCTGCCGCGAAAACGTTCGGCGACGCAAATCCAGCGATCCGTCGGCGGGTACACTCGCCCACCGACGGCGAATTGCATGGCGTGCAACCCGGGGGTCGCGGTGCGCGCTGGCACGCTGACCGACGGCGTGGCCGGACGAGGAGGCAAAGACGCAAAGTGCCACTCGGCTCCAGGTGGAATCGGATAACCCGCGAGCAGCTTCCCGTCCGTACAATCGAGCAGAGCGTCCATCCGTAGAGAAACTCCCGGCGTTGGGACAAGGACAGGCGAGTCGCCTCCCGAATCCCTCCGGCGCAGGAAACAGTTGGCCTCCACGTCAGCCCGTTCGACGCGCCGCATCCGGCAGAAGCTCTCCGCCCGGCCGAAGTACAGTGTGCGGTCCAGTAGGGCGTCGAGCAGACGGACACACCTGTTGTCGAGATCGAGAGCGGACCAGATCCACACGACCGGGTCGTACTCCGGCAGGAACCGGTAGTGGTCCGCCACGAGAGTTGTCTTGGGTATCCTGACGGCGGCCTTCTCCTTTTTCGCGTCCGTCCACGCAACCTCGGTTGGCTGGTAGTGCTTGAGAGCGGGTCCGCGCGCGGAGTCCGGCGGCAGATAGAAAGACGGCGGAGATTGCGCGAGCAAGTTCAATAGCTGGTCGCGCACATCCGTCTGAGCTGCGGTCTCCCGATGATACTGAAACCATCGCGCGGCCAATGATCGCAGGAAGCGCCACGGCGATGGTGGCCACTCGCCAAATGGATCTTCAAACGGGTTCTGATTCCATCGTGTCGCGTGAAACCGCCCCAGGGGGTAGCGCTGCTCGATCAACAAAGGCATTGCCCCACCCTCACTCCTGATCCGCCTCGGGCTCATCGTTGTCCGGTGAGCCGACCTCGGCGGCGGCGCCCACGGCGGCCTTGAACAACTTCGAGGCGGGATAGTAGACCTGAGTGATGCCAGCGGCGAATTTGCACTCCCTGATGCTCGCCTTGACATCCACTATTGGCAGCGCTGTCACTGTCCGTTCTCCAGCAACCGCCGACACGGACAGACACTCCAAGTGGCACTGCGTGCGATATCGGAACGGGTGATCCAGCAAGCGGCTAATCTTCCAGATCGCCAGATCCAGCAACAGCCGCTTTTCTCGCGCCCTCAGCCCTAACTCTTCGCGCCCATATGATCGCAGCAGCGCAAGGTCAACGATGAACGTCGCCCGTATCTCCCGTGCCGTCTCCTCATCCACGCTGAAAATCGGCTGTCCGGAGATGGTCTTTCCGAGGCGGTCAAACTTCACACCCGACCGTCCGACGCGGGCGGCCCCGATCGCCTCCAGGTGCGCGGTGAGAATGCGACTGATCTTGATTTGCTCCTTGGCGAAGAGCACACCATGAAGAAGCGAGTTCGGGTCGTAGTGGAAGATCGTTTCATAGATCGTCCACCAGTTGTCGGGGTAGACGAAGTACCGCTTGTCCGTCTCTACCTCTTCGATGCCGAACTCCCTCCGCAGCCGAGACCGAAATGCCTCGCCGTCCCATCCCGCCTCGATCTTCTTCTTCCCTTCCTTGCGTGCCTCCTTCCAAACCAGCGGATCGAGTAACCCGTCCAGGAAGTAATCTGACGCTATGCGATGACCTTCCGTCAGCGTGGTGCAGACCACGCGGTCTCGCTTCTCTGAGCCATCCCGGTCTGTGACGCAAGCCACGTAGGGCAGGCCCTCCAGGTCGGCGTGGAGTTCCGGGTCCGCTGCGCTCTGGCAGCACACCGCTTCCAGGTGATTCGCCATGCTGGCCGGACTGTCAATAATGCAAACATCTTCGGACCGTCCGTCTTTTCTCGGCGCTTTGTAGATCACGTGGCCCACTTCCGGGAAGCCGGCGGGCTGAAAACGGTCGACATCGGCGACCGGCGCCAGTTTGGCGGTCACGATCAAACAGGCCGGGCCGGAAGGGCCTAGCAACTCATCAAGGTCCAATCGATTCGTTTCACTCATAAACTCTCCTCTCTTTCTGCCCTGCCAGGGCGCGGTTCCAGCCACCTCTCGATTCCGCGGGCTACATCCGAACTTCGCATCGGAATCAGCAGTGCCGCGGCAATTCGCTCGCCGTCGGCTTCGATCTCCGCTGGCGGCGCAATCGTCCGCAGGCCTTCCGCCAGATATCGGGCACGTGCCGCCCCGACGGCTTCCACCCAATCGCTGGAGCGAACCAAGTGTAAGAGCCGTCGCGCCGCGGCCGCCTTGGGCGGTTCGCGAAGCAGGGGTTCCCCGTTCAGCATGATCTTGCCCGGATGGAACAGCGGACGGAACAGCGCCTGGAGAAGATAGATGCTGGACGCCACACTGAACCCCTCCGGGGCGCTCTCGACGCTGCGCCAGTCGATCATAACCGTCGCTGGCAACCAACGCAGGGTGCCTTCCAGATCGGTTGCCCCGCGAAGAAACGCTTCGACAACCCCTGCCGAACAAGTCGCCGCACTACCCAACGGAAGCGGTTCGAGCGGCTCCGCATCGGTCAGGCGTCTCTCGAGGATGCCGGCCAACACGCGCGCCGGATCGCCCATGTGATAGACGGCCCGGTTGGGCCGACTCTTCGAAAAGGAGCGATTGCCCCATCGGTCCTGATCGGCCCCAACGACGTTGACGAACAGCGGGGTCTCGGTATCAGCTCCGATGGACGCTATAGCCCGCGCGATCAGGATCTCCGGCGTGGGCATGGGCCAAGCCGCGTCGAACCACTTTGAATCGAGCCGAGGTACTGGGCGGGAGCGTTCGCGGAAGGCTCTGTTGTGATCGAGGCGGTTCTGAATGGCCGCGAGCAACAGCAGAAGGGACCGCCATCGTTCGGGGTCTTCCGGCTGTTCGGCGATCCGAATCAGGTCCCTCTCCAAAGGCCCGCGCATTCCGCGAAACTTCGCCCTCTGGGTGCTGGAAGGAGGCTCCGGAAGGAACTTCATCCAGCCGAGCAGTGGCAGTAGAAGACGGCTGTCCCTCGGAGCGCCCTCCGCGACGCGCACCGTTTCGCCGGGAATCGCCTCGAATGCCTGGGGGCTCGTCGTCTGCCTCAGCGAGAACCGCACGAAGGCCGCGACCCCGCCATCCACCCCAGCGGATCGTGCCGCCAGCGCAAACTCGTGGGGGGATCGCGCCGCGCGATCCCCAACGCGAGCGAGCCCCCGCTCAAGTAGCGCCTCCAATTCGACGCGATTCGCTGGATGCTCCCAAAGCGGCGCCCAGAATTCGGCCCGAGTCAACTTGATTTCCCCGTCCGTCGCGGGCGATGGCGCGTCGCAGAGGAACGGGAACACGGCGTAGGGCCGCGCGCGCGATCCCATCCGCCGCCCCGTGCCGCCGCGCAGCAAGCGCGCCCCTTCAAGGGCCAAGAGAAACGCCCAGGGAGATATCTGTCCTTCGCGATACCACCCCTGGCCGCTATTGAACGTCTTGTTGGCATACACAAACCAAGTGCCGGCGGAACCCAGATCGGGAAGAGTTTCCCCCGTCTCAGCAAAGAGCGAAGTCCGCAGCCAGTTCTGGACCGACCGCGAAGGTTTCCCGCGCACCAGCTTGACTGCTTCGCCGAACACCGCCTCCAGATCCCGCCTACCTACGTTTCCGCCTGTCCCAGCAAGGTGATTGAACTGCCTTCTTGTCCCGCAGCCGACAACGTGGGAGTCCAGCAGGCGAACCCGATCAACGTCAGGCTCCCTGCTGCGCGCAACCTGAATGCTCTTGTCGGTCTTCTTGTCAGCCTCCTGCGCCTTTCTCCACCACCTTTCATATGCGGATGGTTTCCACTCCTCCAGCAAATACCGTTCCACCGCTTCCGCATTGATCGCCTCTCCGACCAGCACGAAATGCCCGCTGCGCCAGCACCCGCGGACATTCGGCCAGCGGCGCGATGCCCCGGCCAGGAGACCGAGCCCCGCCAGGTAGTTTCCCAGGCAATCCACGCGAATGCCCTCGAAGTGAACGGCATTCAGCAGTGTGTTCATTTCGCGCCCCCAGCGCCAGGCTTGCGGCTCGCACGCACATCGACGGCCAGAGCGAGCGCCTCCAGGTAGGCAAGTCGGAACGGCCCCAGGTGACGCGGCTCACTCATCGGCACAGCGTCGAAGGGAGACGGGTCGCCCGGCGCTTCCGGCCCCAATAGCTCCGCCACCATTGCCACCCAACTTGGCGACGCTACCAGGAAACCGTCTCCGTCTTCGCTCCACTCGCCCGGCGCCCCAAAAAAGCGGCACGCCAAACTGAGCGCATACTCGGCGTCCAGCCAGCCAGCGAGCGGCGGCAACTCGTCGCCGTCCCGGACTCCGAACACATCTGCGGCATCAGGCGACCGGCTGCGCAACACCGTGCGCACCTTGCCGTGATGGGCCGCCACCAGATAGACGGCGAGTGCCGTCCACCCCTCGACTCCTCCGCACCACCGGTCGAAACAGTACAGCGCACTCGCAGCTTCGTGCCGCATGCCCGGGCGAAACGACGCTCCAGACACGCGCGGGAACTTCGCCCATGGACCGGCTCCGGGTTGCCCGCTCTTCGGCACGGCGTCCCTCCACCTGGGGTGATTCTTGCCCACGTCGTGCCATTTCGATGCGAGGACTACGGCCCGTCCCTCGGGGCCTTCGGCAAGAGCGGTTCGGCCGACCAGAATCTCAGCCTCGGCTTCGGCATCTCGCAGATGGTCGGCAAGCAGATACCAGTCGCTCACGCTCCAAGGGTCGCGGGGCTCCGCATCGGGTACACCCTCGGGCCGATAGCCGGCCGTAGGCTGGTGCTCCTCGTTTCCGGTCCACCCCAAGTCGTCGCTATAACCGCCGTCGCAGCGGTCGAGAAGCAACGTCATGCCGGGGCGAACCTCGTTCGCGTATCGGGGCTCCCATTTCTCCGTGTCGCCGTTCCACTCCCTGGCTTTATGGGCCGTGTGGGCTTCGAGGAAGTCCCGAAGCTCAATGACGGGGACGGAGCAGATCTCGTCCGCGTGGGGCGCCGGCTCGCCGCCGCTTGGCTCCTCGCGCCAGAAGACGTAAACTGACGTGTCTCGCTCAGCGTCACGCACATATGCGGAAATGTCCGTGAAACCTCCGGCCAGATCCGGCTCCGTGGAGAACAGCCCGTGCAGGTCGTGCTCCCGGATTACATGGGTGAACTCCTGCCCGCGAAACGAACCGAGTCGTTCCAGGTTCCCAATGCTCGCGTCCGTCAGTTGCTCCAGTTTGGCGCGAGCATCCTGGAGTTGCTCCGCCTCATATGGAGGCGCTTGCTTGGCCGGCAGCGGAACCCATCTGACTCTTGCCTTCCCGTTCTGGTCCCCTCCGCGGTTGCACCGCCCCAGGCGCTGGACGATGCTCGGCCATGGCGCGATCTCAGTAATCAGCGTTTCGGCGGACAGGTCGACGCCGGCCTCCACCACCTGCGTCGACACGGCGATTAGCCCGGTTTCTTTCACCTGGTCAAGCCACGCTACGTCCTGCTCGTCGCATTCCGCCTGCTGTCCCCGGAGTACCTTGTCGGCCGCGAGCAGCCTCCGCACGCTCCGCCTGCGGTCGGGCGGGCGGAACCGGCTATGGAGCAAAAGCGACTCCGGAGCACGTTTGCCTTTGCCACCCGCCTTCAGCGAGCCGTACAACTCCTGTGCACGTTTAACCGTGTTGCACACAACGACGGTCAGTGTGCCGGTCCGGTGCAGGTTCTCGACACTCTTCCCACTCAATGTGTCGAGCCGCTCAATCGGCTTCGTCGCCCCATAATAAACATGTCCGAGCCGACCCTTTTTGTCCGCTTCCGTCAACTCGATTAGCTTAATCCCCGCCGCATCTCCGTAGTCCACAGTCTTCAGCCATTCGCGATCGGCTGTTGCCGACATCCACCAAGTGGCAGTAGCCGGGCCATGGGTGGACCACTTCCGGCGGAATGCCTGCAACTGGGCTGTGGTCCCGAGCCCGTTTCCCATCAACTGGACTTCATCGCATACCCAGAGACAGTCGTTGTTCAGTAGCCCGAAGTGGGCGGGCCAACGGTACCGGCTCATCGCATAGCCGCGGTTGAGCGCCCGACTGAGAAGCATGTCCTGCGTCCCGACAAGAATCGTCGGTTTCTCCGGGTCGAATTCCCAATCCTCGTCGACTTCACCGCCCATCAACGTGTATACACGCGCTCCTGTCTCCGACTTCAAAGCCCAAACCTTGGCGAGATCCCGCGTCTGTTCCACCAGAACCCGCATCGGTAGGCAGTAGACCAGCCGCTTCGGCGTGCGCTGGCGATCAATGCGCGTGCGCCAGAGCCAGGCGCCAACTACCGCCGCCGTCTTGCCACACCCTGTCGGGACACGGATAAGACTATCGGTAACTGGTACTTCGGCCAGGTCGCCCTGATAGGAATCGGGTCCGTGACCTGTGATGCCGTGAAAGAAACTTCCAAAAGGAGTCATTGCGGTGGTGAGCGCCACTCTCCATTTCCCGACGGCGGCGCGGGTAGGTGCCGGACGTGCTGTTTCGTCTCCGCTCCGAGCACAACGTCTCGACTATACGCCGATTCAACCGCCGGGTAAAGCCTCACCCGCCTTCTTTCATACGATAATGACTTATCCACCCGTGTCCGGACGCATCTCATTTCAGTACCCTAACTTCCGCTACTTCATGACGGCGCGCTTCCTCATTACTATCGCCAGGGAGATGCAGGCCGTCGCCGTGGGCTGGCAGGTCTACGCCATCACCCACCGGCCGCTCGACCTCGGTCTGGTGGGGCTGGCGCAGTTCCTCCCCGGCGTGCTCCTCTTTCTCCTGGCCGGGCATACCGCCGACCGCCTGCCGCGCCAGCGCATCCTGGCGGCCTGCTGCGGGGGGTTCACGCTGTGCTCGCTGGGGCTGGTGGCGCTGACCCTCCACGGCATCTCCAGCTTGTGGCCCATCTACGCCGTGCTGCTGGCCAACGGCGCCGTGCGCGCCTTCAACGGGCCGGCCGCGCAGGCCTTCGTGCCGCTGCTGGTGCCGGTGGAGCACTTCCCTAACGCGGTGGCCTGGAGCTCGTCGGTGTTCATGAGCGCCGTCATCGTCGGCCCTATGATCGGCGGTCCGCTTTATGGCGTCCTCGGCAGCCCCGTTCCGGTGTACGCCGGCGCGGCGGCGGCAACCCTCGCCGCGCTGGCGCTGATCGCGGCCATCCGCATGCCGGCGGACCGGCGGCCACACCCCGCCGCCAGCCTGGAGAGCGTGCTGGGCGGATTGCGCTATATCCGGCGCACCCCGCTGGTGCTGGGCGCCATCTCGCTGGACCTCTTCGCCGTGCTGCTGGGCGGCGCCGTGGCCATGCTTCCGGTGTACGCCAGCGACATCCTCAAGCTCGGCGCCACGGGTCTGGGTCTGCTGCGCGGCGCTCCCGGAGCGGGCGCGCTGGCGACCGCCGTGGCGCTGGCGCACTGGCCGCTCGGCCGCCGCGCCGGATACGCCATGCTCGGGTGCGTGGCGGGGTTCGGAGCGTTCACCATCGTCTTCGGCCTCTCGCGCAGCGTGCCCCTGTCGCTGGTGGCCCTGGCGATGGTCGGCGCGACCGACATGATCAGCGTGAACGTGCGGCAGACTATGGTCCAGTTGAGCACTCCCGACGAGATGCGCGGGCGCGTCAGCGCGGTGAACGTGCTCTTCGTGGGGGCATCCAACGAGCTGGGCCAGTTCGAATCGGGGATCGCCGCGCAGTGGTTCGGGGTGGTGCCCTCGGTGGTGCTGGGAGGGCTCGGCACGCTGGGCATAGTGGCCGCGTGGACCTGGCTGTTTCCCGCGCTGCGCCGCGTGGACCGGCTGGGTGCGCTCACCCCGGGCAAACCGCCAAATGACTAGACTCCAATCACGGCCGCCGCTTCACTTCTCCCGCAGCTTGGCCTTCACGAACTCGAGTTCCGCCTGTTTGGGAATCCCCGGCTCGAAGCAGCGGCGGCAGCGGGCCTCGTACATGTCGGCGGCGCCCACCACGATCAGGTCGTCGGATCCGCGCAGCCGCTGGGTGTGCTTGGCCGGGTTGCCGCAGCGCACGCAGATGGCCAGCGTCTTGACGATGTTCTCGGCGTGCGCCAGGAGATCCGGAATGGGCGCGAAGGGACGGCCCAGGTAATCGGTGTCCAGCCCGGCTATGATCACCTGCTTGCCGCTGTCGGCCAGGCGCTGGGCCACCTCGACCAGTTGCGGGCCCATGAAGTTGGCCTCGTCGATGCCCACCACCTCGGAGCGCCAGTCGATGCGCTCGACGATCTGGGAGGCGCCGCCGACCACCTGCGAGTGCATCCGCAGATCGCCGTGCGAGACGATCTCATCCTCGGAGTAGCGGTTGTCGATGGCGGGTTTGAACACCTCCACCCGCTTGCGCGCGATCACGGCCCTGCGCAGGCGCCTGATCAGTTCCTCGCTCTTGCCCGAAAACATCGGGCCGCAGATCACTTCGATCCATCCAACGTTGCCGGTGATGATATCCATGCGAACCGTTACAGCATGGCATATTCGCGGGCTTGCCGCCACACCGGGTCTTCGACGGCGTCCGGCGAGACCGCAACCCGAGCGCCCGGTATCGGGCCGATGTGGGGCGGGCTTGCAGCCCGCGGCGGGTTTGCAACCCGCCTGCCGATGCCCGCGCGAGGCCCTCGGAGGCCGCGAGGTTCCCAGGGCCGCAGCCGAATCGCGCGCGAAGTCGCGGCTTCCGGGCGAGCTTCGCTCGCCGGGCGGGTTGCCAACCCGCCGCAGGCTGAAAGCCTGCCCCACAACTCAGCGGATCTCGAAATCGGCCCTCAGCTTGATGTCCGCCGACGAGGCTCCCACCTGCGCCTCGTACTTGCCCGGCTCGACCACGCGCCGCATCTCGCGGTTCCGGATCGCCAGCAGCGATGGCGAGAGGCTGAAGGAAACCGTGCGGGTTTCGCCGGGCTTGAGCTGGACGCGCTCGAATCCGCGCAGCGACTGCTCCCAGTCGATGGTGCTGCTCACGTACTGCCGGATGTAGAGCTGCGGAATCTCGTCGCCCTCGCGCGCGCCCGCGTTGGTCAGGTCGAAGGCGATCGTCAGCACGCCGTCCGGGGCGGTTTGCGCGGGCGAGATGCGCAGGTTGGCGTAGCGGAAGGAGGTGTAGCTCATGCCGAAACCGAACGGCCACAACACCCCGGTCACGCTGAGCGGGTTGCGGCCGGTCTGCTCCACGTTGGCGCCGGGCTTGGTGGGGAAGTTCAGCTCCAACTGGCCGGTGGTCTTGGGAAAGGTGGCGGTGAGCTTGCCGCCGGGGTTGTAGTCGCCGAACAGCGCGTCCACGATGGCCTCGCCGCCGTACATGCCGGGGAGGAACGCCTGGAGAATCGCCGCGCCCGCGCGATTCGCCACGTTCAGCGCCACCGGGCGGCCGCTGATATCGACCACGATGGTGGGCTTCCCCGTCGCGGCGACGGCGCGGATGAGATCGTCCTGCCGTCCGGTGAGATCGAGGCCGGTCCGCGAGCCGCTCTCGCCCACCGTGCCGCGCACTCCGGGGACGCCGTTGTATTGATCGCCCACCACCACGATGGCGATGTCGGCCTGGCGGGCGTTGGCGGCCGCCTCGTCGAGGAGCCGCTGCTCCTGGGCGGTGGGCGGATCGTGGAAGATCTCGGTGTCCGGCCACTTCTCGTCGAAGAAACCGGCGCCCTGGGAGTACAGCACGCGGATCTTGCCGGCGAAGCGCGCCTCGAGCACCTGGCGCACGGTGGCGGCGGGCATGTCGCCGGGGCCGTAGCGGCCCATCGAGTGATACGGGTTATCGGCGTTGGGACCGCTGATGGCGATGGCCGAGATCTTGGCCGCATCGAGCGGCAGCAGGCTGTTGTCGTTCTTCAGCAGGACCAGGCTCTCGCGGGAAGCCTGGCGGGCGACGGCCAGGTGGGCGGGGTTCAGCACCACCGAATCCGGCTTGTCCAGGGGGCGGTAGGGACGGTCGAAGAGGCCCTCGCGCATTTTCACGCGCAACACGTCGCGCACCCGCGCGTCCAGCACGCTCATGGGCACGGCGCCCTCGCGAACCAGTTCGCGCAGCGGCAGTACGTATGTGCCGGGCATTTGGAAATTGGTGCGCACGTTCAGCCCGGCCAGGATGGCCTGGCGCACGGCGTCCTTCATATCGGCGGCCACGCGGTGCTTGCGGTAGAGATACTCGACGGCATCGCTGTCGCTCACCACGTAGCCCTGGAAGCCCATGCGCACCCGCAGCACGTCGATCAGGAAATACGGGCTGCCGGTTACGGGGATGCCGTCGTAGTCGTTGTAGGAGCTCATGACGCCCAGCGGGTTGGCGGCGCGGATGACCCGTTCGAACGGCCACAGGTGCAGCATTTCCATTTCCCGCGGCGCGATTTGCGGATCGGTGCGGGCCTCGCCCTCGCGCGCTCCCTTGTCATTGGAATACACCGCGAAGTGCTTCATGGTGGAGACCACGCCCTGCGATTGCAAGCCGCGAACCGCCTCGATAGCCAGTTCGGAGACCAGGAAGGGATCCTCGCCGTAGCAATCCAGCGAGCGTCCCCAGCGCGGATCGCGGAGCACGTCCATGATGGGCGAGTAAACGTTGTCGTAGCCCAGGGCGAATCCCTCGCGCCCGGTGATTTCGCCCTCCTGGCGGACCAGCGCGCGATCCCACGTCGCGCCCATGGCGAGTTGCGTGGGGAAGGAAGTGGCGTGGAAGTGCTCGACGCCGCGGATGCCCTCGTTGGTGAATTCGGCGGGGACGCCCAGGCGGGTGTCCTCGATGAAGAACCGCTGCACTTCGTTGAGCGCCCAGGTGTGCTTGGAAGCCGGCCATACGTAGGCCATGCCGGGCGCGTCGGGAGTCAGCTTCCAGTACGGATTGCCATTCAAGTCTTCGTCGATGTTGGCGACGCCGTCCTTCCACAGGTCCTGGGTGCGCCAGTCCTCGGCGGGCAGATAGTCGGGGAGCACGCGGCGGTATCCGTAGAGCGTGGCGCACTGGACGGTCTTCTCGTCCAGGTTCATCTGCGCGATGAGATCGTCCAGGCGCTTGTCCTCGGGCTGGGTGGGGTCCTCGTAGACGTCCTTGCGGCCGTTCTTGTTGAGGTCGATCCAGCCGTCGCGGTAGATGTCCTTGCGGGTGACCACGGGCTTGCCGGTGTGCATGCACTCGTCGTAGGTGGGCGGGTAGAGCAGCGGCCCGGGGGCTTTCGGCGCGGCCCGCTCCTGAGCCAGCACCGCCGCTCCCGCCAGGCCGGCCGCCGCCAGAATCCAGTACCGAAGTCTCATCGCTCGCTCCTTAAGGTGGCCCAGTCCGCACGGTAACACGAGGACCGGCGAAACGGGGGAATCGTTCGGATACGAGCGGCGCTTAGGCGCCCTTCGGATAACACCCCAGCACGCGCAGGAAGTCCGCCAGTTCCTCGAGGTGGCGCAGGGCGTTGCGGGCGTTGGGAGAGTCCGCGCGGCCCAGGAGGTCCACGTAAAACAGGTATTCCCAGGGCTTGCCGCGCAGCGGCCGGGATTCGATCTTCATGAGGTTTATGTCGCGCAAGGCAAACGCGCTCAGGGCGCGGAACAGCGAGCCGGGGATGTTGCGGACGCTGAAAACCAGGGAAGTCTTCCAGGTGGTGTGCGCCGATGCGCGCAGCGGGTGGCGGCGCACATACTCGGGCGTTCGCAGCAGGAAGAAGCGGGTGAAATTCTGGCGGTCGCTTTCGATACTCCGCCGCAGTACCCGCGCCCCGTAGATCTCCGCGGCCACCGCCGAGGCGATGCCCGCCGCGTCCGCCAGGCGCTGCTCGGCCAACATCTTGACGCTGCCCGCCGTGTCGTAGAAGGGGGTGCGCTCGATTTGCGGGTTGCGCGCGAAGAAGTCCAGGCACTGATTCAGCGCCACCGGGTGAGAAAACGCCCGCCGGATCTGCGAGAACTTCACGCCCTTCAAGGCGATCAGGTTGTGGACGATGCGCACGTTGGTCTCGGCCACGATGGGAAACTCGTAGGTGACCAGGTGGTCGTAATTCTCGTGGACCGAACCGGCCAGGGTGTTCTCGATGGGCACCACCGCGCCCGAAGCGCGCCCGTCCTTGAGGCACAGGAAAAGGTCCTCGAAGCGGGGACACGGCAGAACCTCGACCCGCGGACCCAGCAACTTGCGCGCGGCCTCCTCGCTGAAGGCGCCGCGCTCCCCCTGAAAGGCGATCGGGGCGGAAGCGCGTTTCATTCGGTCCTCCCATCCCAGCGGCGCACGCCCACGTCGGGGAGGCCGATGAGGTCCAGCACCCGGTCGACGCTATGGTCCACCAGGTCCATCACGGTTTGCGGGTTGTGGTAGAACCCGGGAATTGGCGGGGCGACGATGGCGCCCATTTCCGCCAGCAGCGTCATGCTTCTCAAATGACCGAGGTGGAGGGGGCTCTCCCGGATCATCAGCACCAGCCTGCGCTTCTCTTTGAGGATGACGTCGGCCGCGCGCACCATCAGGTTGCTGCCGATGCCGTGGGCGATGGCCGACATGGTGTGGATGGAGCAGGGGGCGATCACCATCGAGTGCACCTGGCAGGAGCCGCTGGCCAGCCGGCACCCGATGTCGTCGTTGGGGTACCAGAAATCGGCGAGTTTCCTGACATCCGAGGCGGTCTTGCCGGTCTCGAGGAGCAGGGTCTTCTCGCCGGCTTCGGTCAGGACCAGGTGGATCTCGGTATCCGGCCGGGCGCGCAGCCGACACAGCAGCCGCACGCCATAGATGGCTCCGCTGGCCCCCGTAATCCCCACGATCACCTTCGCGCCGCCGCTCTCCAAAACCCGGCCTCCGCCCCGGAATGGAAACGGCCCGGCGGGCTACCCCGCCGGGATCGGGCCTTCCGGTCTGTCCCACTCTATCACGGAGCGCCGGCATTCCCGCGACCTCCAGGGGTTCGTTCCGCGGCAACCGCGCCAAGCGCTCGCCGGGGCGGGGGTGTGCGGCGCGGAAGCGGCCGTGGAGGCGAATCGCCCGCGGAACCGCTGGAATCCGGGCGCGCGTGTGAGCAAGGCCCGCCGCGCCCCGGTGGAGCGGGCGTTCAACCTGCGGCCCCGCCCAGGGGGCGGCCGCAGCCGGCCTCTCGCGAGCGTTAGGCGGGCTGTGAGCCCGCGGGCGCCGTGCTTGACCCGGACGCGCTGCATTCATATACTGAATTCAGTGAATGCACATCATCTGACCGTTCGCAATCTGCCCGCGGAAGTCTCCGCCGCGCTGAGCCGGGAGAAGCGGAGGCGGGGAACCTCGCTCAACCGGACCGTCATCGACCTGTTGCGGCAGAGTCTGGGCGTCGGGGGAACTCGGAGCAACGGCCTGGCGCGCCTGGCGGGCACTTGGACCGCCGCCGACGAGCGGAGGTTTCTGGCGAAGATCCGCCCATTCGAGGAAATCGATTTCGAGCTCTGGAAGTGACCCGCTACTGTCTCGATACGGCCGCCTACAGCCGCTTCAAACGCGGCGATCCGCGGATCGCCGGCCTGCTGGACAGCGCCGAGTGGGTGGGCGTCCCGGTCACCGTCCTGGGTGAGTTGTATGCCGGTTTTGAAGGCGGCAACCGGAAGCGGAAGAACCTCGCGGAGCTGGATGAATTCCTCTCCGTGCCGGGAGTCGAGGTGCTCCCGGTGGACCGCGTGACCGCCGGGATCTTCGGCCGCATGGTGGCGGAACTCCGCCGCCGGGGCCGCCCCATCCCAACCAACGACGTGTGGATCGCCGCCGCCTGCGTATTCGCCGGGGCGACGCTGCTCACCTGGGACGCGCACTTTCGCGACATTCCGCTCCTCGGCGCGCTGGTTTTCGAATCGGAGTGACCCGCTTCCATCCCACTGCGGCCACGCCGCGCCTCCGGCCGGGCCCGTCGCTTCCCGCCACCGCGCTCCGTGGCATCGCGACGCGGCATCGCACGATTGTGTCCCATTGGAAACCGCTGTAAGATAACACAAATGCCGCTCTGCAGTATTCACTACTTTCGGTGGCTGCCGAATACCGACCGTGCATTCGGCTACCTTTCCGGCTTGCGTGACGCGAACACGGCAGTCGTGTTTGTCCACGGGTTCCTGGGCAACAGTATCGACACGTGGCAGCACTTCCCCTCGTTAGTCGACGCACTTAGCGATGGCATCGGTTGGTGGGCAAAGTGCGACCTCTACTTCTGGAACTATCCCAGCGCCGAGCAAACGTTCAACCATAGCGCATTCCAACTCCGGGAGTTCCTCAAGCGCATCGTGCCCGTACCGAACCTGCAACTTCTGTCCTTCACCGGTGCGTTTTCGCCGGCCGATCAGGAGTACATCCGGCAATCTGCCGCCCAGGCGGGCTGCCAGCCCGCCGCAGGTTGAAAACCTGTCGCCACGGGCCGGCGGCCCACAGAACTTCGTGAAAGCCCCATCCGATGCGGCCTCTCGCTTCCGGCCAGTTGGCCGGAGCCTTCGATGGCGTCCGGCCCGGAACCCCGAGCGTCGGGGAGCGGCCCGAGCTTTCAACCGTGCCCCGCGTAGCGCCGGCGAATCCACTTCCCGGTCGCGAACACCAAATGTCACGCCCGTAGTGTCTCCCGCCCCGGAATCCTGTATAGTGATACGGAACGTCCGTGGATTCAGGTAGTGTGGCCGTGCTCGTCGTGCTGTTGCTGGCCGGGCTGGGCGCGCTGATCGTCCTGCCGATCGTCGCCATCGTCCGGACCGGGCGGATACGCACCCTGGAGCTTCGCGTTGCCGGACTGGAAGCCGCCCTCCGCCGCCTTATCCAGGAGCGGACCACCGCCGTGCCGCCACCGCCTCCCGAGGCCGTTCCCGCCGCGCCCATCCCCGCGCCGTCAGGGCTCGTGCCCCCACCGCCGCCGCCGCCGGCCGAACTGCCCACGCCCTCCGAGCCTCTCGAGCAGGTCATCGGCCGCAAATGGCTGGGATGGGTCGCCATCCTGCTGATCTTCGGCGCCGCGGTCTACTTCCTCAAGCTCGCTTTCGAGAACCGCTGGATCGGCGAGCTCGGCCGGGTCATGATCGGCGTGGCCGCCTCGCTCAGCCTGGTCTGGCTGGGGAACGAGCGCCATCGCAAGCAGTGGCGCTACCTCTCGCAGATCCTCACCGGCGGCGGCATCGCCATCCTGTACCTCTCGGTCTACGGCGCGTTCGGTTACTACCACCTGATCTCCCAGCGCGGCGCCTTCGTTTTCCTGGCCGTGCTAGTGGCCGAAGCGTTCCTGCTGGCCCTCTGGTACGACGCCCCGTCCATCGCCGTCATGGCGCTGGCGGGGGGATTCCTGGTGCCCATTCTGCTCTCGACCGGCCGCGACCAGTACGCCACGCTGTTCACCTACATCGGGCTGCTTGACCTGGGAATGCTGGGCGTGGTGGCGGTGCGCTCGTGGCGCTGGATCGGGTCGCTCGCTTACGTGGGCACGCAGCTCCTGTTCCGGAGCTGGTATGCCGGGCACTACCACACCGAAAAGCGCGCGGCCGTGCTGCTGTTTCAGACCGCCATCTTCCTGCTGTTCGTGGTGGCCGATATGGCGCCGAACCTGCGCCGCGGTACCGCGGGGATCGAGGAATGGGTCCGCCTGGCGGTGAACCCGTTCGTGTACTACGCCACCTGCTACGGCCTGCTGAATGACGACCACCACGAGTGGATGGCCGCCCTGGCCCTGCTTCTCGCCGTGCTCTACGCCGCCCTGGCGCGCGCCGGGCTGGCGATCCGCCCGCCGGACCGCCGCACCCTGCTGGTCACGCTGGGCACGGCGCTGACCTTCGTAACCCTGGCCGTCCCCATCCAACTGGAGTCCAACTGGATAACCATCGCCTGGGCCGGGGAAGCCGTGGCGCTGGTGTGGGCCGGCCTCGAGACCGGCGCGCGGCCCCTGCGCGTGCTCTCCTCGATGGTCTTCGGCCTGGCGCTCGAACGCTTCCTGGTCATGGACACACCCTGGGATTCCCGCGCGGCCTTCACGCCGGTCTTCAACCGCTACTTCCTGGGGATGCTGGCGGTGGCCGCCTGTCTGGCCGCCGCCGCGTATTTGTACGGCCGCGCCCGCCCGCGCGCCGCGCTGGCGGCGGGGCTGGCGGCCTTCGCGGTTCTGTGGATCGGCTCGAGCGTCGAGGTCTACACCTATTACAGCGTCCAGGAGCAGGCCGTGCGGACCGAAGAGGCGCTTCGCCACTTGCGCTGGGCCGCGCAGCTTGCCTTGTCGCTGCTGTGGAGCGCCTACGCCGGGCTGTTCACCGCGGCCGGCTTCCGGCGGCAAAGCCGCGCGCTGCGCACTACCGGGCTGGTCCTCTTCGCCGTCACGCTTGGCAAGGTGCTGTTGGTGGACGTTTGGGAGATGCGCCAGTTCTACCGCATCGTCGCCCTGCTGGCGCTGGGGCTTGTCCTGCTGGGGGCGGCATGGATCTATCAGCGAGGTGTTCGCCGGGAGCAAACGCGATGAACAGAATCTTCCTGACGGGATGGGTGGCCGTGGCCGCGTTGTCCGCCGTGCGGGCGCAGGCCCCCGAGGCGCCCGAGGCTTTGAGCGCCTGGCAATATTTCAAGGAGCTGCGCGTTCCGGGTGTGCGCGCGGGCCTGTTCGACTTCCTCCTCGACCGCGACATTCTGGAACACGCCCGCAAAGATCAGTCCGATCTGCGCCTCTATGACGGCGCCGGCCGCGAGATCCCCTACGTCCTGCGCATCCGCCGCGAAGTGGAGACCGCCAACCAGGCCGTCTGCCGCGAGTTCAACCGCGGCGTGGAGGGCACTGCCGCGGTGGTGTCCTGCGACCTGGGCGAGCGGCCCGCCGAGCACAACGTGGTCGGGATCTCGACCGCCGGCGTCAATTTCCGCCGCATGGCGGATGTCCAGGGCAGCGCCGATGGGGTTGTCTGGTCCACGCTGGCTTCCCAGGCCATCCTGTTCCGCTTCTCCGCCGCGGGCCGCATGGTCGAGCAGTTGGACGTGGCGTATCCCCCGAGCCGCTACCGGTATCTGCGCGTGCGCGTCGCGCGCGACGCGCAGGTGGAGGCGGCGGCGCCCGGGGTCGGCGCGCTGCGCGTCCGCTTTGCGGTCCGCGTGCCCGGCGAGATGGCGTCGTTCCCGGCCCTCAACGAAGGCCGCGAACCCGGCCGCTCGTCCGGCCGCCCGGCTTCCATCTGGCGTATCGACCTGGGAGCCCGCATCCCCGTCGAGCGCCTGGTTCTCGACGCGGTTGGCACGGAATTCTCACGGCCGTTCCAGTTGGAAATCGTGGACGATCCCGCGGCGCCCCAGTACATCGCTTCCGGCGACCTGATCCGGCGCGCCGAGACTTTCCGCCAGCCGCTCGCCATCGTTTTCGCCGAGCGCTTCGCGCGCCATTTGAAACTAACCGTGATCGACGACCGCAATCCGCCGCTCACGATCGGCGCCATCGCCGCCATCAGCGCCGCGCGGCAGGTGATTCTCGAAGCCGCGGCGGCCGGCGGCGGCCCGCTGCGTCTCTACTACGGCAATCCCAAGGCGTTTGCGCCGCACTACGATCTGGGCCTGCGGATCCCCGCCAACCCCGCCGCCGCTCCCGTCCGGCTGATGCCCGCCGCGCAACGCGACAACCCCATCTACCGTCCCGAGCCCAAGCCGTTCTCGGAGCGTTCGCCCTGGCTGATCTACGTGGTGCTCGCCGCCGCCAGTCTGGCTCTGGCCGCCGTCCTGATGAACCTGGCGCGCGCGGCGAAGGCCCAGCCGCAAGTGTAGGCGCGGCGCAGGCGGCAGCGGAATAGAGGGGGCCGGGCCGAGGGCCGCGGGTTGACGCCCGGGCCCAGGTCCGCGCCGCCCCCTACGCCACCCTGGCGATGACCAGCGGCAACCTGAGCGAGCAGCCCATCGTGGTGGATAACCGCGAGGCGCGCGAGCACCTGGCGGGCGTCCCCGGCTGGTTCCTCACCCACGACCGCGCCATCCACATGCTCCGACGACTCGGTGGTGCGCGTGGTCGAAGGCCATTGCGTCGGCGTTCCGGGCCTCCGCCGCGTGGACGGCGCGAGGAACGCCGCGCCTCTTCGGCGGCGCCGGGAACGCGATGCGTTCGAGGCCGGGTTCGTGGCCGGCCTTGCCCGGCGGCCGGCCCGGCGTATCCGCCCCATCAGAACTTCTGCCGGCCCAGAAACTCGAGCAGTAGCCGGTTGAACTCCGCCGGCTTCTCCAGCATCGGGAAGTGGCCGGTTCCGGGGATCTCGACGTATTCCAGGTTCGGGTACTGCCGGTGCATCAGAACGCGGCTCGCGAGGGTGGAGTTCTCCGCGTAGATGGCCAGAACCGGCAGCGCGATGGCGTCGTTCTTCCAGATGGCCGGGTCGTACATGGCTTCCATGGCGCCCGCGGCCGTGGATGCCGGAGCGGCCTGCATCATCCCGATAATCTTGCGCTGCAATTCCGGCGTGGTGGAGGCCGAGAGCATCCCGCGCGTGTTGGCCTCGCGGATCTTCAACCCGTCCGGTCCCTTCATGCGCGCGGTATCCGGCTTATGCCCCAGGTTGGCGCCCAGCGTCACCACACCCTCGGCGAAGACCATGGCCGCGACGCGCCGCGGATACAGGCGCGCGTACTGCACGATCACCGGCGTGCCCATGCTGTGCCCCACCAGAACCACGCGCTCTGCGCCCACTTCCGCCCGCACGGCTTCCACCGCGCGGGCGAACAGGTCCATGGAGAACTTCCCGTCCGCGGGCGAGCCGCTCCGCCCGTGCCCCGGCAGGTCCACCGTAACCGCTCGATAGCGCGCCTCGAGCGCCGGCACTTGTTCGGACCACGAGGTTTCATCGCAAGTCCAGCCGTGGACGAAGATCACCGTGGCCGGCCCCTTGCCGGCCGCCGTGAAGTGCAGCGGGATGCCGTCGACGGCGGCCGCCACGAGCGGCGCCGCCAGCAGCGCGAGCGCCGGCAGAAGCGCGGGCAGGTGTTGGATCACGGAAGCCCTCCTCGGAACATCATACCGGCCCGGCCCCTCCCGCGGTTACGCGTGCCCGATCGCGGCCACCGGGTCCTTCAGGCGTGCCCGCCCGGCGGCGCTACCAGCGTTTGCGCATCACGCAGCCGTCGCCTCCGTCTTCGTAATACCCGCGGACAATCCGGACTTTGGTGAACTGGAATTTCTCGTAGAACCCGCGGGCCGCGGTATTGGTGAGCCGGACCGTTAGGGAAAGGCGTTGGACCCCGCGCCGGCGCAGGCGGCGCAGAGTGCTCTCGAGCAGGGCGGATGCGGCGCCGCGGCCGCGCGCGGGCGGATCCACGGCGATGGAGACCAGTTCCGCGCGGTCTCCCCTGGCGCACGTCAGACTGTACCCGCGCACGCGGCCCTGGCTTTCGGCCACCAGGAACAAACCCTCCGAGGCGAGGGAATACCCTGCAAATAACTTGCGATCATAGGCGTCGCTCCCGAAACTGGCCTGCTCCACCCGGAGGATCGCATCCAGGTCGCGCTGCCGCACGGGGCGGATATGGTACTGGGCATGCATTCTGGTATCCTTATATTCTGCACTACTTGGAGGCTTCAGGAAACGTTGGCACGGAAAACTCCCGGGCACGGCGCCAAGCACCTTGACAAAGATTTCAGACTCCGGCATACTGAAACCAAGATGCAACTGGATGTCAACAAGAGTCTGCCGGAAACGATCGTCGCCACCCTGGTGGATCTCCGCCGGGGGGATGCGGCGGTGCTCGACCGCATCGATCTGCCGGGCGAGGACGCCCGCCGCCTGATGGAACTCGGCTTTCTGCCGGGCGCCACGGTGGTTGCCGGCCAGAGCGCTCCCGGCGGCGATCCGCGGGTCTTCCGGGTGGACGGTTCGGAGATTGCGTTGCGCCGCGAAACCGCCCGGCGCCTCCAGGTCCGCCCAACCAAGAAAGCCACGAGATAACCCATGAGCGAGTGCGGCGATGGCCGGGCGTGCCCCACGGTCCCGGAGATGGAGCTCCCGCAATCGGCCGCGCTCCCCAAAACCGTGGCGCTGATCGGGCCGCCCAATTCCGGCAAGACCACGCTGTTCAACCGTCTCACCGGGTTGCGCCAGAAGGTGGCGAACTTCCCGGGCGTCACCGTGGAGCAGCACTCCGGGCTAGCCGAATTGCCGGACGGCCGCGCCGCGCGCATCGTCGATTTGCCGGGCGTCTACGGCCTGTCGCCGCGCTCGGAAGACGAACGCATCGCGCACGACGTGCTCACCGGCGCGCGCCCCGGCACCCGCAAGCCCGAAGCCATTCTGCTGGTGCTGGATTCCACCAATCTGCATCGCCATCTCATGCTGGCGGCGCCCATCCTGTCCCTCGGCGTGCCCACGCTGGTGATTCTGAACATGGCCGACGACCTGCGCAGCCGCGGCGGCCACCTGGATCTTCCGGCCCTGGCGGCGCGCCTGGGCGCTCCCGTGGCGCTCATCAGCGCGCGCCAGGGCGAAGGCATGGAGCGGGTCTGGGAGTTTCTGGCGGGCGCCATGCCCTTGCCCGAACCCACCGAACTGCCGGTTCTTCAGGACGTGCCCAAGTGCCGCCAGTGGGCCGGCCGCATGGGCGCCCACGCGAGCTATCGCCCTCCCGCGCCGCCCCAGTGGACGCGCCGCCTGGACTCCGTGTTTCTGCATCCCATCGGCGGGCCGCTGGTGTTCGCGGCGGTGGTGGTATTGGTGTTCCAGACCATTTTCAGCTACGCCCGGCCGCTGATGGACGGGGTCACCTGGGGGTTCGAGACTTCCGGCAACTGGTTTGCAGATCGGATCCCGTGGCCGCTGGTGCGTTCGCTGGTCGAGGTGGTGTGGGTCAAGGGCGCGGGATCGGTGATCGTCTTCCTGCCGCAGGTGCTGCTGCTCTACATGTTTATCGGGGTGCTGGAGGATTCGGGCTACCTGGCGCGGGCCGCGCTGATCGCCGACCGCACCATGGCGCGGGTCGGGTTGCAGGGCAAGAGTTTTATCCCGCTGCTTTCGGCGTACGCCTGCGCGGTGCCGGCCATCATGGCCACGCGCACCATCGAGAACAAGCGCGACCGCTTCGCCACCATTCTGATCGCCCCGTTCATGACCTGCTCGGCGCGCTTGCCGGTCTACCTGCTGATCGTCGCGGCGTTCATCCCCGACCGCCCGCTGCTGGGCAGGTTTATGTCCACCGGGACCGCCGCCATGCTGGGCCTCTATCTTCTGGGTTTCGTGGCCGCCGTGGTGACGGCGCGGATTCTGAAATCCTCCATTCTGAGGACCCACCGCACGCCGTTTCTGCTGGAGATGCCGTCGTACCGCTGGCCCACCTGGAAATCCATCGGGCTGCGCCTGGTGGACCGCGGCAAAGTGTTTCTGCGCCGCGTGGGCACGGTGATCCTGGTGGTCACCGCGGCGCTTTTCGTCCTGACCCAACTCCCGCTGGTTCACGGCGCCGCGCCGCCCATCGAGAACAGCCTGGCCGGCACCCTCGGCCGCACCATCGAACCGGTCATCCGGCCGCTGGGTTTCAACTGGAAGATCGGCATCGGGCTGATCACCTCGCTGGCCTCGCGGGAGACCATCATCAGCTCGCTGGGGAGCATCTACGGCATGGACCCGTCCAACAAGGCCGGCTTGCGGCAGGCCCTGCGGCGCGATCTCACTCCCGCCGGCGCGCTCGCCTTGCTGATCTTCTTCGCCTTCGCCATGCAGTGCATCTCGAGCATTGCCGTGGTGCGCCGGGAAACCGGCGGATGGAAGTGGCCGGCGCTGCAATTCGCATACATGAGCGTGCTGGCCTACGCGGGCGCGTTCCTGGCTTTTCATATCGCGCGGTGACGGCGGGATGACGCGCCGAGTGGCCCTAAGATAGTCTGGAGATTGGCGCGTTTCCGATCAGAATAGAAAGCGTGCGTCAGCCGCTATGACCAGACTCGATACTTTTCTCACGTATGTCGAAAACCATGACACGGCGGTGAGGATCGCGACGGGGATTCTGATTCCGCTGACGGCGTATCTCGATTTCATTACTCCGGGCGCTTCCCTGGGTTTCTTCTACCTGGCGCCGATCCTGTTGTCCGCGGCGATACTGACGCCCGCGCAGATCCTGGGCATCGCGGTGGTGTGCGCCTATCTGCGGGAGGCCTTCGACCCCTTGCAGTGGGCCAACGGCCCGTTCATTCTGGGGAGAGCCTTGAACCCGGCGGATTGGGCCCCCGGCTCGCTCGGCCGCCTGGCGGTGGCGGCCGCCGGATTCGCCATGACCGGCTTCTTCGTGGCGGAGCTGAACCGCCGGCGCAGGTCTCTGGCCCAGCACCTCGACGAACTGGAAACTCAGGTGAGGCTTCGCCGGGAGGCCGAGAGGCAGTTGGCGGTGCTGATCGATACCAGCCCGCTGGCCATCCTCACGCTGGACCCGTCCGGCGCGGTGGCGCTGTCCAACGAATCCGCGCGCCAGTTGCTGGGCTTCGAGGACGCGCCGCTGGAGGGCCAGGACGTGGCGCCGTATCTGCCGCTGTTACGCCGCATGCTGCACAGCCACCGCACGGCGGGCAACATGCGCACCAGCGTGGAATGCAAGGGGCAGCGCCGCAACGGCGAGGTTTTTCTGGCGCACGTGTGGCTCTCGACCTTCCCCACCTCGGAGGGAGCCGCGCTGGCGGCGGTGGTCTGGGACGCCTCCGAGAACCTGCGCGACCGCGAAGGCGCCGGCCTCGATTCCATGATGGCCACATCGCGCGTGATCGTGGGCGCCATGTCGCACGAAATCCGCAACCTGGCGTCGGCGGCCGCCTTGGCCTACGAGGCGCTCGAGGCGCCCGCCGGCCCGGACAAGAGCGCGCACTACCAGGCTCTCGGCTCGCTGATTCGCGGTCTGGAAAAGATCGCCTCCTCGGGGCTGCGGGTGGCCTCCAGCCGGGAGAGCGCGGTGGCCGACCTGGGCACCGTGCTGGACGAAGCCCGCATCGTCATCGAGCCCTCCCTGCGCGAAGCGGGCGTCCGGACGGATTGGGAGATCGCCGCCGGCCTGCCGCTGGTGCAGGCGGACCACCACAGCCTGCTGCAGGTCTTCGTCAACCTGGCCCGCAACAGCCAGCAGGCGCTGGAGGCCGCCCCCGACCGCAGACTGCACATCTCGGCCAGCCTGGAGCGGGACCTGGTCGTGGTGCGCTTCCGCGACACCGGACCGGGTGTCGCGAACCCGGAAGAACTCTTTCGCCCCTTTCAGCGGGGCGCGCACTCCATGGGCCTGGGCCTTTACATATCGCGCGCCATTCTGCATTCCCACGGCGGCGGGCTGCGCTATGAACCGCAGTCCGTGGGCGCCTGCTTCGTGGTGGAGCTATGGCCCGCCGAAGCCGGAGTGGAAGTTCGATGAAGACCGGCCGGCAAACCATTCGAACCCTGCTGGTGGACGATCACGCTCTGTTCCGCCAGAGCGTGGCGCGCTCTCTGGCCGCCGAGCCCGGCATGGAAATCGAACACTGCGGCAGTATTCGGGAGGCCCTGGCGCTGATGGCCCAGCGCGAGTTCGACGTGGTGCTGCTGGACCACGACCTGGGTTCCGAGCGTGCCTCCGCGTTCCTTCCCGCCGCCCGCCAGGCCGGATTCACCGGCAAGGTCCTGGTGGTCACCGCCTGGGTGAGCGACACCGAGGCGCGCCGCCTGCTGCGGCAGGGTGTTGCCGGAATCTTCCGGAAGGAGGCCGCCCTGGAGGAGTTGATCGCCAGCGTCCGCGCGATCGCCGCCGGAGGCGCGTTCGCCGGTCCCTCGCCTTCCCGCACGCCGGCAGCCGCGGCCGAGGAAGCCTCCACCCTGCCGGTGTTCAACGAACGCCAGCGAAAGGTCCTGCGCTTCGTTCTGGAGGGGTTATCCAACAAGGAGATCGCCTGGCGCCTCCAGATCTCCGAGAGCTATGTGAAGGCCATCCTGCAGAACCTCTTTCAGAAGACCGGGGTGCGGACGCGCGGCCAGTTGGTGCGGGTGGCGTTCGAACAGTACGAGGACCAGTTGTAGAGAATGCGGCGTTTCCCATCGGGAGCCGCCCTGGCAGTAGCCGAAAGATAGGCTACCGCCGCCCGGTGCGGCGCGATACCGTAAGCGCATACTGGAGCCGGACTTCCGGTTCGGCGGCCGAGGCACACGGGTGAGTGCGGCTGTCGGCGCATGTGCGCGTGGAACGGGGGAGTTAAGAGTTGATTCGGGAACTCGTGAGCGGTTTGGACGCCTGGGACCTCGGCGCGGGCGTGGATGTCCGTCTCGAAGCCGGGCTGTTGGTTTCGCTTTTGCGCATCCGGCGCGAGCCCCTCGCGGAACCGGCCACCGCCCCTTACCTCGCCGAGTTCGAATGCGGTGGCCGCACCTATACCTGCGTTCTGTCCCGGTTTCAGGCGCGCACCCAGACGGCCGAATTGGAGTTCGCGGAGGCCCTCCCGGAGCGGGAGGTGGCGGCGGGCTGAACGCTGCCTCGCGGAGGCCGCTCCGGGACAGCCGCGGGAACCTACTGAGACCGCAGGGCCGCGTGCCAGTCGGCTTCCAGTTCCTTCAGGGGTTTCCCAAGAACCGCTGGTATAGTCTGGCTTCCAGAGCGCCAAACCCTTCGGATACCGTCGAGACCGTAGGTATTCTTCAAGTATTCCACGAAGTCCGCCAGCTCTCCGTAGGTGATGTCGGGAGAGTACTGCGTGGGGTCCCAGTCGGGGTTCACCAGCTTCTCGATCGGCAGCAACCGGCCCGTCGCCAGCCACTCCTGGCTCTCGTGGTGAAAGCCGCCTTGAGCGGCGTAAGTGGCCAGCCCTTCCTCGATCCAGGGCTCCGCCGCGCCCCACAGGTTGGATAGGATCTCGTGGCACAGCTCGTGGGTGAGATCGGGGCGAACCGGGGTCGGCACGAAGAAAATGACGTGGTGGGTTGGACGGGCGCGGCCCTCGCCGTCGTACCCGATCAGTTCCTTCATGCGCGCCCGCGACTCGAGGAAGAAGACGTGGATCGGAGGCTGGTAGCGCGAGACGGCCGCCAGGCGGAGGATGTGGGCGCGCGCCGCCTCGGCTCCCTGGCGCACGGCCCGCAGGTTGGGATCGGCCTCGAGTTTGGGATCGAAGCAGAACTCGAAGTGCCCGCTGCGCTGGCAACGCCAGGTGAATCCGGGATGCTTCAGGTATTGCCCGATGGCGGCACGGTCTTCGCCGCTTTCTCCCGGCGGAGCGGCGGCCGAACACCCGGCGGCGATCAGGATGGCGGCAACAAAGAGTTCCGGCCTCATTAGGCTGTCACTGACAACGGTACCATGAACGTGGCAGGCGGGCGCGCGATTCCGGGACGTGGCCGGCCGGCCCGGTCCAATCAGGCGCGGATGGGCGGCTCGGCAACCGGAGGGATGCGCCAGACGGCCAGGGCGAAGACCACCAGCAGGATCCACCGCGACGCTTCGAGGAATCCCGAGAGCACCCCGATCCAGGCGTAGTAACTATGGCTGCCCAGGGGAGGGAAGTGCCACCAGAAGATCCCCAGCAGGGCCTGGACGAAATTCCACGCCGGCGACAGCCCGGCCACCGCGATGACGACAGCCAGCCACGCGGCTGCGCGGCGGCTGGCGCGGGAAAGCGGGGGCGCCGGCCACCCGACGAAAGTCAGGAAGAAAACCAGCCACGCCACGGGCTCGACGACCGAGGCCGCCAACCACTGCCCGCGGTACAGCCAGACACTGGCATCGCGTACCGGGCCGGAAAAGAAATGCGGCATGGCCGTCCAGCGAAGGCGCACGGCCAGCGCCACCATGGCCGCGACGGATGCCGCCAGGGCGGCGTCGTTCAAGCGCGGCGGCAGGGTGAGGCCCGCGGACACGCGATAAAGCGCCACCAGAAATCCGAACTCCGCGGCCGGCGCCAGGAGAAGCGGCGGCAACGCGACCCAGTGGAAGGGCATCTGCGCCATCGGCTGTCCCACCACGGCGGTCAGCACCAGCCACGCCGCGATCTGGGCAAACGGCATGGCGCTTCCGGCGATTCCCCAACCGGCGGCGGTGCGCAGGGTCATGGAATCCGCCGCAATTCCGCGGTTCCGGGCGCCGCCCCCAGGTTCGCAAAACGCCGCACCATATGCTTGACTATAATTCAGATGCCTCACTTTCGAAAGCTGCGGGCGGGTGCGCGCCATTGGGCGGCGGGTTGTCAACCCGCCTGGGCGAGGCCGCGGGTCGAGAACCCGCCCCACGTCCGGATGGCGGCGGCGCTGTGCGTTGGCTGGCTGCTGGCGGGCGGACCGCTATTCGCCGCCGAATACTGGATGTACGCCGGCACGTATTCCACGGGGGGCAGCCGCGGGATTTACGCCTACCGGTTCGAAACCGGCAGCGGCAGGATCGCTCCCGCGGGCGTGGCGGCGGTGACCGCCAACCCGTCCTTCCTGCTGGCGCATCCCAACCACAAGCTGCTGTTCGCGGTTGGCGAAGAGGGGAGCGAGACCGCGCCGGGCAGCGTGACATCCTTCGCAATCAATCCCAAAAACGGAAGGCTGACGCAGTTGAGCCAGGTATCCTCGCGCGGCGGAGCGCCGTGCCACCTGGCGCTGGACCGCTCGGCGGCCTGGCTGGCGGTGGCCAACTATGCCAGCGGCAGCGTGGCCGTGCTGCCGGTGGCGGCGGATGGGAAGCTGGGGGAGGCGCCGGCCTTCGTGCAGCAGCGGGGTTTGAGCGTGAACCGCGCGCGCCAAGCCGGGCCGCACGCCCACGCGGTGCTCTTCTCTCCGGACAACCGCTTCCTGCTGGTGGCCGACCTGGGCGCCGACAGGATCTTCATCTACCGGTTCGACGCCGCCAGCGGGCGGTTGACGCCCAACGATCCGCCCTCCGCGGAGGGCCCGCTCGGCGGGGGCGTGCGCCACTTGGTCTTTCATCCCAACGGCAAAGTGCTGTACGCCATCAACGAGCTGGCCTCGAGTGTGACGGCGTTCCGGTACGACCCCGGGCGCGGGGCGCTGGAGGACGCGCAGACCGTCTCGACGCTGCCCGAGGGATTCAAGGGGAAGAACACCGCGGCGGAGATCGCCATCGACTCCGCGGGCGCGCACGTGTACGCTTCCAACCGGGGGCATGACAGCCTGGCGCTGCTGGCCGTCGACCCGGTGCTGTTCACGCTCACGGCGATGGAGTTTCCGTCGGTGATGGGGCGGACGCCCCGCCATTTCGCGCTCGACCCGGAAGGCCGCAACGTGGTGGTGGCCTGCCAGGACTCCGGCCTGCTGCTGGTCTTCCGCGTCCACCCCGTGACCGGGCAGATTCAGCCGCGCACCCGCACGGCGACGAAGGTTCCGAATCCGACCTGCGTCCTGTTCGTTCCCATGCGGTGAGAGGCGCCCCGCGGCATCCCCCGGAGCGGAGCGAAAAGAGACGGCGGCTATAATGGTACTTCCCAGGGGAGGGGACCGATGGCCGTGAAACCCCGCCGTCAGGCGGCCGTGGTGGATGTGGGAGGCGTGTGCGTCGGGGGCAACCATCCGGTTGTGGTGCAGTCCATGACCAACACGGATACCGCCGACGTGGCCTCCACCGCCGGCCAGGCGATGGCGCTGGCGCAGGCCGGCTCGGAACTGGTGCGGGTGACCGTCAACACGGCCGAAGCCGCCGCGGCGGTGCCGAAGATCGTCGATGCGCTGGATAAGTCCGGTGTGCGCGTGCCCATCGTCGGCGATTTTCACTACAACGGCCACATCCTGCTCAAGAAGTTTCCGGAGTGCGCGCGCGCCCTGGCCAAGTACCGCATCAATCCCGGCAATTCGGACATCGGCCGCCAGAGCGGCGACAACTTCCGGACCATGATCGAGGTGGCCATCGAGAACCGCAAGCCGGTGCGCATCGGGGTCAACTGGGGATCGCTGGATGCCATGCTGCTGGCCCGCATGATGGACGCCAACTCGCGGAGGCCCCAGCCCAAGCAGGCGCGCGAGGTGACGCTCGACGCCATGGTCGCCAGCGCCGTGGAATCGGCGCGCGCGGCCGAGCGTTACGGCCTGGGCCACGACCGCATCGTTCTGAGCGCCAAGGTGAGCGGCGTGGGGGATCTCATCGGCGTGTCCCGCGCGCTGGCCGCCGCCTGCGACTACCCGCTGCACCTGGGACTGACCGAAGCGGGCCTGGGCGCCAAGGGAATCGTGGCCAGCACGGCGGCCCTGGCGCCCCTGCTGCTGGAGGGCATCGGCGACACCATTCGCGTGTCGCTCACGCCGGCGCCGAGTGGCGACCGCACCGAAGAGGTGGCGGTTGCGCGGCAGATTCTGCAATCGCTGGGTCTCCGCGGCTTCACGCCGCAGGTGACGGCGTGTCCCGGTTGCGGCCGCACCACCAGCACGTTCTTCCAGGAGATGGCCGGGCGGATCGAGACCTATCTGCGCGAACGGATGCCGCAGTGGAAAACGGCGCACCCCGGAGTCGAAAACATGACGGTGGCGGTGATGGGCTGCGTGGTGAACGGACCGGGCGAATCCAGGCACTCCAACATCGGGATCTCGCTGCCGGGCACTTCCGAGGAGCCCAAAGCTCCGGTGTACGTGGACGGACGGCTCATGACCACGCTCAAGGGCGAGGGCATCGTCGCGGAGTTCATCGGCATACTGAACGACTACGTGCGCACGCACTACCCGGCGTAGTCCCCGCACGCTATAATCGGGGCACCGCATGCCGCAGCGCTTCACGCTCGCCGAAGCCGAGAGTCTGATCCCGCTCCTGGAGCGCCTGCTGGGCGAAGCGGTGACCATGAAGGCGGAATACGAGGAAGCCGAGGGAGTTATCCAGTCGCTCAGCGCCCGCGTGGCCATGATGGGCGGCACCCGGGTGAACCGCAACCGGGCCATCGACGCCCGGGGACGGCGCGAGGTGGCGGCCGCGCGATTGCGCCGCGCCTTGGAGCAGATCCAGGAAACCGGTTGCCTGGTGAAGGACCTCGATATCGGCCTGGTGGATTTCCCGGCCGTGCGCCGCGGCGTGGAAGTGTGCCTGTGCTGGAAACTGGGCGAAAAGTCCATCGGGCATTGGCACGGGGCGGACGAAGGGTTCCGCGAGCGCAAGCCCATCGGCCGGGATTTCCGCGACCCGCTCCGCGGCGGCCCGGAGCGGTAAGCTGCCATGGCGTCGGGCGCGCGCGAGACCGAGATCAAACTGCCGGCCGCGGACTCCCGCGCGGCGCGGAAGCTGTTGCAGCGGGCCGGCTTTCGCGTTTTGCGCCGCAGGGTCTTCGAGGCCAATACGGTGTTCGATACGCCGGATCTGCGCCTGCGCGCGTCCGAGCGGCTGCTGCGCGTGCGGGAGGCGGGCGGGGTGGTCACCCTGACCTGCAAGGGGCCGCCCGCGGCGGGGCGGCACAAGAGCCGGGAAGAGCTGGAACTGGAAGTGTCCGCGGCCCCTGCGATGACCGCCATCCTGGACCGGCTGGGTTTCCGGCCGGTGTTCCGCTACGAGAAATACCGCACCGAGTATGGCAGGCCCGGAAGCGCCGGCGTGGCCACGGTGGACGAAACCCCGGTGGGCGTGTTCCTGGAGTTGGAAGGGCCGCCGCGGTGGATCGACCGCACGGCGCGCGCGCTGGGCTTCGGCGAAGCCGATTACATCACCGCCAGTTACGGCCGGCTCTACCTGGACTGGTGCCAGCGCAACGGGGTCGCGCCCGGCGACATGCTGCTGCGCACCGGGAAGTGACCGGTTCTTCGGCCGGCTGTTCCAGGACGGACCCTAAACGTACAGGTGGTGGGAAAGGATGTACTCGAGGACCGGCTGGGGGACGGCGGCGGGGCGGTCGCCGCGGGCCAGGGCGGCGCGGATGAGGGAGGAGGAAACCGCCATCTCGACGGTATCCAGACGCTCGACGGCGGCTTCGGGGGGCGTCTCATAGACGTGGCCGGGGCGGCTGACCACCACGAAACGGACCGAGCGGGCGACATCGCGCCAGCGGCGCCAGGTGCGGATATCGGAGAAGGCGTCGGCGCCTACGATGAAGAAGAGCTCGTCCTCGGGGGCGAGGGAAGCGCGGAGTTTCTCGATGGTGTCGATGGAGTAGCTGCGGAGGGCGCCGGCCTCCAGGGCGGAGGCCTCGAAGCGCGGGTCCGACTGGCAGGCCAGCTCGGTCATGCGCAGGCGGTCGAGGTAGGGCGCCTGGGTGGCGCCGGCCTTGTGGGGAGGATGCGCGGCGGGGATGAAGAGAACGCGTTCGAGGTGGAAGCGCCCGGCGGCCTCGCGGGCCACCGCCAGGTGCGCCTCGTGGATGGGATCGAAGGTGCCTCCGAAGATTGCGAGTTTCACGCCTCGGCTACGTCTTCTCGATTTTGATCGAGCGGATACGGACTTCCTGGAATGGGCGGTCGTGGGCGCCGCGGGGGACCTGGGAGATGCTCTTGACCACATCGTAGCCTTCGACCACTTCGCCAAACACGCTGTGCTTGTTATCGAGGTGCGGGGTGGCGGCCACGGTGACGAAGAACTGGCTGCCGTTGGTATGGGGTCCGGCATTGGCCATGGAGAGAATGCCGGGCTTGGAGTGCTTGAGCTCGGGATGGAACTCGTCGGCGAATTTGTAACCGGGACCGCCGCGGCCGGTGCCTTCGGGGTCGCCGCCCTGAATCATGAAATTGGGAATGACGCGGTGGAAGATGGTGCCGTCGTAGAAGGGCTTACCGGTCTTGGAGCCATCGGCGAGACTCACGAAATTGGCGACCGTGCGGGGGGCCTGGTCGGCGAACAGCTTCACTTTGAAGGCGCCGGCGGTGGTATCGAAAGCGGCAAAAACCTGGTTGGCCATCCCTGCGATTGTAACAGCGTGAGGGGCGCGGGCGCGGGCGCGTCCACTATCGGAACGCTATACCGCCCTCCCGTTTTACGATGGAATGCAGCGCCGGCCGGGGGCGCTTCTCCGGGTAATCGGCGCGGAAGTGGGCGCCGCGGCTTTCTTTGCGCTCGAGCGCGCAACGCGCAATTAGGGCCGCCACGGAGTGCAGGTTGCGCACCTCGGGCGCGGGCGCGGAGGTTTCCAGGCGGCGGCAGGCTGCCGCCAGACCGGCAGCCTCGCGGATGATCCCGCAGTGCCGCCAGGCGAGAGTCTGAATATCGGCCAGAGCCAGGATCTCCGCCCCGGGGGCGGCGGCGGGTTCCGGGTGGACCGAGGCGAGGCCCTGGGGCGCGGCGGAGGATTGAGAGAGCATGGCGCGGGCGGCCCGCGCGCCGAACACCACGGCTTCGAGCAACGAGTTGCTGGCCAGGCGGTTGGCGCCGTGCACGCCGGTGCAGGCCACTTCCCCGGCGGCATACAGACGCGGCAGGCTGGCGCGCCCGTCCGGACCGGTGCGGACGCCGCCCATGGCGTAGTGCGCGGCGGGGGCCACGGGAGCCGCCTGGCGTTCCAGATCCACCCCGTAGCGCAGGCACGTCTGGTAGATCCGGGGGAACCGCGCGGGGACGAAGCCGCGCTGGCGGTGCGAGAGATCGAGCAAGACGTGGGGGGCCCCGGAGGCGGCCATTTCCGAGACGATGGCGCGCGCCACCACGTCGCGCGGCGCCAGTTCCCGGAGCGGGTGGTAGCGCTCCATGAAGCGGTCGCCGGCGGTATTGCGCAGTTGGGCGCCTTCGCCCCGCAAGGCTTCGGACAGCAGGAAACACGGCGCTCCGGGGAGGTGCAGGGCGGTGGGATGGAACTGCACGAACTCGATGTCCTGGATCTCGGCTCCGGCCCGGTACGCCATCGCGACGCCGTCGCCGGTGGCCACCTCCGGGTTGGTGGTGTGGAGGAAGACGCGCCCCAGGCCGCCGGTGGCCAGCAGGACGGCGCGCGCGCGAACCGGCTCGCCGTTCAAGAGCGCGCCCGCGACGCCGCCGTCCCCATCCACCAGCAGATCGCTGATGGAAGAGTAGCTGCGCAGGGTCACATTGGAAAGCGAGGCGGCCTTACTGTACAGCGTGCGGGCGATCTCGCGTCCGGTGGAATCGCCCTGCGCGTGCAGGATGCGATTGCGGCTGTGGGCGGCTTCGCGGGTGAACGCCAGTTTGCAGCCTTCGCGGTCGAATTCCGCGCCCCAGTCGATGAGCTGCCGGATGGCCGCGGGCCCTTCCTGAACCAGGGTGCGCACGGCGGCGCGGTCGCACAGTCCGTCTCCCGCGCTCAGGGTATCGCGCTCATGCAACTCCACTTCGTCGTCGTCGCTCAAGGCGACGGCAATGCCGCCTTGGGCGTACTCCGAGGAGGATTCGCGCAGGCTCTCCTTGGCCACCACCAGCACCGATCCGGCCGGGGCCAGTTCGATGGCGGCGCGCAACCCGGCCACGCCAGCGCCGACAATCAGGAAGTCCGGCTGCATACGCAAATGACGATGATAGCAGCCCAGGCGCTGTCCGAAGGGCGCGCCGGCGCCTGGCGCGCCTCAACCGTGTAGCCGTATGATAAACTTACATAAGGAGTTGGCCCTTGTTCGAGGAGCCAGTTCTTTCCGCACTTCACGATTGAATGCGCCCCGGCACATCTATCCCGCTGACTTTGGAGGAACACCGCGAACTGGGCGCCGAGATCCGGGCTGCCCGCGTGCGCATGCGCCAGTTGTGCGACCTGGTGATGGGAGTCTACGGATCGAACAACCAGGCCGCGTTCACGTTTCTGAAGGCCGTCGAGAACCTCGACCGGCTGAACCACGACCTGCGGGCGCAAGCGGCGCAGGACTTGCCGGGTTACCCGGCCGATAAGCTATATCCGTGAGTCTTCGGTCTGGCGATAGCGCCGAACCCCGCCTCCGGCTTCCGAGTCCCTACCAGCCGACGGGTTTGCCGCGGTTCTGTTGGTCCAGCCATTTCTGCAGCGGGGCGAAGTAGTCGCGGATGGCGCTGGCATCCATCTGGCGCGTGCCGGCGATCTTCTCGAGCGCGTCCTGCCAGGGGCGGCTCTGTCCCATCTCCAGCATGGCTTTCAACCTGGCTCCGGCGGCCTGGTTCCGGTAAATCGAGCAGCGGTTGAGGGGCGAGGTGCAACCGGCGGCCTGGGCCAGCGCGCGGTGAAACTGGAACTGGAGTATGTCGGCCAGGAAGTAGCGCATGTACGGAACGTTGGCGGCGACGTGATACTTGGCGCCGGGATCGAAGTCCAGCTCGTCGCGCCCGGGAGGCGGCGCGATGCCCTGGTACTTGCGGCGCAGCTCCCACCACGTCTGGTTGTACTTCGCCGGAGAGATCTCGCCGGAGAAAACCTTCCAGCGCCACTGGTCGATGACCAGGCCGAACGGCAGGAAGGCGACTTTCTCGAGGGCGCGGTGCAGCAGCAGGCCGATATCCTTCGAGGCGGCGGGGGCCTTGTCGAGGAGGCCGATCTTGACCAGGTACTCGGGGGTGACGGAGAGGGCGATGGTGTCGCCGATGGCTTCATGGAACCCGTCGTTGGCGCCGTTGCGGAAAATGGGCGCCAGATTGGCGTAGGCGCGCTGGTAGAAGTTGTGTCCCAGTTCGTGGTGGATGGTGAGGAAGTCCTCGCCGGTGATCTGGATGCACATTTTCAGACGGAGGTCCCTGACGTTGTCGATGTCCCAGGCGCTGGCGTGGCAGACCACGTCGCGGTCGCGCGGCTTGAGGAACTGAGAGCGCTCCCAGAAGCTGGCGGGCAGCGGATCGAAGCCCAGCGAGACGAAGAAGCCTTCGCCGTCCCCGACCATCGCCCGCCAATCGATGTTCTTCTTCTTAAGCAGCGCGGTGAGATCGTAGCCGGGATCGGCATTGGCCGGCTGCACCAGGGGATAAATGTTGTCCCAGTCCTGCGCCCAGATGTTGCCCAGCAGCCAGGCCGGAATGGGGCCGCTGGCGGGGACCACATCGCCATACTTGGCGTGCAGCCTGGCGCGCACGTAAGCGTGCAGCGAGAGATAGAGGGGACGAACCTGTTCCCAGAGGCGGTCGAGTTCCTGGGAGAACTCCTCGGGCGTCATATCGTACTGCGAGCGCCACATGGCGCCATTGTCCTGGAAGCCGAGTTGGCTCGCGCCCTTATTGGCAAGCGCGACGTAGCTCCCGAAATTCATGCGCATAGGCCGGGCGATGGCGTGCCAGCCGGTCCAGACGTCGAGCAACCGCTTGGGATCGCGGCTCTCGGCCATGATCTTGGTGATGGCTTCGATATCCAGGCAACTGCCGGGGCCGCTGGGGCAGTACTTGCCTTTCCCGTAGGCGCCCTCCAGGGCGGAGACGATGTGCGTCAGCTCCTCGCTTTCCTTGGGGTCGGAGGGGGTGGCGATGGTGAGGGAGAGTTTCAGCAGCTTGATCTTGCGGGCGGTGACGGGATCGAGCGCGAGGCCATCGAAGCGCGTGGACTGCTTGGCGTACTCGACTGTCGAGTTGATTTCGCGCTCGTCGAATCTGGCGGCCAGGTCCTCGGTATCGTCGGTGATGTAGGTGTCCTTGACCCAGTCGGCGCGGTTCTGGTCGACCTGGAGGACCAGGAGTTTCTGCTCGGCGTCGTCGATGAACTTTTTAGCTTCTTCCGGCGTCGGTTTGGAGGCGCAGCCCGCGAGGAGGGCGAGAGCCAGGAGTGCAGGGATCGGAAGGCAAGTCCGCATGTTCCACACGGTACCAGATGGCGCGCGCGTTTTGCGAAGGGCGGCGGGGACGTGGTAGGATTAGGGAGTCTGCGTGACCCTGCGGGGACGTAGTTCAGTTGGTTAGAACGCCGGCCTGTCACGTCGGAGGTCGCGAGTTCGAATCTCGTCGTCCCCGCCATTCCCTTCCAATCGCTTCCAGCCATTCCCGCCGGGGACAGCAAGCGACTGGTCTCCGGCCCCGTGGTTTGGCGCCATCGCCGGGCGGCTCGGGACCCCAAGTGGGTACCCCGCTCGCGGTTCCGCACGGAACCGCGAGCGTGAGCGAGCGGCCCGCGGCAAAGGAACAGTATCTCGCGGTCATGGCACTGGCGACTCCGCTACGGGTCGGACGGCTTGTCGACGTCCATCACCCTCTGAATGGTCTGCGGTGAATTGGCGGCGGTGACCGTAACCAGTCCTTCGCCGGACGCGGTGTGGTCGACGCTTACGGTCTGCGTCGCATTTGGGTCGAATTTCACCTGCACGGTCTTGGTTTGATCGATAATCTCGAAGGTGATGGTCTCGGTTCCGCCGGCGGCGTCTTCGGTGGCGCGAACCGAGACCGTCTTCTTCCCGTTCTTGTTGACGGACTGCAATCTGATGAACCCTGCGATCATCGCGATCTCCTCTTGGCAGTTAATTGGACTTGGCCTTGGCGAATATGGACTGCAAGGCGGACAGCCCGGAAATGTCGATCGACGGTCCGATGAAGAATTCCTGGCGGAGCGTGCCGTTTGCGGGACTGGTTGCGCCACCCGGACCAGCCGGCAGCGTGGTGCGATAGAGCAGGCCTCCGGCGGTGATACGGAAGTACTTGTTGAGACGGACACCCAGGCCGTAGACGAACGCGTTCTGGCCCGAGATCTTGCTGTTGCTCGACCCGCTGATATCGCTCAGCGCCATGCCGAGCGCAAGCGAGGTGCGCTGGCGAAGCCACTCCGCCGGGGTTTGCTTGGGCGGCGGCGCACCGGGCCGCGCGGACACGGACCCGAAGTAGATATGGACCACGAAGAAGCTGCGCAGCTCGCTCAGACGGAAAGAATACAGCGCACCGACGTCGAATCCGGCATACTTCTGAAGGTCGCAGACCGCATCGGTCGCCTGATCGCTGCCCACGGCGAGACTCGCCGAGCCGGTGAAGAGCGCGCCCTGGAGGCCCGCCGTCAGGCCGCTGGCGGCGTCGTCGAAATCCGTCAGAAAATGTCCGACCTCATCCTGGACGTCGCCGCGCGAGGCCTCCGGGACCTTGGAGTAATCCGGCGCTTTTCCTCGGAGAGCATCCGCCAGTTGCTGGGGCGACAACTTATCGAAGTCCGCGGGAGCGAGGCTGAGTGCGCCGGCTAGGTTGTAAACGGGCTCTTGAAGAGTAGCCATGCGCTGGTTGGCGTTGTAGACCGGCTCGATCTTACTGAATATGGCGGCGCCCAGCGCCGTTTTCAGGTCGTCGGGGCTCTTCGGGACGAGGCCGTTGCTTTTCAGAATGGCTGTCACGACGGACGCCGCGCTTTGGGCCATGACTGCCGCCGCGGCCATTTGATCCGGCGACAATTTCCCGTGGGCGATTGTGGCGAATTCCTTGGTGGCCGACGTGAAAGTGGGATCCACGAGCATCTGAGTCAACACGCCGTTCACGTATGACGGGACCAGCGGGCCGGTGAAGTGGAAGTCGATGGTGACGGAAGAGTCGGGCGTGAGCTTGCCGATGTTCACGGTCCATGTGGTTCCGCCGATGGGCGAATCGACGATCGCGCCGGTGACGCCGTCGCTGGTGCCGTAATCGCCATTCACGGATTGGGGCGTGATGAGGGTGCCGAGGGCGCGGCCGCCGAGCTGGACGTCGGCGGTGCTTCCGGTGATGGCGAAGGCGGTGCCGTAAGGCAGGGTTACCTTCTGGCTCTTCAGATCGGCATAAGCGATGGCGCCGCTGACCGTGGATTTGCAGACGGGAGCGCTGCTGGATCCCGTGGCTCCGGTGCCGCCGGTGGCTCCTGTTGCGCCAGTAGCGCCCTTCGCGGGAGTGCCAGTGGCGCCGGCGGTGCCGCCGTTGGCGCTCCCCGCGGCTTGGGCTGAGAAGGCCAGGGTCGCGGGGTTGAGTGAAGCAACCGCCCCGCTGCCCTGGGCGCTGGCGTCGCGAAGACAAACCAGACAAGAGGCAAGAAGGATGCATCTGCGAATGGAGTAGAACATAGCAAGCTCACTAACCGGAACGTGAAAGGCCCGGGATCTCACCTGAGCCACATTAGTTGTAGTTGGAATTGTCAGTCAGAGTGCGGTAGAAGTCAAGAGAATTCGAGTGATTTGGGAGATCGGTGTGTGCCTTCGATCGCGGAAGCGGGCGGCCATCGAACGCAGACGAAATTCATCATCGCCGAAGGCTGGCAGGTCCGGCGGCGGTTGCCGGCGCCGCGGTCCTCGACGTGCCGCGCCCTGTTCCACGTGCCAGCCCAGCGGGGCGGCCTCGAGATCGGCGCCCACGGTGTCGATGTTGTGCGCCATGAGGTAGTTCAGCCGCGAGTACGTGTCCAACAGCGAGCGTGGCGTGCCGTTGCGCAGCACCGTTGAAAGCTCGGGCCGGTCAGAACGCCGGCCTGTCACGCCGGAGGGCGCGAGTTCGAGTCTCGTCGCCCCCGCCATTCGTTCCAATCGGTTGTAAGCGCCTGGCCTCAAGGCGAGATCAGTGGTTCGTCGCGTTCGTGCGCGATGAGCGCCGACAACAGCCAGCGAGACAGCCTCGCCATATCCGCGGCTTTGTTCCATGACAGAGGCGTCTCGGGGCAGTGCTTGACATCGATGTTCGGACCAGCCAGCCTCTGCAGATCGGGTTCCTGGAGGAATTGGACGAGCCCAGTACCCCTATGATGGAGCCAGCTGCGAAATCGCCGCGATGCCTCCGATCGCGGCTTGTCCCAGTAGTGGAACTCATTCAGCATCTCCCCGAGACTAAGCCGGTCTTTCTCCAGATACCGCGTCAGGGGGTCCGTCTCCTTACCTTTGCGGATGGACTGCAATTCGCTCTGGGTCAGGCTTCTACGAAACCTGCTGAAGACTCTCACGCGCAGCTCGCTTTCCACGAGCCGCGTGAGATAGAAGACCGGAAGGCCTGGGTCGTCGAGGTCGTGCCAGAATAGGCAGTGGCACGCCCTGACCCAATCCTCCACGCTGCCGGCACCGAGCTGTTCAACTTCTGGCCAGTGAACCCGCACGACTATTCCCATGCGCCCGAGTTTCTCCGGGTCCACCTGCTTTTCGAAATCTGCTGCCCGTGATTCGACGCTGCGATGGACCGCGCCGAAGGCGAGTGCCATCGAGACCGCCGGCTCCTCTCCGAGCGCCGGATTCCTGTCGACCTCCTTGCGGAGGCAGTCGATAGCATTGTCTTTGTCGCCTTGCGACCAGAAAAGGTCTGACAGCCGTTTGAGCGTACCGGGCTCGTTGGGGAACTCTTCAATCCAGCGCCGATTGGCCGAGATTGCGCGTTCGACGTCGCCTGCAGATTCGGCTGCTTCCACAAGACTGGCATACAGGGCCGAAACGAGAGCGGGCTTGTCCTCGAGTAGTTCGAGACCGGTGAAGATCTCGCGGGTCCCCAACAACTCCTCGCAAGTTCTTGCAGATTCGTGGAACTCGCCGAGGGCCAAGCTGCATCGAAGCAAGAGGAACCGATAGACGGGGCTGAGATCCTGTTTGGCCCTGATAGCTTTTCCAAGGTGATGAGCGGCGTCTCGTAGCCGTTCGAGTTCCTCGGCGGAGAATGATCGGGCGCCGCGATCCACCACGCAACGATAGCAGAGGATCCTCATGAGCACGCGCGACAACTGTTCGTCCGGATGGCACTGGGCCCAGCACCATGGGTCGCTCAGCTCCCACAGGTCCGCAAAGACGGATAGACACTCCTGTTGTCCGCGTTGGGCAAGAACCTGAACAACCTCCCGCTTCTCTGCCAAGGCTTCCAGCCGATCATAAAGTTGCCGTACGCGGGGCCAGCGCCGAACGGAGCAGGCGTTGACAATTTCCCATCGGATATTCCTGGGATCTTCACAGTCGTTTGGTTCGATCAGGCCAATCAGAGTCTCCAAATGCTCCAAGAACTGTGCGCGGTACCCGGCAGCGTTCTCCTGGTCCTCGACGACGGACGCAATCTTCTCGGCGGGGTAGTGCGCGAGCCGGAAGAAGAGGTTGAGGTACACGAACCGTACAGGGAGGTCGCGGTGATCGCCCGCGAGCGCCCGCTGGATCAAGGCGTCCGTGCCGCGGCGCCCCGACGGACTGCACTCCCACGGCCAGAAATCGTACACCACTTTGTCCTCGATGATCTCAGCGTCATCGATTAGCGGATACTCGCCCGCACGGGCGAACCTGTCCCGCGCAGCTTGAAAGCAGGCCGCAGGTACGGCTGGATCTGCATCCGTATTGAAGTCGGCCATTGGTCCTCCGGCTGTACGTCAGGCGACTCGAAGCCTTGCCGCCGCTACAGACTTCCGTCTCTGTTTCACGGTGATCTCGATGTCGCGCCCCAGCAACAGCAGGAACCGCATCAGTCGCTCGATTGAAAAGCCGGATAGCTTACCTTGCTTGAGGGCCGAGATCTTGGGCTGATCGATTCCCAGGATCTGCGAAGCCTGGCTCTGCGTGAGCCGCCGCCGCTGGATCTCCGCGATAATCTTCGCTGCCAACTCGGCTTTCGCTAACAGGTCGTCCGGCTTGGGCAAGCCAAGATCCGCGAAGACGTTTCCACTGCTCATTGTGTATTCTCGACTGGTCACCTTCAGTCCCCCTTCCCGGCAGCAAGCTTGCGCATCAACTTGAGCCGTTGCCGGATCAGATCTGTCTCTCGCCGCGGAGTCGCGATTCCGGACTTCGCCTTCTTCCGGAAAGCATGCAGCACGTAGACGGCTTCCTGGAACCGCGCTACGTAGACCGCGCGGTACGTCCCGCCGGGATCGTCAGCGCGGACCTGCCAAACGGTCTCCGCAAAGCCCCGCAACATCTTCGCGCTTTCATCCTTCTGCCCGATCTGCGCCAGGTACAGCGCGAAACCGAGTGTATGGCGGACCGGAGGCGGGAATCCCGTCAGCCGATCGAGCGAGTCCACAAGCCAGACCAACTTGCGCGGTTGTTCCGGTGTATCCGGCACCAATTCCATTGTATGCCAGATCTGGCATAGCCGGGTTGCCGGGAGCCGTCGCCCCTACCCCCACCCGCACAGCCGCTCCAGCGCTGCGGCCGAGCCATCGCGCAGCCAGGCGTCCAGTTGCGCGACCTCCTTCAACTGCTGGCTGCGGAGGCGCGGGACGGCCACGTAGCGGCACTCCTTTTACTTTCAACACAACTCACTTCCGAGGCGGCCTCCGTGCAACCATTTGCAACAGTCCGCTCGGCCCCAGCTTTCTCCCCGCCTCGGTCACGTCCCCAAGCGCGTCGTCCCAGATCTTCGCGGCCGCGCGGCTGTCGGCGGAGACCCACTGGCTCATTGAGGGAGTTCTGTGTCCCGCCAAGTCTCGGCCTGAGATAACAGCGTGTCCGGTCGCGGCCGGGACTTTCCCGGAGCAAGTACCCCAGGCGAACCGCCTCATCGCTCCTTGGAGGCAACGACGGTGCCGATCACTTCGGTCAACGCTCCCTCGAAATCGCGGGTCACGTCGGAAAACCCGGTCTTGGCGTGAGTCATCTCGTGCAGGAGTGTGCCCGCGAAGCTGGCCAAGGACGACAGTTCGGATCGCTTGATTATGATGCGCCCATTCTCGGCGTCCCACAAACCGTCTGTGTCGCCCCCGTTCATGGCGTCCGGTCGCATTGTCTCGGAAATCCGCAGTTCCTTGAAACTCGACGGAAGGCCACCGCCGATCTGCGCAATACGCCTCCATTCGTTGAAGATCGAGCGCTCCGCCTGCGTCAGGGACTCCGACGCGACGAACGTGAATTCAAACCCTCTGGAGTACTCCGCCCACATGACTTCGAGGTCGCGGACGGGGTTCCCTGCTGTATCCACCGTGCCGGAAATGGCGCGCCGGATGTTGTCTGGGACAGTGACGACCTGGAAGCCTTCGGACCGGGCTTTGTCAATACTAACGAATGACGCGGCGAGCTCTCCGGCGGTGACGAAGACGACTTTCTTCTGTGCGTTTAAAATCTGGCAGGCGTGCGTGGCAACGTCAGCCCATCCAACCTCATCGTGCTGAGTTCCACGCTCAACGGCCCCCAAATCACTGGCGAGAGCGTGGGCGACGACGTCGGCGCCCGACGCCAGAAGCATCGCCTTCACGCGATCTGTATACGCTGTCCGGCCCACATTGGAGCGCTCCCGGTTGAGGGCCTTTCGCATGGCAGCCGTCAGGGAGGTGATGTTATACGAGAAGAGGAAGTTGTCCTCCTCCGCGACTAACAGACCCGTGACGTATATCCTGGCCATGTTCCCGGGCCGCCGCTGAAGGATTTGACCATACGCCGTCTCATCGATTACCGGTTCACCCGCGAAACGGAGAAAAAACTGCTTTGCAGCCTCCAACTCCAAGGGAGCGACGCCATGCAGAGTGATCTCGGTGCCAACGAAAGCGGGGTCGCCCGCGGGCGCGACCGTCGCATGCAGCGTCACGACGTCCGAGAAGCCGTGCTTCGGGGCAGATTTCAGCGAGATCTCGCCGTGTCTGGAAACGATCCGGACATGGATACCTCTGCGGTCAAGCGTCGCGAGGGCGTCTTTTAAGCCCACTCCAAATTTACCGATGACCCGGCTGGCTTGTGATAGCTTCTCCGGGTTCTCATTTTGGGTGAGGTGCTCGTATCGCAGTCCCCGCCCGAAGTCGCGGATGTGGCAGCCCCCTGCAGCGTCCTGCTCGATCCGGATATCCGCAGTTCTGGAGAGCACCTGTTCGTCCAGGGCATTCGCAATCAGCTCTCTGATCGCGTGACGCGGCTCCCATCCATCCAGTATCTTCTCGACGTTGAGATCGAAGTAACGGTCACCCATGTCGCCTCCACTTCTTCCCCAACCCCCCATGGCGCGACCTTTCGCTTGACCCTACCCATGTTACGGCAAGATGGCGGACCGGAGGCGGAAAGCCCGTCAGCCGATCAAGCGAGTCGACAAGCCAGACCAACTTGCGCGGTTGTTCCGGTCTATCCGGCACCAATTCCATTGTATGCCAGATCTGGCATAGCCGGGTTGCCGGGAGCCGTCCGCCCTACTCCCACCCGCACAGCCGTTCCAGCGCTTCGGCCGAGCCATCGCGCAGCCAGGCGTCAAGCTGCGCGGGCTCCTTCAACTGCTGGCCGCGGATGCGCGGAACGGCCACGTAACGGCACTCCAGACCGGGGAGCGCGGTCATGTCGCCCCATAGCTTTTCGAACTGGGCCACCGGGAAAATGTCCTCCTGGCCCTTGCCCCAGCGTTTCTTCACGTCCTTGAGGGTGATGTATGTGGGCATGTGGGCGGCCATGCGGCGGGTGGCTTCGGCCAGTTTGGCGTCGTCGGCGAGATCGGCGCGGCGAAGGCCGAAGGCGGCCAGCACGAGGTCGATATCCATCCAATAGGTGGCGCTGTTGTAATAGGAAAGCTGCGATTCCACTTCCTCGTTGGGCAGCGCCATGCCTTCCACCAGGCGGAGGCGGCCGTCGACGCGCGCGAGGCCGCCGCCGCGGTCCTCGACGTGCCGCGCCACCACCTCGGTGGTGAGCGCCGCGCCCTGCTCGATGTGCCAGCCCAGCAGGGCGGCATCGAGATCGGCGCCCACGGTGTCGATGTTGTGAACCATGAGGTAGTTCAACCGCGGGTTGGCGTCCAGCAGCGAGCGCAGCGTGCCGTTGCGCAGCAGGTTGGGAATCTCGTACCAGTGGCCCACGGGGTGGAGGCACTGCAGGGGCAGGTTGTCGGTATAATCGTTGCCTTCGCCGGCCTGCCGCGCCCAATCGATGAGCGTGGCGTGCAGGCTCTCGCGGACTTTCTGCGCGCGCTCGTCGAGCAGTTGCTGCGGCATCTCCTCCCAGGCGAAGCGCAGGTCGCGCTCGGCGGGGATCATGCGCAGGCCGATGGCGCGGCCCTGGGAGAGCAGCACCGGGCCGGGGTAGCCGTAGTTGCCGCAGGCGCGCAGGTGCTCCTGGATGGCGCTATGCGTGAGGTAGCTGGTGGTGAATACGTGCGGCGGAAGCACGCCCGCCCGGCGGCCGGCGCGCAGGCTCTTGGCCAGGTGGACCTCGACGAAGCTGCGGTGGCGGCCTCCGAGCTGGCAGAAGGGGTTGAGGGCCTTGACCACGCCCGCGCCCTTGGTCCAGCGGCTGCCCACGCCGCCGCCGAACGAGACCACGGCAACGCGCCCCGCGGCAAGAGCTTCCTCGCCGGTGCGGCGGCAGGACTCGGGAATCCCCGCGGCGTCGATCAGGTCGCCGGGGCGGACGTCCTCGATGACGGTGTTCACCGGCAGGCGGTTCTGCGCCAGGCCAATGCGGCCGGCGCGCATGTCGGCCTGGATCTGGGCGTGCTGCACGGCGTCGAAACCGTGCTGTTCCAGCATGGTTTCCAGGGTATGGGGAGCGTCGGCGGATCTCTCCTGGCTGCGCGGCAGCAGGTGGTCGAACAGTTGCTGCACCATGCCGGCGAAATCGGGCTGATTGCGGCAGGCGGCGGCGAAGTGGTCGAGTTCGGCGCGGCGCGCCGGCGAAAGCAGGCGGGCCTCGGTGCGCACCAGCGGTGGCACGGCCAGCGTATAGTAGGCTGCCGGCATGAGGGCGCGCTCGCCGCCGAGCACGGTGGACTGGGTGCCGCGTTCGTCGATGGCGAAGTCGTAGACCACCGGCTCCATGGCGAAGGGGACGGCGTGTTCCAGGCGGCGCTTGGTTTCGCTCATGATGGCCTGCAGGCGGCCCTGCGCTTCGGCCTTGCGGCGCGGATGGAAGAGGAATCCCATGCCGCCGCCGCTCATGCCGCCCAGCATCCAGAAGCCCCAGAAATCGGCGCCGAACGCCTCGCGCGCGGCCTCGATCAGGGTGTGGGTGTAGAGGTTTCCGGCCCACGGAATGATGGTCTGAATGGGCCCGTCGAAGTTGCGGCCGGTCGAATCGCCGATTCCGCGGATATCGCCCCGGCGCAGGCGGTCCATGACCTCGTCGAGGATGCCGATGGCCTGGCGGCGCGCCAGCCATTCGCGTTCGCTGCGCAGCAGGTAGCGCTCGGTGACCATTTCGAGGATCGGCCCGACGTCCTGCGCCATGCCGCCGTGTACCAGCACCAGGCTGTCTTCCAGCAGCTTGCGGGTGGCGGGCGGGACCTCGTCGTTATTGAAGATGCGGTGGCGGGGCAGCAAACATCCGCGGCTGACGCCGAATTCGGGATCGCCCTCGGCGGCGGGGACGCCATAGATCAGCTTGACGCCCGGCCAGACGCCGCCGGAATCCTGCCAGCCGCCGCCGCTCCCGCCGATCCACTCGCCGAGTATGGCGCGCGCGGCCACCAGCCGCCGGTCGGATTCCTCAAGGCCGCCCTCCAGCGTGTGGATCTGCCCGGTCGAGCGCATGCAGGCCGCGATCAGGCAGGCCAGCAGGTTGGTGGAGACGGCCAGGCGGCTGCCCTTGGGGATGTCGTTGACCTTGGAAACGATTTCGATGCCCAGGCCGGGCGCGCCGGTGAGGCGGCGCAGCAGCTCGGCGAGAGGCTGCGTGGCGCCTTCCATGCCGGGCGGCAGCAGGCCGCTGGCGATGACCGCGGCTTTGAGCAGCCCCAGGTAGTCGCGCGCGAAATCGAACACTTCGGCGACGGTGGAGATTTCGGCGATGGCCCCCAGATCCACGCTGACCAGGCGCAGCACCGGCCGGTCGATGACGCGCACCCAGGCCTCCACCGGAGGTTTCGGCGAGGGGGCGCCGGCGTTGCCGCGCACGCTGAGATCGATCGAGATATTGAGGACGCGCGCGCCTTCGGGGAAATCCATGCCGAGGAAGAAGATGTCGCTCCAGCCGCTGTGGCTGAGGTCCATGCGAACCGGCGTACACTCGCGGAGCACCGGGAACAGACCGGCGTCGCGGCGCAGCAGTTCGGGGCGCAGGCGCAGCGGATAGTCGGCGGGGTGCCCCGCGCGGAACATCCACTGGTTGCCGCGCACGGAGCGGACGCTGCGGCGGACCTGGTCGGCGAGGGTCTGGAAGCCCAGGCCGCGGTAGGCGGCGGCCAGCGCGCTGGAGATGACGGCGCCGGGCCCCGCGGCGCGCTGGGCGGCCAGGAACTCGTCGATGGCCTCCTCGAAGCGGCGCTTCAGAAGATGGGTGTAGCCGGCGTAGGGAATCCGCGCGGGCGCCCCGGCGCGCTCGCCGAGCGGCACGTGGAACCGGTGGATGGCGTAAAGGAAGAACAGCGCGCGCACGCGTTCGTAGAGGTTGTCGCTCGAGCGGCGGAAGCGGTCGAGCGCCACGCACTCGGCTTCGAGTTCCTCGAGGGGCAGGCCGCGGCAGACCGCCTCGAGCGAGCGGTCGCGCAGGGCGGGGTCGCTCGCGGTGATCACGGCGACGAGGCGGCTCACTGCCGGGTTCCCGCCGCCAGTTCGCGGTCGGCCAGCAGTTCGAGGAGTTGCGCCAGCACGTCGGCGCGGTCGCTGCCGCTGAGGGCCAGCGCCAGTTGGGAGGTCAGCAGGCCGTAGCGCGTGCCCAGGTTATAGCGCCGGCCGGAATCCTCGGCGGCCAGGTACTGCTCGCGCCGGGCCAACTCGGCCAGCACCGAAGTGAACACCACGGGTGCGCCCGCCGCGCCGTCGAAGGCCGCGCCGAGCAGGTCCATGACGGTGGGCGTGAAGGCGTGAATGCCGAAGAAGCAGAGGTAGTAGCCGGCGCGCAGTCCGGGGACCACCAGGCGCCGTTCGGCTTCGGTGGGGGTGGGCTTTTCGATGACGGTATCGATGCGGTAGAGCCCTTCGCGCGCCCCCAGGCGGCGCCCGGTGACGGCGCCGTACATACGGAGCAAGTGCTCGCGGGTGGGCTGCACGCCGGACACCGAGCAGCCCTCGGCCTGGGCGATGGCGGCGATGCGCTCGGCGCTGGCCTGGCCGGGGCTGACGTAGAGGTGGTCGCCGACCATGTGGAGGAACGGGTCGCGGCCGGCGAAATCGCGGGCGCAATAGACCGCGTGAGCGTAGCCCAGCGGCTGCGGTTGCGCTACAAGCCGGACGGCGCCGGCATGTGCGCCAGCGGCCTGCAGGTAGCGCGGTTCGTCGCCGGGCCATACGACCACGCAGATCTCCTCGATCTTGGCGGCGAGGGCCTGTTCGATGAGGATGCCGAGGACGGTTTTCTCGCGCCCGTCGCGGTCGATGAGGGTCTGCAGCGGGAGAGCCCGCTGGTCGGGACCGGCGGCGGTGATGACCGCCTTTCGAATTCGCAAGTAGTGGCTCCTTCGGAAAAGTGTAACCGATAGCGGGGGGACGGCGGGGCGAGTTGGACCGACTCGGTCCAACGGGCGCTGTAAGTGGCTGATTTCATTGACCCGGAGGATTTCCGATTGGACCGACTCGGTCCAACTCGGAGCGGCGGGTTGCCAGTGGGCTTCGCGGGGCGGGAGGGGATTCGTTGAACCACGGACCCTCTGGCCGGACCGGCCTTCGACGCGAAGGCTGCCTCGAGATACGGGTCTCCCTTGGGTGCATTTCGGAGGTTCAGGCGTGATACGGCCAAGTGGTGCGGGTCACTTTCCCGTGACGCCACGTATCGGCACGTCCGTGATGCGAACTGCTATCGGCGACCTTGAATCAACAGACGGCAGCGGTCAGCCTGCGTTCGCACGAGCGCTCGTAGCGGCCCCGGGATAGCCGACTTCAATTTGTCTTGCCAAGCATATCGCCAACTCGGCCGTTTGTTGAATGCCTGAAGCCACCACCCGTCTCCCCACGGGTCGAACACCGGGGCGTCCGTCCGCTGTAAGAATGCCGTCTTGCCGCAAACCTCAAGAACCCTGAACATCTCATCGCAGCTTACGACCCGGAACAGGTTTTGGATTGATGGAATGTGAATGTCATCGATTACGAAAAGACCACCCTCCTGAATGTGAGGGTACACGTAGAAGTACTCAAGATCCGGGAAAGGGTAAGCGTGCGGGCCGTCAAGCAATACCGCCTGCAATGGCGAGGGGAACGAGTGAACGGGCAGAGCCTTCTGCGTGGGGCCATTGACGAATGTTATGGCTGCGGCGTTGAGGAGCGGGCTTCGGCGAACGCTGGAAATGCTCTCGTCAGCATCGACTGCGAATACCGTATGACACCGGCTCGAATGTGAAAAGACGAGGGTGCTTGCACCGGTCCCCGTCTCGACAGAATGATGGACTTCACGGTCTTCAAGGTGCTTTGCAAGCCGGATCAGAGCGCTCGGACTCATCGAGCCTGAACGGTGAATCGATCTCGACGATTCGAGAATCTCTGCTAGCAAGCTGGGGCGAAGCATCGTGTCCCAAGAAGATGGTGTGCGAGCCGCACTCTTTCACCTTAGCAATTGCCCACTGCGCACTGCTGCGCCGCGCCACTCCGTGCTCGAACAACGGTCCTTCCGATAGTTGTAGCAAAACGCGTTATCGGAAACCACCCATTCCACGCGGCCGTAAAGTCACCACCCCGGACTTATGCCGCCCCGGGTCCGGATGCCGCGTCGAGAAATGGTCCGGCCCACTCTTCCATGGCCCGTTCCGCCCGGTCAACGGCGGGACAAACCGAGGGCTAGGACCGGGCAACGCCCGGCTCGAAGATGATTCTTAAACGGCTGCCGGTGGCCCTGGCGTAACGCTGGAGCGTGCGGGTCGATGGCCTGCCGCTTCTGCTCTCCAGCCGGGCTACGGCCGCCTGCGTGGTCTTCATCCGTCGCGCCACCTGTGCCTGGGTCATGCCGGCTCGACTCCGCGCTTCGATCATGGCCGCGGTGAGCGAGAACTCCTCGTCGAGCGCCTCGTATTCGCGCCGATAGTCCGGATCCTTCATCCACTGGTTGTGCAGATCGTCAACGCGCGTGCGGCTCATCGTTTCGTTACCTCCTTGGCCCTCTCCAGAGCCAGATCGATTTCCCGCCTTGGCGTCTTCCGGGCTTTCTTGACGAACACCCGGACAACTACAACGCGGCGCCCCTTCGCCGTAACGTATATCGCGCGCGAGATGCCGTCCTTTCCCTTCGGCGTGCAGGACATCGAACTCTCCGCGAACCCGGTCGTCCAGCAGTTCTACGATCCACGTCACCTACACGTATTATTGCATTTTTGCAATAGTAGTCGCGAGCCCGTCCCTGCGACCCGCGCGTCGGACGGGGCGCTGGGGCCTGCCCCGGACCGCGTTGCGCGCCTCGAGCGGCAAATTGCCGATCCCGGGTTCATCGTGTTGATTGCCGAAGTCGGCGATGAGATCGCCGGCTTCGGAGCGGCCGTTCCCGCGGACGAGCAATTCCGCGCGCTCTACGTCAAACCGAACGGCTTCGGGCGGGTTGGCTGGGCTCTCCTCGGTGAGCTGGAGAAGCGCGCGTTTGCGGCCGCGGAGGTCCTGACCTGCGACGCGTCTCTCAATGCGGTGGCATTCTATAGGGCCAACGGTTACACCGAGCAAGCCCGCGTGGAGCATGTGCTGAAGTCGGGCGCCAGCGTTCCTTGCGTGCGAATGAAGAAGGTCCGCCCGGCTGCGCCCCCGCGTGAGCGAAGCTTGAAGCAGCCCGCCCCAACCGGCTTCGGGGCGGTTTCATGTCGGTGAGCACGCCTGAGACAACCGGCCGCCGTATGCTAAGAAAGTTGGGGATGATTGACAGGAGACCCCGGACATGAGCGAAACCGAATTGACCGATGCCCAGATTGCGGAACTGGTGGCGGGACTGTTTGTCCCGTGGAAGATCGAGGGCTGCTATGAGCGGTTAAAGACCGCCGGGGATCGCGCCGTTCCGTTTTTAGTGTCGGCTCTGGAAGATCCGCGCATTCCAGCGACGGCGTTTATTTCGCCGGGTCTTTTGAACTCCAACTCGCCCTACTACCTGATCAGCGATCTTCTGGAGAACTCGCGTTCCGCGGATGCGGCCGCCCCGTTTGTCGAGTATGTGAACGGCCCAGATCCCAGATTCCGCCAGGATGGGGCGCTGAGGCTCGGCGCGATTGGATTGGAGACCTGTATCGAGCCGATGAAACGAATCCTGACGGGCGACGATCGGGACCTTCGGGGCTATGTCCTGATGGGAATCGAACGTGCGCTCACGTCCGGCCGCGCCACGCCTGAATTCATCGGGGCGATTCGTCCCTGCCTCGTGGATCTGCTGAAGGTTCCGGACAGGTTCGGCCAGTACCCGGCGCCCGGGCTTCTGGTGCGGATCGACGCGCAGTATGCGACGCGGACACTATTGTCGCCCGACCACCTCTCCCTGGACAATCCCGGGCTTCGGTATGTCATCGCGGCGCTCAACGACGCGGGCTCCCCAATTCCGCACGCCTCGCTGCTGCCGCTGATCGACCAGTTGGAGCCGCTGGCAGGCGAGTACAGGCGCAGTTCGGAACTCAACGAGGCGCTTCTGGCATACGCTCGCAATCCGGACGGAAACGCCGAAGCGAGGCTCCGCGGACTGTTGAAGCCTCCGGATGAAGGTGCGGAGACGGAAGCCGCCCGAGCGTGGTTGAGGCCTCCCCTTGAACAGGTCCAAACCGGAGCCGCCCGGGCGCTGGCTGCCCTCAACGGGCTCGAAGACTTCGACAGAGAGTTAATCCGGATCGAAATCGACGAGGGGGCCGGCGCGTTGTCGGGTGCGGAGAGAAACTTTCGCATGGCTTCGATGTACTACTGGGAAGTCATGAACGACGGTCTCTGGCAATACCTCGAGTGTTACGCGGCGCAAGACCACGGGGCGATCCTCGATGCGCTCCGAGCGATCGGCGCGCCGAAGACCGCTCAGGTGCTCGAGACCGCCGGGAATGTGTTCGGCCCGGAAGGCCCGCCCTCGGACCCGGTCAAGTGCGCAGAAATGGTCCGTTCGTTCAGCGACGCCCAGGCGGAGATCATCAGCAACCTGAACCAGAATTCGCTAATTCCCGATGACGAAAATATTGAGATGCTGCTGTACTTGTACGCGGCTGAGCACAAGGATGAGTTTCGGGCCTGCGCGTCGCGTCCCAGTTGAGAAGGGACGAAACCGCGCGCAGTGCTGGCATCTCACAGCTTCCTTTTTGGAGCCGGGGTACAATGAGCGGCTTATGGAATCGCTCCCTGCTCGCGCACCCCGATCTGTCCTCGGCCTGCTGGCTCTTCTGGCCGCGTCCGCGGCGGCGCAGACGGCGCCGGACAGTTTCTATCTCCACGACAAGGATACCGTGGTGTTCTACGGAGACAGCATCACCGAGCAGCGGCTCTACACCACGTTCGTCGAGACGTTCGTGCTGACGCGTTATCCGCAGCTCCACGTGCGCTTCGTCAACGCCGGGTGGGGCGGCGAGAACGCTCCGGGCGGCAACGGCGGGAGCGCCGACGTGCGGCTCGCGCGCGACGTGATTCCGTTCAAGCCCACGGTCATGACCGTGATGCTGGGGATGAACGATGGCGGGTACGCGGCCTTCGACGAGGAGCGTTTCAACCGGTATAAAGAGGGCATGGAGCACATCCTCGAGGTCATGAAGACGGCCTTTCCGGACCTCCGGGTTACTTTATTGGAACCTTCGCCCTACGACGATGTTACCGTGGCGCCGTTGTTTCCGGGAGGATACAACTCCGTCCTGGTGCGCTACGGCCAGTTTGTGAGGGAACTGGCGGGGCGCAACCGGATGCTGGTGGCCGACCTGAACGGGCCCGTGGTGGCAATGTTGAAGAAGGCCAACGCGAGCGACCCGGCGGGAGCCAAGAACCTGATCCCGGGGCGCATTCATCCCTCGGCCGGTGGGCACCTCATCATGGCGGAATCGTTGCTCAAAGCCTGGGGCGCGTCGCCCATCGTGTCGGCGGTCGAGATCGACGCGCCGTCCAAGGAAGTTACTTGCGTCGAGAATACCACGGTCACCGGGCTCACCGTGGACGGGAGCATTTCGTGGTCGCAACTGGATGCCTCCCTGCCGATGTTAGTAAGTCTGCGCGACCGGTCGTTGCCCGTGGGCGCCCGCCGGGGTGCGGCCACCGTGGACCTGGCTCTGGCCAGCTCGGACTTCATGGAGGCGCTGAACCGGCAGACGCTGCGGGTCCGGGGCCTCGAGGCGGCTGAGTACACGTTGAAGATCGATGGAAGCGAGGTGGGATCGTTCAGCCGCGAGCAACTCTGCAAGGGCCTCAACCTGGCGGCGATGCCCACGCCCATGGCGAAGCAGGCGCTGGGCGTCCACCTGCTGACCCTGAAGCGTGGGGACATTCACGAGATGCGATGGAAGCAGCTTCAGGTTGCACTGCAAGAGGACGACCTGACCGGGCTGCCGGCGGCGCTGGCGGGTCTGGATGCCATCGAAGAGGAGCTGGCCGCGCGGCAGAGGGCGGCGGCGCAGCCGGTGGCCTGCGCGTACGAGCTGATTCCGGAGTAGGCGGGACTAACTCGTGGCATAACGAGGCGAGGGGGAGGCGATGAAGAACTTCCACTTGCCACTGCCGGAGCAGACCTACGCCAGTCTCGGGGCGGAGGCCGAACGGACCGGGGCGCCCGCGACGACCCTGGTGCGTGATGCCGCCGATCGATGGCTGCGGCGACGATACCGAAAGGCGAGGCATGCGGTGATCGCGGCCTTCGCCGCGGAAACGGCGGGGACGCATCCGGATCTCGACGCCGATCCGGAGCCGGCTGGGATCGAGCACCCGGTGAACCCAGGCAGGACAACCCGATGAAGCGGGGCGAGGTCCACGGGGCCGGTCTTGTCCGGCGATCGGGGACGGAGCAAACGGCCCGGTGTCCCGCGATCCCGGTGTCTCACGATGGTTTCAACACCCCCATCCCAGGGCAAGCGCGGACCTACCGTCATGGAACTCTCGGCCGGGACAGCCGGACTGCCGAAGAACGGCGATGGCTCCATGGGTCGTGTAGCTCCTCCGTGTCGATGACCGGATAGCGAGCCAGGATCAAGCCAAATAGGAGTCTTCGTTGTGGCCGGAATCTCCCTTTCAGGCTCCCGGGCCCCACTCAGTACACACCTCGCCGCCATCTTTCGATCCTGCGCGGCGAGTCCGGCGTTCCGCGTCCCGCGCCCGCGTTCCGCGCCTGCGTCCACCCGCGTCCCGCGCCTTGACACGAGAATTGGGCAGTGCTACTTTTTGGGCGCGAGGTGCTACATGCCAAGAATCGGCGGCCCTGCGATTGTCCTTCTGGCACTGGCGGCCGCGGTGCTCCCCATCCGGGCGGAGGGAGTGGATGGCCGCGTACTGGAGGACAATTCCGGTGAACCGCTGGCTTCCGCCGAACTGCGCTTCCACCAAGCCGGCATGCGCGAACTGGCGGCCGACCTGGAGACGGAAAGCGACGGGCGGTTTCACGCGGTCGGCCTGGCGGCGGGCGAATACACGGTGGACATCTCCAAGCCCAACCACGTGGCTACCACTTTGAAGGTGCGCGTGCCGGCGACGGCCCTGTTGGTGCGGCTGGTGCGGTACGCCGTGATCGCCGGCACGGTGCGCGATACGGAAGGGCGCCCAGTGCCAGGAAGGGTGTCGAATCCGACCGGGCGGACCTCGGGCAGCGCGCGCGTTGCGGTGCTGGTGAAACAGAACGGCGCCGAAGAGCTGAAGGTGGTGCGCCAACAGCCGTTGGAAGAGGGCGGACGATACCGCATCTTCGACTTGCCTCCAGGACGGTACGCGGTGGGATTGTGGTGGGCCGGTCTGAGCGTCGGCTCGGGCGCGCAACTGTATCCCGATGCGGCGCACCCCCGCTTCTTCACGGTGGCGGGAGGCGAGGACTACCGCGACATCGACTTCCTGGTGGCGCCGGGCGCGGCTTTCTCGGTGAGCGGCAAGATCGAGGGGCCCCGGCCGAACGTGCAGTATTCACTGGCGCTGGGGCTGCCGGACCTGCCGGCTCTCCCCATCGCGCAACTATGGACGGAACCGGACGGCAGCTTCCGCCTCGAGAAGATTCCGCCCGGCGCCTACGACCTGTTCGTCTCCGGGCCCGCCAATGGATACGGCGCCTTCGAAACGGTGCTCGGCAAGGACCCGGTTTACGGGCGGACGCGGATCCAGGTGATGGCGCAGAACCTGGAAGGCATCCGTGTGCCGGCGACGGCCGGGCGGTCGCTGGAGGTGGTCTTGCGCGGACCGCCGGAGGGCTGCCCGCAGACGGCTACCGTCAGGCTGACGCAGTTAGAGCCCTGGGGGTTGTTCGAGGGCGCCCCGGTCGAAGCGAGTTTGGCCAAGCCTCAGACCGTGCGCGACCTGGCGCCGGGCCGATACGGTCTGTCGGTCACGGGATTGGGCGCGGGGTGTTACCAGGTGAGCCGGCCGGTGGTGGACCTGAGCCGCGAAGTCTCCGGTCCGGTCGCGGTGGAGCTGGGAACTGCCGGGTCGATTCGCGGCACCCTGCGGGCGGAGCCAGCGAACCCCAGGGATTTCGCGGTAATGCTGCTGGATGCCGAGGCGGCCGGCGGCACGCCGGCGCAGTTGGCGTTCCCCGACGAACGGGGACGCTTCGAGTATGCAGGGCTGCGTCCCGGGCGGTATCGCATCGCCGCGCAACGGGCCGCGCAACCGGCAGCGGGAGCGGCCAGGACGCGCTGGGTGGCGGACCTCGCGCACATGATCGAATTCGACGTTCCCGGCGGCGCGCCTACGGATCTGGACCTGCCGGTTTCGCCGCCCGAAGGAGGGGTGCAATGACGGGCAAGGTTCTGGCGTTGGGCGCTCTGGCAGCCTGGGCACTGGCGGCGCAAACGGCGGCCACCAACGCGTCGGTGAGCGGCGTGGTGAAAGACAGAATCGCGGGGCAGCCGCTGGCCGGCTATTCCGTGACGACGTACACCGGCGTGACCTGGGCGGGCGACATGGTCCGCATGGGCAGGAACAGCCAGGAGGTGACATCCACCACCGACTCCTCGGGGCGCTACAAGCTGGCGGACCTGCCGCCGGGCTCCTACCGGATCGTGGTCCGCGATGCGCAACATTCTGGCAACGATCTTACGCGGCGCGTGCTTGTGGCCGGGAGGGACCTGGAGAACATCGACTTTGGGGTGCTGGTGGATGGAACGATCTCCGGCAAGGTGGTGGACGAAAACCGGGAGCCGGTTCCGGGCGTGTGGGTGCGGCTGATTTCGCGCGAGTACTATCTTGGGAACCTGGGCTACTTCTTCAGCCCGTCTACGGCGCAGACCAACGATCTGGGCGAATACACTCTGACGCGCGTGCGGCCCGGGCGTCCCTTCCTCATCATGGTGGAAAAGTTCGAGCGCAACCTGCCGGCCCATTCCGAAGTTCCGCTGGACCCCAAACTGCGCAAGCGCGTTCCGGTGCGCACGTGGTATCCGGATTCGCCTTCCAGGGACGGCGCGGGCGCGGTGACCTTGCGGCCCGGGGAGCGGCGCGAGGGAGTGGATATCGGTCTGAAGAAATCGCCCTCGTACTGCGTGGAGGGAAAGGCGGAGGGGCCGATGGGCGCGGCGGCGCTGGGATTCGGCATCGAGGCCATGCAGCCCTCGAGCGGCCTCTCGAACAACGGCGGATCGTACTCGGTGACGCCCGGCGGCGTGACCGGGGCGGACGGCAAGTTCCGCATTTGCGAGTTGTACCCGGGGGTGTACCGGCTGTCGGTGCAAGACGCCAATCGCAACCCCCAGGCGGCGCCCAGCTACGGCGTTACGGAGATCGCTATCGCCGACCGGGATCTGCACGACGTGAAGGTGCTGGCGGTTCCCGGGAAGCCGTTGGACGGGGAAGTGGCGTGGGATGGCGAACCGCCGGCAACGCCGGAGACCGGCAAGGTTTCGGTTTCGCTCGCGCCGCTATACCGCACCTCCTTCGCCAATGAACGCGGCGGGGCGCGGCCGGACATTCCAGGAACGTTCACGATCGACGGCGTCTTTCCGGACGACTACTCGGTCCGGGCCATTCTCAACGCACCGGGAATTTACGTGAAGGACGTCACCTATGCGGGCCGCGGCGTGCTGTATGAGCCGCTGCGCATGGGCACGGCGATGAGCGGCGCGGGGTTGCGCGTGGCGGTGGCACACGACGGCGCGACGCTGAGCATCCAGGTGACCGGCAAGGACGGCAACCCCGGCTCGGATCTGAGGGTGCTGGTTATGCCCGCGGAAGTGCCTTCGGAGGCAGTGCTGGCGTCACGGCTGGTGCAAGGGCAGACCGACCAGTTGGGACAGTACACGTCGCAGACCCTGGCGCCGGGGAAGTACTACGTGATGGCTACGGAAGACGCGGTGGATCCCACGCCGGAGAGCATGGGCAGATTGTGGCGGGCGCGCGACCGATTTCAGGAAGTGGAACTGCCGCCCAGCGGGACGGCACGGGTGAAGCTGGAACCGGGAAAGATAGAGTAGGAGCGGGCCGTGGCGGTGGCAGTTTCCGCAACCGGCGAACGGGCGGCCGCGCCACGGTTTGCCGCGCTCACCTGGACGCCTGGCATGAGCGCCGTTGAAGCGTTCGCTCATATCGAGCTCCTATGGGCAAGACAAGTTCCGGATGACCTGGAACCGTTGGCCGGAGAGGGTTCGGCGCTTCACACCAAGCACGGCGTGTACGTTCAGCACGTGGGTATGGGATCGACGATCATCGGCTCACCGGTCCGGACTGGATGAGCACCGCGAGGTTCGACATCGTCGCCAAATTGCCCGACGCCGCCAGCCGGCGGCAGGCGAGACTGATGTTGCGGCGTCTGCTGGCCGACCGTTTTGGGATTACGGTTCACCGGGAGAGCCGGGAGATGCCGGGCTATGCGCTCACTGTGGGTCCGCGCGGGTCCAAGCTGAAGGAATCCAAAGGCCCCGTCAAGGGGGATCCGGACGACCCAAGGAAGGGGGCTTCCAAGAGGAGATTGAAGCCCGCATCGCGGCTGGCGTGCCGGTGGCCGGTTCGCGCGGGATCGGAACCACAGACAAGGATGTCCACTGGCTGGCCGCCATGCTTTCCAGAGAGATGGGAAAGCCGGTTGTGGATGAGACTGGTCTGACGGGCAAGTACGACCTCTCGCTGGAGTTCACCGCCGATCTAGCCCCGCGGGCCGCCGTGCCCGAAGCCGGTTCGCCTTCGGCTGGGATCCCGCCGGATCCGCCACCCGCTCCCGCGATCTTTCAGGCGGTTCAGGGTCGGCTGGGGTTGAAGCTGGAATCGAGGAAGGTTTCGGTGGAGATACTTGTGGTGGACCGGGCGGGGAGGACGCCTACGGAGAACTAGCAAAGTTGGATCGACTCGATCCAACTCGCGGCCGGCCCTGCCATGGTCTCCCCGCGGCGTTGCCGAACGAAACGACAGCTACAACTCCGACGGCGCATCCCCAGTGCAGCGCGTCGGGCTTTCCGCCAGGAGTCTCGCCTACCTGGAAACATACGGGCTTTCGTCCATCCGCCGGGCGGGCGTGATCCCCGCAGACCCGGCTTGCGGTAACGGGGGCCCACTCACGACGACCGGGCGCGTCAGCGAACGACGCGGCGTTTCTCGGGATTTGTCCCAGAAATGGACTGGCTCCCCGTCGTGGACACGTTTCGAACTTTGGTAACCTGTCCGCCGCCTGCGATCACTGCGGTTTTCCAACAGATTCAGACGCTTACGGCTCCGCGATCTCTGCGGTGGATTTCCGGAGAAACCCGCTGACCGCACTGAGGCATGGAATCACTGCCGGATATTCCGCCAGCAGGCCAGAAGCGCTGGTAGATCGTCGGCGATGTTGGTAAACGCTATGCGACGAGGCGGGGGCTCTCCCAGGATCGGTCTAGTCGCTTCCACTCCGATTGACAGGTTTGCAGGCCTCTCGCTCAGGTGGATTCGTCGGGAACGGAAAAGCCCGACTGGCCCGGGCCGAACATGACTCTGAACTCCAGCGCGCCTTTGCTCGTATGGACGAACATGAACAACCCGGTAGGCTCAGGCATGCGAGTCAGACTCATCTCCGGCGCCGCGGATGCCCTGGCTGGTGTGGCAGCGCTCGTTCTGTTCATCGTTGCCGATGGCATTCTCCATGTGGGCGCGGACTTCCGCGAAGCTGTGATTGTCCTCTCATTGCTGTTTCTTGCAGCGGGACTTCTCCGCGGAACTGGTCGGCCCGAGAGCGCCTGGCTACGGGGGCCTCTGGTTGCCTCCGGCGGCACTCTCGCACTGCTGGTGCTCGGGTGGAATTCGATTCTTCACCCCTTCCTGGTCATTCTGTTGATTGCCGCGAATCTGTTCGCAGTAAGCGGCGTACATACCCGTCATCTCAGTTCGCGCGGGTCCACTGCAAAGGACTGGATGATGTCGCTCGCCCCGGTGGCGGCGCTCATCATCTTCGCCTTCACGGCGATTCCAACGATCGCCACACAAGCCGCAACCCGCCGGACCACCGCGCCCGCGCCAGTATTTTCGCTAACCGAAAGTGGCGGGGGACAGATCAACTCCGCTGAACTGCACGGGCGCGTGGTGCTGCTCGGCTTTTGGGCAACGTGGTGCCCAGCTTGTCGCCGCGAACTCCCTGAGTTGGATCAACTCTATAGGCGCTACCGGGGCAATTCCGGCGTCATCTTCCGGGTGGTTGACGTGCTAAGCGATGGCGAAACCGCCGAGAAGGCAAAAGAGTTCCTGCGGAACGGCGGGTACGCGTTGCCGGTTGCGTTCGCCAGCGAAAAACCGGCTGAAGGTCTCGGCGGAGACGGCTTGCCGTTCCTCGTCATCATGGATAAATCCGGGCGCATCCGCTTGGTCCATAGAGGTTACGATGGCTCAGAGCCGCTTCAGACTGAGCTGTCAAGGGAGATTGAAACGCTGCTGAACGAAGGCCTTATGCCCGCCAGATAAGGGCACGAGGCTGCGGGCGGGTCTCAAACATCGGTTTCGTCCGCCTTGACACGAAAGTCAAACCGGAAGTGCTGTCCGCCGCGCGATTTCACGGATAGAGTACGATCAACGGAGCAGTGTCGATCTGGGCCGCTCGGCGTATGATCGCCTGCGGATGCCGAGGGATTCCTAAGTGGGTTCGAGTCCTTGATGGGGTGACTGATCCACCGGGTGGCTCCAGGAACAATCTCTTTAAGCGCGCGTAATGGAATCAGTCAGATAGCGGAGATCCGGAACAAGAACAAGTGGCTCCCAAGTCCGGACACGTTTCGAACTTTTGCGGCCCAGTTGGCCCTCTGATCGAACCCCCCAGACGTCCATTGTTTTCAGAGCGGTTCGAGCGCACCGCCGACGTTTGTCCAGGGTGGGCGCCCAGTCCGGACACGAACTCGCCAAGGGGGCGCAGGGTGGCCTCCGGATGACGCCTGATGCGGTCGGAGAAGCGCTATGCTCACGGGACATGGCAAACGCACCCGTCGTTATTTCTGCCGAGTCCGCCAGTCACGATTGGTTGACTCTAGCCGGCATCGGAATCGTGGCCTGTATTTTGGCCGACATGGTCCACGAGGCTCTCGGCCATGGAATCGCCGCGTTGCTGACGGGTGGTCGGATCTTGTCCATTTCCACGGTGGCCATTCAAAACGCCTCGGCCAAGCGGTTCGTATCAGCTGCGGGCACTTCAGCCAATTGCCTTGTGAGCGCTATCGCCCTCGTGCTGTTTTGCCGTGCCGACAAATTGACGTCCGCCACCTACTTCCTTTGGGTTTTCTCCGCCTTCAATCCATTCAACTCGGGGTATCTTGTTGTTTCGGCCCTTCTAAATAACGGTGACTGGGCCAAGGTGATTGCGGGCCTTGCTCGACCGTGGGCGTGGCGCTGCCTCCTGGGCACAACAGGGGCGGCCCTCTACACCCTAAGTGAATTCGACGCGCGCCGGCCGCCGCGCAACCGTCTATACTGTCTGGTGTTAGAAACCGCGAGCGAGGCGAACAAGCAACCATGAAAACAAGATCTCCCTTTTCCGCTTCACCGGCCGCGGCCGCCTGCCTGGTCCTCTGCGCGAGCGTTCTCCCGGCGGCCGGAGGCGGCGCGCGGCCCGCCGTGCAACGCATCCGGAACGGCGTCCAACTGGCGGCCGGCGGCGTGAACGAGCGAATCCAGTTTTACGCCGGCCGCACCGTCCGCGTGGTGAAATGGCCCGCGGGCGGCAAGCCGGACAAGGCCAGCCTCGTCGTGATCCGGAAGGACGTGCCGGAGCTCGACGTGCGAATCGAGGAGACCGCCGGCGAAATCTCGCTGAGCCTGGGCCCGCTCGGCTTGCGGGTGAGTGAGAGCGATGGCGCCATCCGCTATCTCGACGGCGGCAACCGCGCGGTGTTCGAGGAGCGTGGCGCGGCCGTCTTCACCCCCTGCGGGATCGAAGCCGAAAAGGCCGCCTTCAGCGTGCGCCAGAACTTCCATCTGACGCCCGAGGAAGGCATCTACGGCTTCGGCGAACAGCAGTCCGGGCACGTGAACACGCGCGGACGGACCGTGAACCTGGTGCAGTCCAACACCGAGTCGGTCACGCCCTTCTTCGTCTCCACGGCCGGCTATGGGGTCTACTGGGACAACTACTCGAAGACCGTCTTCGCCGACGATCCGGCCGCCACCTCGCTGTGGTCCGAAGTGGCCGACAACATCGATTACTACTTCTTCTTCGGCCCGTCCCTGGACCAGGTTATAGCCGGGTACCGCCAGCTTACCGGGCAGGCCCCCATGTACGGTAAGTGGGCCTTCGGTTACTGGCAGAGTAAGGAGCACTACGCCTCCCGAGACGAGCTGCTGGGGGTCGGCCAGGAGTTCCGCGACCGCAAGATCCCCATCGACGGCCTCGTGCAGGACTGGCAATACTGGGGCGGCAACGACATGTGGAGCGGCATGGTCTTCGACGAGAAGACCTACCCCCGCGCCCAGGAGATGATCGACATCCTGCACCAGCGTAACTTCCATCTCATGGTGTCGATCTGGGGCGGTCTCGGACCCGCCTCGCCCATCTACCAGGACATGGAACGCCGTGGATTTTTGTACCCGATGGTGGGATGGGCCGGATTCAAGTACTTCGACGCCTACAATCCGGCGGCCGCCGATCTGTATTGGCAGTATGCCGATCGGGGGCTTTTTTCCAAGGGAGTCGACGCCTGGTGGATGGACTCGACCGAGCCCGACATCGCCACCTCGCTCACCAAGGATGCCGAAGAGTACTGGATGAAGAAAGCCGGGAGCAATTTCCTGGGCAGTTTCGCCAGATATCTCAATACGTATCCCCTGGTCGACACCGAAGCCATTTACAGAAACCAACGCAAGGAGACGTCCGCCAAGCGCGTTTACATACTTACCCGGTCGGCCTTCGCGGGCCAGCAGCGGGCCGCGGCCACCACGTGGTCCGGCGATATCGGGGCGAACTGGGACGTTTACCGGAACCAGATATCCGCCGGGATCGACCACAGTATGTCGGGCATACCATATTGGACGCTGGATATCGGCGCGTACATGATCGGGGCGCAGGGCGGCGTGTTCACCAACGGCGGCGAGGACCCCGCCTACCGCGAGCTCTACACCCGCATGTTCCAGTTCGGGGCGTTCTGCCCCATCTTCCGCTCCCACGGCTCGGATACTCCTCGGGAGCCCTGGCAATTCGGCGAGTACACTCCCGTGCTGGTGAAGTTCGACAATCTGCGATACCGCCTGCTGCCATATATCTACTCTCTCGGCTGGCGCGTCACCCACGATGGCTACTCGATCATGCGCGGGCTGCCCATGGATTTCCCCGCCGACCGGAAGACTTACTCGATCGGCGATCAGTTCATGTTCGGCCCGGCCATCATGGCCGCGCCGGTGACCGCCTACATGGATCACCGTCCCATGGAGGCCGCCATCCCGGTCGCGCCCGCCAGCTTCCGCACGAAGGACGGCAAGCCGGGGCTCGCCGTCAAGTACTATTGCGACGCGGAGTTCAAGAAACTCTGCCACGAGGACGTCGAGCCGGGCGTCAACCTGGATTGGTACTCGGGATGGCCCGCGTTCATCCCGGATTACAGCTTCTCGATGCGCTTCGAGGGGAAGCTGATTCCCCCGCAAACCGGGAAGTACCGCTTCGACATGAAAGCCTTCGGACCGAAGCGGCTCTATCTGGACGGCAAGGAAGTTCCTCATAACTTCGACTCCGTCGAGTCCTATACCGTTCCGGTCGGCCTGGAAGCCGGCAAGGAGTACGACTTCGCCTTCGAGACCTCCAACAGCGCCAATGGGGCCTTTCGCGCCATCCTCTTCTGGAAGACCCCCGAGATCCACGCACGCGAGGCGGCCCCGGCCGAGCCGCGGCCGAGGACCCGGAGCGTGTACCTGCCCGCCGGCAGCTCGTGGGTCGATTTCTGGACCGGGCAGCCCCTTGCGGGCGGCGCCGCCGTCGCCGCTAACGCCAACATCGACACCATGCCGCTCATGATACGGGCCGGGTCTATCCTGCCGATGGGGCCGTTCCTGCAGTACGCCACGGAGAAACCGGCCGACCCCCTCGAGTTGCGTATCTATCCCGGCGCCGACGGCAGTTTCACCCTGTACGAGGACGAGAACGACAACTATAACTATGAGAAGGGCGTTTATGCGACTATCGGGTTCCATTGGGACGATGCCAAACGCCAGCTCAGGATCGATGCGCGGGACGGCACGTTTCCGGGCATGTTGAAATCGCGGACGTTCCATGTCACGGTGGTGGGAAAAGACCATGGCGCCGGTTTGGATGTCACGGAGCACCCGGACAAGACGGTACGGTATTCGGGCCAGGCAGTGGCCGTTCGACTGTAGGCGCGGCGCGCTCCAAAACCTCCTCCACCTCGCGTAGTCCGGCTAAGGCTGCGGCCGCGCCGCTCCTTTCGGCCACGCGTTGGCCAAGCGCGACAACGAAGCCGGGCCACTCCCAGCCGAAACCGTGGTACTCGACGGCGAGCCATGGCGGGCCTTCAACGAGTCTTACTTCCGGATCGTTGCAATAGACCGCGGCGAGAAGGACCACCGCCGGACTCGGGCTTCTCCCGACGCACAGATGGCGGAAACCAGGGTAGCCGAGGTTGGCTACTTTCGCAATCGAAGCGGAGTTCCACGCACGCAGGCCGCCCGGCTCCGGAGGCAGAGCGGTCGCGGGCAACCGATAGAGATCGGCCATTTTGGACCCCAGTCGAAGAGAAAGTTAACTATTGGGAAGTTGGCTCCCCAGTCCGGACACGTTTCGAACTTTTGCGGCCCGGTTGGCCCAGTCCGGGCACCTCTCGAACTCATCGCAATAGTCCCGCTTAGTTTCTAAAGCGGCCCTTGCGCCACGTTGCCGTCGTTCGCGATCCTAGGCCGTGTTTCGCGGACCTACACGCGCGGTGTTCCGAGTGCTTTCGCGGTCCGCCTGAAGGGCCTGGGCCCGACGGCGGCGAGAAGACGCGTTACGTCAAGTTCGGCGCCGCCCGACGAAACAAGGACGCCGGTGAAAGCTCCGACGGATTACTGGACGATTGCGAGGCGTTTGCCTTCTCACGCGGAACGAGCACCCGGAACGGCCGATTCGCCCTCCTCAGCCAAAGTGAACTGCCCAGCGCATTGGTTTGCCCTCAGGGCTCTGGCCGGTCAACAGGATTTCGCTTGCGGAGCGCAGTGGAGCCTGGCGGCGGTCATTGACTGCCGACGTCGCTACACGAACCAATTCGTGTTCAGGTAGCCGGAGGTGAATGGTCCAGGATCCCGGCTTGGCGGGTGAATACCAGCCCTCGTAACCGGCCGGCGATCTCACCAGGCCCAGGAGCTGTGACTGGAAGCGGTAGGAATCCAGCGGGATCACCGGCGCCAACCGGACGCCATCTCCAGTGAACTCCACGCCGAGCAGTTTCGTCAGCGCGTAAAGCGGCCAGGCGTGAGAGTGGAGGTTCATCACTGGGAAAGTGGTGTAGGCATTATACTCCGTACCGATCGTACCGCCGGGGCATGTGCTGAGGGACGAGTTAATGGTATCGGGCCCGCTCCAAGTCTCATACCATATGTCCGGGTAGACATCGGCGTGCCAGGCCAGGGAATTGCGCGTCCACTCGTCCCAGGCCATCGAGGGGTAGGAGCAGGATTCCGGTTGCCGGGCCACGGGATTGCGGCTCAGATCGCTGCAGGCCGTCACGGCGTCCACCTGGGCCAGAGCCCACACCAGCCAGCCGTTCAGCGTGGGGGAGATTCCACGATTCATTGAGGAGCCAAGGGGCATGCCGAGAGCCGCTCCGTCGGGCCCCGGTCCGAGCACCATGGCGCCAAGCGTGGAAGGCTGCCGCAGAAATCCATTGATGTTGTTGACGAGCGTTCTCTGCGCCGATAGGGGAGCCCTCGTTCCCGGCAACACGCCGCCGATTATGGCGGCGGGGTGCTGGTCCAACCAGAGCGTATCGTGGCCCACCCAGCCCAAAGTGGGACCGAGCCATGCTCTGGTCAGCCATTGTCCGGTCCATTGTGCGCGCGCCGCCTGACGGTGGTCCTCGGCTTTTTGCCGGACCTGCGCCGCCGTCGCCGGATCGCCAAGAAACGCCAGGAGATTCGCGTAGTAATCGAAGACCCATGCAGCCATTGCGGAGTTCATCACGCTCTCTCCTTGCGCGACGCACTCACTCAGGTTATTGGCGGCCAGAATCCCAACCAGACCATCGTCCCAGTCGTCGTTCAGCATGCGCATCAGAGAGTGCTCGCCGGTTCCCACGTCCCGTACCAGGTGCTGGTAGCAGCGGGCCAGCAGGTTCCGGACGGTGTCGGTGCCCGGGCTGGCCTCGAGCAGAGCCGGAATCCGTTCATCCAGGAAAGCGGTATCCCGCGTCGCAAGCACATACTCGCTGACCGTCCAGAGCAGCCACATCGGAAGATCGCTGGCATTGTCAAGCGCAGTAGGCATGATCGTGCCGTGACCTACGATGGCGTACGGAATGGAGCCATCCGCCCGCACCTCCTTCAGCGTGTAGAGGAGCACCTCCTTCATGAGCTGGGGATCGCTGAACAGGAGAGGCAGGGAATGTTGCAGCGGATCTCGAGCCGCGC